>Ga0315281_10008557_pt1 | contig 14300 bp, 16 predicted proteins | sample YL17G07_0_MG_FD_204540 | JGI IMG/M metagenome (GOLD analysis project Ga0315281, IMG submission 204540) | Sediment microbial communities from Yellowstone Lake, YNP, Wyoming, USA - YL17G07_0 | ecosystem: Environmental > Aquatic > Freshwater > Lake > Sediment | place: USA: Wyoming | collected...
CAGATCGCCGCGCCTTTGGTCGGCACGTCGGCGCAACATGCCTGCGCTGTAGGTATCGAGTTTTGCCATTGCTGCCAATCCGGCAGCAGCCTGTGCCAGATTGGCGCGCGCCGGTTTATCGTCGGGCCGGTAGCGCAACACACCGCGATAGGCGTCGGCCGCGGCCTTGAATTGATTGCCCTGGAAGTAACTGTTGCCCAGATTGAACAGCGCATCGGCGCGTTGCGGCGATGTTTCTGCCGCGAGCAGAGCGGCAGTGAACTGCTTTGCCGCATACAGATGATCGTTGCGTTTGTAGGCCGCCGCGCCTTCCCCCATGCGGGCGGCGTAGCCTGTCATCTGGCCATACAGCGACTGCGCCAGCAGGTAGTTGCCGCTGCGGTAGGCGGCGAACGCTTCGTCAGCCTTCCGGTCTGCAGCGTAAGCTGTGGGCACATCCAGTCCCGCAGCGAACAATCCAAACAATACGGCCAGCACCAAGGGCGCGGATTTGCCAGCGCTGCTGCGCCACGGAAAAGTGTTGGCGAGGAACAGCAGCAGCGCCGGAAGCAACAACCAGCCAAACAGTTCCTGCCACACCTGAGTTGGTGGATGGTGCTTGACCTTCTCGGGCAGGGTCAGCAATCCACTTTCGTACAAGCTTTGCCAATCGCCATCACCGTCGGTCACCCGCGCAAATTTCCCGCCCGCTGTTTTGGCCAGTTCTGCAAAACCCGCCGCATCCATACTGCTGATGACCGGCGCGCCGTTGTGCTCGATTTCGCCGCCCTGCGGCAAAGGAATCGCGGCACCCTGCTCGCTGCCCAATCCGAGTATGTACAAGGGAATCGCATCATGCTTGAGTGCCTTGGCTGCCTCCAGAGCTTTTACCCCGTGCGGGCCGGACAGGGCTGCGGCATCGGCATCCGTCAGCAGCATGATGGCCTTGCTGCGGCGACCTTCTGCGACCAGGCTGCGCCGTGCCAGCTCCAGTGCGGCGGTGATGTTCGAGCCCGGTTTCTCGAACAGAGTGGTATCGATAAAACGCAGGTAATAGTGGAACGCCGTGTAATCGTAATTGAGCGGCATTACCAACGCAGCGCTGCCGGAAAAGGCGATGAGCCCGAGACGTTCGCCATGCAGGCGCTTGGATAAATCGATCAGCTTCAGCTTGGCGCGTTCCAGCCGCTGCGGCGCAACATCCGTGGCCAACATGGAAGGCGAGGCATCGAGCACGATCATCAGATCGATGTCGTGCAACACTGCTTGTGCTTTGCCCTGACTATCCGCCGCCTGCACCGGCAAGCGCGGGCCGGCCGCCGCACCCGCAAGCAGTGCCCAGGCGAGCAGGGTTGCACCGGTACGCCATGCGCTGGTCTGCGCAAAACCGCCGCGCACCGCCCACGGCAGCAGATGCGGTTCCGCATATTGCTGCGCCTTGGCGCGCCGCCGCCGTGCCCATAACCACATCAGCAAGGGTTGCAGTACCAGTAGCAACAGCCAGGCGTTGCGCCATTCCAGTTGTGACAAAGAGGCCAGCATGCTCATGCGAATTGGCTGCGCAGTTGCAAGAAGCGGCCCGCGCTGAACAGCGCCGCCGCCAACAGCAGCGGCAACCAATACCATTCAAGCAGCATGCGTTGGGTTGAGGGCCGGGAGACGGTGCGCTCCAGTTTGCCGATGTCGTCGATCACCGATTGCAGCGCCGCAGCGTTGGCGGCCAGGTAATAGCGGCCGCCCGTCTGCTGTGCGATTTGTTGCAGGCCGGGTTGAACTTCGGCTGGAGCGGCTGTCGCTTTTGGACGCCCCGCAGCGAACAAGTCGCTGCCGATTTGCACGGTGTAAATCGCCACCCCGGCGCGACGCGCCAGCTCCACCGCTTCCAACGGGGTGAGGTCGCCGCTGTTACTGTCCGCCCCGTCGCTGAACAGGATCAGCGCAGGACGCAGCCGGGGACGTTCCTGTAACTGCTTCAGGGCCAGTCCGATGGCGTCGCCGATGGCGGTATTATTACCGGCCACCCCCACCTGCACACGCTGGATCATGCCGGTCAACAAGCGGGAATCGAAAGTCGGCGGCACCAGCGTCGCCGCGATAGTACCGAAAGCGATCAAGCCGAAACGGTCACCCTGGCGCGCTTCGACAAAGCGGCTGACGATCCCCTTCAACACCGTCAGACGTTCCACCGGTTGTTGTTTGGCATCCTGAAAATCGGTGATGCTCATGGTCCGGGAAGTATCCAGCAGCAACACCATGTCGCGCCCCTGCGGTGCTGCGGGAATCCAGTCGCCGACCCATTGCGGGCGGGCCAGCGCAAGGATCAGCAAGGCACAGGCAAGCACATTGAGGCGGGTAATCCAGCGCGCGCCGGACGGCGCCAGGTCGGGCGTTTGCGGCAGTGGCGCCAGATTGGGGTGGACCAGCAGCAGAGGGACATTGCCCTCATCCTGCGGTGCGCGCATGCGCCCCGCATACCAGGCCAATACCAACAATAGTGGAATCAGAACGAGCCAGCCGGGATATGCCAGGGTCAACATAAATATCAGTCGTAACGGCGCAACCAGACTTGCGCCTGGCCGAACAGTGCATCGATGGTGGCCGCTTCCTGCGCGCTGCCGGGCGGGTAACGCAACTGATCGAGACGCTGCACGAAGTCATCCCAGTTTGCCCGGTCCTGCTCGGGTAAGTGTCGGGGCGGCATACCGGTAGCCAAGCGTACCAGCTTCAACTGCCGACGCAGGGCAGATGCAATCTGGTAAGCCGCGTCGTGCCCGGACAGCGCGCCCGATCGAAAAGACTGATGCAATTTTTTCAACTGCTGCACCGCGCGCCTGCGTTGCCGCCCGCGCCACCACCACACAGCGAGACTAGCCGCCAACAGTAGCAGCCCCAGCGTCGGTAGCGCCGATGCTACTTCACTCACCGCAGGCGGCGGGGCTGAGGGCCCGATAATATCGACCAGAGCGGGGGCCAGTTCAGCCATGAATGGCAACGCCCAGCAACAGCTCGAACGGGTCTTCGTCCGTAGCGCAGCAATGCAACTGCACCCCGGCACGGCGCAGCAGCGTGGTCTGCATTTGTTGCAGCGTTTGCGCGCCGTTGGCATACGTTTCACGCACGTCGCGGCTGGCGGTGTCAATCCAGCGCGCCTGACCTGTCGCGCCGTCCTGGAAATGCATCAGCCCCACGTTCGGCAGCGCCTGTTCCACCGCGTCCAGTATCTGCACCGCCACCAGTTCGTGCCGCGCTGCCAGGCTCAGCAGCGCTGCCAGATCGCCCTCACGCAAGCTTGTGAAGTCGCTGATCAGCAGCACGCGCGAACCGCGCGGCAATAATGCTTCCAGCCGCTGCAACAGGGTGGAGAAGCATGGAGCAGTTGCGCCTTGATCCAGCGGCGGGCACGGCGCATTCGCCGCCTCGACCAACTGCATCGCGCCCTCGAATCCGTTGCGGCAGCGCAGCGAATAGCCACCCGGTTGCCACAGCGTGCCGCCGATGCAGGTATTGGATGTGGCCGCAGCAAACGCGAACATGGCCGCAACCCGCACCGCCTGGGCGGCCTTGAGCTGACGCCGGGTGCCGAAGCGCATGCCGGCGTTGCGGTCCACCACCACATGCAATCCGGGCTGGTGTTCCTCGCGGTAAATCTTCACGTAGGGTTTGCCGGTGCGCGCCGTGGTGCGCCAGTCCATGGCGCGCACGTCGTCGCCCCGCTGGTAGGGCCGCGATTCCTCGTAATCCAGCCCGCGCCCCAGATAAGCCGAACGGAAATCGCCGGCATGGCGCTGGCGCACGTCCTTGCTGAATTTTGCCAAGCGCCGGGCGCGCTGCATGTGGTGGAGGATTTCGGCGATTTCGGCGTTGCCGAGCAACGGCGCATCCACCGCAGCGGGATATGCGGCAGGGTGTTTTGATTCACGCAACAGGTGAGTGATGGATTCCCAAACGCTACGCATCAGGCCGGAGGCAGCCATGCTGCTCAAGGCACAGGCACCGTTTCCAGGAGTTTCTGGATCAGCACGTCGCGCGCGATCTTCTCCATGCGGGCGGTGAAGCTGGGAATGATGCGATGGCGCAGGCAATCCGGCGCAACTTCCAGAATGTCGTCCGGGGTGACGAACTCCCTGCCCGCGAGATAGGCATGGGCGCAAGCGGCGCGCGCGATGGCCAGTGAAGCGCGCGGGCTGGCGCCAACCTCGATCATGCCCGCATAAGCCGGAACCCAGGTATCGATGTCGCGCGTCGCCGCGACCAGGGTCACGATGTAGCGTTCCAGCATGGGGTCGATGTGGATCTTTTTCACTTCCTCCCGCGCCGCCAGCACCGTCGCCACGTCTACCACCGCCTGCGTCGTAGCTGCCCCGGCCAGCCGCGCACGGTCGCGCTGCAGGATTTCCAGCTCTTCATCGGCGCTCGGGTAGGTAAGCTCTACATGCAGCAAAAAGCGGTCGAGTTGTGCTTCGGGCAGCGGATAGGTGCCGGCCTGCTCCAGCGGATTTTGCGTTGCCATCACCAGGAACAGCGGCGGCAAGGCGCGGGTGACGCCGCCTACTGTGATCTGATGCTCTTGCATTGCCTCCAGCAGCGCCGATTGCACTTTGGCCGGCGCACGGTTGATTTCGTCGGCCACAATGATTTCATGAAACAGCGGCCCCTCGACAAAACAGAAGCTGCCTTCCTGCGGATTGAAAATGTCAGTGCCAGTCAGGTCGCCCGGCAACAGATCCGGAGTGAACTGGATGCGCTGAAAGCGCGCATGAACGCCGCTTGCCAGCGCCTTGACCGCCGTGGTTTTGGCCAACCCCGGCAGGCCTTCCACCAGAATATGACCGTCCGCCAGCAGGCCGATGACCAGCCGGTCGAGTAGTTTGTGTTGACCGACAATGGTGCTTTCCAGCGATTGGCGCAAGGCGATGATCTTGGGTTGATTGAGCATAGTTTTTCCAGAGTTCAGGGGATCAAGCGGCTTTGAATTTGACTTTAGTGACATCGCGCAAGTCCACAACTTGCTTGGCCTGCCACAAGTCATGGCTGTCTTGCATGGCAAGCCAACTCTCGGGGGAGCGCCCAAGCGCTTTTGACAAACGCAGAGCCATTTCAGGGCTGATACCGCTGGAACCCTTCAGAATACGGCTCAAGGTAGAAGCAGCAACACCGAGTTTGGATGCGAGCTCCCGGCAACTCAGTTCGTTGGGTTCCAGATAAACCTCTTGAATAAACTCTCCGGGGTGTGGGGGATTGTGTATGGCCATCAGTGATAATCCTCATAATCTAAAACAAGCGCATTTCCATTTTCAAACTGGAACGTTACGCGCCAGTTTCCATTCACCCATATCGACCAACGCCCGCGATCAGCGCCCTTAAGTGCATGCAGGCGAAAACCGGGAATATCCATATCCTCAATGGTCTGAGCCGTATCCAGAGCTGCCAGCTGCATACGGAGGCGCTTGGCATGCGCAGGCTGGATTCCGGCTAGGCTACCGGACTCAGTGAATTTCTTCAGTCCTTTGTGCCGGTACGATGTGATCATGCCAACATGTTAGCGTGTTGCGCGACACGCAACAATAGCATCTTCCGAATCCGGATAACCACGCGCAGTTAGCGTTTACAAATTAGTAGAGTACGTTACTTATTATGTAGTATATTCTATTAACAATGAATGCGAAAACACAAACTTGGCTCGCGCTGATCGTCAGCCTACCCACCCAGAACGCCACGGCCCGCATGCGAGTTTGGCGCGCTTTGAAGGGACTGGGGTGCGCGATTTTGCGGGATGGCGTGTATCTGATTCCCGATGGCCCAGGCAGGGAAGACAGCCTGCTGGCGCTCGCGGGGGAAACAACCGAGGCAGGCGGTAGTGCCCACCTGCTGAAGTTGGATAGCCGGGATAACAGGCAGGACAAGGATTTCCGCGCGTTGTTCGACCGTACCGCAGACTACACCGCCCTGGCTGGAGAGATCGCAGTCTTCAAGACGGCATTGCCCGGCCAAGATGCCGCCACTGTCAGAAAAGAAATCAGAAATCTGCGGCGTGTATTCAGGACGATCGAAGACATGGATTTCTTCCCCGGGAAAGCCAGGAAACACACCGAAAGCGCCTTGGCGTTAGCCGAAGCAGCGGCTAACGCCATCATCTCACCGGACGAGCCCCAGCCGACCGATGCAGACATATCTCACTTGGATCCTGCCGCCTACCGAAATCGCTTATGGGCAACCCGGCGCGAACCTTGGGTCGATCGTCTGGCCAGCGCGTGGTTGATCCAGCGTTTCATCGACCCGCGCGCGCGATTCCTGTGGCTGAACAGCCCTCGGGATTGTCCTCCGAAAGCGCTCGGCTTCGATTTCGACGGCGCGGCTTTCACCCATGTCGGCAACCGCGTCACGTTCGAGGTGCTGCTGGCGAGCTTCGGCCTGGAGGGCAACGCCGCCTTGGCACGCATCGGCGCGCTGGTGCATTACCTCGATGTGGGCGGCATCCCGGTGCCCGAAGCCAGCGGGCTGGAAACCATTTTGCGCGGCGCGAAACACCGCTGCGATTCGGACGACGTTTTACTTGCCGAAGCTTCGCAAATATTTGATGACCTGTACGCCGCCCATACCCACGAGGACAAATGACATGACCGAACCGGCCATCCCCACTACTCCACCGCCACCGGTCACGCTCGGCGAATCCTTCAAATACTGGCTGAAGCTCGGCTTCGTCAGCTTTGGCGGACCGGCCGGGCAGATTTCCATGATGCATCAGGAGCTGGTGGAACGGCGTCGCTGGATTTCCGAACAGCGTTTTCTGCATGCACTCAACTACTGCATGCTGCTGCCAGGACCAGAGGCGCAGCAGCTCGCCACCTACATCGGCTGGCTGATGCACGGCACCCGCGGCGGCATCATCGCGGGCGGCTTGTTCGTGTTGCCATCGCTGCTGATTTTGATTGTGCTGACCTGGATTTACCTCGCATTCGGCAACGTACCGGCGGTCGCCGGCATTCTCTACGGCATCAAGCCCGCCGTCACCGCCATCGTGGTTTTTGCCGCCTATCGCATCGGTTCGCGCGCACTGAAAAATAGCATGCTGTGGGCCATGGCCGCCGCTGCGTTTGTCGCCATTTTCGCTTTCAGCACGCCGTTCCCGTACATCGTGCTGGCGGCGGGCATCATCGGCTATATCGGCGGCCAGCTCGCACCGGAGAAATTCAAGACTGGCGGCGGCCACGGCGCTTCCGCCAAGGCTTTTGGTCCGGCCCTGATCGACGACCACACTCCCACCCCGGAACATGCCCAATTCAAATGGTCGCGCGCGGGCGCACTGGCTGTCGCCGGGTTCGCCTTGTGGGCAGTCGTGATGGGGCTGCTGGCAATGCGCTTCGGCTGGGATGGCGTGCTCACCCAGATGGGCTGGTTTTTCACCAAAGCGGCGTTGCTCACTTTTGGCGGCGCTTACGCCGTACTGCCTTACGTCTACCAGGGTGGGGTGGAGCAGTACCACTGGCTCACCGGCACGCAAATGATCGATGGGCTGGCCCTGGGCGAAACCACGCCCGGCCCGCTGATCATGGTGGTGGCGTTTGTCGGCTTCGTCGGTGGCTGGAGCAAGGAACTGTTCGGGCCGGATGCTCTGATGCTGGCGGGAGCGGCCGGTGCGGCGGTGGCGACGCTGTTCACCTTCCTGCCGTCGTTCCTGTTCATCCTGGTGGGTGGCCCGCTGGTGGAATCCACCCACGGCGAGATCAAATTCACTGCACCGCTGACCGGCATTACCGCAGCCGTGGTAGGGGTGATCCTCAACCTGGCTGTATTTTTCGCCTACCATGTATTGTGGCCGCACGGATTCGCCGGAACCTTCGAATGGTTCTCCGCCCTGACCGGCATCGCCGCGTTTATCGCCCTGTTCCGCTACAAGGCCGGCATCATCCCGGTGATCGGCGCCTGCGCCGCAGCCGGCCTGGTTTACACCCTGATACTAGGAGTTTAGCCATGAAATGGGTCACCCGCGAACGCCCAAAAATAGACCGCATCGCTTGCCCGTGGTTGATCGCCCGCTTCATCGATCAGACTCCAGAATTTTTCTACGTACCCGCCGGACAGGTGGCGCAAGTGGCCGTAGACCAAGGCGCGATTCCTTATGACATTCCCGGCGTGGAGCTAGGGCATGTAGGCGAGCTGTGCAGCTTCGACGCCTTCTTGAGCAAATACAATCTGACCGATCCCGCCCTGCACGCCCTGGCTAAGATTGTGCGTGCCGCCGACACCGACCGCTTCGACCTCGCCCCCGAAGCGATGGGGCTGTTCGCCATCTCCCTCGGACTCGGCCACAACTTCAAAAACGATCACGATTTACTGCATCAGGGGATGGTGGTGTACGACGCGCTGTATGCTTGGTGCCGGACCAATGTGGGGCAGGCTTAACAGGCCGGTGTAACTGGCAGAAAGCGCCTCGAAACAGGCTGTGCTAGCCACAGTTAAATTTTCCGACAAGCGCATTATGACCCGGATGTGATGCATCGGGGCCCTTTCCCCCGCTTAGAATAAATAATAACATCCTGTTATATAAAAGATATATGTTAAATATTACGCCACTTACTATCATTAACTGAGGGTAGCGACCAATCACTTGACTTGTCGGAATTCTTTACACTCGACAAAAAGAACTCACATCTCAACACATACAACTCATTGTTTTCATTTTGATCGTTATTATTGGCACAGAATTTGCTTACACATCAAGACCCTTGGCCTTCATCATGAGCCGGGGCAAAAACGACATTCCCAGGGAGAGAACATGAACGCAAAAAGAACAGGTCAATCACTGCTCGGAGGCTTTGCTTGCGCGCTTGTATTGGCAGCCACCTCCAGCCAAGCAAGTGTCATCTCAATGTCGACACGTCCAGTTGCGGCAGTCGCCAACAGTTCTGCAGCCGATTATCTAAACAACTGGAATGCAGCTTTGACTGCCAATCCTACAGCACCGAGCGGCTATTGCGACACTTCGCTTGCGGCCTATAGCGGCGTATCGAATCATGCAAACTGCGCCGGCGGCTCCCCTACCAACATTTCGTTTCATTTCCAAGTCAGCTTCGGTGTAAATGCCACAGAGTCAGGCAGCTGGAATATCCGCATCGGGCCGGATTTTGGTCTGGGCGGCGCAGTTTTTCTGGATGGAGTCGCCATCAATTTCAACAATAATGATATGTGGTGGAATGGGGTCTACACTGACCCATCTCAAATTTTCACCAATAGCGCAAACCTCACCGTCGGCAACCACACACTGGACATCTACGGCCAGGAAGGCCAAGCCGATGGTGCTCAAGAGGCCCAGTATCAGTCCCCTAACATGCGCACCTTCAACACGTTTAACTCTCAAGATGGCTTGAACGCCATCCCGGAACCCGCTTCTCTGGCACTCTTCGGACTTGGACTTCTGGGTTTGGCGAGCATTCGTCGCCGGAGCTAACTGAACAAATTGAGCTAATTACACGTTACAAAATCACATATCAACTTAACGAAGGGTGCAAAATGAAATTCAAGAACAACGCCTTGGCCGTCATGGCTGCAGCCGCAATGATTGCGGGTTCAGCCCAAGCCAACCCGTTTGATAGCGGCATTGCAGGAGCCATCAGCAGCTTGAACATCTATTCATTCAATTACAATCCAGGCGCATCATCTTCAGCGCAGGTTAATTTTGTATTGGAAGGATTTAAAACCGTAGACGGCAACAATAGCTACGAGGATCAGTTCTCCTTCACGGTCAATGGCACTCAGGTTTTTTTGGGAACTTTCAATCTGGGCGGGGGCGGTAATTCCGTATACTCAACTCCAGTTGGCGCTTCTATTGTTGTAGCAGGGCCGGGGGATGGCGTCATAGGCGGAGCAGGCGGCACCGTAACGTTCAGCTTTTCGTCATTAGCCCTCAATTCCAATACCAACAACACGTTTAACTTCGTCTATAACCCGGTCGGAAGTTCGAACGCCGGGGGCCAAGGTACCGGCGACGAATCCTGGAAAGTTTCCGGATCCATCACCAACGCTGTTCCAGAACCCGAAACCTACACCATGTTGCTAGCAGGTCTGGGCATCATGGGTGCTGTAGCACGCAGCAGAAAGGTTGCTGCCAAGTAATCCTGATGGGTGGGGAAAAAATGGGGGCTTCGGCCCCCATTCTAAATAGTTAACAGGGGGCGTTATCCACAAAATCTTTCCCCTTGCCCTCTATGAGATTTTCCTAGCCTTCTTTTACTTTCCACAATGCAATGGTAGCGCCGGTAGGATCAACGACGACACTCATCCAGCCATAGTTGCCTACCTCCATCACATCCTTTACGACAGTACCCCCCAGTTCCCTTGCCTGTTTGGTGGTTGACACTATGTCATCCACACCGACGTAGGCCAACCAGTGCGGTGGTACGCTCGGGTCAGGATTCATAAACATGCCGCCACCTGTTCCCTCGCCAACATTAATCATCGTATAGGGGACACCGCCCCCTGGCACAGGTAGGTCTTCGAGTTTCCAGTCGAACAGCTTGGAATAGAACTCTTTGGCCTTGGCGATATCCTTGGTTTGCAACTCAATATGTACAAACGGGTTAGCCATGGCGGCTCTCCTTGAGTTATGGGAAGTTGTGCCTACTAAAACACGCCTTTTGCGAATCGTTCGCCAGATTTTCTTCTTGGTTTTCCTCTTGTATGTAGCTCAATAAAGACCGGGATTCAAGGGAACTGAAAAAATTCGAGTGCTTTATGCCTGACATTTCAAACCCAACAGCCCTCCGCTAACGAGAGGGGGTATTCAACCTGCCACCTATTTTCTCACCCCACCTCGTTGCGGGGGACTCTGGTTTTTCAACTGTCAGGTAGCGATTTGTTTCCAGTAAAATACCCCATCCACACAACTTCCGAAGTTCGATCTAAATGACCCTCTGGCCCAGCATCAGCGAACAAATTTCCGCCACAACTGGCACGCCGTTTTCGTGCAACGAGCGCCGCACGGTAAGCGGCGGATGCATCAATGCTGCTTACGTGGTGTCCGATAAGACGCGACGTTTCTTCGTCAAGCTCAATGACGCTACCAAGTCAGGGATGTTCGAGGCAGAAGCGCAGGGTTTACGGGAGATCGCCGCCACCCAGGTCATCCGCGTACCGCAACCGATATGCTGGGGGACCGCTGAAGACGCCTCTTATCTGGTGCTCGAATTCATCGAAATGGGCAGGGGCAACGCTGCAGAAGAATTGGGCCGGCAACTGGCGGCGCTGCACCGGGCAAGCGCGTCGCGCTTCGGCTGGCGCATCAACAATACCATCGGCGCTACGCCTCAGGTCAACACTTGGTCCGATAGCTGGACAGCATTCTGGCGAGAACAGAGATTGGGATTTCAGTTGCAACTCGCTGCCCGCAATGGTGCCCACAGCTGCTTGTTGAATTTGGGCGAGCGGCTGCAGGGGAAACTCGATGCACTGCTGCAAGGACACGTGCCACAACCGTCGCTATTGCATGGCGATCTATGGAGCGGCAACTGGGGCTGTGACACTCAAGGTGCGCCGGTGATTTTCGACCCGGCTGTGTATTATGGCGACCGGGAAACTGATCTTGCCATGACTGAATTATTCGGCGGCTTCGGGCCGCGTTTCTACGCAGCTTACCGCGAAACCTACCCGCTCGACCCGGGTTATGAAGTACGCAAGACGCTCTACAACCTTTACCACGTCCTCAATCACTTCAACCTGTTTGGCGGTGGCTACGCCGCGCAAGCGGAGCAGATGGTGCAGCAGCTGCTGAGTGAGGCCGGGTAGAAGCCGCACATCGCCTTGAAGCCCAGCAGCTTTATCTCAGAGCCAGTATTACTGAAAACGATTTCAACCCTTGGGTGACTGTGCTACATTCACCCCGGTAAATATTTTGTTCAGAATCTACCCGAATGTTCAGCAATAATCAGTAAGTTACTTATCGGAATTGCCTCACTATAAAAGGCAACATTAATCATGGGACTAGGCTGGCTGCGCTTTGTTTTGTCCCTGATGGTGATCGACTTTCATTACGCTTTTTTCAGCGGCCATATCCAGCCCTGGCTAGCCGATGTCTTCGGCGTGGAATACCTGGCTTACGCCGGCGGCGGCAACATCGCGGTCTCCGGATTCTTCGTCATCAGCGGCTTTGTGATCGCCTGGGCGCTGTCGCAAAAATACACTTCAACATGGCGTGGCATTGCGGCTTTTTATGCGGGCCGGGCTCTCCGAATTTACCCCCTGTATCTGCTGATTTTTGCTGCGTATTGGCTGGCTCTGGCTTTCATCGCCGCATCTCAAGCCACACCGCATCCAAGCCTGGCGGAAATTGGCCGCAACTTGATGTTATTCCCATCCCCCCCAGAACTGGGCGCTAACCTGTTGCTTTTTTCCTATGGCATTACCGGTTTTTTTGCTGACCATAACCAGCAGGGGCCGCTGTTCCAGCATTTCTTCATCGGCCCAGCATGGACACTGGCATACGACCTGGTGTTCTACGCCGTTGCGCCCTGGCTCGTTACCCGCAAGGACAGGCTGTGGATTGTCTGGGCCGTGGGGCTGGCTTATTACCTGGCTTTCGCCATGTACCTCGATGCGCGGCAACCGGTATGGGAATGGTATTTTTACACCAACGGCATGCCGCTCCTGTTCGCTTTCGCGAGTGGCGCCCTTTTGTACCACTACCGGCAATTCCGGCCCAGTGGCTGGTCGCTGGCGGTTGCTACGCTTTGCCTGGTGCAACTGTCTTACCTGCCACTCGGGTTCAACAACGTCACCCTGAACCAATTGATGTCGGTGCTTGCATTTACCGTACTGGTTGCCGGCCTACGCGGTCGTGGCAAACTTGACCAGCGGCTGGGAGACCTCACCTACGCCACTTATCTGCTGCACCTGCCGGTGGCGCAGATCATGGCGCAACTGGGGCTAATTGGCGACTCCATGCTGCTCGCCCTGCCCGTCACCTATGCGCTGGCCTTCGCGGCGCTGTACCTGGTGGAACAGCCGCTGGATCGCGTGCGTGACCGGGTGTTCCACCGCCTGCACGACACTGGCAATGACATTAACAACAGCGCGGCCCCGGCATGGGACAGGCCTGTGGCAGCCGGCCTGCTTGCCGCTTTGCTGTTGACAGGCACGGCAAGCGTGCGGGCAAATCTGCCGCATCACAACGCAGATACTCATTTAACTCCCACTACTTTGCCGCAGGGCTGGCTTTGGAGTGCAGACGGGACGAGCATGCGCATCACCCCGCGCAGCCCTGGTGAAGCCAACTTTGCGCTCGCGCCTTCCCACGAGGGCCAGCAACGGATATTGCTTGGCATGCAAAATACCGGCACCCGCGGCGAGACATTTGCCGGCATACAGTACGGTAGCCTGATATTCGGCATTGAGCGCAAAGGTAACCAGTGCAATCTAGTGGTGAATGACGGCAAGTCCTCTGCACGCAACCCCGCTGGCTGGTCGCAAAACTGTTCAATCAAACATTCATTTCTGGTTAATCCCGATTCAGGTTTGACCAGTCTGGTAGTGGATGGAATTTGGGAGCTGGGCAATACCACCCGGCCCGGGACGCTGAGCGCCATGGTGGTGGAAGGCGAGGCCAGCGCTGGGTCAGTCACCTTCAGTCCGATGTTCATGTGGGACACGCAACGAGCCAAACCCCAACAGTTCTGATCTTTCTGCTACAACTAGATTGTTTCCATCGCGCTTCATCCAAAGTGGAGGCGGCAGATGTTCGCACATCCCTAGTCACCCATACTGGGTACTCACTCAAGGGGGATTCAGTCAGATGACAAAAGTCTTATGGCGTAGCCCGCTGGCGCGGGAAATTACCATCATCCTGGCGATCAAATTCGCATTGATGTTCGCCCTGTGGTTTGCCTTTTTCCGCCACCCTATCGACAAGAGCCTGGATGCCGCCGCGGTAAGCCGCGTCGTGCTCGGTGGCCAGCCTTCGACACCCCCGGAATCAACAAGGAGCCACCCATGATTTCCGAACATCTGGTCGATATGTCGCGCCTGCAGTTCGCCGTGACGGCGCTGTACCACTTCCTGTTCGTACCGCTGACGTTGGGCCTGACCTTCATCCTGGTGATCATGGAAAGCGTTTATGTGCTCTCGGGCAGCCCTATCTACAAGGATATGACCAAATTCTGGGGCAAGCTGTTCGGCATCAACTTCGCGCTCGGCGTGACGACTGGCATCACCCTGGAGTTTCAGTTCGGCACCAACTGGGCGTATTACTCTCATTACGTGGGCGACATTTTCGGCGTGCCGCTGGCGATTGAGGGGCTGATGGCCTTCTTCCTGGAATCCACTTTCATCGG
>Ga0315281_10008558_pt1 | contig 14298 bp, 11 predicted proteins | sample YL17G07_0_MG_FD_204540 | JGI IMG/M metagenome (GOLD analysis project Ga0315281, IMG submission 204540) | Sediment microbial communities from Yellowstone Lake, YNP, Wyoming, USA - YL17G07_0 | ecosystem: Environmental > Aquatic > Freshwater > Lake > Sediment | place: USA: Wyoming | collected...
TTGCAGGAAGCGAAAGCACATCAGATAGGAGCCGCAGGGAATCGCGAGAAAGGCGATCCAGACCGGCAGTTCCATATCGGGCGAGACCTGCTCGGTATGCGCGATTTCCCACACGAACTTGGCTCCGAGCGTGCCAATGATGCCGGTAAAAAGGGCACCGCTGAGCAGGCCAAAGAGGATGAATCTGGCGCGCATCTTCGGCTGCAGCTGGTTGATCAGGACGTCAACCCCGACGTGGATGCCGGTGCGCACGCCATAGGCGGCGCCGAACTTGGCCATCCAGATGAACATGTAGATGCACAGTTCCTGTGCCCAGCTCAGATTGATGGTGAGCAGCCAGTCCTGCAGCGCCGCCCACGGTATGCCTGATGCATAGCGGTGCACCACGGAGACGAAGATGACGATGGTTGCCGCGCCCATCATGAACGCGATCAGCCACTCCTCCAGATGGTTGAGTACCCTGTTCAAGCGTGCTCTCCCCCTTGGGCCGCGGTAGACGAGCGTCGGCGGCCCCGTCTTGAATTACAGCTTGCCCGGATCGAAACCGGTTTCCTTGTAGATTTCCTGGATCAGATCCTTGCCGATGGTGGCTTCGCTGTCCCGGTGCACTTTCAGCACCGCCTTCTTCCAGGCTTTCTTCTCCTCCGGCGTCAGGCTGATGAACTGAATCTTGCCCGAGGACTTCATTTTTTCCAGAGCCTCGTCGTTCTGCTGTTTCGCGATGTCGTTGGTGAAGTTGGTGGCTTCCTTCATCGCGCCTTCAAGCGTGGCACGGATGTCGGCCGGCAGTCCATCCCAGAATTTCTTGTTGACGATCACCGCGTACTCGACTACTCCGTGGTCCGACAGCGTCAGGTATTTCTGCACTTCATGCCACTTCTGCGTATAGATGTTGGAGGGCGTATTCTCGGCACCATCCACCACCCCGGTCTGCAGCCCCTGATAGACTTCGGAGAAGGCCATGATCTGCGGCGTGGCGCCAAGCGCGCGCGTCGCGGCATCGAGTACCTTGGAGGACTGGATGCGCAGCTTCTGGCCACGGAAGTCCGCCGGCATTCTGAGCGGCTTGTTCGAGCCCATCTGCTTGAAACCGTTGTCCCAGTAGGCCAGGCCGATGATGCCCTTGCTGTCCAGTTTCTTGAACAGTTGCTGGCCGATCTTCCCCTGAGTCACATTGTGCAGGTCCTTGGCGTTGTCGAAGATGTACGGCAGGTCGAACACCTCGAATTCGCGCGCACCGAGCGGACCGAACTTGGACACCGAAGGCGCGAGCATCTGCACGTTGCCGAGCTGCAGCATCTGCATCTCTTCGCCGTCCTTGAACAGTTGGCTGTTCGGATATACCTCGACCTTGACCCGGCCCTTGGTGCGCGCTTCGGCGAGTTCCTTGAACTTCAAGGCCCCCTTGCCTTTGGGCGTATCCTCGGCGACGACGTGACTGAACTTGACGACGATCGGCTGCTGCGCGTGCGCCACGCCGACCGCCAGCCCCGCGGCCATGATTGCGAACGCGAACTTGGTCTTCAGATTCATTGCATCCTCCTCATGATAAATGCGCGATCAGTCTACCCTGCCACCGCGCAAAGATACAGGTCAGTACAAGATCAGGAAAAGCCGATAACATCGACGCTCCTGTCGAGCTTATTCGATTATTTCCGCCATGGCTTCGTGTTTCTTCTTGACCCGTGGAAGTGTGGGCATGATCAGCAACGCTAGCCTGACAGGAAACCAGGCCGGCCGACGACGGCCATTACCGTGTGCCCCAAATCCGTCCCGGGTGGGTCTCTGCGGACCCTTGCTTCATCGAATTATCGGGAGAAATTTGGTAGGCGCGATTGGACTCGAACCAACGACCCCCACCATGTCAAGGTGATGCTCTAACCAGCTGAGCTACGCGCCTAAAAGAGAGAGCGCATTCTAGCCTAAAGCGGGTAGCGGCACAAACCGCGCCCCGACAGCCGCATCCGGGATTCCGGCCCGTTCGCCAGAGCACCGGAATTGAAATCCCGGCGCCTGAATTCTCTTAAGCGCCGACTATCCGCCCCAAGTCCGCGACTTGGAGTCGTACTGGTATGGCTTGGACTTGAACAACACGTCGTGACAGGTGAGCGTATATTCCGCCCCCGCCGGCTTGTACGCGTAGGGCTGTCCATTGGGACACTTGGCCAGCGCCGCGAGGTATTTCGGCGCAAGTTTCTCCAGTGAATCGGGCACGCTGCCGGCTTCGCGTTTGTAGGCCGACAGCGCACTGACGATGGCGCCGCCGCGTCCTTCCACCATGCTCGCGTTCTGCTGCCCACCGGTAAAGAAATCCAACGCGACGTAGCCGCAGACAAGTATCACGACCAATACCACCATCGATATTACCCGCGCCGAACCGACCGCGGATTTGAGCGGCATCAGATCTCGCATCATCGCTTTCCTTGAGTGCTGGAAGTAATGTGTTTTTTCGACAGCTTAGCGCAGACTCAGCATTTCCGCTGCGTGTTTGCGCGTGGTCGCGGTGATCTCGGTACCGCCGAGCATGCGCGCCACTTCCTCGACGCGCGCTTTCTGGTCAAGCACCGAGACCATGGTCTTCACCCTGCCCTCGACGCCGAACTTGCTCACCGACCATTGCTGGTCGGCCTGCGCCGCCACCTGGGGCAGGTGCGTAACACACAACACCTGGCGCTCGCGCCCCAGCGTTTTGAGTTGGCGGCCGACGATTTCAGCCACGCTGCCGCCTATGCCGGCATCCACCTCGTCGAAAATCAAGGCCGGCACCAGCGCGGCCTTGCCGGTGATCACCTGGACGGCAAGGCTGATGCGCGATAGTTCGCCGCCCGAGGCCACTTTGGCGAGCGCCCGCGCTTCCACCCCCGGATTGGCGGCAACCAGAAATTCGACCTGTTCCATGCCGTGCACGCTGCCCTCGGGCGGATATGGGTTGAGCGCCACCTCGAATTTGCCCCCTGCCATGGCGAGTTGCTGCATCGCCTGCGTGACTTCCTTGGCGAGCCTCGCGGCGGCCTTTTTCCTGCCCGCGCCAAGCTTGGCCGCGAGATCGAAGTAGCTCGCTCGCGCCTGCTGCTCCTGTTTCACCAGGACCTCCAGATTGGAGGCGATCTCGAGTTCACCCAGGCGCGCCTGCAGCTGCCGCAGGTGCTCTGGCAGTTCCTGCGGCGCGAGGCGGAACTTGCGCGCGCTGTCGTGGATTGCCTCCATGCGCGCCTCCACCGCAGCCAGACGCTGCGGGTCCAGCTCGACCCGGTCCGCGTAATGTCGCAGCGCGTAGACCGCCTCCTGCACCTGCGCCGCGCCCGAGCGAACGAGTTCAAGCGCCTCGCGCAGGCGCGCGTCGTAGCCAAGCAGCGCGTCCAGCCGCGCGCCGGTGCCCGAAAGCAGCGGCAGGCAGGCAGCATCGGCTTCCGACAGGGTATCCAATACCGCCTGCACGCCCTCGATCAGGCCGGCGGCATGTGCGAGCCGGGTATGCTCCGCCTGCACCGCGTCCCATTCGTCGGGCTGCAGGGCCAGTCGCTCCAGTTCGCGCACCTGCCATTGCAGCTGCTCGCGTTCGGCATTGCGCTGCGCGGCATGGGTCTCGTATTCGGTGCGCGCCTGTGCCAGCCTCTGCCATTGCCGATAGCCCGCCGCGACCTCGGCCGCCAGGGACGCGAGACCGGCATGCGCGTCCAGCAGCACGCGCTGGGCATCGAGTTTGAGCAGCGATTGGTGCGCATGCTGGCCGTGAATGTCGACCAACCAGTCGCCGGCCTCGCGCAACTGCCCGAGCGTGGCCGGCCGGCCATTGACGAAAGCGCGCGAGCGTCCGTTCTTGTCGACCACCCGTCGCAACAGCACCAGGCCGGGATCGCCCTCGAGCTCGGCGACGCGCAGCCACTGGGCAAGCTCGGGCAGCGACTGAATATCGAACTCGGCACTGATGTCGGCGCGCTCGCAGCCGGCACGCACCACGGCCGCGTCGCCGCGCTCGCCCAGAGCCAGCGCAAGGGCATCGATAAGAATGGATTTGCCGGCTCCGGTCTCGCCGGTGAGCACGGTGAAGCCGGAGTGGAACTCGAGTTCGAGCGAATCGACAATGACGAAATCGCGGATGCTGAGCGTCCGCAACATAGTTACATTTCGCTCCAGTGCAGCTTCTCGCGCAGCATGGCGTAGTAGCTGTAGCCCGGCGGATGGACAAAGCGGATGGAATGCGCCGCGCGACGCACGATCACCTTGTCGTTGGCCGCCAGCTCGGAATGCGGCTGACCGTCGAAATGCAGGCGCGCCCCCATGGCGCGCTGCTTGATGGTAATCTCGATCACACACCGGTCGCTCACGGTGATCGGGCGGTTGGACAGCGTATGCGGGCAAACCGGCACCAGAGCCATACCCGGAAGGTTGGGCTGCAGGATGGGCCCATTGGATGAAAGCGCGTATGCCGTGGAGCCGGTGGGAGTGGCGACAATGATGCCGTCCGAGCGAAGGTCGTATACGAACTGGCCGTCAATGTGCACCAGGAACTCGATCATGCGTCCGGTGGCGCCCTTGTTGACCACGATGTCGTTCAGCGCCTGGGTGCGGAAAATCTCCGTCTCCCCGCGCAGCACCTGGGCCTCCAGCATGGTGCGCTCTTCCATTGTGTACTGGCCGGAGAGCAGCAACTCGATGGTTTCCCGCATGTGCGAGAACGCGATGTCGGTCATGAAGCCCAGCCGCCCCTGATTCACTCCGACCAGCGGCACACCGTGGACGGCCAGATGACGAGCAGCCGAAAGCATGCTGCCGTCGCCGCCGAGCACCACGGCAAGGTCGGCTTGGGCGCCGATGGCGGCGTAGTCGCCGGAGGCAAAACCGTTCCCGCCGATATTGGCCGCGGTCTCCTTCTCGATCAGCACCTTGCAGCCGCGCTGCTGCAGCAGTCCGGCCAGGCCGAGCAGCGATTCGGCGATTTCGGCAGTGTTGTAGCGGCCGATCAGGGCAACAGTTTTGAAAGCGGGAGGCATCGCGTTGAAATTAAACCACATCGTCCCCATGTCGTGTTGAGGAACACGGGGAAATTTTGGGTAGAATAGAAGCATGCTTGACCGTCGCGCTAAGATTCTGCTTAAAACCCTGGTAGAACGCTACATCGCCGAAGGCCAGCCGGTCGGCTCGCGCGCGCTGTCGCGATATTCCGGCCTGGATCTGTCGCCCGCGACGATCCGCAATATCATGTCGGATCTGGAGGAACTGGGTTTCATCTCCAGCCCCCACACCTCCGCCGGGCGCATACCCACGCCGCGCGGCTACCGCGTTTTCGTCGATACCCTGCTCACCATCAAGCCACTGGAACAGGTTGAATTGAGCCAGATCGAAGGCAATCTGCATCCTGACAACCCGCAGCGCCTGATCAGTTCGGCCTCGCAACTGCTGTCGCAGCTTTCCCATTTTGCAGGTGTCGTGGCCTCGCCGCGGCGCAAAAGCGCTGCGTTCCGCCACATCGAGTTTCTCGCGCTTTCGGAAAAGCGCATCCTGCTCATCATCGTCACCCCTGACGGGAATGTGCAAAACCGGATCCTGTTCACCGAAAAGACCTACGCCCCGGCACAGCTCACCATGGCGGCGAACTTCCTCAACCAGAACTATGCCGGACTTACCTTCGGCGACATCCGCACGCGCGTGCAACAGGAGCTGAAGCAACTGCACCAAGATATGAGCGCGCTTATGACGGCCGCACTGGACGCGGGTGACCAGGCATCAACCGAAACCACCGAGAACTACGTCATCTCGGGTGAAAGAAACCTACTCGATTCGACCGACCTCGCGTCCAACATGGCGCGGCTGCGCGAGTTGTTCGAGCTGTTCGAGAAGAAAACCATGTTCGTGCAGATCCTCGACATGAGCACACGCGCGCAGGGCGTGCAGATTTTCATCGGCGGGGAATCCGGCGCCTCGCTGCTGGACGAGTGCAGCGTCGTTACCGCCCCCTACACGGTGGACGGGCAGGTGGTCGGCACGGTGGGCGTGATCGGTCCGACGCGCATGGCTTACGAACGCGTCATTCCCATCGTCGACATCACAGCGAAGCTGCTCTCGAGCGCGCTTTCCGGCAACTAACCCCCCTGCGGCAACGGCTCATGCCTTTCCTCGCCGAACCGGCTTTTACCCACGGCACGCCGGCGCGCACCGCGATCCTGCTCGTCAACCTGGGTACGCCCGAGGCGCCGACAACGGCGGCGGTGCGCCGCTACTTGAAGGAATTTCTTTCCGATCCGCGTGTGGTAGAAATCCCCCGGCCGCTGTGGTGGCTGATCCTGAACGGCGTCATCCTGAGGCTGCGTCCGGCAAAATCGGCGGCGAAGTACGCGCGAATCTGGGACAAGGACGGCTCGCCGCTCAAGGTGCATACCGAGCGCCAGGCAAAACTTTTGCGCGGCTATTTGGGCGAGCATGGCGATACCGCGCTGCTTGTGGACTACGCCATGCGCTACGGCAATCCTTCGATTGCCTCGGTATTAGCCGGCTTGAGGGAACGGCGCTGCGAACGCGTTCTGGTCCTGCCGCTTTACCCGCAATACGCTGCCAGCACCACGGCAAGCGCACTCGACGCGGTGTCCGTTTTTTACCAGCGGACGCGCAATATTCCCGAGTTGCGCATGGTCAAACACTTTCACGACCACCCCGCCTACGTCGCGGCGCTGGCGGAAGGCGTGCGCATGCACTGGGCCCAGCATGGCAAACCGGACAGGCTGCTGATGAGTTTTCACGGGCTGCCACGCTACACGCTGGAACGCGGCGATCCTTACCACTGCGAATGCCAAACGACCGCACGGTTGCTGGCCGGGAAGCTGGAACTCTCGCCGGAACAGTATCAGCTTAGCTTCCAGTCGCGCTTCGGCCGCGCCGAATGGCTCCAACCCTATACCGCGGCGACGCTGGCACAATGGGGTAAACAGGGGCTGCGCCGCGTCGATGTCGTATGCCCCGGCTTTGTCGCCGATTGCCTGGAGACGCTGGAGGAGATTGGAATAGAGGGCAAGGCCGAGTTCCTCAAGGCAGGCGGCAAGGAATTCCACGCCATCCCCTGCCTCAACGAAAACGATGCCTGGATCCGGGCGCTGGCACAAATCGCCCAGGAGCACTTGCGGGGCTGGGACCATGCCGGCATAGGCCCCGACGAACTGGAACAATCGCGCCGCCGCGCGCTTGCCTCGGGCGCCCCGCGCTAGAACCTGTGCCGCCCCAAGTGGCGGCCGGCGCATCAGCGGTGGCCGAGCGCGGGCGACGAAGATTCCCTGGTACCTTGGATTTTCGGTACTCCCCTTGAAATGGGCTTGCCAGTCCCCATCTGTCGAAGGGTCATGAAGAGACCAGAGATCAACAATGGCAGATCAAGAACCTGACTATTCCCAAAATGCGCCTGACCAGGACGCGGCCGCAACCGATGCCGGCGCCGCTCCAGACGTGGAAACAACGCCCAGTCTGGAACAGCAACTGCGTCAGGCCGAGCAAAAAGCCCAGGAGCATCTGGATTCCTGGCTGCGCGCCAGGGCCGAGACCGAGAACCTGCGCAAACGCGCCCAGGCCGACATCGCCAGCGCGCACAAGTATGGCGTGGAAAACCTGGCCGAGGCGCTGCTGCCGGTCCGGGATAGCCTGGAGGCGGCACTGGCAATCGAAAACGTCACGCTGGACGGCCTGAAGAGCGGGGTCGAACTGACCTTGAAGCAACTCAATGCCGCATTCGAAAAGGCGAGCCTCAGGGAAATCAATCCGGTGAACGAGAAATTCGACCCGCACCAGCATCAGGCAATGAGCATGGTGCCGCACCCGGGCGAGCCCAACCAGGTGGTGAGCGTGATGCAGAAGGGCTACCGGCTGCACGAACGCGTCCTTCGCCCGGCTCTGGTGACCGTTTCAAAAACGGAAGACGCTTGAAGCCCGGGGATTCAACCCCATATTTCCGATAAGTCCAATTCATTCATCGAGGTACACAAAATGGCTAAGATCATCGGCATCGACCTGGGAACGACCAACTCCTGCGTCGCCATCATGGAAGGCGGCCAGACCAAGATCATCGAGAATTCCGAGGGCGCGCGCACCACGCCGTCCATCGTCGCCTATCAGGAGGACGGGGAGGTTTTGTGCGGCGCATCGGCAAAGCGCCAGGCCGTAACCAATGCCAAGAACACCCTGTACGCGGTGAAACGCCTGATCGGGCGCCGCTTCGAGGAAAAAGAAGTGCAGAAAGACCTCGACCTCATGCCGTACAAGATAATCAAACATGACAACGGCGATGCCTGGGTCGAAGTGCGCGGCAAGAAAATCGCGCCGCAGGAAGTGTCGGCGCAGGTGCTGCTGAAAATGAAAAAGACCGCCGAGGATTACCTCGGCGAACCGGTAACCGAAGCGGTGATTACGGTTCCGGCCTACTTCAACGACAGCCAGCGCCAGGCCACCAAGGACGCCGGGCGCATCGCCGGGTTGGAGGTGAAGCGCATCATCAACGAGCCGACCGCGGCGGCGCTCGCCTTCGGCGTGGACAAGCAGGGCGGCGACCGCAAGATTGCGGTCTATGACCTAGGCGGCGGCACCTTCGACATCTCCATCATCGAGATTGCCGATGTCGAGGGCGAGAAACAGTTCGAAGTGCTCTCCACCAACGGCGATACTTTCCTCGGCGGCGAGGACTTCGACCAGCGCATCATGGATTACCTGTGCGACGAGTTCAAGCGCGACCAGGGCATAGACCTGAGGAAGGACGTGCTCGCGCTGCAGCGTCTGAAGGAAGCGGCGGAGAAAGCGAAAATCGAGCTCTCGTCCTCGCAACAGACCGAGATCAACCTGGCCTATATCACCGCCGACGCGAGCGGACCCAAGCACCTGTCGATCAAACTCACCCGGGCCAAGCTGGAGAGCCTGGTCGATGAACTGATCGAGAAGACCGCCGGGCCGTGCCTGACCGCGATCAAGGATTCCGGCGTCAAGGTGTCCGATATCAGCGACGTGATCCTGGTGGGCGGCATGACGCGCATGCCCAAGGTGCAGGAAAAGGTGAAGGAGATTTTCGGCAAGGAACCGCGCAAGGACGTGAACCCGGACGAGGCGGTGGCCGCGGGTGCGGCCATCCAGGCTTCGGTGCTCTCCGGCGAAAGGAAAGACGTGCTGCTGCTCGACGTCACGCCTCTGTCTCTGGGCATCGAGACTCTAGGCGGCGTAATGACCAAGCTGATCCAGAAGAACACCACCATTCCGACCAAGGCGCAACAGGTTTTCTCCACCGCGGACGATAACCAGACGGCGGTGACCATCCATGTGCTGCAGGGTGAGCGCGACATTGCTTCGGGCAACAAAAGCCTGGGCCAGTTCAACCTCACCGACATCCCGCCGGCGCCGCGCGGACTGCCGCAGATCGAGGTTGCCTTTGACATCGACGCCAACGGCATCCTGCATGTGTCGGCCAAGGACAAGGCTACCGGCAAGGAGAACAAGATCAAGATCCAGGCTTCGAGCGGGTTGAGCGAAGCGGAAATCGACAAAATGGTGAAAGACGCAGAGGCACACGCGGAAGAGGACAGGAAGGCGTTGGAACTGGTGAACGTGCGCAATCAGTGCGAGGCGCTGGTACACTCGGTCAAGAAATCACTCGCCGAGTACGGCGAGAAGCTGGAGGCGGGCGAGAAGGAAAAAATCGAGGTGGCCATCAAAGAGGCCGAGGCCGTGCTTAAATCCGAGGACAAAGCAGCGATCGACGCCAAATCGCAGGCTCTGGCACAGGCAGCGCAGAAGCTGGGCGAGAAGATGTATGCCGACGCCCAGGCTGCCGCCGAGAAAGCGGCGCCGGGCGGCCAAAGCGAGGCCAAGAAAGCCGAGGAGGGCGAAGTGGTCGATGCCGAGTATACCGAGGTCAAGGACAGCAAGAAGTAAGAGGTCATTTCAGAATTACCGAAACGGCCCTTGATTTAGAGGGACGAGGGGATGTGTCCCCTCGTTTTGTAATGAGGTCCAGACGGCTGCGGATTTTCTCCAATTGTTTTCCGTCCCGCGGAGAGGCTCTGCCTCTCCGCGGGATTTCGCTTGCACGCAACCAACTGAACGGATCTTGAGAACATGCCTTATCCGCATATCTTCGCGCTGATCCGCAGCTAAAGATACCTATGGCCAAAAAAGACTACTACGACATTCTGGGCGTCAATCGCGATGCGGAGGACGACGCGATCAAGAAGGCGTACCGCAAACTCGCGATGAAACATCATCCGGACCGCAATCCGGAGGACAAGGGGAAAAGCGCGGAGGAAAAATTCAAGGAGGCGAAGGAAGCCTACGAGGTGCTCTCCGATGCCAACAAGCGCGCCGCCTACGACCGTTACGGCCATGCCGGCGTCGATCCGTCCGCGGCGGCGGGCGCCCAAGGCGCCGGCTTCTCCAACTTCGCCGACGCTTTCGGCGACATCTTCGGCGATATCTTCGGCCAGGCGCGCGGCGGCCGGTCGAACGTCTACCGCGGCGCCGATTTGCGCTACAACCTCGAGATTTCGCTGGAACAGGCGGCACACGGCACCGAAACCAAAATCCGCATTCCAACCATGGACGCATGCGCCACCTGCCACGGCTCCGGGGCGAAGCCCGGCACCCAGCCCAAGACCTGCCCCACCTGCAACGGCCAGGGCCAGGTGCGCATGCAGCAGGGATTTTTCTCCATCCAGCAGGCCTGCCCCAAATGCCACGGCACCGGCAAGGTCATTTCCGATCCCTGCGTCAGTTGCCAGGGTGCGGGACGCATCAAGCAGCACAAGACGCTGTCAGTCAAGATTCCCGCGGGCGTGGACGAAGGCGACCGCATCCGCCTCGGCGGCGAGGGCGAAGCCGGCGTCAACGGCGGGCCCCCGGGCGACCTGTACGTGCAACTGCATCTGAAACCGCACGCGGTGTTCCAGCGCGATCACGACGACCTGCACTGCGAAATGCCCATCAGCTTCACTGTCGCCGCGCTGGGCGGCGAGATCGAAATCCCCACGCTCTCCGGTTCGGCCGGGATCAAGATTCCGCCCGAAACCCAGAGCGGCAAGATATTCCGCCTGCGCGGCAAAGGCATCAAGGGAGTGCGCAGCCACGCCCATGGCGATCTCCTGTGTCACATGGTGGTCGAGACACCGGTGCACCTCACCGAGCGCCAAAAGGAACTCCTACAGGAGTTGGAAGCGATCAACAAGAAAGATTCCGACCGGCACAATCCGCGGGCCAAATCCTGGATGGACAAGGTGAAGGAATTCTTTGCCGAGTAACAAACCGGGTTAGATTTTATCGATAACCATGTTATCGGTATGGATGCGCTTCTCATCCATACCGATAACATGGTTGGCGCGCGGAGCGCGCAATGGCCGCTGCACCAACCTAGGCAGAAAGGCGAAGATACGTCGAGCTGCCGCGATCGAACTTGCGCGGACGGCGTCCCGTCCGCGCGGATCACCAATTGCACGCGGATGAAAAGCACATCCGCGCACAATCGGCGATCTTGGATAAAACCAAATCCGATCCGCCCGTGCGTTTATCGCGCAAATCCGCTGATGGAGCCAAGACGCCGCAGAAAACTCAGACTCTGCGCCAAGTCGTACCCTGCGGCGTGTCCTCGAGCACGATCCCGGCAGCGAGCAGGTCTTTCCTGATCCGGTCGGCTTCGGCGTAGTTCCTGCCCTTCTTGGCGGCGGCACGTTTCTCGATCAAGGCGGCAATCCGATCCGCCGTGCCAGCTAATGCGGATCCCTGCGCGGTCAGAACGCCATTGGTCGCATGCGTTACCGTGCCACCAGCATCCCGGGGCCTTTGCAAAAACTCGATCGCGTCGCTTTGCAACAAACCCAGCACGCCGCCCAAGGCACGCAGCAGGGCAGCCTTGCGTTCGTCCGCCGTCCGGTTGACTTCATTGGCGAGTTCGAACAGCACGGCGACGGCTTCGGGCGTATTGAAATCATCATCCATGGCCGCGCGAAAACGCGCCGCGTACGGATCGCCCCAGTCGATGGCGCCGCCGGTGGGCGGCGCAAGCTTGAGCGCCGTGTACAGCCGCGCCAGGGCATGCCTGGCGTCATCCAGATTCCGGTCGGAGTAGTTAAGCGGGCTGCGGTAGTGTGCGCGCAGGATGAAAAAACGCACCTCCTCGCCCTTGTATTGTTTCAGCACCCCACGGACGGTGAAAAAATTGCCGAGCGACTTGGACATTTTCTCTTCGTCGACGCGCACGAATCCGTTGTGCATCCAGTAATTCACGAAAACATCGCCGTGCGCGCCCTCCGACTGGGCAATTTCGTTCTCGTGATGCGGAAACTGCAAATCCTGACCCCCGCCGTGGATGTCGAAATGCGTGCCAAGCAACTCGCCCGACATGGCCGAGCACTCGATATGCCAGCCGGGACGGCCCTCTCCCCAGGGTGACGCCCAGGCGGGCTCTCCCTCCTTGGCGCGTTTCCATAGCACAAAGTCGAGCGGATCATGTTTGCTGGGATCGGTTTCGACGCGTTCACCCGCACGCAACTCGTCCAGCGTCTTGCCCGAGAGTTTGCCGTAGCGCGGAAACTTGCGCACCGAGTAGTTGACGTCGCCGCTCGCTGCCTGATAGGCCAGGCCTTTTTCCTGCAGCACCCGGATCATGTCCAGCATGCCGCCGATGTATTGGGTGGCACGCGGTTCATGATCTGGCTTTTCGATCCCCAGGGAGGCCGCATCCTCGTCCATGTAGCCGATGAAACGCTGGGTCAGATCGCCCATGGCTTCGCCGTTCTCGCGCGCGCGACGGATAATCTTGTCATCGACGTCGGTGATGTTGCGCACATAAGTGACGTCAAACCCGGAGGCGCGCAGCCAGCGCTGCACCATGTCGAACACCAACATGAGGCGCGCATGGCCAAGGTGACAGAAGTCGTAGACGGTCATGCCGCATACGTACATGCGCACCCGGCCCGGCTCGATCGGGACGAAATCCTGCTTGCAGCGGGCAAGGGTGTTGTATATCTTCAGCATGCGCAAAAAAAACCGGCTAGGATGCGGTCGGGTACGCTGCGTTTTCCACGTGAAGACAGAGCCGCGACCGAAACTTTGCCAGCTGCCTCTATTGTGGAGGTTGGAGTGTTCTTGTTAAAATACAAAGGTAATCTTACCAGAATTACTACTCGAAGAATCTGTCCAATCCCGCGCAGAAACGCTGGGATTGGACCAAGGAAAACGGCAAACGGCGTCTCATTTATGAGGGCGCAGGGCTAAACCGTCTGATTCGGCGCGAGCAGCGCAGAGGCGGCGAACCGGATGAGTAAAACCCGTCGCGCGCCGAGGTAGCCCGTTTTGTCCACCGCCGTTAGTCATCGAAATAGAAGGGGATAGACATGCGTTCATTCCGGATTCTGATATTGGGCACCCTGCTCTGGTCGGCTGCGGCATTGGCCGCCAACCCGGTGGTTGAGATAAAGACCAACGTCGGCGCCGTGCGCATCGAACTATACGCCGACAAAGCGCCGAAATCGGTGGCCAATTTCCTGCAGTATGCGAAGGACGGCTTTTACAACGGCCTGGTTTTTCACCGTGTCATCGATCGCTTCATGGTCCAGGGGGGTGGTCACTATCCGGACCTTCGGAGCAAGAAGGCGGATCGCCCGCCGATCGAGAACGAGGCCGGCAACGGCTTGAAAAACGACGCCGGCACCGTCGCCATGGCGCGCACCTCCGACCCACACTCGGCCACGGCGCAGTTTTTCATCAACGTCGCCGATAACGTTTTTCTTAATTTTCGCGAGGCCAGCCCCGCCGGCTTCGGCTATGCCGTATTCGGCAAGGTTACCCAAGGGATGGAAGTGGTGATGCGCATCGCGCGCTCGCCCACCGGCCCGGCCGGCCCGTTCGCCAAAGACGTGCCGCAGCAACCGATCATCATCGAATCCATCACCCTCATTTCCGACAAATAGCGAGCACATCATGGTCAAACTGCATACCAATCACGGCACCTTCACCCTGGAACTCGACGCCGCCAAAGCGCCCAAGACGGTGGAGAACTTTCTCGCCTATGTCGAGAACGGCCACTACGACAACACCGTATTTCACCGCGTCATCGACGGCTTCATGGTGCAGGGCGGCGGCTTCGAACCGGGCATGCGGCAAAAACCGACGCAGGCACAGATCGAGAACGAGGCGAACAACGGCCTCAAGAACGACCGCTACACGGTCGCCATGGCGCGCACCTCCGAGCCCCACTCCGCCAGCGCCCAGTTTTTCATCAACGTCAAGGACAACAGCTTCCTCAACCACAGCGCGCCGACCGCGCAGGGCTGGGGTTATTGCGTG
>Ga0315281_10008559_pt1 | contig 14298 bp, 15 predicted proteins | sample YL17G07_0_MG_FD_204540 | JGI IMG/M metagenome (GOLD analysis project Ga0315281, IMG submission 204540) | Sediment microbial communities from Yellowstone Lake, YNP, Wyoming, USA - YL17G07_0 | ecosystem: Environmental > Aquatic > Freshwater > Lake > Sediment | place: USA: Wyoming | collected...
TCATTGATGATTACACCAACAGGATTGTGGACATGGTCTATCTGGTCTATGCTCAATTTATTTCCACAATGGTGCAAAGACCAGTTATGCAGCAGATACTCCCGGTTGAACCGGCAGCTATACCCCAGGCGCAGAACGTGGACTATATATATGAACCAAGTCCTGGGGTGGTGCTAGGTGAGCTTTTACCCAGATTTGTCGAGATGCAGGTATATCATGCTATTCTGGAATCCATCGCCAGTGAGCAGTCAGCCAGAATGGTGGCGATGCGTAATGCCACTGATAATGCTAACGAGCTTATTGAGGAATTAACCCTGATGTATAATAAAGCCAGGCAGGAGTCAATAACTAAAGAGCTCCTTGACATTACCGGCGGTGCCGCAGCTTTTGCTTAAAGGAAGGAGGTTTTACCAATGCCTATTAATAGCCGAGATTTCGACAAGAGTGACCGTGATCCAAGTACTTTGCTCATAGGGTTTCTTACTTACAATTATCGTAACGCTTATAACCTAGACGAGCTAGTAGAAATGATGACATCAATGGGCAAGAATTTGGCAAAAGAAGAAGTGGAGAGGCTTCTCGCTTCTCTAGAATATGGGGGAAGGGCCGAATCGAAGATAATAGACGGTGTGGCTTATTATAGGTATTCCAAGGTTACTGGTCTTAGGCTAATTTAACCAACCTAAATAGGGAGGTTATTATGGCGAAGGGAAAAGTTGTTCAGGTAATCGGGACGGTGGTTGATATTGAGTTTCCTCCCGATGAGTTGCCAGCGCTTTATAACGCTATTGAGATTCCAAGTGATGGTGGCAAGGTTGTGCTTGAGGCTCAGGAGCATATAGGCAATAACTGGGTCAGGTGCCTGGCGTTATCGTCTACCGATGGGCTAGAGCGGGGGGTGGAAGCTATAGATAGCGGGGCACCTCTTGCTGTCCCGGTGGGGAAAGCCACCCTGGGTCGTCTGTTCAACATTATGGGGGAGCCCTTGGACGGGCTTGGTTCGGTTGAGGCTACAGAACACTGGCCGATTCATCGCCCCCCGCCTTCGCTTGAGGAGCAGAAGACAACCACCGAGATGCTGGAGACAGGTCTCAAGGTGATTGACCTGATTACCCCGTTTACCAAGGGGGGCAAGGTAGGTGCCTATGGCGGTGCCGGAGTGGGCAAGACGGTTATCATCATGGAGCTTATCCGCAATATTGCCACTGAGCACGGAGGTTTTTCTGTTTTTGCTGGCATTGGAGAAAGGTCGCGCGAGGGCAATGACCTGTGGAACTCGATGAAGGAATCGGGCGTGATTGCCAAGACGGTAATGGTCTTTGGGCAGATGAACGAACCCCCTGGGGTTCGCCTTCGGGTGGGACTGACCGGACTAACTATGGCCGAATACTTCCGTGATGTTGAGGGGCAGGATGTATTGCTTTTTATTGATAACATCTATCGCTATACCCTAGCCGGTATGGAGGTATCAGCCCTGCTCGGTCGGATGCCGTCAGCGGTGGGCTATCAGCCTACCTTGGCTACCGAGGTCGGTGAGCTGGAGGAAAGGATAACCTCAACCAAACGGGGCTCAATTACCTCTTTCCAGGCTATCTATGTCCCGGCTGACGACTATACTGACCCTGGGGTAGCTACTACCTTTGGTCATCTTGATGGGGTGGTTGCTCTGGAGAGGTCAATCGCTGAGCAGGGCTTGTATCCGGCAGTTGACCCTCTGGCATCAACCTCTCGTATCCTTGACCCCAGTGTTGTTGGCGAGGAGCATTATAGTGTGGCTCGTGGGGTGCAGAGGGTGTTGCAGCGCTATAAAGACCTACAGGATATAATCGCTATACTCGGCATTGAGGAGCTTAGCGAGGAGGACAAGCTTACTGTGGCCAGGGCTCGTCGGATACAGAGATTTCTGTCCCAGCCAATGTTCGTTACCGAGGTCTTTACCGGTAGGAAGGGGAGGTATGTGCCGGTAGAGGAAACAGTGCGCGGCTTTAAGGAGATATTAGACGGGAAGCATGATGACCTGCCGGAGCAAGCCTTTTATATGGTAGGGACTATAGATGATGCTGTGGAGGCGGCGAAGAGGTTACGGGAGTAGGGTTAATGGCTACGACACGGCTTGAGATTGTTACCGCCGAGCGGGTGGTTTTTTCTGATAATGTGGATGTGGTGGTTGCTCCCGGGGTTGAAGGTCAACTGGGAATCCTACCCCACCATGCCCCCTTGATGACCATGTTGTTGCCCGGTGAGCTGCGGGTGAGGAGGGGTGGGGAGGAGTTCTCCCTAGCCATCTCTGGGGGCTTTCTTGAGGTGCGTCCTGACCGGATTATAGTTCTGGCGGATGCCGCTGAGAGGGCTGAGGAGATTGATATCGCCCGGGCTGAAGCGGCAAAGCAGCGGGCTGAGGAACAGCTTAAGCACCCCACCCCTGAGGTGGACATAGCTCAGGCTGAGGCAGCACTACGCCGCTCTCTTGCCCGCCTCAAGGTGGTGGAAAGGAGAAGGAGGCGGTCCGGGGCTCCACTTGGCTAACGGTTTAGGTTCAGCCAACCCTCAATGCTATCAATTGGTGATAAATTCTTGGTTATTGAGCTATTTTTAGATAATCTCGAGGGTAGCCCTAGTGCCCGCTTTGGCTGCTTTCACCCTGATTAAGGTGCGCATGGCTTGAGCTATGCGCCCTTGCTTGCCAATAACCCGCCCCTTATCATCATCAGCGACCTGCAGTTTAAGTATGATGCCCTGCTCATCGGTCTCCTCGGTGACAGCTACATCATCGGGGGCATTTACGATGGCTTTGGCGATGTATTCTATTAGCTCTTTCATACCTTTTACTTCTTTCGGGCTTTCTTGTTCCTTCGGGCTGTCTTGTTCTTCCGTGTTTTCTTGTTCTTTCATGTCTTCTCCTTGGTTGTTTTGGATTTTTTGGTTGGTTTGGTTTTTTTGGTAACGCCTGCCTTGGCTGGTTCGGGTTCTTTAGTAACGCTTGCCTTGGTTGGTTCAGGTTCTTTGGCAACAGTCGCCTTGGCTGGTTCGGGTTCTTGGGTAACGGCTGCCTTCGCTGGTTTAGGCTTTTTGGCTGGTTCGGGTTCTTCGGTGGTTGGCTTGGCTTTTTTGGTGGTTAGTTTGGGTTTTTCGGTAATACCTGCTTTTGATAATAATCTGGCGGCGATGGCGGTTGGCTGAGCCCCCTGCTTGAGCCAACTTAGTGCTTTTTCCCCGTCTATAACTATCGTTTCCGGGTTGGTTAAGGGATTATAGTGGCCGATAACGTCAATAAATGCCCCATCGCGGGGGGCCCGGGCATCGGCTACCACTAATCTATAGCTTGGCTTCTTTTTAGCTCCTACGCGGCGTAGTCTAATCTTTACCAATTCTACCGCCTTCTTTATAGGCTATTATGCGCTATAATTATCTGACTGTCAATGGCGGGAGTTAGGGTTGTCATATGTTTGTCAAGTCGGCTATAATCGGGTGGTGAGGATAAACAGCTTACACAGTTGGCAGGTTAGTCCGGCTCAAGCCTTAGATATACAGCTCAGGCTGGCATCACAGGTTTCCCGAGGTAATGAAGTGGCTAATCCCAGGTTTATCGCCGGCGTTGATATATCAGTAAACAGAGCAAGGGGGATAGCTACTGGGGCAACAGTGGTGTTAAACTATCCTGAGCTTAGATTGGTGGAGACAAAGGTGGTAAGTGGCAAGGTTGATTTTCCTTATGTCCCCGGTCTTTTATCCTTTAGAGAGGCACCACTAACCCTGGCTGCTTGCGAGAGACTTACGCTTACTCCTGACCTCATCTTGGTTGATGGGCAGGGGATTGCTCACCCCAGGCGTATGGGGCTTGCCTCTCACCTGGGGCTGTTTCTGGATACACCGACGATTGGTTGTGCTAAATCCCGGCTCTGTGGCAGCCATAAACAGCCAGGTGACGAGCTAGGCAGTTATTCCGAGGTGGTGGAGGGGGGTGAGACTATAGGCGTCGCCCTGCGAACCAAGCTGGGAACGAAACCTATCTATGTTTCCATCGGTCATAAGGTTGACCTAGAGACCGCCATCTACTGGGTTCTGGAGTGCTGCCGTGGTTATCGCTTACCTGAGCCGTGCCGCCTCGCCCATTTGACCGCAGTCGGCAGTCTGGAACTAGAGGTAGATTATCAACGGAGGCTTTTGTAATAAATGCAAGAACTAAGGGATAAGTTAAAGGAGTTACAGTCTCGAATCTCTATGGCAATGGAGCATCTTTGACATTGCCGCTAGGGAAGAGGAGATTTCAAGACTGGAGAAGCAGTCAGCCCAGCCTGACTTCTGGCTGGAGCAGAAAAGGGCGAAAGATATTATGCGCCGGTTGGCTGAGCAGAGGAGGGTGGTAGATAGGTGGCAGGGGGTGGAGAAACAGGCGTCTGATATTGCCGAGCTAGTCTCCCTGGGGGATAGCTCTCTGGAGGCGGAGATTCGGGCTGAGGTGGAGAAGTTAGCCTTCTGCCTTGATGAGCTGGAGCTGGAGGCGGCGTTTAGCGGTGAGTATGATGCCAGAAATGCTATCCTGTCCATCCATGCCGGGGCTGGGGGCACCGAATCTCAAGACTGGGCACAGATGCTAATGAGGATGTACCTGCGCTGGGCGGAACGACGTGGTTATAAGGCTGAGATACTGGATATTTCCCCGGGGGAGGAGGCAGGGGTAAAGAGCGTGGTTATCGGGGTTAATGGTGATTATGCCTGTGGCTACCTGAAATCTGAGCACGGTGTTCATCGGCTGGTTAGGCTTTCCCCCTTTGATGCTGACCATGCCCGCCATACCTCGTTTGTTTTGGTTGAGGTCTTGCCCGAGGCTGAAGCTGATGTTGATGTAAAGATAGCCCCTGACGATTTGAAGGTTGATGTGTTTCGGTCTAGCGGACCAGGGGGACAGCATATGCAGAAGACGAGCACTGCTGTCAGGCTTACCCATCTGCCCACCGGACTGGTGGTTACCTGCCAGAGTGAGCGCTCTCAGCATCAGAATAAGGAAATTGCATTAAAGATACTTCGCTCTCGCCTTCTGGACTTGGAGCAAGAGAAGAGGGCTGAAGAGAGAGCTAGGCTTAAGGGGAAGCGCATTGCCGCCGGCTGGGGTAACCAGATTAGAAGCTATGTCCTTCACCCCTATAAGATGGTAAAAGACCACCGGACTGATTACCAGACCAGCGATACTGACGGCGTACTGGATGGGGAGCTGGATGATTTCATCACAGCCTACCTCAGGTCTAGGTTAGGTGAAGAGAAATGAGCAAGAAAGCCAGACTAATTGTTTTAGCTTTTTGTCTATTCCTGGCGATATTGACTCCTGGTCTGGTTCAAGCCCAGGGTGAATTGACCATAGTGGGTAGCTTGGCTGAGGCGGTGTTTCCTTCCCAGCTCAACTTCAATTTATCCGCCCAGAGTAGTGTCAATATCACTGATATTCGCCTGTGCTATGCTGTTGACCGAGCCAGCTTTGCTGAGGTTATCAGCGAGGCCTATATTGAATTTACCCCGGCTACCGCGGTTGATGTTAGCTGGACTTTGGAAATGGTGAAGATTGGTGGGCTACCCTCCGGCACCACCATAAAATACTGGTGGCGGGTGGAGGATGCCAGTGGCAAAAAGGTGGAAACTGCCCCGGCTCAAGTCCGTTTTGATGACACTCGCTATCAATGGCGTAATCTAACTGAGGGGAAGGTTGCCCTTTACTGGTATAAAGGTGATGACTTTTTTGCCCGGGAGCTAATGTCAGCGGCTCAGCAAGCACTTGAGCGGCTGGCTGAGGGTACCGGCGCCCATCCAGAAAAACCAATTGAGCTCTATATCTACGCTAACGCCAACGACTTAAAGGGGGCTATGGTTTACCCTCAAGAGTGGACTGGTGGGGTAACCTTTACCAGATATAGCATTATGGCCATTGGCATCGCCCCTAGTAGTATAAGCTGGGGCAAGACGGCAATTGCTCATGAGCTGACACATTTAATCGTAGGTCAAATGACGCTTAATCCCTATAATAGCCTGCCTACCTGGCTTGATGAAGGTCTAGCCATGTATAATGAAGGGTTGCTTGGCCCGGAATATACCACTTATCTTATTAGGGCAATAGCTGAGGGTAGACTTATCTCGGTGCAGAGCCTGTCCAGTCCCTTCTCCGCTTATGCTGAGGAGGCTACCCTTTCCTATGCTGAAAGCTATAGCCTGGTTGAATTCCTTATTGCCAGTTACGGGCAGGGGAAGATGCTTGAGCTGCTGGATACTTTTAGGGAGGGCAGTGGCTACGACGCCGCCCTGGAAAGGGTTTATGGCTTTGATATGGATGGTCTGGATAGCTTATGGCGGGAATATGTTACCAGGCAGTACCAATCGGCTGGGGTGGAGCGGATGCACCCGGCACTAGCCACCGCCGGCTTTTGAAAGCGAGGCTAATGAAGAAATCATTCACAATTCATGATTTGCCTCTTTCCGAGCGACCGAGGGAGAGGCTGCAAAAACTGGGGGTGGAAGCCCTATCGGCTCAGGAGATTTTGGCGGTGATTCTCGGTCGTGGCGTCGCTGGTGAATCAGTAATGGTAACCGCCCAGAGGCTACTATCACGGTTTGGCAGTCTCAAAGGTCTTGCCAGCGCCTCAGTGGAGGAATTGTCTCAGGTGAGGGGGATTGGTCTGGCCAAGGCGGCTCAGATTAAGGCTGCTTTTGAACTGGCTAACCGGGTGGAGGGTTATCCCGAGGCTGAGGATAAGCCAATAGTCAAGACCCCCGAGGATGTAGTCAACTTGGTGAGGAGCCGGCTAAAGGGTAAAAAGAAGGAGTATTTTCTCGCCATCTTGCTTGACACGAGAAATCAGTTAATAAAGGTGGCGGAAATCTCAATTGGTAGCCTTGATGCCAGTGTTGTTCACCCCAGGGAGGTATTCAAGGAGGCAATATCAGCCAGCGCTGCCTCGGTTATCTTTGCCCATAATCATCCCTCGGGCGTCCCTGAAGCCTCAGAAGATGACATAAATTTAACCAAGAGGCTAGCCAAGGCCGGGGAGATTGTGGGCATAGACGTATTAGACCATATAATTATCGGGGATGAGAAATACTTGAGCCTGAAACGGGAGGGGTTATTTTAAGACTGTTTATCTACCCTATCCCCTTTATCCCCTTCCCCTTCAAAGAGGAAGGGGAGTGAAAGTAAGAGAGGGGGCTTTGCCCCCTCTCTAAAATCTCCTCCCCCTCTCCTTGTTAAGGAGAGGGGGAACAAGGGGGTGAGGTTAATAAATAAGCTTGAAAGCAGAGCAGAATGACGGAAAGAAAAAGAATAAAAAGAATTATATATATACTTGTTTCAGCAATATTGTTAGGCAGCCTGCTTGTTGGCTGCCAGTGTGAGCAGGAAGCCCCACCCCCCACCGGGGAGGCAGTCCTTAACCTCTATGACATTGACCCGTTGACCCTTGACCCGGCAGTCTCCAGTGAGATGACCTCTCATGAGTATATAATGCAGCTATTCGGTGGCTTGGTTCGCTTCGGTGATAACCTTGAGCCGGCGCCGGATATCGCCGAGAGGTGGCAGGTCAGTAGTGATGGTAAGACTTATAGCTTTTACCTCCGGCAGGATGTTAGGTTTCACGATGGCAGGCAGGTCAAGGCTGGGGATTTTAAGTATTCCTGGGAGCGTGCCTGTGACCCTAAGACCGGCTCTCTAACGGCAGCTACCTACCTCGGCGATATTGTCGGGGTGAGGGAGGTTCTGGCTGGTAAGACTAAGGGGATTAGCGGAATTAAAGTCATTGGTGATTACACCCTTGAGGTAACTATAGATGCGCCTAAATCCTATTTTTTGTCCAAGCTGACCTATCCCACCGCCTTTGTTGTCGACAGGGCTAATGTGGAGCAGGGAGGGGAGTGGTGGCGCACTCCCAATGGCACCGGCCCGTTTAAGCTTAAGCAGTGGGAGGAGGGTAAGCTACTTGTCTTGGAGAGAAATGAGCTTTATTACGGGGGGTTAGCCAGGGTCAATCAGGTTGTCTTTCACTTGTGGGGTGGGATGCCTATGGATATGTATGAGACTGGTGAGATAGATGTTACTGATGTTAACATTAACTATATTGAAAAGGTTACTGATGAAGCTGGTCCTTTTTATCTAGATTTAAAGGTGGTTCCTCAGCTAAGCTTTTCCTATATCGGTTTTAACACCACCAAGCCACCGTTTGACGATGTCAATATCCGCTGTGCCTTCTCTCAGGCGATTGATAAGGATAAGCTGGTTTCTCTGGTATTCAAGGGCATGATGCAGCTGGCGGATGGCATCCTGCCGCCGGGAATGCCCGGCTATAATGAGGGACTATCAGGGCTAGGTTTTGATATAGGTAAGGCAAAAGAATTAATTGCCGATTCTAGGTATGGTGGCGTATCGCAATTGCCCCCGATTACTATTACCACTATGGGCTGGGGGGGACTAATCTCGCCGGAGCTTGAAGCTATTGTTTATCAGTGGCGACAAAACCTTGGGGTGGAGGTAACGATAAGGCAGTTGGAGCCGGAGAGATTTCTTTATCACCTCAGGCAGGAGAAAGATGAGATGTTTTATACCGGCTGGATGGCTGACTACCCCCACCCGCAGGATTTTTTAGATGTTTTATTTCACACCGGCACTGATAATAACTATGGCGAGTACAGCAATCCCGGGATAGACACCATACTGGAGAAGGCGGGGGTGGAGCAAGATAGTAAGTTAAGCCTAGCACTATACCAACAAGCCGAGCAAAAACTGGTTGAGGATGCTGCCTGTCTGCCGTTATATTTCGGGCAAAGTTATCTTGTTATTAAGCCCTACATTAAGGGGTATAACCTGAATCCCTTAGGTTTTGCCAGGCTAAATGAGGTCTCGGTTGAGCCTCACTAGATATTGGGGTTAATATGGATTTAATTGAGCAGTTAGACCATATTTTCCATCCCCGAACCGTGGCTGTAGTCGGTGCCTCGGCTAGCCCGGAGAAGGTGGGGTTTAGTGTGGTGGCTAATCTGCTTGAGGCTGGGTTTGGGGGCAGGGTTTACCCGGTTAACCCGGCACTATCTGAGCTTTTTGGTTTAAGGGCATATCCCTCAGTTAGCGCTATCCCCGGCGAGATTGATTTAGCCATTGTTGTCATCCCCGCCGAGCTTACCATATCTGTGGTTAAGGAGTGTATCGCTAGGGGGGTAAAGGGTGCCATTCTGATTAGCGGCGGTTTCAAGGAGGTGGGCACGGAGATTGGCGCAGATTTGCAGGCGCAGCTTAGGGATATAGCCAATAGGGGCGGGATGAAGATTATTGGTCCGAATACCCTGGGGCTGGTTAACCCTAGGGCGAGGCTTAACGCCTCATTCCAGAACACGCTTAGTTTGAGCCAAGCTGGTAGTGTGGCGGTAGTGGCTCAAAGTGGTGGAACTACTATTTATATTGTGCATGCCCTGACCAATCATAATGTTGGTATCAGTAAGGCTATCGGGCTGGGCAATAGGTGCAATCTTGATTTTGACGAGTTGGTGGCCTATTTTGGTCAGGATGAAGAGACTGAGGTAATAGTTCTATATGTGGAAGGTTTGGAACAACCCCGGCGGCTTATTAGTGTTGCTAGGGAAATAACGAAGCGGAAGCCAATCGTGGTTTATAAGGCGGGTAGGGGGGAGGAGATGAACCAGGCTACCTCGTCCCATACCGGTGCCTTGGCTGGCAAATACGAGTTTTATAAAGCTGCTTTTAACCAGGCTGGTATGATTACTGCTGATAGTCTTACGGAATTGGTTGATGTAGCTAAGGCACTAGCCTTTCAGCCGGCGGCTGGAGGCAATAGGGTGGCTATTCTCTCGGTTCAGGCTGGTCCGGGGATAGTTATGGCTGACAAATGTCATGAGCTGGGGCTGAGGCTGGCTCAATTTTCACCAGCAACACAGCACAGACTCAGGCAACTGGTATCGCCACTTAATCCGGTGGATAACCCGGTTGATGTTGCCTGGAGGTCAGACGAATTTGATGCCTGCCGTGAGATGCTAAAGGTGGTTCTGGACGATGATGGTGTTGATGCAGTAACGGTGGCTGCCGTTTTCTACAGCTCAAACATGGAGTTGATGAGGGCGATAGTTGATACAGCTAAAAACTATAAAAAACCGATAACGGTCTGTCTTGACTCCCCCCGTGGGGTAGCTTATGCCGAGATAAGTACACTTGAGGAGAGCGGTGTTCCTACCTACCCCCTTCCGGAGAGGGCGGTTACTGGTCTGGCGGCTCTGGTCAGATACGGTGAGATCGTTAAGGGTGGCGGAGGGGGTGGGATTCGAACCCACGGTCCTTCTATAGAAGGACAACGGTTTTCAAGACCGTCACCATAAACCACTCGGACACCCCTCCTATCTGATTATCTTTTGTCCCACATAGGGCTGTAGCACTTCTGGGATTATAATGCTGCCGTCAGCCTGCTGGTAGTTCTCCATGATGGCAATGAGGACTCTGGGCAGGGCTAACCCTGAGCCATTTAGGGTATGGACAAACTGCGGCTTGGCATCAGGAGATGGGCGGTAGCGGATGTCAGCCCTTCTGGCTTGAAAATCACCGCAGTTGGAGCAGGAGCTTACCTCCAGCCACTCACCACAGCCGGGAGCCCACATTTCAATATCGTAGGCTTTTTGGGCAGCGAAGCCTAATTCACCGGTGCAGAGCTGCTTCACCCGATAGGGAAGCCCAAGTTTCTGGCAGACCCGTTCAGCATCGTTCACCAGCTTCTCTAGCTCTTGGTCGGAGGTGGATGGCTCGGTGAATTTATATAGCTCCACCTTGTCAAACTGGTGTCCTCGTTTTATGCCTCGGGTATCCTTTCCCGCCGACATCTTCTCGCGGCGAAAACAGGCGGTGTAGGCGACATAGTATAGGGGGAGGGTTCCTGGTGGCAGAATCTCATCGCGGTGGAGGTTGGTGATTGGCACCTCAGCCGTGGGCACGAACCAGAAGTCATCTTCTTCATCGTGGTATAGGTTATCGGCAAATTTGGGCAGGTTGCCCGAGCCGACCATGCACTCCCGCTTGACCATAAACGGGGGATATACCTCCTGGTAGCCGTGCTCGGTGGTATGGAGATCAAGCATGAAGGAAATGATGGCTCGTTGCAATCTTGCCCCCAGACCCTTGAGCACATAGAAGCGGGTGCCGGAAAGCTTAACCCCCCTTTCAAAGTCGATGATGTCCAGAGCTTCACCCAGCTTCCAGTGAGGGGTGGGGGGAAAGTCAAACCCTTTCGCCTCCCCCCAGGAACGAAGCACAACGTTACTACTTTCATCCCTCCCTATAGGTACAGAGGGTTGGGGGATATTGGGCACCTGTAATAAGAGTTCCTCGAGCTGTTCGTCCAAGCGCCTGACCTCTTCTTCTATGTCTCTTATCATGACGCGCAGGTCACGCCCTTTTTCTTTTTCTCTTTCTCGCGCGACTGTTTTTCGTGCCTGCCTCAGGTTATCCAGCTCACGCATTTTCTGCCGCCGCTCTTGGTCAAGCTTCAAGGTTTCATCCAGCGGGGCAATATCCTGGCGGTTAGCCACCGCCTGCCGTACTTGGTCTATATTCTCTCGGATAAATTTAAGGTCAAGCATAGATTTTCCCTATTTGCCGATATTATCTGAAAAATAGCATTTTCAACGAAATTAAAAATAACGCCGCTCCAAATATCCTCTCCAAAACTATGGTTGACACGCCCGTGGCTAGCTTGGCACCGAGCCAACCGCCAAAAAAGAAACCGAGGCAGATAAAGGCAGCAATCTTCAGGTCGACATAGCCTTGCTTGTAATATGCCCATGCGGCGAGAATCCCGATTGGTGGAATCATCAAAGCTAGTGTTGTGCCCTGGGCTTGATGTTGGGAGAGCCCAAACAAAAAGACCAAGGCAGGAACAATAATCACTCCACCGCCAATACCAATCAGCCCACTTAGGACTCCGGCTAACAATCCTAAAAGTAAATAAAGTAGAATGTTGATCAACTTCTTAATCCTCCTTATTTACGGTTTCTCCTTTAATTGAGGGAAAAGGATTACCTCTCTTATGGACTGCTGACCGGTGAGTACCATCACCAATCGGTCGATGCCCACCCCCAGCCCGCCGGCGGGGGGCATACCATATTCCAGCGCCAGCAGAAAGTCCTGGTCAATGACTTCTTCTACCTCAGCTTCCACCTTGCGCTCCTTTTGTTGCCTGAGGAAGCGCTCCCTCTGTTCTATAGGGTCGTTAAGCTCGGTGAAGGCGTTGGCAATCTCTATTCCCCCGGCAAAGGCTTCAAAACGCTCCACCAGACGCTCGTTGTCGGGCTTGGTCTTAGCCAGCGGAGACATCTCTACCGGGTAGTCCACAAGGAAGGTAGGCTGCATCAAATTTGGCTCAACAAAGGTTGAGATAAGCTCATCTATCAGCTTGCCCCTGTCCTTTTGTGGGTCAACCTCCATTTTTAGCCCCGACATGGCTGCCCGAAGTGAATCGGCATCAGGGTAGTCCTCAAAATCAATACCGCTGTATTTGGTGATTGCCTGGCGCAGTTCCAGTCGCTGCCACGGCGGCTTAAGGTCAATAATCTCATCGCCAAACTTAACCTTGTCACTGCCCAAAACCCGCTGACTTACTTCAGATACCATCTCCTCAACCATTCTCATGATATCGTTATAGTCGGCGTAGGCTTCATAGCTTTCCAGCATGGTGAACTCAGGGTTGTGCTTGGTGGAGATGCCCTCATTACGGAAGATGCGCCCCAGCTCATATACCCGGTCAAAACCGCCGATAATCAGTCGCTTGAGGTGAAGCTCAGGGGCAATCCTGAGGTAGAAGTCCTGGTCAAGGGCGTGGTGGTGGGTGGTGAAGGGGCGAGCAAGAGCACCACCGGCTGAGGGCTGGAGCACCGGCGTTTCAACTTCCAGGAATCCTCGCTGGTTGAGGAAGTCACGGATGGCAGTAATAACCTGGCTGCGCACTAGGAAGATTTCTCTGGCTTCGGCATTGGCGATTAGGTCTAGGTAGCGCTGGCGGTATCGCCTCTCCACATCAATAAGCCCGTGCCACTTTTCCGGTAGTGGTTGAAGCGACTTAGCCAGAAGGGTAAAATTTTCCACCTCAACGGTTGGCTCCCCACTCTTGGTGCGGAAAAGCTTGCCGCTAACCCCGATGATATCGCCGATGTCCAGCTCCTTGAACAGTTCCAGCCTCTCCTCACTAAGGCGGTCTTTATAGAAGCATAGCTGAATCTTCCCCGAGCCGTCGCGCAGGTCAAGGAAGGAGATTTTACCCATAGGGCGGTTAGCCATAATACGTCCGGCGATACTGACCACCGCCGCTTCGGCTTGGCTTGTCTCTTGTTGCTTGAGTAATTCTAGGGCTTGCTGTGTGGTGTGGCTGCGGTGATAGCCATAGGGGTAGGGGTTGATGCCACGACCACGAAGTCGTTCAAGCTTTTGTCGGCGCTGTTGAGCTATACGGTCTAATCTGGATGTCATCAGTTTGTTCTCTTAGGGTGTCCAACCAGGCGGCTGACTTTATCTCTCTTTCCAGAAGGTATCTGAGGTAGTTCCTCATCACCATCTCTAGCTGACGGGATAGTCCCGGGTCTATTTTAAGCCCGCTGGCAACGGTATAGTCGTTATCTTGTAATAATAGTAGCACTTTTTGGGCATTTACTGAAAGGGGGTAACTTTGTGGCTGGTCTTGGCGGCAACCAGGGCAGAGTATGCCACCGGCGCTGGGGCAGAATGAGTTGGTGACGGCTTTTAATATAGCGTGACAGGAAACACACTGCTGAAGCTGGGGGCGGTAGCCGACCTCGTTTAAGAGGTGCAGTTCAAAGTAGCGCAAGACCAGTTCATTATCGCCACCATGGCATAAGCGGTGCATAGTCTCAAGCAGTAACTGGAAGAGGGGTTGGTTTTCAATATTCTCAGCGGTAAACTGGTTAACCAGCTCAGTGGCATAAAGGGCGCAGGAGGTGAGCTTAAGGTCGCTCTTGACGGGCAAAAAGCTATTTATGGTCTGGCTACCGGTTATGGTGTCAATATTTTTGCCCCGGGCTAGCGAGACCAGGCTATGGGTGAGCAGTTCAAGGTGCCCTGACATCTTGCTTCTGGGGCGCCTTACCCCCTTAGCCACCGCCTGAATCTTACCCAGGTGGGGGGTATAGAGGGTGAGGATTCTATCCGCCTCCCCCAGCTTAACCTTCTTGATAATTATGGCTTCTGTTTGGTAATTCCGTGGCTTGGTCATTTTAATTACTTTTGTTGAACAAATCTTAATTCGTCTGGTGTTCTAAATC
>Ga0315281_10008560_pt1 | contig 14296 bp, 10 predicted proteins | sample YL17G07_0_MG_FD_204540 | JGI IMG/M metagenome (GOLD analysis project Ga0315281, IMG submission 204540) | Sediment microbial communities from Yellowstone Lake, YNP, Wyoming, USA - YL17G07_0 | ecosystem: Environmental > Aquatic > Freshwater > Lake > Sediment | place: USA: Wyoming | collected...
GGCAAAGAAGTTTTCACAGCCTGCACGCCGCCATCCCGTGAAAGGATGGTCGGCGGTGAAACGTTCAGGCGGGGGTTGGGATCAGCATGCTTCTCAGGGTTAATCTGATTTATGATGGGCAGATCAATAACAGGCGCAGATGCTGAATCAGCATCTATCGTATATTTTCCGGTAACCGGTGCCATCTTTATTAATGTGTCATCCTGTGCATCTCCTGACTGTTGCAAAAGTTTTTCTACATTTTTTCTTAACCGGGCTGAGTCCACTTTTGTATCGCCGGAATATTTTGATGCCAGTACCTGTCCTTCATATTGTACATCTATGATTTTGTATGTATCAAAGCCTGTTTTGCTCAATACTTGCTTGTAAAACACGAACAGCCTGTAAAACTTCTGAGCTATGTTTTCGCCATTACCCAGCTTGACCAAATGATTGCCAATTACCGGAACCATTTCAAATTTCCTTTCAGTTGTAATATCAATCTGCGCTACCTCCGACATCCAGAACGGATCATTAATAATGAATTTCGCCGTCACTCTTACCTCATTCAATAATAAACTGTCTTTTGATGTGAGTATTTTTTTATCAGGAAAATTGGTAAACACCGGTACCCTGGCACTCATTTTATCCGACAATGGCATTTTCCTGCCGAGAATGTCTATATAAAAAGATTTACCCTCCGTTGTAAATATTCTTGCCACCGGTTCTTTTTCAATAACCGTAACATGCAGTATTTCCCGGTTGTCAAAATAAAGTTCAGCTTCATCAATCCAGGTGTTCTGCTCCAGCATCTGTTCCAGCTCATGCAGGTTGAAGGATGCAACAGGCCGGCCCCTGATGTTATCCTTTGTGGTATTCATGATGAGTTGTTCAACATCCTTTTTGTCAATAAATGCACAGCATCCTGCGGAGAAATTGTTATAAGCGCCTTTAATAATGATGTGGTAGTCTTTGCACTGCCCCTTATTCTTTTTGCTGATGGCTGCAAGCAGCAGGGTAAACATACCGCCGCCGATGCACAGCCACATGGCGATAAATAAAACTTTTCTTATGGTTGTTTTTGCGTTCAATTTTTTTCTTTTAACATATAGCTCCTATCGAGCTCAAATACATTCGATTTTGTCTTTCTACTAATATGCCGCCACTCCGGGGCTATTTATATTTTTTCTAATTCATCCTTTATCGGTTCTACCAGCATATCTATATCCCCTGCCCCTGCTGTTATCAATACTTCCCCAAACTCCTTATTAAATGTCTTTACATAATTGTTCTTTATCCAATCCATGAACTGATCTTTCGACATTACTCTTTTGTTCACATTCTTCATTCTATCCAGAATCATTTCACTATTCACTCCTTCTACCGGTAATTCCCTTGCCGGGTAAACAGGCAACAGGATTACTTCATCCGCCAAATCCAGTGCTTCAGCAAATCCATTGGCTAAGTCTTTTGTCCTGCTAAACAGGTGTGGTTGAAAAATTACTGTACATTTTTTTTGCCTGAACAAAGACTTTGCTCCGTTAATCAAAGCCCTTAATTCTTCCGGGTGGTGTGCATAATCATCAATAAAAACCGGCCTCACCCACTGTCCCTCTCCACTCCGTGGGGAGGGAGGAAGGATGTACTCAAATCTTCTCTTCACACCCCGAAAGTTTTCAATTGCCGCTTTGATCTTATCATTTTCAATTTCCAAAGAACTGGCTACAGCAATGGCCGCTATAGCATTTTCAACGTTATGCATCCCCCCCATATTCAATTTCACATTCTCCAGTTTATTATTTTTCAGTACCACATCAAACTCATAAGTTCCATTCATCATCCGGATATTAACAGCAAACACATCAGCATTTTCATTTTGCAAACTGTAGGTGATGTGTTGATCAGCTTTCCCACCGGGTCCTGCGGATAACTCCTTTCCCCTTTTCAATCCAAAATGTCTGACCAGCAAACCACCCGGTCCCACTCTTTTACTGAAATCAATAAAAGCCTGTTCCATCGCTTCTGCTGTTCCATATATATCCAGGTGGTCGGCATCCATTGCTGTAATGATGGCCACATCCGGACTTAATTTCAAAAAACTCCTGTCATATTCATCCGCTTCAATTACACAAACATTTTTTTCACTGCTCCAAAAATTTGTTCCGTAGTTCACCGCAATACCTCCGAGAAATGCATTGCAGCCAAAACCACTGTCACGCAACACATGAGCTACCATTGTTGTTATGGTTGTTTTGCCATGAGTTCCTGCAATACATATATTAAAAGAACTTGCTGTTATTATTTGCAATACATCACTTCTCTTGACCACTTTATATCCATTCTGCCTGAAATAAGCCAACTCTTTGTGTTCTTCAGGTATCGCCGGTGTGTACACCACCAGATCAACCTTTTTTGGAATCAACTCAACATTCTCATCATAATGAACAGCAATGCCACTTGCTTCCAGTTCTTTCGTCAGTGCAGTTTCTGTTTTATCGTATCCGCTTACTTTCATCCCGCCAGCAAAAAAAAACCTGGCGATGGCACTCATTCCAATTCCACCGATACCGATAAAATACAAACCCTTCCAGTCCGCCACAGGCGGAGGGTAACTAAACATACCATTCAACTTCAGCTCATTCATTTAATCTTCGGTTCATTTTACGCTTTCCTCAAGTCCCGCCTTATGCGGGATTAAGAGGGTTTTCAATCCCCCAAAGGGGAAATTCATAAGGACAGTATTGGTACCCCTGCTCCTTTGGGGAATTAAACTCATCTTTTACATCTGTTTATACATTCAATTGGATATTCTTTAAAACTTCTTCAGCTATTTTCTTATCAGCGTCTTTTATTGCCAATGCTGATATGTTTTTTTCCAGCTCAGCTTGTTTTCCTTCATCCATTGATAACTCAATCGTCATGAACACAAGTTTCTGCATGACTTCGCTGTCTTTCACTATTAATGCCGCATTCTTTTTCTCCAGTTGCCTTGCATTTACCATCTGGTGATCCTCTGCAGCAAATGGATACGGAACTAACAAAGCAGACTTTTTAGCCACGCATAACTCAGCAACTGTCATAGCTCCTGCACGGGCAACCACTATATCAGCAGCAGCATAAGCATATTCCATCTTCATAATAAACTCATGGACCCGAACTGCCGGCACTCCATGGGCTCTTTCTTTTGCTTTTGCCGAATAAGGTTTTCCCGTTTGCCATATGATTTGCAATCCTGCGTTCAGCAAATCATCGAGTCTTTTATCAATTGCTTCATTAATTGATTGGGCGCCAAGACTTCCACCTACAACAAGGACAGTTTTCTTTGCTTCATCCAGTGAAAAAAAATTCAGTGCTTCACTTCTGGTTACCGTTGCTTCAGCAATCGCTGCTCTGACCGGATTTCCCGTAACGATAATTTTTTGATTCGGGAAAAACTTCTCCATCCCCCCGGTGCCGGTGAAAATTTTTGTTGCTTTTTTGCCAAGCAATATGTTTGACCTGCCGGCAAAAGAATTTGACTCATGGATAAAAGTCCTGATTCCTCTTGCCTGTGCAAACCGAAGCACCGGAAAACTGGAATATCCACCTACACCAATCGCCACATCAGGTCTGAATTTTTTAAAGATGGTTCGCACCTGTAAAAAACTTTTCAACAACTTAAAAGGCAATCCAATGTTCTTTATCAAAGAGCTCCGTTTGAATCCTGTAATATCCAACCCTTCAATTTTATATCCTGCCTGGGGTACTTTCTCCATTTCCATCTTTCCTTTCGCACCCACAAATAATATTTCAATACCGCTATCCAGCTTTTTCAACGCATTGGCAATGGCAATTGCCGGAAAAATATGTCCGCCTGTGCCACCGCCCGCTATTATTATCCTTTTGCTCATACTGCCTGATGTTTGTTCTTCGGCTACTAATCAATAATTATTAATGGTCTCTTTCACCATTTCACTTTTACCTTCCAGTTGTTCCACATTTCTAGCCACACTTAATATTATACCAATAGCCAGACAGGTGAATATGAAACTCGTTCCCCCCATACTGACCAGCGGCAACGTGACTCCTGTTACAGGAAATAAATTGACCGTTACGGCCATGTTGGCTACCGCCTGTATGGCCAGGGTAAAACTTAACCCCAATGCGAGGAAAGCACCAAAAGCAAAAGGGCATCGTTTATAAATCCTGATACACCGGTATAAGAACACCAGGTAAATGAACATGATAATGGCGCCGCCCATCAAACCGTATTCTTCAATTATTATCGCATAGATAAAATCATTATAAGCTTGCGGCAAGTAGTCCCTGGTAGTACTATTACCGGGGCCAACGCCCAATAGCCCGCCTTTCGAAACAGCAATCTTCGCTTGGTTTACCTGGTAAGCATCGTTATCCACTTCATTACTTCCGTATATAAAATCTTCTATCCGTCCAACCCATGTGTCCACTCTTCCGAATAATGTTGATGAACTTTTTGTTGCTGTAATTGTCACTTCCTTTTTATTTTCTTTATCATGACGAATCACTGCAGCAACAACCAATAACATTATTGGAACCAATGCAATACCAATCGTCATCAGAATATGTTTTGTACTGACCCGACCAATAAACAATAGCAGCAAACAACTTGCACCGAGTAATAATGCTGTGGAAAGATTAGCGGGTGCAATCAATACACAGGTAATGGCTACAGGGACAATAACCGGCAGAAAGCCATTTTTAAAGTCTTTTATTACATCCTGTTTCTTACTCATCAACCGGGCCAGGTACATGAACAGCGCCAATCTTGCAAAGTCAGAAGTCTGCATCGTCATATTAATAAATGGCAAGCGTATCCAGCGACTGCCTTCGTTCATCTTCACCCCGAAGAATAAAGTGTAAAACAAAAGTGGAAGAGAAATGAGGAATGCGAACCTGGCTGCTCTTGAGTAAAAGGTATAATTAACCAGGTGGGCAAAATAGATAACCAAAATACCCGCCATGATAAATGCAACCTGTTTGAAGAGATATATCTCTGTATTGCCCCTGTAATTTTTATAGGCTAATGAACCGGTTGCGCTGTACACTGCCAGTAATGAAACCAACGTCAGCAATATGACCAGCGCCCAGATAACTTTATCGCCCTTCGTTTTGCTGATAAGATTATTTGGATTGAAGGTGTTTCTCAACCCGATAAACCGTATGTCTCTTGTTGCTTCCATTATTATTATAATTCTTTCACTACCTGTTTAAACTGGTTACCCCGGTCTTCATAGTTTTTAAATAAATCAAAACTGGCGCAGGCCGGGCTTAGGAGCACGACATCACCTTTGCCGGCAAAATGAAATGCCGCATGTACAGCTTCCGCTGTTGTTGAAGTATTCACTATAGTGCTTACCATATTGCCAAAAGCCTGGTGGATCTTCCTGTTATCAGTACCAAGACAAATAATGGCTTTCACTTTTTCCTTCACTAAATCTTCAATCAGTGAATACTCATTTCCTTTATCCACACCACCTAAAATCAATATAACCGGCTTGGTCATACTTTCCAGGGCATACCAGACAGAGTTTACATTCGTGGCTTTGCTGTCATTAATAAATTCCACTCCTCTCACCGTTGCTACATGTTCCATCCGATGCTCAAGGCCCTGAAAATTCTGAACAGCATCGCGGATTTTGTCTTTTCGGATATCCAGAAAAGTTGCTGCTAAACAGGCTGCCATTGTATTATATTGATTATGCCTGCCTTTTAAAGCAAAATCAAATACACTCATATTGGTAAAATCCTGTCCTATCCTGATGTACAAGTCCCCGTCTTTAATAAATGCCCCGTTTGGTAGTTCTCTTTTCATACTTATTGGCAGTTGGTTAGATTGAATATTGATCCCGATTGCCATCGGGAGGTTTAGATATTTCATAGTTACTTCATCATCGGCGCAGTAAATGAAATAGTCATTTTTCTGCTGGTTCATAGTGATCCGGAATTTACTCCTGATATAATTTTCAAATTTGTAATCGTAACGGTCCAAATGATCTTCAGTGATGTTTGTCAGAATAGCTATATCCGGTCTGAATGTTATTATATCATCTAACTGGAAACTGCTGACCTCTGCCACGTATAATTTCTTCGGGTCTTCAGCAACCTGTCTGGCAAATGAATGACCGATATTGCCAACCAATGCACAGTCAAGCCCCGCTGTCTTACAGATATGATATGTCAGTGCAGTTGTAGTTGTTTTTCCGTTACTCCCGGTGATAGCGGCAATTTTACAATCGCCTTTGAACCGGTAAGCCAATTCTACTTCGCTGATGACATCAATACCTTTTGCCCTTATCATTTTCACTATTCCGGTTTTCTCCGGAATCCCCGGGCTTTTCATCACTTCATCAGCATTCAGAATTTTTGATTCTGTATGCTGACCTTCTTCGAAATCAACTCCCGCATTTTTTAACTCGTTACGATATTCATCTTTCAAAGAACTTGCCTCGGAAAGGAATACAACATATCCCTTTTGCTTCGCCAGCAGTGCGGCACCCACACCGCTTTCACCTCCACCCAATATGACAAACCTTTTACTCATCATCTAAATCAATCAGTGTACGGAACACGGCTCTTCATAAGTATTGGACTTTCAAATACAACTGCACATCAATTCATTTCAATCAGAACATTGGTCTTCAAAAGGGTTGATGGATTCCGGGTTTTTCATCAATATATTTCTCAAAAGCGTTGTCTATCTCAACTTCAGCGTAACTACACTCAGGACAACCAGCAAAACCGTTACTATCCAGAACCTGGTCACAATCTTTACTTCATGAAATCCTTTCACCTGGTAGTGGTGATGAAGCGGTGCTTTTAAAAACACCCTTCTTCCTGTGCCAAATCTTCTTTTTGTGTATTTGAAATAACCAACCTGCATCATTACACTCAATGTTTCTACGAAAAACACACCGCAGAAAATCGGCAACAGCAACTCTTTGTGAACAATAATGGCCAATGCTGCAATGATTCCACCCAAAGTCAGGCTGCCGGTATCACCCATAAAAATTTGTGCCGGGAAAGAATTATACCACAGGAATCCGATACAGGCCCCAATCATTGCAGCAATAAAAATGGATAACTCACCAAGGTTGGGTATGTACATGATGTTGAGGTAATCAGAAAAAACCAGGTTACCGCTTGCATAAGCAAATATGCCAAGCAGGGTCCCGATGATAGCTGATGTGCCTGTCGCCAATCCATCCAGTCCATCTGTCAGGTTGGACCCGTTTGATACAGCCGTGATGATAAATATCACAATCAGTATATAAAGAATCCATGTATAACTCCTCCAGTTTGCCGGCAGCAATTTGGAATAATTAAATTCATGATTCTTTACAAATGGAATCGTTGTCAACGGAGTTTTTGTTTTGGTAAAATATTTTGTTTTGCCATTTACAATTTTAGAAAAAACAGTAGAATCGGTTGTCGGCACTTTCCCTACATACTCTCTCCATATTTTTACTTCACTGTTGAAGTAAAGTGTCGTTCCTACTATAATACCCAACCCCACCTGCCCCAGAATCTTAAACCAGCCAGCCAAACCATCTTTACTGCCTTTTTTATACTGTTCACCTTTTCCATGCGCCAGTCTCTTGCCTTTCAGTTTTAAATAATCATCGATAAAACCAATGAGACCCATCCAAACCGTGCTGATCAGCATCAACTGCACATAAATTTTTGTGAGGTTAGCCAGCAACAACGTCGGGATGATGATGGCCAAAATGATGATGATACCTCCCATGGTGGGTGTACCTTTCTTGCTCTCTTCTCCCGGCAATCCCTCTTCCCTGATGCTTTCACCTATTTGTTTCTTCTGTAAGAACTTAATCAACTTCTTTCCATAGAAAGTTGTGATAAACAAAGACAACAGAACCGCCAGCAGCAACCGGAAAGTGATAAATTCAAAGAGACCGCTCCCCGGGAACCTTATTCCTTCCCTATTCAGCCAATCAAATAAATGATACAGCATTTCTGATTATTGGTTACTTATTTATCTAACAGTTCAAAAAAATCTTTCACTTCTTCTTTATCGTCAAAGTGATTTCTTACTCCTTTTATCTCCTGGTACTTCTCATGACCCTTGCCTGCTATCAATATTATATCTCCCGGTTTCGCCAAATTGATCGCTGTTTTTATCGCTTCTCTCCGGTCCACAATTGAGATATATTTTCTTTTATACGCTACCGGCAATCCTTCTTCCATATCTTTTATGATCTGCTCCGGGTCCTCACTTCTTGGATTATCACTGGTAAAAATGGTTTTATCACTATGTTCACAAGCTGCCGCTGCCATCACGGGTCTTTTCTTTTTATCCCGGTCGCCACCGCAACCCACTACTGTTATCACCTGCTCAAACCCCTTCTTCAGTTTTTTTATAGTCGCCAATACATTTAAAAGAGCATCGGGTGTATGAGCATAATCCACAATTGCAATCACTTTATCTTTTGCCGACACCATAAAGTCAAATCTTCCTTCCGCCCCTGTCAATTCACTTAAACATCTCAGTACTTCCAGTTTATCTTCTCCCAAACAAATTGCTGCACCATAAACTGCCAGTAGGTTGTATGCATTGAATTCTCCAATCAGCCGGAAATGAACTTCCACATCATTCACCGTCATCATCAACCCACTCAGGCTATTATCAAGAACTTTTCCTTTGAAATCAGCCACGGTTTTCAAACTGTAGTAATACTTTTTAGCATTTGTATTCTGCAGCATCACCGTTCCTCTTTTATCGTCCGTATTGCTGATGGCAAATGCAGATGATGGCAATGAATCAAAGAAGCTTTTCTTCACCCGGATGTATTCATCAAATGTTTTATGATAATCAAGGTGATCATGAGTGATGTTGCTGAAAATTCCCCCTGCATACTGCAAACCAGTTACCCGGTGTTGATGTATGGCATGTGAACTTGTTTCCATGAACACATGACTGCACCCTTCTTCCACCATCTGTCTTAATAATTGATTAAGGCTAATGGCATCCGGTGTGGTATGCGTTGCAGGCACTACTTTTTCTCCAATCTGATTTTCAATAGTGCTCAACAACCCGCATTTATATCCCAATCTTGTAAAGAGCTTATATAATAATGTTGCAATAGTTGTCTTTCCGTTTGTTCCTGTCACTCCCACCAGTTTTATTTTTTCTGATGGCCTTCCAAAAAAATTATTCGCCATTTTAGCTGCTGCTGCTGCACTGTTCTCTGCCTGCACATAAGTAAGACGTGAGTCGTGAGACGTGAGTCCGGAGTCTTCGTACACAATCACTGTCGCACCATTCTCAATTGCTTTTTCAATGAACTGATGCCCATCCGCTGTTGTTCCTTTTACCGCTACAAACAAGTTTCCCTGTTTTATTTTTCTCGAATCAATCTGAATATCATTTATCTCAACGCCTGTACTTCCTGTAACCGATCTGATATTTACTTTATATAGTATATCACTTAACAGCACATAATGGTCTTTAGCTCAATTCAAGCATTACAGTAACTCCTTTCGCCAGCATTGTTCCCGGCGATACGGACTGTGAAATAATTTTTCCCCTTCCTTTCACCGATACTTTTACTCCCATATTTTCCAACAGGTAAACCGCATCTTTCAATCCCATGCCTCTTACATTCGGCATCACTTGCTGGCTGACAATATTGGCTTTCACCACAGGTTGACCCACCGGGTCCTGTGGATAATTGCCGGGATACACACTGCTCCAGTTATATTGTGCAACCGAATCTGTATAGCCAACATTCATTGTTCGGTACACATTCTTTATATCATTGGTAAAGCCGGCATAGAAATAAGTTGAACTATCTTTCGACACAGCATATAATGAAGGGTTTTTCTTCTCTACATACAACGCATATAACTTTGTAGCAATCTCTCTGAATACCGGCGCAGCCAGTGTACCGCCAAAATGTGAAGCTGCATGTGCTTTTGTCCGGATGACAACAATACAGGTGTATTGAGGTTGATCAGCAGGGAAATATCCAACAAACGTTGCCTGGTATACTCCGTCATCATATTTAATTTTTCCGTCTGATACATGTGCCGTTCCGGTTTTGCCAGCCACTGCAAACGGCATATCCTTAAATGCTTTTCTCGCTGTTCCTTCTGTAACCACCATTTCCATTGATGATCTTGCATCCCTTATCACGGAAGGCTTACAAAGATTTTCTTCCATGACTGCTGGCAGAAACTGTTTGATGATGATCCCATTACTCTGAAGGCTATTTACCAGGTAAGGCTTCATCATTTTACCATTATTAGCAACCGCATTGTACAAAGTGAGTGTATGCAACGGGCTAACCTGGATACCATAACCAAAACTCATCCACAACATATTGCCCTCCGCGCTTCCTTTCTGGTCAAGTGGTGCCATCTTTGGGTTCGGAACATCTGTTAAATCAATTGGCGATCTTGTATCCAAATGAAAACGATGCAGGTACTCTTTCAATTCAGCAGGTCTCTGAATAAATGCTTTATAAGCCAGTTTGCTCATACCTACATTAGAACTATGAGCAAAACATTCTTCTACTGTTAACAAGGGTTTGGGTGATCTTTCTGCATCACATACCATTTTACTTCCTACTTGTGCCCTGCCAGCGCTACCTACCTCTACTATATCTGTCAGCGAACTTGTTCCTTTTTCCAATACAGATAAAAGTGTTGCCAGCTTCATGGTAGAGCCGGGCTCAGTTGCTCTTAATGCATAATTATCATCCTCCCAATAAGTGCCGTCCTGCTGGCGGCCAAGATTCGCCATTGCTTTTATCTTTCCCGTACCTGTTTCCATTACAATGGCAGTTCCATAAGGACCTTCGCACTGCAGCATCATTTTCATCAAAGCGGTTTCTGCAATGTCCTGTATGTTTACATCCAGCGTTGTGTAAACATCTTTGCCATTCTCAGGGTCAGTTTCCGAACCTTCAACAGGAATAGCGGTACCCCCTGCTATGAAACGAACTAATTTTTCTCCATCACGGCCATTTAATACAGTGTCATAACTTCTTTCCAGTCCTACGTTTTGTTTCTTTGTCTTTCCATTGCTGGAAACATACTCTCTTGACAAACCAATTGTCCGGTTTGCAAGCAGTTTAAATGGAGTCAGTCGTTTTGTATTTACATCCGTAATAACGCCGCTTTTATTTCTTCCCTGTCTGACCAACGGAAAATCACGGAACGCTTTATAATCTTCAAAACCTAATTTCTTTTTAAGCAGATAATATCTTTCGTTGTTCTTGTAGGCAAGTTTCAACTCTTTCTTATACTGTTCAGTCGTTTTATCACCAAAGTAGTTCGATAAAGAAATAGAAAAGGAGTCAACGTTTTCATAGAAACGAATTCCCTTCTTTTCCCTCAACCCATCTGCGTTAAAATCAATGTAAATATCAAAAGTGGGGATTGAAGTGCTCAGCATCTGCCCGTCTTCGCTATAGATGGTACCTCTTTCAGCATTAAGGGGAACAAAACGCTGGTGAAGGCTGTCACTCATGCTGCGCCAGTGGCTTCCCTGGAAACGCTGAATGTAGAAAGCTCTTCCGAAAACAAGCAGGCTCAGCAATATGATACCGATATAGCTGAGATATACTCTCCACAATATGTCACGTTTAACGTCCAATGTCCGTTTTTTACCCGCCGTTGCTTTTGCGAAGGCTGGTTGTTTTAGTTGTTAGTTGTATTCGTCGGCCTTTCTTTAAATAATTGAGAAAGGATTTTTTAAGTCATCGTCCGTTTTTCTGAGCTTCGTCTGCCCCTGCGGGGTTTTTCATCTTTCGGTTCGCTACCCGTCAATTTTTTCCTGTTGAATCTTTCAACACCACCGGTGATTGCACCAGTTCTTTTAATCCCAGCTGTATTATTGCGTCTGACTTCACTAACTCGCTGGACTTGCCCAGAAACAACACTTCACTTTTCGCTGCGACATATTCATACTTCAGTTCCTTTACCTCATTAGCCGTGCGATTAATATTCCTTATAGTTTTATCAGCATAGTGACCGTTGTAGATATAAACAACCGCCAGCAGGGTGAGAAACAAAAAGAACGGCAACTGCTTAACGACGGACTGATAATTCAGCCATCGATTCCATCCCGATATGTCGGGAGTTGATTCCGGGTTCTGTTCTTTGGGGTTTTGCCCACTGGGTTCTGTGAATTGCTCCTGCATAAAATAAGTTGTTAGCTCGTCCTGGTTTTTCTTTATCCTTTCACGGTTAATTTCAAAGGACAAAAATTTTACACTCTCTATATTTACTGTTATTAACTTCCTTTTGAATCCTTTTATACCATCGTCACTTTTTCTGCCACTCTCAGCTTTGCACTTCTTGACCTCGGATTTTGTCTCATTTCACTTTCGGATGGCAGGATTGGTTTTTTAGTTATTACTTTCAGTTCATTTACCGGTTCAGTATTGATAAACGGATTCTCTTCCGGTTCATCAAATGAACCACGGCGGAAAAAATTTTTTACCAATCTGTCCTCAAGGGAATGAAAAGTAATGATGGCCACTCTGCCTCCGGGTTTTAACAAGGATGGAATTTGCTGCAGCATTTCTCTCAATGCACCTAATTCATCGTTCACTTCAATTCTCAATGCCTGGAAAACCTGGGCGAAGTACTTGTTGGGATTTCCTTTTACTATTTCCCGGAGTGCATTTTTGAAACCATCAATCGTTTTGAGTGATGCGCTGCTGCGAACCTCAACAATTCTCCTGGCCAGTGTTTTGGAGTTGGTTACTTCTCCATACTGTTCAAAGAGTTTGTGCAATCGTTGTTCAGTATAAGTGTTCACAACATCAAAAGCTGTCAGGGTTTGCCGCTGATCCATCCGCATATCCAGTTCAGCATTGAAACGAATGGAGAATCCTCTGTCTGCTTTGTCAAAATGGTGGCTGCTTACGCCGAGGTCAGCCATAATGCCGTCAACTGATGTAATGTTGTGCAGGCGAAGAAACCGTTGCAGGTGACGAAAATTTTGGGGAACAAATATTACCCGTTCATCATCCGGCAGATTTTTTCTTGAATCATCATCCTGGTCAAACGCCACCAGCTTTCCTTTAGCACTTAATTTCTCAAGCAAGGCTTTGGAATGCCCGCCGCCTCCAAAAGTGCAATCCACATAAATTCCATCAGGCACAATTCTTAATCCATCTACTGTTTCTTTTAATAAAACCGGCGTATGGTATGATTGTTCCAAATAATTATTAATTAATAATTATTCCGGGCCTTTCGTCATCACATCTTTTGCCAAATTGCTGAATGCATCCGGTGAAAATGAGTCAAAGAGCTGTTTGTACTTATTACTATCCCAGATTTCTATTTTGTTGACCGCTGCCACCAGCACAATGTCTTTTTGCAGATCAGCATGACCTTTCAGATTTGGTGGAACTAACAATCTTCCTGCACTATCCGGTTCCACGAATGTTGCTCCATTCAAAAAGTAGCGGCGGAACTCCCTCGCTTTAGAGTCGAAGTCGTTCAGTTTTTCAATATCTGCAAAGAGCGAATCCCAGTTTTTCACCGGGTAAAGAGCTAAACATTTTTCAAACCCCCTGTTGATAACAAAGCGATTGGTTTCCTCTTCCGGCAATTGCTTTTTGAATCCTGCCGGGAGGAGGAACCGCCCCTTGGCGTCCAAAGTAGCTTCGAATTCTCCGAGAAAACCTGTCATTATCAGGGGTTTGAGTCAATGTTTTAATAATTGACACAAAATAACACATTTTCCCACTTAACCACCAAATATTTTAAAATTTAATTTTCCCCCAGTGCATTTTGACCTGAAAGTCAGTATGAGAAAGGATTTAAGCCGATGTAGAAAATTTTGGAAGCGAAAAATACTGTATTGGCTGTGAATTACTGTGGATAAGCTGTGGAAAACGATTAAAGAAAGTTGTTTTCGGGAATAAAATCGCAAATTGAATTCAAATGAAACCTATACCAGCAGGATATTCCGGAACTCCACTATTAAAAAAGCTTGGAATCAAACCAACAATGAAAATTCTGTTGATTAATCAGCCAGATGAATATTATTCTTTACTGGCCGCAGGCTCCCGTGGAGAAACAAACATCAGTAGTCAGTTGAGCCGGAAAAATGAAACGCCTGATTTTGTTCATTTCTTTGTAAAGACAATCAAAGAGTTTGAAGTTGAAATGAAAAAACTGAAAGCAGTTTATAAAAAGAATACTTCAATAACTATCTGGGTCTCCTGGTATAAGAAGTCAGCAAAGATCCCGACTGATGTTACAGAAGATGTTATCCGCAATTATGCTTTGAAGAATGATCTGGTAGATGTAAAAGTTT
>Ga0315281_10008561_pt1 | contig 14296 bp, 10 predicted proteins | sample YL17G07_0_MG_FD_204540 | JGI IMG/M metagenome (GOLD analysis project Ga0315281, IMG submission 204540) | Sediment microbial communities from Yellowstone Lake, YNP, Wyoming, USA - YL17G07_0 | ecosystem: Environmental > Aquatic > Freshwater > Lake > Sediment | place: USA: Wyoming | collected...
ACTTCCCGCAGGAAATCGATTCCCGAAAGGACCCCCTTCAGGTCGACCCCGGGAACGTTCAGAGGCTGGGCCGTCCAGGCCCCGGTGCCGAGGAAGACGGCCTGGAACCCCTGCTTCTTCAGGTCGTCGATGGATTTCACCGGGCGGTTCAGACGAATCTCCACGCCGGCCCGGGCGATGACCTCGATCTCTTCAGCCAGCTTGTCCTTGGGGAGGCGGAAATCGGGGATCCCCAGCTTCATCATCCCTCCGGCCACGGGCTGGGCGTCGAAAACCACCGGCTGGTAACCCAGGCGGGTCAGGTAAAAACCGCAGGCCAGGCCGGCCGGACCCGCGCCCACGATGGCCACCCGCTCCTTTTTGGGGGTTTTGGGCGGCAGGAACCCCAGGCGCTGTTCGATGGCCCAGTCGGCGAAGAGCCGCTTGATCTCCCGGATGGCAATGGACTGGTCGTACTTGCCCCGGGAGCATTTCTTCTCGCAGAAGGCCGGGCAGACCCGGGAGCAGGCGATGGGGAAGGGGTTGTTTTCCATGTGCCGGAGGTAGGCCTCCTGAAGGCGGCCTTCGGCCATGTAGGAGACGTAGGAAGCCGCGTCCACGTTGGCCGGGCAGGCATTCTCGCAGGGGGCGTAGAAGAGGGCCGCGCAGACCCCCGCCCGGCAGGACTTGTCCTGAATGTGCTCCAGGTACTCATGGCGGAAATACTGGAGGGTGGAGATGACCGGGTTGGGCGCCGTCTGGCCCAGACCGCACAGGGAGGTGTTCTTCACCGTATGGGCCAGCTTTTCCAGCTTCTCCAGGTCGGGCAGGGTTCCCTGGCCCAGGGTGATTTTTTCCAGAAGGTCGTGCATCTGCTTCAGCCCCACCCGGCAGGGGACGCACTGGCCGCAGGACTCTTCCAGGGTGAACTCCAGGAAGTACATGGCCATGTTCACCATGCAGGAGTCTTCATCGAGAACGATGACCCCGCCCGACCCCATGATGGAGCCGATCTGTTTCAGGGACTCATAATCGATGGCCGTGTTCAGGTATTTGGCCGGGATGCATCCTCCCGAGGGGCCGCCGGTCTGGACGGCTTTGTAGGCCTTGCCGTCGGGGATTCCGCCGCCGATGTCGAAGACCAGCTCCCCGAGCGTCGTCCCCATGGGAACCTCCACCAGCCCGGTATTGGTCACTTTTCCGGACAGGGCGAAGACTTTGGTCCCCTTGCTGGTAGCCGTGCCGATCGAGGCAAACCATTCCCAGCCGTTGAGGTAGATATGGCGGATGTTGGCCAGGGTCTCCACGTTGTTGATGATGGTCGGCCTCTGCCAGAGGCCCTTGTTGGCCGGGAAGGGGGGTTTGGGCCGGGGCTGTCCCCGGGAACCCTCGATGGAGGCGATGAGCGCGGTTTCTTCCCCGCAGACAAAGGCTCCGGCCCCCATGCGTACCTCCACGTCGAATTCGAAACCGGTCTCGAAAATATTCTTTCCCAGGAGCCCCATCTGCCGGGCCTGCTGGATGGCGATATTCAGGCGTTCGATGGCCAGGGGATATTCGGCGCGCACATAAAGGTATCCCCGGCTGGCGCCGATGGCATAGCCGGCAATGGCCATCCCCTCCAGGACGGCATGGGGATCGCCCTCGCAGACCGCCCGGTCCATAAAGGCCCCCGGGTCTCCCTCGTCGGCATTGCAGATGATAAACTTCTGGGGGGCCTGATTTTCCCGGGCAAATTTCCATTTCAGGCCGGTGGGGAAGCCGGCTCCGCCCCGCCCCCGGAGGCCGGATTTGGTCATGATGTCGATGACCTGTTCCGGCTTCATGGTGGTTAATAGGGTTCCCAGCGCCTCGTATCCCCGCTGGGCGATGTATTCCTCGATATTTTCCGGGTCGATCCGGCCGCAGAGGGACAGGACGACCTTCTTCTGCTTCTCGAAGAAGGGAACCTGCTTCTGCTCTTCGACGATCTTGCGGGCCTCGGGGCTCATCCAGAGGAGGGAAGGAACGGGCCGGCCTTTGAGGAAGTGCTCGACCACAATCTGCTCGGCGTGTTCTTCCTTCAGATTGATGTAAAAAGAGCCGTCGGGGTACACCACCATGACCGGCCCCAGCTGGCAGGGCCCCATGCACCCCGTTTCGACGAGATTGATTTCATCCTGCAGGCCCTTGTCCTTTATCTCCAGGGACAATTTATCCTTGAACTCGCGGCTGTGGGAGGAGATACAGGCCCCCCCGCCGCAGATGAGAATGTCCAGTCTCGCTCTCATACCATCCTCACAGTCTATTTTTGGGTTTCAATCACGTATTCGGAAACCGGGTTGCCGTTCACCAGGTGTTCGGCCACGATTTTCCGGGCGATGTCGGGGGTGACCCCGCCGTAGACCACGGAACGCTTCCCTTCCTCCATGACCGTGACGATGGGTTCCTTGGAAGAGAGTCCTCTTTCGCCCGACTGGGTCACGATCACGTCCTTGAGCCCCCGCTTTTCAATCTCCTCCAGGAAGGTTTTCATCGTCTGGCGGGCGCCGGCGGCGATCCCGCTGGTTCCCATGCTGACCAGGACCTTGGTCCGGGCCTTTCCTTCCCGGAGAAGCATATCCTTCTCTCTTTTTTCCCTGATTTTCTTAAGGTCCTCGAGGTTCATTCTCCCCTCCTTATAAGCAATTTATGCCGTAGGGATGTTGCTCTTGATTTCCTGGACAATCTGGTTCGCCTTGGTGGGGTTCAACCGTCCGTACACCTCGTTGTCGATCATCATGCACGGAGCCAACCCGCAGGCGCCGAAACAGCGCGCCGAGGAAAGGGTGAAAAAACGGTCCGCGGTGGTTCCCCCCATTTTGATGGCCAGGGATTTCTCCAGGGACTTGATGATTTCCGAGGCGCCCTTCACGTGGCAGGCGGTTCCGAGGCACACATTGATGATGTGATCGCCCATGGGCTCGGTGCGGAAGAAGTTGTAGAAGGTGACCACGCCGTACACTTTGGAAAGGGGAAGGTTGAGTTCCCGGGCCACAAACTTTTGAACTTCCTCCGGCAGGTAGCCGAAAATCTTCTGCGCCCGGTGGAGCACCTGAATCAGAGGGCCCGCGACCTGACGGTTGGCTTCGATGAACTGTTGCAGCTCCCGGTAGGGGGCACTGTCCGGATTTTTCAATTGCTGCATCTCCATGAAATCCTCCTGGCAAAATAAAATCCGCGCGATTTTTCAGCTTCCCCCGGCTGATGCGGATGGATTCCCGTTCTCGATATCATCGCGAGCAACGGCATCCTCGAGTCCCAATCCGCCATTTCCCCGGGAAAGAGGTTGATCCCCGCAAGAAAAGGGGAAGGGAAATCTCTCATCGGGATGAGAGTGGAAGAATCTGGGTTTCCGGGGAAAAGCTCCTTCGCGGGGGTTGGGTGATTGTTGGGGTAAATATCCTGACCAGATACCTTTCCTTTCCCCTATAGTCTCTGCCCGCTCCACCATCCGTAATTTTTTTCCTAGAAGAGGGACATTCCTCTTCCTGTCGGACAGCCCTTGCAAAATTTAGTATTTCCTAAATATTTCAAGGTATTGGCTTTTCTTTCCATCCTCCGTCCCTAAAACGATATAAATATATCAAAAAAGAATAAATTCTGTAAAGAATAAATTGTTCGAATGCGAACTTTTTTGTGGAATCGCCTTTTGGGGGCTCAAAAGCCTTTTCCTGCCCGTTCCGCCGCTCACCCCCCTTGTCCTTCTGAGGAACCGGGCAAAACCAGGCTCACGATCTTCCTTCCCTCTTTTCCCTGGAAAGCCAATCGCAATTCCCCCAGGGTCGGTTCGGCCAGGAGGAAAACCGACCGGGCCCGCCCGATGTCCTCGGCCTGATGGGCATCGGAGCAGACAATCCGGGGAACGGCGGCTGAGGGATCGCGCGGGTCCGGGAGCAGGGCGGCCTGCGTTTTCCGGCCCATCTCCAGAGCGTCCGGCTCCAGGTCAAAGGGGACGAACCCCAGCTGGCTGATGAGGCTCAAGGATTCTTTGTCAAAATGGGCGGGGATAAAGAGCCCTCCCCGCTGGAGGACCTGGCTCCGGATTTCGTTCAAGGAAAGGTCGATGGAGTTGATCAGGAGCCGTTCTTCGAATTCCAGGATGTTGCCCTCTTCATCCACGATGGGCTGGTCGCCGAAGAATTCCGGGTCGTTGGGGATCTGCGGGAGATGCTCGAGAACCACGTCCTGCCAGGCGCTCAGGGAAGGCCAGTCGGGAAACAGGGTGAGGATGTGAATTTCTTCCCGGGACTGGACCTCCATGCCGGGGATGATTTTCAAACCGATTTTTTCGGCCTGATGCATCACCGCGGGAACGTTCCTGGCGATGTTGTGATCGGTGATGGCGATGAGGTCCAGCCGTTCCTCCAGGGCCCGCTCGACGATCCTGCGGGGAGAAAGATCCAGGCTGGCGCATGGAGAAAGACAGGTATGGATGTGCAGGTCGGCGTGATACTCCTTTAGCATATCTCCCGAATCCCGAAAAGGACAAGGTTTTTTGCCTCTCCCCCATCCTCCCGCCCGGGCCGCGATCCCCGCGACTTATCCAGAGGGATCGAGCGCCCGGATCTTGCCGGCTCCATCTTTATTGTGCCCGAAAAGACCGGACCCGGGAATGACTCACATCAGGGAGAGGATCGATTGCCGGGCCAGATTCAGGTAATGGGCCGGGAAGATGCCCATCTGAAGGGTGAAGAAGACGGCGATCAGAAGAGCAATGACCATTCCGGGAGAAAAGTCTAATCCTCCGGCCGGCTCCTTGTCGGGGCTGCGCATGTACATCATCACCGTCACGCGCAGATAAAAGTAAACCGATAGGGCGCTGTTCAGAACTCCGATAATGGCCAGGCCCACGTACCCGGCCTTGACCGCCGCGCTGAAGATGTAGAACTTTCCCACGAAGCCGGCGGTGGGAGGAATGCCTGCCAGGGAGAACATGAATACCGCCATGACCGCCGCCAGGAGGGGATAGCGGGAGGCCATCCCGCTGTAATCGCTGACCAGAATATTCTCCTCACCCTTCCGGCCGTAAAGGATCACCACCGCAAAGGCACCCAGGTTCATGAAAGCGTAGGCCAGGAGATAGTAGAGGATGCTGGCCGTGCTGAGCTCGGTGCCCGCGACCATGGCCACCAGGATGTAGCCGGCATGGGCGATGCTGGAATAGGCCAGCATGCGCTTGATGTTCTTCTGGGCGATGGCCACGAGGTTCCCCAGGGTCATGGTCAGGACGGCGAGGACCCACAGAATCCAGACCCAGTCGGTCTGCAGGGAGGAGAGGGAGTACAGGAAGACCCGCAGGAAAGCGGCAAAGCCGGCGGCTTTCGGCCCGACGGCCATGAAAGCGGTGACCGCCGTGGGGGCCCCCTCGTACACATCGGGGGTCCACATGTGGAAGGGCACGGAGGCGACCTTGAAACCGAAACCCACGATCAGGAGTCCCATGCCGATGAGCAGCAGGGGGTCGGTGAAAAGGTCCGCCCGGCGGAGGAAATCATGGATCCCCTTCAAGTTGGTGGTTCCCGTGGCCCCGTAGATCAGGGCGATCCCGTAGAGCAGAAAACCCGCGGAGAAGGCGCCCAGCAGAAAATACTTCAAGGAGGATTCGTTGGATTTCGGGTTGGTGCGGAAGAAGCCGGCCAGGACATAGATGGCCAGGGAGAAGGTTTCCAATCCCAGAAAGACAATGATCAGGTCGGCGGCGGAGGCCATGAACATCATGCCCACGGTGGCGAAGAGAAGTAGGATGTAATATTCGCCGTGCTCGAACCCCTCCACTTTCAAGAACCGGATGGACATGAGGATGGTGAGGCCGGCGGTGACCAGGAAGATGGCCTTGAGGAAGAGCGAGTAGTTGTCCAGGACCACCATGCGGTTGAAAGCATATTGGGACTGTCCCCAGAGGCTGAAGCAGAGGATCAGGGAAACGGCCACGCCCGCCAGGCTCAGGTAAGGAATGACCCTCTGGCCTTCCTTTTTGACCAGGACCGTCAGCAGGAGAAGAACCATGGCCGTGAGGCTGAGGATCAGTTCCGGTCCGATGACATTCCAGTTGATTGCGGGGATGACCACCTTCATTTATTTCCTCCGAATGAAAACTCCAAGTTAGCGATCCAGTCTATACCTTTGTTGGAAGGCTGAGGATAAATCCCAAATTCCAAGCACCAAATAACAAACAAGCACCAAATCCCGAATCCCAAATTCCAATTCTCCCAGCTCCGATTTTCTTGTTTTCGATTTGGAATTTTGGTCATTGGAATTTGTTTGGTCCCGCGCTTCGCGGGATTGGGATTTGGTGCTTGGAATTTATTTCCTTTCCACCTGGGCCAACTTTATCTTTTCCCTCTCCTGCATCTGGAGGCCCGCCTGGTGCTTCTGCTGGACCTGGACCAGGTAGGCCTTGACCGTGGGCTCCATCCGGCTGAGGAAGGTCTGGGGATAGATCCCGATCCAGAAGATGAAGAGCGTCACGCAAGAGAGAACGAAGATCTCCCGCCCGGAGAGATCCTTCAGGACCCGGTTCTCCGGCTTGGTCAATTCTCCGAACATGACCCGCTGGAACATCCAGAGCATGTAGGCCGCCGCCAGGATGATTCCCGTGGCCGCCACAACCGCGTAAAGGCCGTTGGCTTTGAAGGTCCCCACCAGGATCAGAAACTCGCCCACGAACCCGTTCAGCCCCGGAAGGCCGATGGAGGAGAGGGTCACCACCATGAAGAAGGCGGCGAAGACGGGCATCTGCTTCCAGAGCCCGCCGAAATCTTCGATCATCCGGGTGTGCCGGCGTTCATAGATCATCCCCACCAGCAGGAAGAGGGCCCCGGTGGAGAACCCGTGGTTGAGCATCTGCAGGATCCCGCCCTCGATTCCCTGGACGTTCAGGGCGAAGAGCCCAAGCATGACGAAACCCAGGTGGGAGACCGAAGAGAAAGCGATGAGACGTTTCAAATCCTTCTGCACCAGGCAGACCAGAGCCCCGTACACGATCCCGATCAGGGCCAGGACGGAGACCAGGGGAATCAGCTGGAAAGAGGCCTGGGGAAAGAGGGGGATGCTGAAGCGCAGGAACCCGTAGGTTCCCATCTTCAACAGGACCGCCGCCAGGAGCACGGACCCCACGGTGGGAGCCTCGGTGTGGGCGTCGGGCAGCCAGGTGTGGAAGGGGAACATGGGGACCTTGATGGCGAAGGCCAGGCCGAAAGCCAGGAAGAGCCAGACCTGAATGTCCCGGGCCACCTGGAGGTTGTAGAGCTGCAGCAGGTCAAAGGTGTACTTCCCGGTGACCGCCCCGTTGTGGAAGTAGAGGACCAGGATGGCCACCAGCATGAGGACGCTCCCCACCATGGTGTAGATGAAGAACTTGACCGCGGCGTAGATGCGGCGCTTGGGATTGCCCCAGACCCCGATCAGGAGGTACATGGGGATAAGCATGACTTCCCAGAACACATAGAAGAGGAAGAGGTCCAGGGAGACGAAGACCCCGATCATTCCCGTCTCCAGGAAGAGAATGCAGATCATGAATCCCTTCACCTTGTCCTGGATGTCGTTCCAGCAGGCCATGACCGAGACGAAGGTGAGGAAGGTGGTGAGCAGGACCAGGAACAGGCTGATCCCGTCGATCCCCAGGTGGTAGGTGATCCCGTATTCTGGGATCCAGGGGACCTTTTCCACGAACTGCATGGCCGCCGTGTCCAGCCGGAAGCTGAAAAAGAGGGGCAGGGAGAAGAGAAACTCCAGCAGGGACACGATGAGGGTGACCCAGCGGATCGTGTCTTTCTTCTCCTTGTCCAGAAAGAGGAGGACCACGACTCCCACCAGGGGGAAGAAGGTAATCAACGTGAGAAGGGGAATTCCCGCCAGGCTGCTCATGAAAACGGCTCCTTCCAAATGAGCGATCAGCCAACCGGGGTCAGCTTTCAGCCAAAAATTAAGGAAGTCTTAGCTGGCGGCTGATCGCTGAAAGCTTATTTGCTGTTCACCAAAAGGTACCCGACCATCAACACCACCCCCACCAGAATGGATAGGGCGTACCCCTGGATGTTACCCGTCTGCAACCGTTTAAAAACCTCGCTGCCCCCCCGGGCCACCGCGGCCACGCCGTTGACCGCGCCGTCCACCAGCACGTCGTCGATGATCTTCCACAGGAAGACGGAAAACCGAATCAGGGGGCCCACAAAGACCCAGTCGTAGATCTCGTCCACCCAGTATTTGTGGGCGATCAGGGAATAAGGCACGGGGTACCGCTGGGCCATCTGATCGGGCAGCCGGGGATCCTTAATGTACATTTTGTAAGCCAGCAGGATCCCCAGGCCGGCAATGGCCATGGAGACAAGCATCATGGCCACTTCGAAGCTGACCGCATGGTGGGCCGCCTCGGCAGGCGCGCCCTGGACAAAGACCGGCGCCAGGAATTCGCTGAACTTGTTCCAGCCTTCCACGAGGGGGAAGCCGATGAAGCCCCCCACCACGGAAAGGAAAGCCAGGATCATCAGGGGAACGGTCATCATCCCCGGCGATTCGTGGAGGTGGTGGGCCACGTGGGGATCCACCCGGGAGCTGCCATGAAAAGTCATGAAGACCGCGCGGAACATGTAGGTGGCGGTCATGAAGGCGGCGACCGCCCCGATGAGCCAGAAGACCAGGCCTCCCTGGGTCAGGGCCTTCCAGAGGATCTCGTCCTTGGAGAAGAAGCCGGCAAAGGGAAAGATCCCGGCAATGGCCAGGGTGGCGATGAGGAAGGTCCAGTAGGTGCGGGGCATGTGGGGCTTGAGGGCGCCCATCTTGCGCATGTCCAGTTCCCCGGCCATGGCGTGCATCACGCTGCCCGCCCCCAGGAAGAGGAGAGCCTTGAAGAAGGCGTGGGTCATGAGGTGGAAGATCCCGGCGGTAAACGCGCCCACGCCGCAGGCCAGGAACATGTACCCCAGTTGACTGATGGTGGAGTAGGCCAGCACCCGCTTGATGTCATTCTGGGCCAGGCCGATGGAGGCGGCGAAGATGGCCGTGGCCGCCCCGATGACGGCCACGACCAGAAGCGAAGCGGGGGCCAGGATGAAGAGCGCGTTGCACCGGGCCACCATGTAAACGCCGGCGGTCACCATGGTGGCGGCGTGGATCAGGGCGCTGACCGGGGTGGGGCCTTCCATGGCGTCGGGAAGCCAGGTGAAGAGGGGGATCTGGGCCGATTTCCCGGTGGCTCCCATGAAGAGGAGGAGGGTGATCAGGGTGACCAGGGTGCCCCCCGCTTCCAGCTTTCCAGGAGCCGCGGCGAAGACCTTGGTGAAGTCGGTGGTCCCGAAGGTCACGAAGATCAGGAAGATGGCCAGGAGGAAACCGAAATCCCCGATCCGGTTGACGATGAAGGCCTTCTTGCCGGCATCCGAGGCCGATTTCTTCTCGTACCAGAACCCGATGAGAAAGTAGGAACAGAGCCCCACTCCTTCCCACCCGACGAACAGGAGCAGGAAGTTGTTGGCCGCCACCAGAAGGAGCATGAAGAAGACGAAAAGGTTGAGGTACGTGAAGTAACGGGCGATGTCCGGATCGTCGTGCATGTAACCCACGGAGTAGACGTGGATGATGAAGGAGACGCCGGAGACCACCACCATCATGACCACGGACAGGGGGTCGACCAGGAAGCCGATATTCGCCTGGAACTCGCCGGAGAGGATCCAGGGATAAATGATTTCGTCCACCGAGCGGCCGGCCGCGGGCAGCTTCAGGAGGGCCGAGAAGACCAGAAGGGAGAGGAGGAAAGAAAGCCCGATGGCCGCGCAGGCAATGAAACCCACCGCGTTCTTGGACATCCGCCTCCCCAAGAAGAGATTGATGGCGAACCCGATGGCCGGAAACAGAGGGATCAAACCCACATAGTCCAACATTCGACGATCTCCTTGGAGTCAGAATCTTTTGTCACTCGTTATTGGTTATTCGTTATACGTTATTCGTTAACGGGATGAAAAGAAGTAACGCGGGACCAAGAACGAGTAATGAGTAACGAGTAACGAATAACGTATAACGATTAACGATTACCCCGCTTTACCATTTCATCAAGTTCATCTCGTCCGCGTTGACCGTCTTCTGGGTGCGGTACATGGCCATGATGATGGCCAGGCCCACCGCCGCCTCCGCCGCGGCGACCGACATGACGAAGACCACGATGACCTGGCCGTCCATGGAGTTCAGGAAGCGGGAGAAGGCCACGAAGGCCAGGTTGGCCGCATTGAGCATGAGCTCGATGGACATGAAGATCACGATGGTGTTGCGCCGCAGCAGGAAACCTACCACGCCGATGCTGAAGAGGATCGCGCTGAGAATCAAATAACTGGAAAGAGAGACCATTTCCGCTCCTTCTCTAGATTTGGCGTTTGGCCAGAACGATCGCCCCGATGATGGCCACCAGGAGCAGCACCGAGGTGATCTCGAAAGGAAGTAGAAAATCGGTAAAGAGCAACTGGGCCACCACCTGGGTATTTCCCAGGGCGGCGACCTTTTCCGGGGGGAACTTCCCCTTGGCCCCCTCTAGCATGACGTGCTGGAAGACCATCCCGATCTGAATCAGCAGGGCCACGCCCAGAAAGATCCCCACCCCCTTCATCAGCCGGTTCCGGGCCACGACCCGCTTTTCCTTTTCCAGGTTCAGGAGCATGATCACGAAGAGGAAGAGGACCATGATGGCCCCGGCGTAGACGATGACCTGGACGGCGGCGATGAACTCCGCGTGGAGCAGGAGATAAATCCCGGCCAGGGAGAAGAAGGTCAGGATGAGAAAGATGGCGCTGGTCACGGGGTTGCGCTGAACGATGACCAGGATGGCGGTCACCACGGTGAACACGGCCAAGATGACGAAGAGGGCAGTTTCCAGCATGAGTACGGGCCTCCCTATTTCGGGTCGTAAGCGTGGATAAGCTGGTCCCGGTTGTAGATCAGGTCCTTCCGGGTGTAGTTGGCGGTCTCATAGTTGCCCCGCAGGAGGATGGCCCCGTAAGGGCAGGCTTCCTGGCAGAAACCGCAGAAGATGCACCGTCCCAGGTCGATCTCGTAGACCTTGGGAAAACGCCGGTGGGTGGGGCCTTCGGCCGGCTCCACCCGGATGCAATTGGCCGGGCACACGGCGGCGCAGAGTTCGCAGGCCACACAGAGGATCTTCCCCTCCGGGTCCCGGGCCAGCTCGTGCAGCCCCCGGAAGCGGGGGAACATGACCATCTTCTGCTCGGGGTACTGGAGGGTGATGGGCCGGGTAAAGAAAGTCCGGAAGGTTAATTTCAGTCCTTTCAGCAGCGGAAGTATCATAGGGGTCCTCGCAAAAGGTTCTTCCCGCCTCTATTTGGAGAAGAGGATGATGCCCACGGCGGTGAGCAGGATGTTCCCCAGGGCCAGGGGGAAGAGAACTTTCCATCCGAATTTCATCAGCTGGTCATACCGGAAACGGGGGAAGGTGGCCCGAATCCAGATGAAGAAAAAGATGAAGATGAAGACCTTGATCAAAAACCAGATCACCGGGGGCAGAAAAGGCCCCTGCCATCCCCCGAAGAAGAGGGATACGGCCAGGGAACTCACCACCAGGATATGGATGTATTCGGCCAGGTAGTACAAGGCGAACTTCATGGAACTGTACTCGGTCTGATAGCCGGCCACGAGCTCGTTCTCGCATTCGGTCAGGTCGAAGGGGGTCCGGCTGCACTCGGCCACGGCGGAGATCAGATAGATGATGAACCCCAGGGGCTGGTAGAGGATGAACCAGACCGGGGCCTGGGCCTCCACGATCTGGTTGAGGGAGAGAGACCCGACGATCATCAGCACTCCCACGATGGAGAGGCCGAGGGAGAGCTCGTAGCTGATCATCTGGGCCGAAGAGCGGATGGCCCCCAGGAGGGAATATTTGTTGTTCGAAGCCCAGCCCCCCATGACCACGCCGTACACTCCCAGGGAAGAGACGGCGAAGAGGTAGAGCAGGCCCACGTTCACGTCCGCCACCACCAGGTCGATGCTCTGGCCCAGGATCTTGATGGAGTCTCCGAAGGGAATGACCGCGTAACTCACCAGGGCCGTGGTGACGAGCACCCCCGGGGCCAGGATGTAAATGACCCGGTTGGCATGGGGGACGATGATGTCTTCTTTGAAGAAGAGCTTGATCCCGTCGGCCACGGGCTGGAGCAGGCCGAAGGGCCCGACGCGGTTGGGGCCGAAACGGACCTGCATGCGGCCCAGGACCTTTCTTTCCATGAGGGTCATGTAGGCCACGATGAGGAGGATGACCGTAAAGACGATCAGGACCTTCACCAGCGAAATCAGGAAATAAATAAGCATACCTTTTCCTCTTTCCCCGGCAGGGGAGCTACCTTTTCTCCAGTTTCACGCGGGTCATCTTCAAATCCCAACCGGTCAGCCGGTTCCCGCCGTTCTCCGCGAAATGGCCGGGAACGAAAAGGACGCCAGGAGCCGTTTTGTGGGAAACGGAGACTTTCACCGCGACCTTTCCCCGCGGGGATTCCAAAACGACGATTTGCCCTTCGGTCAGGCCGAGATTCTTCGCGTCATTCGGATGGACCAGGACGAACCCTTCCCCCTGCAGCCGGGCCAGCCCCGGGCTCAGGGCGGAAAGGGAGCCGGAGTGGAACAGGGTGGGCCCGGTGGCCAGAACGAAGGAGGAATCCGTTTTCCCCATTTCCTCCTCATATTCCGTGAAAACCAATCGGGCCTTCCCCCGGGGGAATTCCTTCTCGTACAGGATGGGCGTTCCCGGATGATCGGCGGAAGGGCAGGGCCACTGAATTCCTGCAGGATACTCGGGTAAATCCAGACGGGCATGGGTAATTCCCCCGTACAGGGGCACCAGGTTCCGGACTTCGTCGTTCACCTCTTTGGCGGTTGAAGGCCCCAGATTGGCGCCCATCTCCTGAGCCAGATTCTGGAAAATCCAAGAGTCGGGCCGGGCTTCTCCCAGAGGCCGCAGAGCGGGCCGGACCCGCTGGACCCTCCGGTCCACGTTGGTGAAGGTCCCCTCTTTCTCCGCGAAGGTCACGGCCGGGAGCACCACCTGGGCCAGGGAGGCGCTCTCGGTCAAAAAGCAGTCCTGGACGACCAGGAAATCCAACGAGGCCAAGGCTTTCTTCGTCCGCCCCGAGTCCGGGTAGGTAACCACGGGGTTTTCGCCGGCCAGGTAGAGCCCCTTGATCTTTCCCTCTTCGATCCCCTGAAGAATGGCCAGCGCCCCCATCCCTTCCTGATCGGGAAGGGTCAGGTTCCAGGCTTTCTCGAAACGGGACCGCGCGGCCGGGTCCCGCAAATCGGCATAGCCCGGGAGCAGGCCCGGGGCCACGCCCATATCCAGCGCGCCCTGGGCATTGTTCTTTTCCCCCAGCACGAAGATCCCGCAGCTTTCCTTGCCGATCTTCCCGGTGAGAAGGGCCAGGTTGGCGGCGGCCTGGGCCAGGGCCGGGTCCTCCTTCCCCGAATACTGTCCGGCGGAGATCAGGATGACCCCATTCCCGGCCTTGGCAAATAGACGGGCGGCTTCGGCCAGGTTTTCCGCGGGAACCCCGGTCTGGGCCTCTACCTTCTGGGGGGAGATCGATTCCAGGGCCTGTTTCAGGGATTCCATCCCCTCGGTGCGGGTTTGAATGAACTCTCCCCGGGCCAGTCCTTCCTTGAGGATGACCGCCATCATCCCGTTGACCAAGGTCACCTCGCTCCCCGGTTTCACCCTCAGGCTCAGGGCGGAGAACTTTTTGAGGTAGATGTCCCGGCTGTTCACGACGATGAGTTTGGCCTTCCGGCGCTTGGTCGCCAGGACCACCTCGGACTTGATCACCGGGTGGGTTTCCGAGAGGTCGGAGCGCAGGGCCAGGATGACGTCGGCCTTGCGGATCTCGTTGATGGAGTTGGTGGAAGCGGCATACCCCAGGGAATCCCTCAGGGCCAGGTGAGCGGCATAACTGTATCCACCGGCATGGTCGATGTGGTTCGTCCCCAGGACCCCCCGGCAGAATTTCTGGAAAAGGTAGAGCTCTTCATTGGTGAGACGGGGGGAGGCCAGGCCGGCGAGGGTCGATCCCCCCATTCCCGTCCGGATCTCTTTCAACCGTCGGGCCACCAGGGCCAGCGCCTCCTCCCAGGTGGCTTGGACCAGCTCTCCGTTTTTGCGGATGAGGGGAGAAACCAGGCGCTTCGGGCTGTGGATGTACTCCCACCCGAAGCGTCCCTTCACGCACAGGTTCCCCTGGTTCAGGCCCAGGTCCTCATCGGCCCGGACACGCATGACTTTATTGTCCTTCGTCCCCACCAGCAGGGTGCAACC
>Ga0315281_10008562_pt1 | contig 14295 bp, 10 predicted proteins | sample YL17G07_0_MG_FD_204540 | JGI IMG/M metagenome (GOLD analysis project Ga0315281, IMG submission 204540) | Sediment microbial communities from Yellowstone Lake, YNP, Wyoming, USA - YL17G07_0 | ecosystem: Environmental > Aquatic > Freshwater > Lake > Sediment | place: USA: Wyoming | collected...
AAGTCAAGTAAGGTAAATATACAAGATTCAATATATAAACAATTTATGCAAATAGTTGATTCAATTAAATATTTTTATCGTCATTACTCATTTTCAATGAGCCGATGGGGTGCGAAACTTGAGTAATAATATAATAACAGAAAAACAACATTCTTCTCTTGAAAAGTAGATAAATATATTGAAAGATATTTTCTGCTGTGGGTTTAAGTTTGCAAACTTGAACCTACAGCGCTTCCTTAATTTATTAAATTATATTTAGTTATTTAATAAAAAAACTGGTTATTATAAGTTACCCAAAATTATGGGGTAAAGGGGGCAAGCCGGGGAGTTTGAGGGCAACGCCCTCATGATAATACTATGGATGAATCCGCTGACATAATTATATCTGGGATGTCTTGTACTGCCTGCTCTGGGCGGGTTGAGAGGGTTTTAAACTCTAAGGAGGGTATAACATCTGCGGTTGTTAATTATGCCTCTGAGAAAGCTGCAATCGCCTTTAATCCTCAAATAATATCTATTGAAAATATAATTGATATTATTAAAAATACTGGTTATGATGCTGTAGTCTCAGCTCCTAATACAGTTAATACTGAAACAAAGAATGATGAAATCGCAGAATTAAAGAGACTTGTAATCATCTCAGCGCTCTTGAGTATGCCATTGATGCTTGGGATGATTTTTATGATTATTGATATTGATAACCCTTCTTATCAGAAGTTAGTAATGTTTTTACATAATCCGATATTTCAATTATGTCTTGCAACTCCTATACAATTTTATATAGGTCTTCGTTTTTATAAAAACGCATATCACAGTATAAAAAACCTTGCTCCGAATATGGATGTCCTTGTCTCAATGGGGACATCTGCCGCTTATTTTTTCAGTATTTATAATGGATTTTTTAAAGGTACCGGGCATGGACATGACCTTTATTTTGAATCCTCTGCGGTTATTATCACATTAATTCTACTTGGCAAGTTGTTTGAGACAATTGCTAAGGGGAAGACCTCTGATGCAATAAAAAGACTTATGGGGTTAGGGGCTAAGACTGCTTGCGTTATTATAGATGGCAAAGAGATTGATATAGCGATTGAAGGAGTAATCAAGGGGCATCAGATTATGGTAAGACCTGGTGAGAAGATTCCTGTTGACGGGGTGATTATCAGCGGCTCTTCCACTGTTGATGAGAGCATGATAACTGGGGAAAGTATTGCCGTTGATAAAAATGTGGGAGATAAGGTTATAGGGGCATCCATAAATATACATGGCAGTTTTGTAATGACTGCGCAAAGGGTAGGCACTGAGACAATGCTTGCTCAGATAATAAAGGTTGTAGAGCAGGCGCAAGGCTCAAAGGCTCCGATTCAGAGGATTGCAGATAAGGCTTCAGCTATTTTTGTGCCGATTGTGCTTGTCATAGCAGTTATAACATTTTTGATATGGACGTATATTGTTGGGAATATGACTATGGGGCTGATATCTGCTGTATCTGTGCTTGTAATAGCATGTCCCTGCGCGCTTGGGCTTGCAACGCCAACTGCAATAATGGTTGGGACAGGGGTAGGCGCTGAAAAAGGGATTTTAATAAAAAATGGCAGCTCCCTTGAAGGCGCATGTAAATTAGACACGATTGTTTTGGATAAGACTGGAACTATTACATTAGGGCATCCTATTGTGACAGATGTCATCCCAATTGATGGATATGAACTCAAACAATTATTATCCTTTGCAGGAGGCGCAGAGAGCAGTTCTGAACATCCATTGGGCAGGGCTATATATGAATATGCAAAAAATGAGCTTGGGGATATTGAAAGACCTGATAGTTTTATAGCCATGCCAGGAAATGGGGTCAAGGCAGTTGTTAAAGGCAGAAATATTGTTATTGGGACAGTGAGGATGTTTATAGAGATTCCTAATGATATATTGACAATACTTGACAGATTGATGGAAGTGGGGAAAACTGCAATGGTTATCAGTGTTGAGGAGAAGATAATTGGGGTGATAGGTCTTGCTGATACCATTAAAGAAGGGTCTAAGGCTGCGGTAGGCTTGATGCTCAGAATGGGTTTAAGGGTTATAATGTTGACTGGTGATAATCTCAGGGCTGCTAATGCAATTGCAAGACAGGTTGGGATAGAAGAGGTAATTGCAGAGGTGCTGCCAGAGCATAAGGCGGATAAGATAAATGAGATAAAAAAACAGGGCGCAGTCACAGCTATGGCGGGTGATGGTATTAATGATGCGCCAGCCCTAGCAAGCTCAGATATAGCAATAGCAATGGGGACTGGCGCGGATATAGCAATTGAGACAGGTGATATTGTGTTAATAAAAGGGGATTTAATGGGGATTATTGAGGCTATAGTGTTATCAAGGTCAACGATGAGAGTGATAAAGCAGAATTTATTTTGGGCGTTTATATATAACATAATAGGCATTCCATTTGCTGCATTTGGACTTTTGAATCCAATGATAGCAGGCGGTTTGATGGCAGCAAGTTCAATATCTGTAGTCAGTAATTCTCTGAGATTAAGGAGAGTTATGATAAAAATTTGAAAGTGAATTGGTAATAATTACTGTCTTGACAAAATATCAACATTTTTATACAATATACATATCCTACAAAAGTTTTTCTTAAAACATGGATGGTGGTTAATGACTAAGGCAAAGATATTAATTGTAGAAGATGAAGCCATACAAGCTGAAATTTTGCGTCGAATTTTGTCCAATGCGGGCTATGAGATATTTCTTGCAAAAGATGGTTATGAGGCATTAGCCTTAATCCCAACCATTAAGCCGGCAATTGTAATATCAGATATTCTAATGCCTGAGATAGACGGATATGAGATGTGCAGGCAGATAAAACTTAATATTGAGACGCAAGACACATCTGTAATCCTGCTGACTGAATTAAAAGACCCATCTGATATTATCAAAGGGCTTGAGGCAAAGGCAGACAGTTATATTACAAAACCTTATGATAAGGCTCATTTGATTGCAAAGATTGAACATATCCTTGAAAATAAACCTAATAAACCTAAAAAACATCATATACATTCGCATACTATCATCTTTGGAAAAGAGTCTCATATAATTACCTCTTCATATCAAGAGTTATTTGATTTATTAATTGATACCTACGAAAATGTCATTGTGCAAAATAATGAATTATCTAAACGCACAATGGAATTGATTAAATCAGAGGAACGTTTTAAGTTCCTTGTGCAAAGCATCCCTGATATAATCTATAAGATTGATCCAAACGGGAGATTTACCTTTGTAAATGATGCAATCAAAAGATTAGGTTATCAACCCGAAGATCTAATTGGCAGGCATTTTAGCGAGATTATCTATGGAGAAGACATTGACACTGTCAGCAGAGATAAGGTACTGCCTAAGTTCCAAGGCAAGGTAACTGGAGATGAAGATGCTCCAAGATTATTTGACGAAAGAAGGGGAAGGGATAGATTAACTGATCCATTAGAGGTTCGAATAGTTGCTAAAGAAGCCAGATTTATTCACCCAGGCCTGGTTGAACCAATAGGCAGCGATATAATATTTACAGATGTCAATAGTTTTGGGATATACGAAGGCTCTGCTGAGGCAGATCCTAAGAATTTCAAAGGCACGCTTGGAATTATATCAAATAAGCAATTTGTTGGAACTACAGGCGTTATAAGGGATTTGACGCAGCGAAAAGAGATTGAAAACACACTACTCTCAGATAAACATTTCCTAGAAAATATTCTTGGCAATGTTTCAAGTGGAGTATTTGTCTTTGATAATCAAGGAATAATCGTATTAGTAAATAGAGGAGGAGCAAATATATGCAATTATAATGTAAGCGATCTTATTGGAGTTCACTATTCTAAGATATTAAAATCTGAAAAATTTAAAACCTTTTTTAATAATATTCTCTCTAAAGCCTCTCATATCATTGGAGAAGAGATGGATATGGTATGGATTGATGGTACTACCCGCTCAATCTTGATTAGTCTGATACCTACTTATTTTGAAGGAAGGATAGTAAATATAGTTACAACAGTTGAAGATATTACTGAACGTAAGACATCCCAAGAGGCTCTTAAACAGAGCGAAGAGAAATTCCGGGGTATAAGTTCCTTCGCCATTGACGGCATTATAATGATAGATGATCAAGGCAGGGTAACATATTGGAATAAGGCAGCAGAAAAGATATTTGGATATGCCTACAGCGAGATTATTAATAAAGACTTACATAAAATGATTATGCCTAAAAAATATACGGATTCCTTTGAAGCAGGATTTAATAATTTTATAAAGACTGGTCAAGGCAAATCAATTGGAACTACGATAGAGTTGATAGGTTTGAATAAAAATGGCGAAGAATTTCCGGTTGAACTATCGCTTTCAGCTATTAATATAAAAAATAAATGGAATGCTATAGGAATTATAAGGGATATAACAAGACGCAAGGGCATAGAGAATAAATTAAATGAATTAAATCAAAATCTGACCTCTTTGGTTAAGCAAGAAGTAGACGCTCACAGACAAAAGGATATTATGTTGATTCAGCAGTCAAAAATGGCTGCAATGGGCGAGATGATAGGCGCAATTGCCCATCAATGGAAGCAGCCCTTAAATGCGCTTTCTCTGATAGTTCAAGACATAAGAGATGCCTTTAAACATAATGAACTTGATGGTCAATATATTGATAATACAATCAAGCAGTCCCTTATTCAGATAGAATTTATGGCAAGGACTATTGATGATTTCAGGAATTTCTTTAGTCCTTCAAAGGAAAAAGTCCAATTTTCTATAGTAGAATCTATTAATGAGATAGCTAATATTATCATAGCTCAACTTAAAAAATTTAATATAAAGGTTACGCTTTTATGTGATGGCGGGATGGCGGCAAAGGCCAAACAGACCTTACTAAATGACTTTTGGGAGGTATCAACCTGTGATGAGGCGGCAAATATTAAGATATTTGGTTATCAAAATGAATTTAAACAGGTAATACTAAATCTATTATCAAATGCAATGGATGCAATTAATCATAGGAAAGGGAGTGAGACTGATTTTGAGCAAGGAAGGATATTTATTATAATCAGTATGACTGCTCAAGATATTTTAATAGAAATAAGCGATAATGGAGGCGGCATACCGCAAGAGATAATGCAGCGTATATTTGAGCCGTATTTTACCACTAAGACTGAGAATAACGGCACTGGCATTGGGCTATATATGTCTAAAAGCATAATAGAAAGCAGCATGAAAGGCAATATTTACGCAAAAAATATTGAAGGCGGAGCGGTTTTTTCATTAAGATTTAGTATCTAATGATATATTTGAATGCGGCTTAGTATAAAATCAAAAGAACTTTAACAGTTTAGCAAAAAACCCCTTTGTCTTTTCTTCATATTTATCCCCAGCATCCTTACAAAGTAGAAATCCCTTAACAAAACCAAATGGGTCGCCAGGAATATTTTTGATAATTAACACAGGCTGCCCTTCAATAATGGCATCAATCTCTCTTATAAAACTGCAAAAATTATATTTCAAGATAGTATCCATAGATGATAAAAGTTTGGTTGACCATTTTTGCCTGCCTACAAGGTGATCATATATAAGTATCTCTCCGCCGGGCTTGACAACCCTTACTACCTCAGAAAATGCCTTTTTGGGATCATATACGCAGGTCAGAAATAGTCCTAATATCGCTTTATCAAAAGAGGCATCTTCAAATTTAAGATTTTCCCCATCCATATGCACAAGGCGCACCCTGTCATTTAGACCCAAAAGCCCAGCCTTTGTACGGGCAATCCCAAGCATCACATCGCTTATGTCAACACCAGTGACAGTAACGTAATCTGGAAGCATTGTAAAATCATATCCAGTTCCTGCGCCAGGTATCAGCACGTGATCGCCTTTTTTAAAACTCATCATCCCAATCGCCTTTTTTCTCCATAGTTTTAACGGATACATCATAAATGGATAACAATATGGAATAAAGGTATTAAAAGATAATTGTTTTATGAAATTTTTAGGTTGTAAGTCCATTATTTTAAGTAATCTGCAAAAAACTAAAAATTATTCACCGCACAGATTTAGGGGCAGACCTGTGTCTCTGCCCTTTTGGTAGACACACAGGTCTGCCCCTGCATCTCTGTGTCTCTGTGGTGAATTCTTTTTTTATATAGAATCAATTTTACTGAATCTTATAGATATATTCATTTGGCAGAGCCATATCAAGATCTTCACGCGCCTTTTTTTCTTTATAATAAGGAACGGTTTTGATATTTTCTATGTCTTTCTGAAGGGAAGCTGTTTCAATCTCAAGGGAAGCGATACTTTTTTCAATACGCGCCTTATCTTTCTTTAACTCAAGATATTTGAATATCCCCATCTCATCAAATATTATGCTGTATATAATAATGAACATACTGATAGAAAAGAAAAATAGAAAAAACCGATTCTTCTTTTTTCTCTCTTTTACTATCTGATCTCTTAATAGTTGATTATTATTCATAATTAAGTTAAAAATTAAAAGTTAAAAGTTAAAAGTGAACAGTGAAAAGTTAAAAACAATTAAAAATATTTATTTAATAATTTTCTACTTTTCACTTTTAGTTTTTCACTTTTAACTTTCTTTAGTTATCTAAGGTTATACCAAGTGTCCTTGCCTCTATATTTCGCCATACTTCCTAGCTCTTCTTCTATTCTAATCAGCCTGTTATATTTAGCAATACGGTCAGTTCTTGAAGTAGAGCCAGTCTTTATCTGTCCAGCATTCAAAGCTACTGCAATATCTGAAATAGTAGTGTCCTCAGTCTCGCCAGAGCGGTGTGAGATAATGGCTGTATATCTTGCTCGTTTAGCCATCTCTACTGCGTCAAGAGTCTCAGTTAGTGTTCCAATCTGATTGACCTTAACAAGCACTGAATTAGCAATACCCTTTTCAATACCCTCTTTTAAAATCTTAGGATTTGTTACAAACAAATCATCGCCAACTATCTGTAAACGATTGCCGAGACGCTCTGTCATCTTCTTCCAGCCGTCCCAATCATTCTGATCCATGCCGTCTTCAATTGAGATTATAGGATACTTATCAATTAATCTTTCATAATAATCAATTAACTGCTCAGAGGTAAATTTCTTTCCCTCTCCCTTGAAATTATAAGCGCCGCCCTTTTCAAATACCTCAGAAGAAGCAACGTCTAAGGCAAGTTTAAAATCATCGCCAGGCTTATAACCAGCCTTTTCAATTGCCTCAACTATTACCTTTAAGGCATCTTCATTAGAATCAAGATTTGGCGCAAATCCGCCCTCATCTCCAACTGCAGTAGAAAGTCCTTTTTTCTTTAATATACCCTTAAGCGTATGAAATACCTCAGCAGCCATACGCAGTCCTTCAGTAAATGAAGGAGCGCCGCAAGGCATAATCATAAACTCCTGAATATCAACATTATTGTCAGCGTGCTCGCCGCCATTAATGATATTTAACATAGGCACTGGCAGGTCTTTAGCATTAACCCCGCCAATATATTTGTAAAGCGGGAGTTCCGACTCTATAGCAGCAGCCTTTGCAACCGCAAGCGATACGCCTAAGATTGCGTTTGCCCCAAGTCTAGATTTATTATGAGTTCCATCAAGCTCAATCATTGTATTGTCTATCAAAGCCTGATCAATTGCGTCTAGTCCTAAAATCTTGTCTTCAATAATATCATTTACATTACTGACCGCCTTTAAAACACCCTTTCCCAAATACCTTGCCTTATCGCCGTCTCTTAATTCAACAGCCTCTCTCTCGCCAGTCGATGCGCCGCTCGGCACCGCTGCCCTGCCAAATGCCCCGCTCTCAAGCTCAACATCTACCTCTATGGTCGGGTTACCCCTTGAATCCATTATCTCTCTCGCATGCACCGCAAAAATCTCTGACATTATGCCTCCTATTATATTCATGAGGGCATTGCCCTCAAACTCCCACAAGGGGACTTGTCCCCTTGACCCCATAAATTTGGGTTACTTGACATATTAACAAATATATTATATTTATTACAAATATTTTTGAGTAATTTATGATAACCAGCTTTTTATTAAATATCTAATAAGAGTTAATGGGGTCAAGGGGATGAGTCCCCTTGCGGGAGTTTGAGGGCAGCGCCCTCATGATTTATTTCTTCGGAACATGAACTGCCTCTCCGTGTACATCTTCAGAGGCCTCCATGAGTCCTTCTGCTAAGGTAGGATGGGCGTGGATGGTATCTGCAAGTTCTTTTACTGTAATGCCATTTTTCATAGCTACGGCTGCTTCGTGGATAATATCAGCGGCATGAGCGCCGACGATATGGACTCCTAGTATCTTATCTGTAGCCGCATCTGATATAACCTTAAAAAAACCTGTAATCTCACCCATTGCATGAGCCTTGCCTAGACCTCTGTATTGAAAATGTCCCACATGGAATTTAATCCCTTGTTCTTCTGCTTGATGCTGCCTTAGACCTACAGAAGCGATTTCAGGAGAGGTAAATATTGCTGCAGGCACTACAGAATGATCCATAACAATTGCTGCGCCCATTATATTTTTGGCTGCAACTAAGCCTTCTTTTGAGGCAACATGGGCAAGGAGCATCCCGCCTGAAACATCGCCGATTGCATAGACATTTGGATTGCTAGTCACTAGGAATTTATCAACAATGATAAACCCGCGCGGGGCTATTTTAATCCCAGCCTTATCAAGTCCTATATTATCTGTGTTAAATGCCCTGCCGATTGATACAAGGGCTATTTCAGCAGAAAGGGTCTTGCCGTTAGAGAGACTTGCGTGAACGCCGTTTTCATCAACGTCTACTTTTTCAACCTTAACGTCGGTATGTAGTTTTATCTTTTTCTTTTTTAATTCTTTTTCAAGCAAAGCCGAGACCTCTGTGTCTTCTGTGGCAATAGCCCTTGGCATCATTTCAACTATATTTACCTCAGAGCCGAGTTCTTTATATATACAGGCAAATTCACAGCCGATTACGCCAGCGCCTACTATAAGCATACTTTTAGGAATCTCTGTGAGATTGAGGGCATCTGCGCTTGAGATGATCCTTTTACCGTCAAAAGGAAATATTGGGATATTAGCAGGCCTTGAACCAGTTGCAATGATAAATTTATCTGCTGTAATTATTTCTTCTAAGCCGTTTTTAGAAGTAATCTTAATCTGGTTTTCAGATATAAACGTTCCACGCCCTTCTTTTAATGTAATGCCCCAGCTTTTAAACAGTCCTCTAATGCCTTTAACTTGAGTGGAGACAACAGAGTTTTTACGATCAATAATCTTTTGCATATTAGGTGTTACTTCGCCCACAAAGTTAATGCCATAAGAGGCGATATTTTTTGCCATTGATAACGCCTCAGTAGAGGCTAGGAGAGTCTTAGTTGGAATACAGCCATAATTTAGACAAGTTCCTCCTACTTCATCTTCTTCAATGACAGTAACTTTAGCTCCAAGCTGAGCTGCCTTTATAGCCGCTACATATCCTCCGGGGCCTGAACCAAGTATACAGAGTTCCATTATTTTTCCGCCTCAACTAAGGCATCATAATCAGAAGAGATAAGCAGTTCATCAGCCTCATCAGGATTAGACATTTCTACAACTACTATCCAGCCCTTATCATATGGCGACTCGTTGATTATCTCTGGGGCGTCTTCAAGTTCTTCATTAACCTCTGTAATAGTGCCGCTGACAGGGGCGATTACAGGAGATGTAGCCTTTGTGGACTCAATCTCAGACATCTCAGAATTTGCCTCAATTTCAGTGTCAACCTCAGGAAGGTCAATATATACAATATCCCCAAGTGCGTCTTGCGCATGATCTGTAATACCAATTGTCGCCTTTTTTCCAGATACTCTGACCCATGTATGCTCTTTGTGATACAGGACATCATTCGGATTCATGTTTTACCTCCATTTGTGTAGGAACAGGCTTTTTAAATGCGGACTAGTGACCCTGCCTGCCCTGATAAATAAAGAAACAACCACAAGGATTGCCCTTCTATTATTCTTACCATAGTCTTATCATAGTGTTTTCTTGTTTGTCAAGGATAAATAATTTATCAATAAAAATTTTGCATCATTTGTTGATATAATATTAATTATAAAGGCGTTAAATATATGGCTATCCTGCAAAAATTTAGTACGCCTGCAGGGATTCGAACCCAGGACCTACTGCTTAGAAGGCAGTTGCTCTATCCTACTGAGCTACAGGCGCATATAATATAAATTATAAACTATTTAAAAACTTTTAAAGAAAAAATTATTTCTTAACTATTTTTCCCTAGTCTTAATCCCCTTAATTATACATTAATATATCTATTATTTCAATAACTACTAATACTTGCAGCTTAGTATTTTTGCTCTTAATGAGTCTCAGTCTGTGAAGCCGCTAATACAAAATCATTCAAATAAAAAAACTATCATCTATAAAAAGGGAGAATAAATAAAATACTGTTTAACGCCCTATTTAAGAGTGATAGTTTAATTATTTGACGGTAGATTCTATCTTTATACGCAGCCAGTAGGTTTTGGAAGTCCTGCATATCTACATGCCTGCTTCGCTGGACCATCTGGAAATAACTGATATAGATACTTTGTATTGCCCTTGTCTGGTCCCATCTTTTTCTTGATCTCTTTAACTAGTATCTTGATCATTGGAGCAATCTGATACTGCTGATAATAATCCCTCAAGAAATCAATTACCTCCCAATGTGCTGGATCAAGTGTGCAGTTGTCTGAATCTGCTAATTGCTTTGCAAGATCCTTTGTCCAGTCATCAAGATTCATCAAATAACCGTCTTCGTCTACCTCAATCTGTTTGCCCTGAAATTGTATTGTTGGCATTGCGTTAAATCCTCCTTATAGGAAAATAATGTTTCGGGAAATTCCCTTTATATATCTCTGCTGAGCCTTACTATATTGAGAGCCAAGCATTTATATACTTTATTAATTAGTTTTCAATTTAATAAAAACTATATCACTGCCGTAATTATGGTTGCCTCTGCGATTAAATGAATGAGTATCTGGATTGTAATTTAGATATATCTCCTCATAATCCACACCTGATTCTAATGACATTGCCTTATCCCAATCTTCATTACATACATACACAAGGGCATCTAAAAAAGCCTCTCCCATATTTTTTCCAGAGGCATCAAAACAATATCCTGCGCCGCAGCTGCATCTCCCGCCTGTAAAAAATCCAAGCCGTGTAGATATCTCTACTGGCTTAGGAAATTCCAATTTACAAAATGGACATATAGGCGCTGTTAATACGCTTTTATCTTCTCTAATATGATTTCCATATTTGCCCATAATATTATAATTCTCTATTATATACATAATTATTGCCTAAGTCAATTAAAAGTATCATTGAATAAACATTATCCTCATTATTTACATTTTCCTTACTTATATTATATCTTTTCCATTCTCCACAACCTTATTAAAGGTCATCCCCTTACCGCTAATATATCCAATCTCAACTTTGTCTCCATCAATTATAGACCTCTCAAGCAGTTTTTTTGCCATATGATTTATAATATCTGTCTGAATAACGCGTTTAAGAGGTCTTGCTCCATATATAGGATCGTATCCCTTTAACGAGAGTTCTTCTTTTGCCTCTTTAGAAAGGGTTATCTCTATTTGTTTTGACCTCAAAAATCTCTTAGCGCGTTCAATCTGTATATCTACAATCTTTGTGATTACCTCCCTTGTCAGAGGATTAAAGATTATTATCTCATCAAGTCTATTTATAAATTCAGGCTTAAATGAATCCTTTACCTCGTCCATTACCTTGTTTTTCAATTCATAATCTATCTCTTCGTTTATTATAATATATTCATTTTTATGATTCTCCCTCTTTTCTAATAACTCCTGAATATGCGCGCTGCCAATATTAGAGGTCATGATTATCACAGCATTACTGAAATTTACTGTCCTGCCATGCCCATCCGTAAGCCTGCCGTCATCTAAAATCTGTAATAAGATATTCTCTATCTCAGTATGCGCCTTCTCTATCTCATCAAGCAAGATTACACAATATGGTCTCCTCCTAACTAACTCTGTAAGCTGTCCTCCGTCATCATACCCCACATAACCAGGAGGCGCTCCTATCAGTCTTGCTATTGTATGTCTCTCCTGATACTCTGACATATCAATCCTGTACATTGAGGTCTCATCATCAAAGAGAAACTCTGCCAAAGCCTTTGCAAGCTCTGTCTTTCCTACCCCTGTTGGACCAAGAAATAAAAATGACCCTATAGGACGATTTGGCTCCTGTATGCCTGCCCTTGCGCGGCGTATGGCATTTGATACTGCAATAATCGCATCCTTCTGTCCAACTACACGCTCTCCTAGCCTTTGCTCCATTTGTAATAACTTATTTACCTCTGCCTCAAGCACCTTATTGACAGGTATTCCAGTCCACTTTGAGACTATATCTGCTATATCTTCATCCGTTACCTCTTCCTTTAACATCCTTTGACTTGAATGTTTTTGTGAAAGCTCAATTCCCTCAGCCTCAAGTGATTTATTTAGTTGAAGCAAAGTTCCATATCTTAACTCTGCAGCGCGCTCTAGATTACCCTCTCGCTCTGCCTTCTCTGCCTCTATCTTTGTTGTCTCTATTTCCTGTTTGAGAGTTCCTATCTTTGTTATAATATTCTTTTCGGACATCCACTTGCCCCGCAATATTGAACCCTTTTCCTTTAATTCAGATAGTTCCTTATTAATTTTATCAAGCTGAGTCTTACTCTCTATAGAATCCTCTTTTAATATAGCCTGTCTCTCTATCTCAAGGCGCGTGGTCTTTCTCTCAATCTCATCAAGGGCTGCGGGCATACTGTCTATCTCCATACGTAATTTAGATGCTGCCTCATCTATAAGGTCTATTGCCTTATCTGGCAAAAACCGCTCCGTAATATATCTATTTGACAACACAACCGCTGAAATCAGAGCGGTATCCTTTATCTTTACGCCATGATGAACCTCGTATTTTTCCTTTAACCCGCGGAGAATAGAAATCGCATCCTCTACATTTGGCTCGCCAATATACACCTGCGCAAATCTCCGCTCAAGAGCCTGATCTCTCTCTATATATTTCCTGTATTCATTCAAAGTTGTAGCCCCGACACATCTTAATTCACCCCTTGCAAGCGCTGGTTTTAACATATTTGAGGCATCCATTGCGCCTTCGGCAGCGCCTGCTCCGACAAGGGTATGAAGCTCATCTATAAATAATATCACATTACCGTGAGCGTCTTTTATCTCCTTGATAACAGCCTTTAATCTATCCTCAAATTCGCCTCTATATTTCGCCCCTGCTATCAACATTCCAAGGTCTAATGCCATAACCCTTTTTCCTCTTAATGTTTCAGGGACATCTCCTGCTACAATCCTCTGCGAAAGCCCTTCTGCAATAGCTGTCTTTCCAACGCCTGGCTCTCCTATTAATACAGGATTATTCTTAGTCCGTCTTGCAAGCACCTGTATTACCCTTCTAATCTCTTCATCCCTTCCAATTACAGGGTCAAGCCTGCCCAATTTAGCCAAATCTGTTAGATCAATGCAGTATTTCTTTAATGCCTGATACTTATCCTCAGGGAATTCATCCGTAACACTCTGTCCACCTCTTAATTCCTTAAGCGCAAGCAGCGCTTTATCTTTATCTATATTATACCTGCTCAATAATTTTCCTGCCGCGCCTCCCTTTATTATAAGCCCAAGCACAAGATGTTCTACGCTTATATACTCATCCCCTAATGCCTTTGCTTGATTATATGCCTCTTCCATTACATCCTTTAACCCTGATGAGATATATGTTTGCCCTAGGGGAGTTGAACCAGATACGCTTGGAAATTTATTAATTATATGAGTCAATTCTTTATCAAAAGAATCAATAGAAGCGCCAAGTTTGATAAAAAGCTGTGCAGCAAGTCCTTCTTTATCTTCTATCATTGCCATCATTAGATGCTCAGGGGCAAGCTCCTGATTTCCTTTTTTGTCTGCAATGTTTTGCGCATTAGAAAGAGCCTCTTTGCTTTTAATGGTAAGTTTATCAATCCTCATATCTCTTCCTTCTCTAAGATATCAGCTAACTTTTCTCTAAATCTCATTTTTATATCTTCATCATCAAGAAATGTCATCATCTCATCCATCTCCTGACGGACAAGTCCAAGCCTTTTATGAAGACGCAAAACTATCTCAACCCCTGCCCTGTTCACGCCTAAGTCCCTTGTCAGTTCAAGGATAAAATTTAGACGCTCAATATCCTCA
>Ga0315281_10008563_pt1 | contig 14295 bp, 14 predicted proteins | sample YL17G07_0_MG_FD_204540 | JGI IMG/M metagenome (GOLD analysis project Ga0315281, IMG submission 204540) | Sediment microbial communities from Yellowstone Lake, YNP, Wyoming, USA - YL17G07_0 | ecosystem: Environmental > Aquatic > Freshwater > Lake > Sediment | place: USA: Wyoming | collected...
GGTAGCTCGGGGTCGGGCACGTCGGCGAGGGCGGCGCGGATGGCCGACTCGAGGGTCACGGCCGCGACGGGCGCGCTCACCACTCGGCCTCCGGGTCGAGGCGGCGCACTATCGTGGCCTCGTTCCAGAGCCAGGCCACGGCAGGACCATGGTCGTCGCGCCCACGCCCGGGGTCGGTGGCCGGGCCCGGGACCGCCAGGCCCAGCTCGCGGCAAGTCGGCCTGATCGCGGCGCGCCAGCGCTCCTCCAGCTCGGCCATCGGCGCACCGATCACGCCGGCCTCGACGAGCGTCTCTTCTCCGCTGAGCGACGTGAACACGGTGGCGGCATCGGGCAGCAAGGCCGTCCAGGCCGCCTCGAGGCGCGCCCGCGCCTCACCAGGCGACCCCGCGAGGCGTCGCAGCCACGCGTCGGCATGGAGGCGGTGGTAGACCTCCTCGCGGCGGATCTTCGCGACCAGCTCGGCGAGCGGCCGATACGAGGAGCCCGCGAGGGCCGCCAGCCGCACCGCATCCGCCTCGTCGTAGAGAAAGCGGCGCGCTATGGTGGCGGCCCAGTCAGCGCGCGGATGGTCGAGCAGTCGGCAATGGCGCAGCTCGTCTACGTCCCGGTCGTACGCAAGGGCGTCCGCATCGCCGTCCACCAGGTCGGCGAGTAGCCCGAGGTAGGCGCGTGCGTGGCCGATCTCATCCTGGGCCAGCGAGCTCATGGCCACGTCCTCCTCGAGGATCGGCGCGATGCCGGTCCATTCGGAGTCCCAGTAACCGAGGATCAACTCGTCGTCCGCCATCGCCCGCAGCAGTTTGGTGAGCGGCTCGAGCGCCTCGGAGGCGAGGGCGCCCGTCAGGCCGACCCGAGTCGTGGTCATCGGTCGGTCGCCGTGCGCTTTGGCGCGCCGGCGCGAGCACGCGCGACGCTCAGCTTCTCGCGCATGACATAGCCGCCCGGCTTCTTGAAGGATCGATCGAGCGGCGGCTGCAGCAGGTCGGGGTCCTCGAGCACGATGACGTCGGCTCGGCGCACGACCCACAGCCGGATGCTCTCGCCGCGCCGTCCGTACATCTCGCGGGCGTAGTGGAGCGCGAGCTCCGCGTCGGGGGCCATGACGCTGCCGCCGTGGACCATCGGGTCGCCGTCCTTCTCCTGGCGGAAGACCTCCCAGGGCTCGAGGCGGGAGAACGGCTCTGTTGTCCGCGGCGCGGTCATGGGCAGCCTCAGGCGGCAGCGGCCGGAGCGCCCAGGATCGTCTCGCGCACCCATGCCGTTCCCGCCCGCTGGAGTCGCCGGAAGGCCAGGCGTTCCTGGGACATCGGGCCGTGGTTGGTGACGACCGTGCGCAGCTCGTCCCAGTCGGGCTCGGTGTAGCGCCAAGCGCTCGCTTCCTCGTCGTAGCGCAATTCTGGATCTGGCAGGACCAGGCCCAGCTCACGGATGCGCGGCACGTAGATGCCCAGGAATTCCTGGCGCAGCTCCTCGGAAGTCTTGGCCTTGATCCGCCAGTGCAGGTCTCGGTCCTTCTCACGCGGCGACCGCGGGCCGTGCATCTGCATCAACGGACCCCACCAGCGATCGAGCGCCTCCTGGACCATGGCGAACTGGGCGGCCGTGCCATTGACCAGCGTCACCACCACGTCGCGCCCGTGCATGATGTGAACCGACTCCTCCCAGCAGATCTTGCGCATCGTGCGCGCGTAGGGCGCGTAGCTGCTGTCGCGCAGTGCCTGCTGGGCCACGATCGCGGCGGCGTCCACGAGCCAGGCGATGATGCCCACGTCGCCCCAGCTCCGCGTGGGGTAGTGGAAGACGTTGTGGAACTTCGTCTTGCCGGCCAGCAGGTCGTCATACATCGCTTCACGAGGCTTGCCCAGGTCCTCGGCCACGCGATAGAGGAGTTGCGCATGGCCGACTTCGTCCTGGACCTTGGCGGTCAGCGCCAGTTTGCGCTTGAGGGTCGGTGCCCTGAGCAGCCACTCGCGCTCGGGCAGTACACCCATCAGCTCCGAGTTGGCATGCATCTCGACGAAACGCAGCACGCTGGCGCGGTACTCATCGGGCATCCAGTCGGTGGCCTCGACCTTGCCACCGCTGGTCACGTGTGCCTCGAAGGCGTCATGACGGAAGTCGCCATGGAGCGAGTCGTCGTTGAAGTGAAGCGCCCCGCCCCTCCCCGGCGCGAGGATCGGTTCGAGCGCAAACGGGTCGGTCATGGGCAGGCCGATGGTATCCTCCCCGTGTCCCCATGTCCCGCCCCGAGGTTCGACGCATGGGCCGCACCGCGATCGGTCTCGCTGGCCTCCTGGTGGTTTCGGCGATGCTCGCGGCGTGCGGCCATGCGACGCCAAGTCCGACCGGCCCGGCCGATCGGTTCGTGGCTGCGATATCGGACCCTGCCCTGAAACTCACCAGCGCCATGGCGGGCACATTCATGCTGACCTCGACGCAGGATTTCGCGGTCTACGGAGTCTTCACTGCCGATGGCCCGTCGGCGCGCATCGTCGTCAGCATCGAGGGCCCATTGGGCATCACCGCCTGGGAACAGGTCGTCCGCGACGGCAGCGTCACGGCTCGTCGGGACGTGGGCGGCTGGTCGGATCCGGTCAGGACGGCCGACGGCACCGCGCAAAGCCGGCTGCCCTCAGCGCTCGGTTCGGTGCGGGCGGCCCGCGACCTGGGCATGGAGGAACGGCACGGACGGAGCCTGCACCACGTTCGCGCGGAGGGCTTCACGATCGCCGATTCGGCGTTCGGCCTCGAGATGTCCGGAGGCTCCGGAGGGGCCACCCTGGAGGCGTGGGTTGGCGATGACGGAACCCCGGCCGAACTCCATCTCGGCACGCCGACGTTGTCGCTGACGCTGTCGCCGACGGTCTGGGGCGCCGCCGCGCCTGTCGGCGCCCCAGACGAGCTGACGACATTCCGCTCGACCGCGCTGAAGTATGCCTTCGTGCAACCCAAGAGCTGGGTGGTGTCCGCGGCGGAGGGCGGAGGCGGCCATCAGATCGGACTCGATGGCGCCTTCATCGTCACGTACTGCATCGCCTCGACACCCCGCATCGGACTCGACCTCTGGATGCGGGAGGGCATCCAGTACTACGGGCAGCGGTGGCACGCCCAGCCGGACGGCCAACTGGCCGTCCTGGTCAAGACCGCCGAGGGACCGCTTCCCGGCAACATCGTCACCTGGCACGGCACGGTCGAGGAGCACGCGGCGTACATCCTCGAGCTGGCCATCGTCACCGAGGCGACCACCTGCGACGTGCAGTGGTTCAGCCCGCCCGGCCACGAGACGGCGGACCGAGCGCGCTTCGAGCAGTTCCTTGCAGGATCACGGTTGGGCGAGTAGCGGGCGGACCCGCGCCGCCTACGACCGCCGGCCCCAGACGAACGCGACGGCGGCCCGCCAGGCGAAGTCCGCCAGGGTCAGGCTCGCCAGGCGACCGCGGGCGAGTGCTGCCAGCCGCCGCCGTTGAGGTCGCGAGAGACTCTGGACGAGCTCCTCCTCGTCGTAGCTGAGCTTGTAGTCGAGATAACTCTCCGGCGTCCATTCGTACTCGAGCGTCTCGATCCGCGCGCCGGCGGCCGCGAAGCCGGCCCGCCGAAGCTGGGCCCTGGCGGCTGCAGGTGAGGCCACGTCACCGGCCCGCGCGGGGTCGGGCTCGTCGGGCTCGTCGATGTCGAGATCCAAGACCGCTTCGTCGAAGGCATCGTCCGGCGCGAAGGGACGCTCGGTATCGAGCCAGGTCACGTACGCAACGTGGCCTCCGGGTCGCAGCACCCTGCGTATCTCACGCAGCGCGGAGAGGCGGTCGGGCACGAGCTGCAGAACGAACGAGGAGAGAGCCAGGTCCACTGAGGCGTCGGGTAACGGGATACTCTCGGCGGCACCGGTCACGAGCCGTGGTGGACGGGACAGGTCGCTCATCGCTCGGCGGGCCACGGCCAACATGCCCACCGACGGATCGACGCCGACCACGTCCGCCGCGGGCCAGCGCCGCGCCGCGGCATCGGTCAGCGTGCCCGTGCCCGCGCCAACGTCGAGCACGGCGCTGCTGGAGCCGTCTGGTGGCAGCCAGGGTGCCGCCAGCTCGAGCAGCCGCACCGCGGTCGGTGCCAGCACCGGCGCCCAGTGGCGCTCGTAGAGGTGTGCGCGGCGGTCGTACAGCTCGCTGATGGCGGACACGCCACCATGGTGCCATCGGTCGGGACGGCCCGTCGGGCGCGGTGCCGTTCGCGGCCCGAATGTCACCACTGGTGTCGCGCGGCACGGTTCTCGGGCGCGGCGGCCCAACCGTCAGTCAAGCCTCACGGTGACACTACCAGCGACATTCGAGTCGGTTGGCAGCGCTAACCTTGCTCCCGATGAGCATCATCGATCTCGACCTGCGCGTGGCCACGTTCGACTGCTACGGCACGCTCGTGGATTGGGAGGGCGGCGCGGCAGGCTTCCTGTACCAACTGGCGCTCGAGCATGGAGATGCGTCCCTTGTCCCCGGTCGCGACTTGCGCGATCGCTGGGAGGCCATCCAGTTCGATCTGCTGGCCGGCCCCTGGCGTCCCTACCGCGAGATCCTCGCCGAGAGCCTGGCGACCCTCTGTGCCGAGCGCGGCTGGCCGTATCGGGCACATGACGGCGAGGCGCTGCTGCGCTCGATGCGCTCCTGGGGGCCCTTCCCGGACACGCGCCCGGCCCTCCTTCAGGCGCATGCGGCCGGCCTGCGGCTGGCCATCGTCTCCAACACCGACAACGACATCATGGCGCACACGCTGCGCCAGCTCGACCTGCCCTTCGAGGCCGTGATCACCGCCCAGGATGCCGGCGCCTATAAGCCGGCGGACGCCGTCTTCGAGCATGCCCTGGGCCGGCTCGGCGAACCGCCCGAGCGCATCATCCACGTTGCCTTCGGCTTCAAGTACGACATCGGTCCCGCGCAGCGTCACGGCCTCCGGACGGCATGGGTGAACCGGCATGTCGAAGCGGCGCCCGGCATCGAGCGGCCCGACTTCGAGTGGCGCGACCTGTGGGGTCTCGCCGTGCTGGCCGGCGGCCCCGGTCCGCTCGCGGATCAGTCACCCGGCACCAGAAGTGACACCGATCCGGCGATGTCCACGACCAGTACCTCCCCCGTAGCATCGAGGCCGAAGGAGACGACCGACGCGCCGGTTTCGATGAGCGGTTCGGGCGCCCGCAGACCGGCCTCGACGGCCCCGGCGTCGATCGACCAGATCATCCCGGAGCAGTAGTCGCCGAAGAGGTAGCGGCCCCCCAGGCTCGGGATGGCGGCGCCGCGGTAGACGATGCCGCCGGCGATGACACAACCGACGTTGTGGTCGTACTCGCTGACCGGGAGCGTCAGCCCGGTCATGTCGCAACCAGCGCCGCCCTGGCAGAGCGTGCCCTCCATGATGTCCCAGCCGAAGTCCAGCCCGCCCACACCGGCCCGCGCCACGTCCACCTCCTCCCGGTCGCCCGCACCGACGTCGCCGATCCACAGATCGGCCGTCGCGCGATCGAAGCTGAAGCGCCACGGATTGCGCAGGCCGGTCAGCCAGATCTCGGGGCGCACGCCGGCGGTGCCGACGAACGGGTTGTCCGGCGGCACGAGGTAGCCGGCCCGGGCCGGGGGCGTCCCGTCGACGTCAAGCCGGAGGATCTTGCCCAGCAGCGTGTCGCGGCGATGGCCGTGCTCGCTGCCTCCTCCGCCGCCGTCACCGAGCGCGATGTAGAGCATGCCGTCCGGCCCGAAGCGGATGGCCCCGCCGTTGTGGTTGGCGGCCGGCTGTTCCACCCGCAGGACGACGCGTTCGGATGCAGGGTCGGCCGTGCCGTCCGCACGCCGCATGAACTGGGCCACGACGGAATCGCCGGCGAGATCGGTGTAGTCGACGAAGAAACGGCCGTTGGTCGCATAGCCAGGGGCGAGGGCGATGCCGAGCAGGCCCTGCTCACCGCCCGAGAGCACACGCGCCCGGATGTCGAGGAAGCCGACCGGCGGGCCGGCGCCGCCGGGCAGGCGCAGGATCCGGCCGGGCTGCTCGACGACGAGGAGGTCGGCACTGCCGTCGTCGCTCGATACGACGTCGACGGGCTGGTCGAGCCGGTCGGCCACGACCTGGAGGGCGACCGACGTGGCCGGGACCGGGCTGCCAGTGGAAGACGGCGACGTCTGCGTGGGCCGGGCGATCGTGGCCGTCGAGGCCGGGGTCGGGCGCGATCCGAACGCCGTCGGGCTGACGGCTCCCGAGGCGCAGCCCGCGATCAGGGTCAGCAGCAGCAGGCCCGCGATCGAGGGACGCAAGCGAAGCATCGCAGATGCATCGTTCGAGGCACGGGAAACAGGAGACCCGGCGGAAGGTCCGCCGGGTCTCAAGGTTGTTCGGGTTATCGGTCGGCCCGAGTGGACCGCCTGACTACGCTCGTCGCGTGGCGAAGCAGTCGTTGCAATAGACGGGCTTGCCGTTGGTCGGACGGAAGGGGACCATGGCCTCGCGGCCACAACTCGAGCACGTGGCCGGGAACATCTCCCGGGGCCCGCGCGACTCGCCGCCGTAGCCACCGCCGCGGCTCGCGCCGCCGTAGCCGCCACCGCTGCTGTAGCCGCCACCGCCGCCGCTGCTGTAGCTGCTGCCGCCCGTGTCACCACGGGCGATCTTGCGGCTGGCCCGGCAGGACGTGCACCGACGCGGGTCGGTGAACTGCCGCTGAGCGTAGAACTCCTGCTCGCTCGCGGTGAACGCGAATTCCTGGCTGCAATCTGCGCAGGTCAGGATGCGATCGTTGTACAAGAACAAAACTCCTCTCGTGCCGGCTCCGCGACCTTGATCTCGCGAAGCCGTGAGAGGAGTGATCGTGTGCGCCGTGCTGTTGTGCTGCCCGCCTGTGCGGACGTTGGTCGAGGGACACTACCACACCCTGTAAAGGGGTGGAAGAGGCCAGATTCGAAGGCGGGCCACCGCCTCGGTCTTAGGAGGCGACCTGCACGACCTGCTGGCCGAGGGACCAGAGGGTCACGACGGTCAAGGTGACCATGAGGGCGGCGAGCGGCAGCTGCTGCCGCACGAGTGCGGCACGAGCGACGCCTGGACCGGAGCCGGACACGGCGGCGGCGTGCCCGGCCCAGGCCCCGACCATGTGTCCGCCAACCACGGCCGCGAGTTGGATGCCCCACAGCACGACGCCCGGCAACCAGTCGATCCTGGGCTCGTAGAAGGCGGTGCCCAGCAGGTCCCAGCCGCGCTGCAAGGGATCGGACAGCGCGATCACCAGCCGCTGACCATCGAACAGCAGGAAAGTCAGGTAGTGGGCCACCAGGTAGCCCACCGCGATGGGCAGAAGTCCGGCCCCCAGTGCGGCCACCCCGGCAAGGCGTGAGGCGCCAAGTACCGCGCCGACGATCATGCCCAGAAACGCAAAGAGCAGGAGGGTCGCGACCCCCTGCCCGGGCAGGCCGAAGAGGGCGAAGAAGGGTTGCGTCTGTGAGAGGCCGTCGTACATCACGGCGGCGGTGGCGAGCGCCAGGATGACCAGCTCGTCTTGCGCCCACGGCGCGCCGACCAGCTCGCTCGCGAAGGGCCGGCGCTCGACGCGGCCGGAGGCGCCATCGCCGGCGAGCCGCCACGGAGCCAGCCGGCCGAGCAGCCCGAACCAGACTGAGAAGACCTCACCGCGCGTTCGCCAGGCAACGCGGCCGAACTGGGTCATGCCCGTCAGCGTGACCATGGTGTAGGCCAGCAGGGCCGCCCCGAGGTTTCGACCACCGGACCCGCCCGTGGCCACCAGCTCGAGCCAGACGAAGAAGGCGAAGCCGACGACCGCCGGCCAGCGCCCAAGGCGTGCCGGCCAGGGCACCGGCTCCCGCCCGCGGAAGCCGAGTCGCCGCGCCAGGCCACCGGCCAGCTCGTGGAGCGTGACGAACGGATCGAGCCAGGCCCAGATGGGCCCGAGCAACGCCGAGAAGAGGGCCAGCCCCACCCAGCCGTAGACCCACAGGAAGAGCGAGGAGACATCGGCGTCGCTGGAGCCGCCCACGATCAGCGTCTGGACCAACGGCCAGGCCCAACCGAGCAGGCCGATCACGCGGAGGACGGTGCGCATCCAGCGCGGCACGATGCGAACCCTTCCACGGGCCGGCGGCGGCACGGCGCCGGCGCGCGAGAAGGCGAACCAGAAGGAGAGCGCCACGACCACGGCGGCCCCAGCCAGGTAGACGGCCAGTGGCAGCGGCGAGCGGAAGGTGCCGCCGATCTTGTGGGCCAGGGCGGGGACCGGTAGGAGCAAGAAGGCGCCGAGCGTGGCGGCGGCGATGACGGCGCGCCTCATGGTGCGTCGGCCAGACGTTGCACGGTCAGTCGAGCGTCTTTCACCACGTACCGGACGGCGATGGGCGAGGCGCTGGCGAGATGCTCACGCAGATGGAGGGCCGGGAACGACCCGCCCCCCGAAGGCAGGTCGCCGAGCACGAAATGGAGGATCTCCCCGCTGGCGGTGCGCAGGGTGAACGCCTCCACGTGGGCGACGCTCGACTGCTCGACCTCGATGACGATCCCACGGACCACCACGGCGCCGTCATCACAGGCCCCCACCGCCACGCCCATGAGCAGGGCGGCGGCCGTCAGAAGGCGTCTGCTCATGACGACCCACGGCGCCTCCACCAGGCGATGCCGCCGCCGAGTACCAGCCCCGCGCCAGCCGCGGCGGCCACGAGCAGCAGCCCCGAGTCGGCGGGCGTACTCGATGGCGACCCGGGCGCGGGCGACCCGAGCGCGGGCGACCCGGGCACGGGCGACGGTTGGGCACCGGGCGTGCCTGTCGACGTGGGCGACGCGCTGGCCGCTGGATCCGAGACGGCGAAGCCATAGGTGCCGCGCTCGATGTGACCATCGGTGGTCGCCGCCGTCCAGCGCACTTCGTAGGCACCCGGTCCGCCAGCAGTCAGCGACGCCACCATCGTCTTCGGATCGTCCGGCGAGACGCCCCCCTGCCCGACCGTCGATCCGCCCGGGCCGGCCACGAGGAGGGATGATTTCGGGCCGTCCAGCTCGTCGTCGAAGGTCGCGCTGATCCGGGTAGGGGCCACGGTCACCGTCGAGCCGGGCCCAGGCACCGCGATCACCAAGGCGGCATGGCCCACGACGGGCACAGCCGAGGCCAGCAGAGCGAGGAGCGCGGCCATGGTGGCAGCGCCGCTCGCGAGTCGGCGGACGAGCGTGCTCATGGTCGATATTGTCATCGACCCGGCGCGTTGCCGCAGATGCTCAGGCCCTGGCTTGGGCGGGCTGACGGCGCAGCTCCGGATCGACCACGGCAAGCACCGCGGCGAGGATGCAGGCGCCGATGCCCGCCACGAGCGCAACCTCGAAGCCGACGCGATCGAAGATCGGGGCGATGCCGATGCTGCCCAGCGCCACGCCCACCGAGAAGGCCACCGCGAAGAGGGCGAACGCGGAGCCGCGGTCGGAGTCGTCCGAGCGACGCGACAGTTCGAAGGTGACTGGGGGCACGATGAGCGCCGCTCCGATGCCGGTGGCGGCGCCGGCCGCGAGCAGTAGCGGGGTGGTCGGAGGTAGCAGGAGAACGAGCAGCCCGGCGATGGTGACGGCCAGGCCGGCCACGATCAGCAGCCGCGGTCCCAGCCGCTCCACGAGCATCCCCGCGGGGATTCGGGCCAGGAGCACGCCGATGGCGTCGGCCGTGAAGAAAAGCCCGACGTCTGCGCCGTCGGCCGTGGCGCGCTGCGGGAGGTATCCGGTGAGCACGCCCCAGTGCGCCACGAAGAGCGCCGACATGGCCAGCGGCGCGGCCCAGGCCCGTCTCCATGCCGGGCGAAAGGTGCGCGAGACACGTGGACCGGCCGAGCGCGCCGCCTGGTCGGCCCGCCCGAGCGGCCAGACCAGCACGACCCCGGCCGCCACGCCGGCCATGGCCATCGCCGCCACGACCTGCAGCGACGCGCCGTGGAGGACGGCCAGCGAGATCGGCGGCGAGAGGGCCAGCGACATGTTCGCGGCCACGCCGACGACCGCGAGCGCCGGCGCCAGGCGCAGGGCAGGCACCATGCCCGGCACCAGGCTGAGGGCGGCGGGCATGCACGCGGCGATGCCGATGCCCTGCAGCACGCGCACGGCCACGAGCGGCGTGATGGACCCGTCGGCCACCGCCACGCCGCTCACCAGCAGGGCGCTGGCGCTGAGGAAGGCGGTTGCGCCGCCGAGCAGCACCAGCCGCCCGCCGAACCGGTCGATGAGCCCGCCGGCGACGAAGGCGGCGGCCACCTGGGTGAGCGCAGCCACGCCCATCAATGCGCCGATGCCGGCGTCGGGCCGGCCGGCGGCGAGGAGCGCCAGCGGCAGCGAGACGATGAACAGGTGGAAGCCGACCTGTGTCAGGCCCACACCCATGATGAGCCGGACCATGTCCGGCGCTAGAGCTGGAGAGGGTCGCGGGCGTCCACGTCGATACCCAGTTCGGCGATTGCGGCAGCCGCGGTCTCGGGCGTGATCCGGCCCGCCCGCGCCAGCTCGCTCATGACCGCCGCGGCGACGTGTTCGGCATCGACGGCGAACAGCCGCCGCAGCGCCTCCCGCGTGTCGCTGCGGCCAAAGCCGTCGGTGCCCAGCGAGACCCAGCTGCCGCCAGGGACCCAGCGTGCGACCTGGTCCGGCACCGCTTTGATGAAGTCGGTCGCGGCCACAAACGGTCCGCGCGCGGCCGCCGCCGACAGTGCCGCGGTCACGATCGGCACGCGCGGCGTCGCGCCAGGATGGAGCCGGTTCCAGCGCTCGGCCTCCAGCGCGTCGGCGCGCAACTGCTGGTACGACGGCGCGCTCCAGACGTCGGCGGCAACACCGAAGCGCTCGGCCAGGATGGCCTGGGCGCGCAGCACTTGCTGCATGATCGAGCCGCTGCCGAGGAGCGTGGCGCCCGGTGCCTCCCGCCCGCCGGCGACGGCGAGCTCCGGCGCGGCACGGAAGAGGTAGAGGCCGCGCACCACGTCGGCGTCGGTGAGGCCCTCGGGTCGCACGGGCATGACATGGTTCTCGTTGTAGAGGGTCAGGTAGTAGAAGACATCGTCGCCATCGTCGAGCATGCGCCGCAATCCTTCGCGGATGATGATGGCCGTCTCGAAGGCGAAGGCCGGGTCGTAGACGCGACAGCTCGGGTAGGTCGAGGCCAGCAGCAGGCTGTGGCCGTCCTCGTGCTGGAGACCCTCTCCGTTGAGCGTGGTGCGACCGGCCGTGGCGCCGAGCAGGAAGCCGCGGCCGCGAGCGTCGCCGAACGCCCACAACTCATCGCCGGTGCGCTGGAAACCGAACATCGAGTAGAAGATGTAGAACGGCACCATCGGCTCCGCGTGGGTGGCGTAGCTCGTGCCGGCGGCCTGGAACGTGGCCGTCGAGCCTGCTTCGGTGATGCCCTCCTCGAGCACCTGGCCGTCCTTCGCCTCGCGATAGCTGAGCAGCAGGTTCGAGTCGACCGGGTCGTAGAGTTGCCCGGCAGGCGCGTAGATGCCGGCCTCCTTGAAGAGCGGATCCATACCGAACGTGCGGGCTTCGTCAGGCACGATGGGCACCACGCGCCGACCCATGATCGGGTCGCGCATGAGGTTGCGCAGTAGCTTGGCGAAGGCCATCGTGGTCGAGGCTTCCTGGCTGCCGGAGCCGGACATGAACTCGGCGTACGTGCCGTCGCCCGGCAGCTCGAACGTCTTGGGCACGACCACCCGGCGCGGTAGCGGGCCGCCCAGTGCCGCGCGCCGCTCGCGCAGATAGGCGATCTCGGGTGCGTCGGCGCCGGGATGGTAGAACGGAGCGTCCTTGATCTTCGCGTCCGGGATGGGCAGCTGCAGGCGATCGCGGAAGACCTTCAGCTCTGTCTCGGAAAGCTTCTTGGCCTGGTGCGTGATGTTGCGTGCCTCGACGCCTGGGCCGAGCGTCCAGCCCTTGACCGTCTTGGCCAGGATGACCGTCGGCTGCCCCCGATGGGCGGCGGCGGCGGCGTACGCGGCATAGACCTTGCGGTAGTCGTGACCGCCGCGGCGCAGGCGCACCAGCTCGTCGTCAGAGAGGCCGCCCACCATCTCGAGCAGGCGCGGGTCGGCCCCGAAGAAGTGCTCGCGGATGTAGCCGCCCGATTCGACCGAGTACTTCTGATAGTCGCCGTCGAGGGCCTCGCCCATGCGGTGCACCAGCGCGCCGTCCACGTCCGCGGCCAGCAGCGGGTCCCACTCTCGCCCCCAGATGACCTTGATGACGTTCCAGCCCGAGCCACGGAAGACCGCCTCAAGTTCCTGGATGATCTTGCCGTTGCCGCGCACCGGACCGTCGAGACGCTGGAGGTTGCAGTTGATGACGAAGACGAGGTTGTCGAGCCCCTCGTTGGCAGCGACGTGTAGGGCACCGAGGGCCTCGGGCTCGTCGGTCTCGCCATCGCCGAGGAAGGCCCACACGCGGTTCCCGCTTGTGTCCTTGATGCCTCGCGCGCCGAGGTAGCGGTTGAAGCGCGCCTGGTAGATGGCAGCGAGGGGACCGAGGCCCATAGAGACGGTGGGGAACTCCCAGAAATCCGGCATCAGGCGCGGATGGGGATAGCTGCTGAGGCCCTGGCCGGGCACCACCTCACGGCGGAAATGGTCGAGTTGACCCTCGCTCAGCCGGCCCTCCAGGTAGGCACGCGCGTAGATACCGGGCGCCGCGTGCCCCTGGTAGAAGATCTGGTCACCCATGCCCGCCGCGTCCTTGCCGCGGAAGAAGTGGTTGAAGCCCACTTCGTACAGGCTGGCGGCGCTCTGGTAGGAGGCGAGGTGGCCGCCGATGCCGGGCGAGAGATTGTTGGCGCGCAGAACCATGGCCACGGCGTTCCAGCGCACCATGCGCCGGATGCGCAGCTCCATCTCCTCGTCGCCCGGGAAGGCCGGCTCCTGCTCCGGGCTGATCGTGTTGATGTAGCGCGTCTCGGTCAGCGGCGGCAAGCCGATCTGGAGCTGGCGGGCACGCTTCAGCAAGCGATACAGGATGAACTGAGCGCGCTCCGGGCCACCGCCCGTTTGCACGATGGAATCGAGTGAGTCGACCCAGTCCTGCGTCTCGGCCCGGTCGCGGTCCGGCAGTTGAAGCTTGAACTCACCGTACTGGTCGAACATCTCGCCGCGCATCTTATGGCCCATCGGCGGCCGATGCCGGTCTATGCTCCGGAGCATGGCCATCGGCATCGACGTGGGCGGCACCGGCATCAAGGCGGGCGTCGTCGACCTCGCGACCGGCGAGTTGCGCTCGCGCCGCGTCCGCCGCGTCACGCCCCAGCCGCCAACGCCCGAGGCGATCATCGAGACGGTGGCCGCCTGCGTCGCGGACCTGATCGCGGGCGGCCATGTGCCTTCGCAGATGCCGGCCGGCTGCGGGCTGCCCGGCGTGGTCAAGGACGGCCGCCTCAGAACGGCCGCCAACATCGACCCGAGCTGGATCGATACGCCTGCGCAGCAGCTGCTCGCCGACCGCCTCGGGCGACCGGTCGCCATCGTCAACGACGCTGACGCCGCCGGGATGGCCGAGCTGGCCTTCGGCGCGGCACGCGACCGTGCCGGGACCGTCCTGCTGCTGACCATCGGCACGGGCATCGGCAGCGCGCTCTTCGTTGATGGGCGCCTGGTCCCCAACACGGAGCTGGGCCACGTGCAGTTCCACGGGCGTTCCGCCGAGACGCTCGTGAGCGGCGTCTCCCGGGACCGCCGGCACATCGGCTGGAAACGCTGGGCGCGCGACTTCAGCGCCTATCTCGCTCAGCTCGAGGGCTACCTCTGGCCGGACCTGATCATCCTTGGTGGCGGCATCAGCAAGGAGTTCGCCCGCTACAGCGACCGGCTCGTGTCACGCGCCCCGATCGTCGCGGCCAGTCTTCTGAATACCGCCGGCATCGTGGGCGCGGCGATGCTTGGCGACGAGGCTGTGCGCAACAGCACGGCATCATCGCCGCAGGCGCGCTAGCCGACCCACTCCCGCCCGGTCGTGGCACGCAGGATCTGCGCCACGGCTGCAGGCGCCAGGGCCACGATGGCCACGAGGCCCCAATCGAGCAGGTCCAGCGCCGTGGCATGGAAGGCCTTGGCCACCTCCGGCACCATCGGCAGCGCGATCTGGATGAGGACAGCGGCGAGGCACGCGGCGAGCAGGAACCCATTGAGCGGTAGCCGCCAGATCGGGACGGTCAGGCTTCGGTTGGCATAGGCGCGCACGGCCTGACCGGTGACGAGCGCCGTGAAGGCCAGCCACGTGGCATGCTCCAGCCCGCCGTACTGCGTGACC
>Ga0315281_10008564_pt1 | contig 14295 bp, 8 predicted proteins | sample YL17G07_0_MG_FD_204540 | JGI IMG/M metagenome (GOLD analysis project Ga0315281, IMG submission 204540) | Sediment microbial communities from Yellowstone Lake, YNP, Wyoming, USA - YL17G07_0 | ecosystem: Environmental > Aquatic > Freshwater > Lake > Sediment | place: USA: Wyoming | collected...
GCCCGGCGGGAGTCCTGCGATCGCGTTCTCCAGGTCCATCGAGAGGGCGGGCGAGTGATCGGTTTCGGTGCCCTGCGTGTGGCGGTGCGGGAGCACGTCCACATCCTCGATGCCGTGGTCTATCCGGCCGTCCTGCCGGCGCGCGGTCTTCCGGTCATTGAGGATGAGGTTCACGGCCAGCCGGTGGAGCCAGGTGCCGAAGGCACTCTCGCCGCGGAACGACGCGAGCTTCTCCCACGCCCGCACGAACACGTCCTGCGTGAGTTCCTCGGCGCGGTTGCGGTCGGGCACCATTCGCGCGCAGAGCGAGAACACGCGGTCCACGTGGGCGCGATAGAGCCGTTCGAACGCGCGCCGGTCGCCGCGGGCGGCGAGGGCGACATCGTCCTGCGGGGCTGCGGCGTTCAACGGGAACCTGTGGGCACGGATGGCGAGGGCTTGCACGGGAGAGGGGTCGGGTGGTGCACTGAAGGTGCTTTGGCTGCTCCTGGCAGCTGCACGGAATCAGACCATCCAGCCCCTCACAAGGTTTGAACGGGAATGGGCACTCAGAAGTTGCAGGGCTCGGCTCGGGTGACACCAGCGGGAGGTACATTCCGTAGGGCAAGGCGTACCCAAGGGGCAACACTCAGAGCCGGAGCCGGAGATGACCATCGCCACACCATTCGCGCCAGCGGGCGCGCCGCAGGCCACGGCCAAGGTCGGTGGTACTGGTCCGGCAATTCCCGGGATGGAGCAGGGTAACCCGTCGGTAGGTCGGCCCGCACCGCCTCAGGCGCCGAGCAGCAATGCCCCGGTCGTCGTGGGCACGCCGCAGGCGCCGCAGACGCCCCAGCAACTGCGCGACCAGCTGCGGAACCAGATTCGGAACAGCGTCCGCGACGGCAACCCGCAGATCATCATTCCGCCGGACTTCGTTCGGAATGCGGTCCCTCAGGGTGCGGTGGACATCTCGATCGCGTTCTTCGTGACAATTGGCTTGATCATCGTGCTGTTCCCGTTCTCGCGTGCGATGGCGCGCTTCGTGGACCGCAGGACGCAGACGTTGGCCAGCGGCGCGCAGAACATTGGGCCGCAGATCGTGCAGCTTCAGGACTCCGTGGATGCCATGGCCCTCGAGCTCGAGCGCATCACCGAGGCCCAGCGGTTCCAGTCGAAGTTGCTGGCGGGCAGGGAAGAGGAGCCGGCGCGCCTGCAGCGGTAGCGACGGGCACGCGGGGCGGCGACTTCCGCAGCACCAGGACCGCCGCGACTTCGGCCCGGTCGGGCTGTTGCAGGATTTGATTCGCATCGCCGCTGAGCCGCCGCTCTGCCTCGTCGAGCCAGGCGCCGGCGTCCGCCGTGCGCCCGAGGAGCGCGCCCACCTGCATCTCGAGCGCGGCGCCGCTTGCCGCAATCAGGATCGCCCGCAACCGACCGATCCGCGCGGCAAGAACCGGGCGGCGTGACGCTGGGCATCCGTCAAGGAGCACGTCGAGCCGGCTGAGGATGCGACGCCGGTTCGGCGACGGCGTCATCCCCGACCCCGCTGCGAGCGCCGCCCGGCGCCGGTCGAGCCACCGTGCGACGGCACGGGCGACGCGATCCACTTCGTCGCGAGACGGTTCGCGTGCTTCCTCGTGTATCACGGCAGCGGCCAGCCGCGTGATGGCAGCCGGATCGTCGGTAATGCGCGCGCGCTGACCCGGCGCTGACCGCGACGCCACAATCCACGCACGCGACGGCGATTCGATTCGCGCGATGAAACCGTCCCACGACGCGCGTGCGGCGGCGCAGACGGCGGGCACCCGTTGCGGTGCCGCCAGGCGCCATGGCGAACACAGCTGCCGCAGCTGCTCGCGCGCGGTCATGGCCGCGAGTGCGTCGCGCGCGGCCTCCCGTTTCCGGGCATGGTAGCGTGGCATCTCGAGCAGGCCTTCCGCGGCGTGCGACGGAAGAAACCGGTATTCGTGCACGGAATCGTGCACCGATTCGAGCCGAGCCGCGCGCCCGACGCGCTGAGCGACGGCAGCCGGCGTCCACGGCTGGTCGAGGTGAACGACGACGGATGCGCCCTGCAGGTTGACACCCTCCGACAACAAGTCGGTGGCCACGACGATCGTGACGTCGAATCGGGCGGGCCCATGGGCCGCAGCGCGCGGGATCCCGAGCTTCGCGATGATTTCCGCCCGGTCAACGGCACCCCCAGCCGTTCGTGCGCCCCTGCTCGTCATCAACACGGTGCCGGGGACCGACCGGAGCGCGCCAAAAAGCGCATTCGCGGTGGCTTCGAAGGTCGTGAATGCAACGACCATCTGGCCTTCGTGCCGTGAGCAGATCACGCGGAGCTGTGCTGCCCGCCACTCGGAATCGCGCGCGACCGTTTGCCGAACAAGATCGCGCAGTTCCTGCACGGCTCTGAGGTGATCGTCCAGCTGCTCTCGCCAGCTTTCGGTGTTGCCCCCGGACGCGGGCGCGCCGAACGCGAATGGGAGTTGGGTGGCGTCGTCCCCGACGACCCAGGCGCGAAGCGCGTCGCGGCTGGGCATCTCTCCGGCATCGAGGAGGTCGCGCATCGCGAACCCCCGCTGGATGCGGCGCACCAGTGCCCGTTCGAGTGCGGCCGCGCTGGAGGACCAGTAGCGAGCGAGCCCGGCGCGGACCAATGCCGCGGCGGACATGCCGGGGACGAGGGGCAACGGCTCGGGCAGGGTTCGCAGCGACGCGGCGATCCCGCGCCCTCCGCGAGGCCGAATGGCGGCATGCGACGCAATCGCAGGAATGCCGACCGGCCGGACGGCAGATCGCCTGATCACGCATCGTGCCCGCGCTGCGTGATCGAGCGGCGCGTTACGGATGCCGAGGAACAGTCCGATGAGCGAGTCGAGCTCCGTCCCACGGTTGCGGACCGGCGTCGCGGTGAGCAGCAGGGCGTGCGCGCCGTGCACCGCCATCGCGATGGCGCGATACCGCGCCGTGGCAGGATTAGCCGCACGGTGTGCTTCGTCCACGATGACCAGCGGAGCGCGCGCGGCAACCCGGCCGCGACTCAGCAGCTCGAGCGAGATGAAGTCGGCCGTGATCCGTGCCCGGGCGCACGCGTCGCGCCACATCGCGCGAAGCGACGCAGGCGCGGCGACGAGGCACCCGGGGTAGTCGCGCGCGATCGCGAGTGCCGTGTACGTCTTGCCGAATCCCGGGTCGTCCGCGAGGAGTGCGCCTCCAAACTCGGCGAGCGACGCCCGGAGATCGCGAACGGCGTCGATCTGGTGCGTTCGCAGCGTGATCTCGCCGAGCGTCGCCTCGCCCGGCGCCTCGTCGTCCACCGCGCGCGCGAGCGCGTCGAGCACGTCATCTAGCGCAGACACCAGGTCATCAGCGGCTCGAGGCGCGACAGCCGCAGCCCGTACGCGCGTGCCACGGCGAGCGCGAGTGTGTGGGCGTCCGGCACCACGCCGTCGCGAGCGGCGCGCCCGATTGGCGCGAGGATGCGCACGGCCGATGTCCAGTCGGACGGGATGGGAAAGCGGGCCAGCGTCCAGCCGAGGAACCGCCGGTAACCGCCGCGCGCCGGTTCGGCGAGTCCGCACAACCACGCGGCAGCCGGCGCCGAGTTGAGCAGCGCGGCGAATGCGAATGCGTCGTCGAGCGTGGGGAGGGACGCGACGTAGCAGGTGTTGATCGCGACCGTCGGGTCGCCCGGCTCGAGCACGGTCGCGCGCGGCACCTTGCTGATGTCACTCCAGACGACGCGTGGATTGCCCGGGCGTGCAGACTCCGTCCGGAAGATCGTCCACCAACGGGTCGTGCGTGCGGCATCGGTTCGCGCCTGGAGTTGTCGCCGCCACGGGGCAAGCCAGCGTGCGGCGTGGGCGGGCAGCTGCGGCACGGCGACGTCGTCCAGTCCGTGAGTCCATACCAGCGCCTGCGCAGATCGCGCGACTGCCCATGGTGCCACATCCTCGCCGCGAATGACCGGCCGGAGCAGGTCACGCTCTATGAACCCCTCGCGTTCACCGGCGCGCACGATCCAAGGCTCATCGGTCGCGTCGCGCGTCTCGCGCCAGCCGGCGTTCGGTGTCACGATGAAGGCATCGTTGCACCCGGTCTTCACGCCCAGCATCGGTCGGCCTAGGGGTGAGTGCGCGAGTCGCGTGCCGCGAGCGGTCAGGAGGTCGAACGACGCGCGTACCTCACGCGGCATCAACAGCCATGGGGCACCGGGACTCGCGTCGAGTGGCGTGGCGGCCGGCTCCTGCTCCCACGCCAGGATGCGGTCCCGCCGGTGAACCGCCGCCTCGGTGAGTCGCGGTTCCGAGGGCTTGCCGCGGCGCGCGACGAGCATGGACGGGTACACCACCGCGTCGAACGCGGCCCGCGATTCGCTCCAGTCTTCGAGCGCCGCGACGTGGCACGTGTCCCTGAGCACGCGACGCACACCGCCGGCTGAAAGGGCGCTCCACAACTTCGCCGGCACGAGCAGGCTGATGGCGCCGCCCGGTCGCACGAGCTGCGATGCCCGTTCGACGAACAGTGCCGAAAGGTCCACCTGCGATGCGAATCCGCGACCCGCACCTGTGTCGGCCGCACCGTCCGTCCACGCGGCCTCTCTCCACGCACGATAGCGGCGCCCGAAGTCGGAGCGCTGCGCGGGACTCAAGCGATTTGCCCGCACCCACGGCGGATTCCCGAGCACGACGTCGAAGCCGCCGCGCGCGCCCACGTCCGCGAATTGCGAGCGAAACGAGAACGACAGCGCGGCACCGTCCCGAACGGCGCCGTGTCGGCGTCTGGCGTCGCGGGCAGATGCGCGGAGCAACGTGAGTGCGGCGCGCTGGGCCGACGCGGGCACGGTCCGTTCACCAAACAGGTCACGGCCGCGCATCGCCACGACGAGGTCGCGCCGCTGTGTTGCCAGTGAGGTGCACTCGCTGTCGAGTTCCCGGATCGCGATCCGACGTTCCGCGCGGTCGAGCGCGCGGGAAAGGGTGCGCTTCCGCGTACCGGTCGCCCGCGTGTACCGGTCGCGAAGGAGGCTGATGGACGAGTCGTGCCCGGAGGTGACGGGCTCGTCGAATGCGGCACCAGCCAGTGCGTCGCCCACGCGAACGTGGTGATCGAGATTGGGAAGCGGCGTGACCTCGAGTCCGTCGCGTATCTCCGTGTCAATCACCATCGAGAGCCAGAGGCGGAGTTCGCACAGCCAGACGGCCGTCGGGTTCACGTCCACACCGAAGATCGAGCGCGTGAGCACGTCGCGACGGCGCACATCCGTGGCGCGCGTGTCGCCGGCCGCCAGACGAATGTCCGCCAGGCGTTCGAGCGCGTGCACGAGGAATGCCCCGCTTCCACAGGCCGGGTCGAGGATGCGCGCGTCCGACACTGCGCGAAGCACCCGTGCGCGCTCGGCCGGGTCGAAGGGTTCGTTCGCCCGGATTGCCGTCCGCGTCGCCGATGCGATGCCTACTGATGCCAGCCATTCATCGAGGCCCTCGGCCGTCACGCGCTCGAGGATGGCGAGTGGCGTATAGAACGCGCCGGACCGACGGCGGTCATCGGTCGCCATCAGCGACTCGAACGCCCGGCCGAGCATCTCGGGATCAATCGCGGTCTCGCTCCACGACACCGATTCCTCGCAGGCGGTCACCCGATAGCGGCCGAGCAGGCCGCAGATCACCGACCCGATGGCGTCGTCGGCGAGCGTCAGCGACCGGTAGCGTCGCTCGACAGGAGACCGCGCGAAGAGTCCGCCATTCAGGAACGGGACGCGACCCAGCGCGCGCGCAACCGCGGCGCGACGCGAAACGGGCGTGTTCAGTGTCCCGAAGAAGAGCGGATCAAGCAGCGCGCGATGCACGCGACCTCCCGCCATGCACCGTTCGTCGAAGCGATGCCGCAGGAACTCGCGATCGCCGTCGAGCCATCCCTTGGCCTCGAGGAAGGCGAGGAAGAGGAGGCGCGACGTACAGAGGAGCGCAATCTCGCGGCGCGCGCCGACCGGGGCGTTGCCGTCGGCCCTGTCGCCGAGCTGGACGACCACCGATTCGAGTTCGCGATAGAAGCGCCGTGTCAGGGAGTCGCGCCCGAGCAACTCGCGCCAGCGATGGTGGGTGAGCATCTCGCTCGATCCGCATGCGTCGGACATCGCCGCGATGGTTTCCGCGTCGGAGTCCTGGACGCGGTGCGTGTCCACCACGAGCGCCGACACGCGTTGTCCGCCGCGCACGGGCGGCACGGCAAGCACGAGCGTACGCGTGGCCGGCTGCACGACCGCCACCACCCAGAGCAGGTGAGGCGACCGCTCTCCGAGTCGCACGGCCGACTGCGCGGCCACCTGGCGCGGTATCGCTTCTGGCGGGGCGCTGACGAGCATCATGCGCAGCAACCCGGCCGACGACGCCACGCGGGCGCGACCGATACCATCCGGCAGTCCCAGTTCGTCTCGCAGCGCGGCCCCGACAGGAAGCGCTTCGCCAAAACCGAGCGCGCGCGCGACGGCCTCGGTGGCTCGCAGCGTCGTGCAGGCGGTGAGGAGTTTGGCCGCGTCGTGGAGTGTGGACACGCCGCACGATGCAGTGCGGCGGACGAATCACCGGCACCGGATCACCGCCGACGACGTCGATCTATTGCATCAGGGGAGGCGTGCGAGGAGGGCCGGCGACGCCGAACTATCGGATCAACCGAGGTCCGCCAGGAGCGCCGGCAGGTCGCCCATCCGCTCAATCCAGTGCGTTGGCCCCGCCGGCTCGATCTCCGCCCGCGTGTACGCCCCCCACGGCACGGCCACCGTCACCACGCCCGCCGCCCTGCCCGCCTCGATGTCGTGCGGCGAATCGCCCACGAAAATCGCCTCGTGCGTGCCCACGCCGAGCTTGGCCAGCGCGAACCGCACCGGCTCCGGATCGGGCTTGTGGCGGGCGGTGTGGTCAATCCCCACGATCACGTCGAACAGCGGCGTGAGCCTGTAGAAGTCCATCGAGCGGCGGATTCCCGAGTCGAGCTTGCTGCTCACGATGCCCAACGGATGTCCCAGCGCGTGCAGCACGCGGAGCGTCTCCTCGACGCCATCGTAGAGACTCACGAAGCCATCGTGGTTGTCCACCTGGAACTGCCGGTAGCGCGCCTTGAGGAAGGCCGCGTCCTCCGCGTCCACCGCCCAGGGCGCGAGCATCGCGTCGAGCGGTGTGCCAATGAGCGCCTTCCACTCCTCGCGCGTGGGCCGCGGCCCTTCACGACCGCCGAAGGCATGGACAGCGCCCTCGATGATCAGTTCGATGGAATCGAGCAGCGTGCCGTCCATGTCGAACAGCACCGCGGGCAGGCGGCGCGGGGCGCGGACGGTCATGGCGCGCCCCGTAGTCGCGTGCGGTGCATGGGTGTTCTCACGGACTCACACTCCTGTAGTTGCGCCCCTTCCATTCCACGCGGTCGCCGCGCCAGGCCGCGCGCGCAAAGAGCACGAACAACAGCGCCCCCGCCAGCGGATGGAGCAAGGCATACCACGCCGGCCCGCGCTGCCAGATATAGACGCCGAGCCAGAAGAGGAACGACGCCACGTAGCACGCCGCCGCCCACCAGAACAGGGTCATCGGCAGGAGCCCAACGAGGGCCGCGACGCCGAGCACGAACGGCACCACGTTCCAGAGCGTTGGAATGGGGAACACCACCCGCAGCACGCTTCGTCCCAACGGCCCCAGCACGATCGTGTCGCGCCCTCCGGCATAGACGTTCTTGCCCCATCCGCGCATCAACTCGCCCAGCCCCTCGTACATCCGGGTGCTGATGTACTCGAGCCCTTCCACGAATTGCACGCTCCCGCCCGCGCGGCACACCTCCTGCGCAATCCTGAGGTCCTCCGCCACATGGTTCCGCACCGCCTCGTGCCCGCCCATGGCTTCATACGCCTCACGCCTCACGACGAAGAACTGCCCGTTGGCGATCTTGTCCAGCGGCTTCCGCGACCGGCTCATCCGCTCCGTGTTCCCATATCGCGTGAGGATGAAAATGAACACCTGCGGCATCAGCAGCCGCTCCCAGAAGGTGCCGAGTTCCTGCGTGCCCAGTACGCTCAGCATGTCGGCCGCGCGCTCGCGGAGCGCCCGCACGGCGCGCGGGAGCAGCTCGGCGGTGTGGCGCGTGTCGGCGTCGGTAAAGAGGAAGAGATTCGCGCCTGCACGTTGCACCGCCGTATGGCAGGCCCACTGCTTGCCGAACCAGCCGTCGGGCAGGGGCGGCGCGTCGAGCACCGTCACGCGCAAGTCCTCCGCCGCAATCCGCCGGGCGATTGTGCCGGTGCCGTCGGTGGAATGGTCGTCCACCACGAATACCTCGATGCTGGGCCACGCGGTGCTGAGAATCGAGCGCAAGCACCGCTCGATGTTCCGCGCCTCGTTCCGCGCCGGCACGATGATGCTCACCAGCTCCGCGCCGTCGCCCGGTTGCGCGTCATAGCGCGATAGGCTCACCGACCCGCGCGCCCGCCACGCGAGCACGATCGGCACGATGACCCACGGCAGCGCGGCGAGCAACCAGTTCGGCATCCTCAAAACTAGCCGCCCGCGCGTGGCGTCCCGTAGTTTGTCCCCGAGATGTCACTCGCGGTGAAAGTCCTCATTGGGCTCGTGGCCGGACTCGGCCTCGGACTCGTCGCCTCGGCCTTTGGCGCCGATTCGGCCGCGGCGCTCGCCGCGGTCCTGCAGCCGGTGGGCACCATCTGGGTTTCCGCCATCCGGATGGCCATCATCCCGCTGGTGGTTTCGGCGCTCCTCCTTGGCGTGGGCGGCGCTTCCGACGCCAAGACGGTGGCCCTGCTCGGCGTGCGCGGCTTGCTGATGTTCATCGCGATGCTCGTGGTTGGGGGGCTCGTGTCGCTCGCCATCGCGCCGGCGCTCTTCGCGCAGCTCGCGATTGACCCGGCCGCCGCGGAATCGCTGCGTGCCGGGGCCGCACAGGCTGGCCAGGGCGCGGTCGAGGGCGCCAAGGCGATTCCCTCGTTCGCGCAATGGTTCATCGACCTCGTGCCGGTGAATCCGGTCAAGGCCGCCGCCGACGGCGCGCTGCTGCCGCTGATCGTCTTCTCGATTGCGCTCGGCGCCGCGCTCACGCGCATTGACGCCGCGCGGCGTGACGCACTGCTGCGGGTGATGACCGCGGTGCAGGAAGCGTGCCTCGTCGTGATGCGCGCGGTGCTCGTGGTGGCGCCGGTGGGCGTCTTCGCGCTCGCCTTCGTGCTCGCCACGCGAATCGGCTTCGCGGCCGCCGGCGCGCTTGCCACCTACATCGTGGCCGTCTCGGCGATTCTCGCCCTGTTCTGCGTCGGCGTTCTCTATCCGGCGGCGGTGTTCGGTGGCGGCGTCGGGTTCATGGCTTTCGCCAAGGGGATTCTTCCGGCGCAGGCGGTGGCGTTCAGCGCCCGGTCGTCGCTCGCGGCATTCCCCGCCATGCTCGCCGTCGCGCGCGACAAATTCGGCCTCAGCGAGCCGGTGATCGGGTTCCTGCTCCCCCTGATGATCACCGTCTTTCGCGCCGGCGCGGTGATCGGGCAGGTGGTGGGCGCGATCTTCATCGCCAGGCTCTACGGCATTCCCCTGGGCGCCGCGCAGTACGCGACGCTGACGGTCACGAGCATTGCGGCGTCGTTCAGCGTACCGGGCATTCCCGGCGGCACGATCATCATGATGGTGCCGGTGCTGCTTTCTGTCGGATTGCCGGCCGAAGGCGTCGGCGTGCTCCTCGCGGTGGACACCATCCCCGACATGTTCCGCACGACGACGAACGTCACCGCCGACCTCGCGGCGGCCGTCATCCTCGACCGGCGGCGCCGCGCGTGAGTCGCATCATCCGGATCGCCGAAGCGGTGCGCGCGCGCCCGCCCGCGGTCGCCGAGCGTGACGAGCCATTCTGGGAAGCGGCGGTGGCGCTCGTGCTGCGGGAGCAGAAGGGCGGGGTGGAGATGCTCTTCATCAAGCGCGCGGTGCGCGAGGGTGATCCCTGGAGTGGGCAGGTGGGGCTTCCGGGCGGTCGGCGCGACGCCGGCGAGGCCGACCTGGCCGACACGGTGATCCGCGAGACGCTCGAGGAAACGGGGCTCGACCTGCGCGTGCACGGCGAGCTGGTCGGCGCGCTCGACGAGCTTCGCCCGCGCACGCCGGTGCTTCCGCCCGTGATCGTGCGCCCCTACGTGGCGACGCTGCTGGGCTCGCCTCCGCTCACCTTCTCGGACGAGGTGGCGGGGCACTTCTGGATATCGCTCGACGCGCTCCTCGACCCGGCGAAGGTCCGGCGCACGCGCGTGCTGACGCGCGGATTCTGGATGTGGCGTGACGCGATTCATCACGATGGGCACGTGATCTGGGGAATGACCGAGGTCATCATCGGGAACTTCAGGGAGGTGGCGACGTGAGCGACGCCGAAGCGGGATCCACTGCCGTGCCGAGCTGGGACGAGCGCCACATCTGGCGCGCGGGACTCCTCGCGCGCACGCTCTGGCTGCTCGGATTCGTCGCGGTCTTCGCGGCCGTGCCGATGCTCGCGGACCGCTACATGTACGACCACTGGTATCACAAGGACATCTACGACCTCGACTGGGCGCGGTTGCTACGCGAGATGGGGTGGTTGCCGACGTGGGCGATCGCCTCGCTCGCGCTCTGGCTGTCGCAGCGAAAGGTCAATGCGGCGCTGGCCAAACGGCACGCCCAGTTGCTCATCTTCGCGCCGGCTCTGGCGGGAATCGTCAGCGAGGTGCTCAAGCTCATGGTTCGCCGCGAGCGCCCCGCGATCAACGACGGCGACTATGGTTTCCGGGCGTGGAATGACCGGACGTTCTCGACCGTCGGGCTCGGCATGCCGAGTGGTCACACCATGGTGGCGTTCGCCGCGGCGACGGCGCTCGCGCGGATCTACCCGGGCGCGCGGTGGGTCTGGTACTCGCTCGCGGCGGGTTGCGCGGCCACGCGCGTGCTCGACCATGCCCACTTCCTCTCCGACACGACCGTTGGCGCGCTCTTCGGGTGGAGCATCGGCTGGGGCGTCTGGATCGCGTTGCGCCGACGGGCATCCGCGTAGGGCACGCAACTACGGCGGGAAACCGCTGAGCTTCGCGAAGCAGGGCCGGAGATCCGCGGAGACTGCCACTGCAAATAACTGGGGGAACTACGACGACGGGTGCGTGTCGTGGCAGTTCCCCCAGGTTGTTGCAGTTGCTGTTGCAGTTGCTGTTGCAGTTGCTGTTGCAGTTCCCCCATCAGTTGCTGTTGCTGTTGCTGTTGCAGTCTCCGCGAATCTTCGTGCAGTTCTCCGCGAATCTCCGCGGTTCCGCGGTTCCGCGGTTCCGCGCTACGACCTACGGCGTGATGCGTGGCGTCGGCACCGTCGCCTTCGGGTCCACCATCACGCGTCGTGCCTTGAGATGCTCTTCCATCTTGAGCCGCGGAATCCCTTCCTTCAGCCACTCCGGCGCCGGCTGGTCGCGCAGGAAGGTGTCGAACCACTCCGTCATGCGCAGCGCGTAGTCCTTCTGGTTTGCTGGCCGCGAGAGCCCGTGATTCTCGCCCACGTACTCCAGCAGGATCACGTCCTTGTTCATCTGGCGCAGGTGGTTGTAGTAGGTGATGCCCTGGTTGAAGTCCACGGCGCCGTCGCGGTCGTTGTGCAGGATCATGTACGGCATCGAGACGTTCTGTGCGTAGGTCTGCGGCGAGTTGCGCGCGTATACCTCGGGAATGTCATTCGGCCCACCCGTGAACCGGCCCTGGCTCGAGATGAAGATCGAGGCGTCCGTGCTGCCCGAGTTCCAGTACACCGAGCCGAACATCGACGTCATGTCGGTGAGCGGCGCGCCGGAGATGGCCGTCTTGAAGATCTTGGTCTGCGTGACGATGAATGCAGACTGATAGCCGCCCCAGCTGTGGCCCTGCAGGCCCACGCGCGCCTCGTCGATCATGCCCGTCGCGATCGCGGCCTTCACGGCCGGCACCACGCACCAGACGGCGGAACGGCCCGGATCATTCACCTTGTAGACGATGTCGGGCTGGAAGAAGGCATAGCCGCGTGAGGTGAACACGGCGGGGTTCGAGTAGCGCGTCGCGTTGGGCGCGGGATAGACATGTGTGCCCTGCGAAAGCTTCTCGTAGATGTAGGTGAGCATCGGATACTTCTTGCCCTTCTCATAGCCCGCGGGAAGGAAGAGAACGCCCTGATGCTTGCCCAGTCCGTTGTCGCAGCTGTAGTCGATCAGCCGCGCGCCGGGCGTCCACGCCACGTCCTTCTGTTGTGGATTCGCGTCGGTGAGCCGGCGCTCGTTCCTGATGCCGTCGTCCGCTGCGTAGAAATCCGGATACTTCACCACGGACTGGCGCTGGAAGATCCAGCTGTCCGCGTCGCGTGCCTTGCGATAGCTGACCTTGGCGTCTTCCCACGTGAGTTGTGTCACACCACCCTTCATCGGGTCGACCTTCGAGAGGCCTTCCTTCTTGGTCCACTCGCCGTAGGCCTGGAAGTAGAGCGGCTTGGCGAGGTCGATGCCCCCGCGGTCGCGTGGGTCGGAAAGCAGCCGCGCCTGGTAGCGGATCTGGTCCTTCTGCCCGTTGCCGGTGATGTTTACCGCGCCCGTGCCGGAGGAACCACCCACCGGAAGCCGCCACACGTCCCAGTTGTCGCGGATGATGACGTTGTTGCCGTCGTTGGTCCATCCAATGAAGGCGCCGCCGCTGCCGGGCTTGATCTGGTTGTGGTCGTCTTCGGTGTTCCAGAACTTCGCCGGAACGCCGGTCGTGATCGTCTTCGCGGCTCCGGCGTTGAAGTCGTACACCTTCCAGTCGCCGGTGTCGTAGTACGCGTATTTCCCGTTGTCGGGCGAGAAGGCGGACGCGCCAAACCCGCCACGCCCGCCGCCACCAGCGCCACCCGGCACCTTCTTCTGCACCAGCGTCCGCTCGCCGGTGCCAATGTTTACGGCGTAGATGTCGCGATAGTCGAAGCCGCGGATGCCGGCCTCGCGCTCGTACTCCGTGCCGTCACTGCCAATGCCCCACGAGTCCTTGGGGCCAATCGCCACGTCACGCACCTTGTCGTCCGCGAGCTTCGTGACTTTTGCCGACCCCAGGTTGTATACCGCGAGGTAGTTGAACGCCTTGTCCTGCGCCTCCTGCACCTGCTGCTCGGCCTGCGGTCGCGCGTCCTTCCAGTGCCAGAGAATGAGCGACGGCACGTCGGCGCTGGTCTGCGGTGCCGCGGCAATCTGGCCGGTGTTGCCCGCGCCCGGAGCCGATCCGCCCGGATTCGGCGCCGTGAAGGTGCCGGCGTTCGGGTCGCGCGGTGGCCGCGGCTCGCGAAGGCCGAAGTAGAGGGTCTTCTGCGCGTTGCCCCACTGGAATGCACGGTCGCTGCTCACCACGAGTCCGCCCGTGATGCCGGTGCTCTTCGCGCTGATCTCGATTGCCTTGGCGTTTGCGGCCACCGCGTTGCTCCACGCGACGACCGTCGCCTGTTCGTCGCCGCCGGCCGTGTCGGTCACCACGCGGTATGCGGCGAGCGCGCTGCTCGAGTCGCCCCACGTCAGGCGGCGATACGTGGCCTTCTGGAAGTCGAGCGGGCGGTTGACGCCCGTCGCGAGCTCACGGAGCTGGATGCTGTTGCCGACGAGGTCCGTCGCGCTCACCGCGTACGCGACCCAATCGCCCGCGTCGTTGAAGGCAAACTCGGAGACGTTGGCGATCGGCACCGCCGTGCCGCCCGTGAGGTCCACCAGTTCGAGCACTGAGGCCGGACCACCGCCACCACCGGCCGGTGCACCACCTCGCCCACCGGCTGCAGCCGCAGCCGCGGCCGCCGCACCACCCGCCGCGCCCGGCGCCGCGTGATGAATCGCGAGCCAGTTCGACTTGTCGCCCGCGAAGCGGAACGCGCGTACGCTCTCGAACTCGCGCTTCGTGCCGTTCGTCAGGTCGATGACTGCGAGCTTCGGCGATGCATTCGCAGCCGCGCCGTTCGCTGCGCCCGCCCCGCCGCCCCGCCCGCCTCGGCCACCGCGACCGCCTGCGGTGACGCCGGTCGGATAGACATTGAACGCGACCCAGCGGTTATTGCCCGAGATTGACACGGCGCCGCCGCCCGCGCCGCCCCTTCCGCCACCACCCGCGCCACCGGCGCCACCCGACGCGTCACCCACCGGGAATCGCATTTCCTGAGCGCCGAGTGCCGTGCCGCGAATCACCACTTCCGCGTCGCCCTCGTTGGGTGCGAGCACGTAGGCGAACCACTTGCCGTCGTTCGACAGCTGTGGCGCGCCGATCCCCTTCCAGGTGAGCAGGTCGTTCA
>Ga0315281_10008565_pt1 | contig 14294 bp, 14 predicted proteins | sample YL17G07_0_MG_FD_204540 | JGI IMG/M metagenome (GOLD analysis project Ga0315281, IMG submission 204540) | Sediment microbial communities from Yellowstone Lake, YNP, Wyoming, USA - YL17G07_0 | ecosystem: Environmental > Aquatic > Freshwater > Lake > Sediment | place: USA: Wyoming | collected...
AGTACGCACGGTGTCTTGGTCATCTCGGATCAAACGCATCTATCCTCCTGTAACTGTACGATCAGGCGCTCAAGATTCATCTACCCTCCCTTGCAAGCACGAACGCGACGGCGGCGGGAAAGGATTCTCTCATGACAAGTCCAGAAGGATCACGTACAGCGTCAGCAGGATCGGGATGAGGATAATCATCGGACCAACTCTACCGGCACGTTCGTCCCGTTGTCGGTTGCCACTTGGTCTAAGCGGAGCCACGAAGGGGAACCATTAGATGGCCCGACCTCTATAATCTTCGTGTGAGGGGGCAGGTAGTTGTCCCACATGTTTGAATTATTCCACACAAGATCCCCCACCTTAAAAGATGAACCAAGTGTGTACGATAATCCGTCAGGGGTTCGAATATTCGTAACATTATCTGATCCAGAAGTTACATCACCCCTGAATTGATTCCCCGATGACTTATGAAATGTCTGGTAGGGGTACATATATCCCGAAGTAACGAACGGAATTACTATGTTCTTGTTGTTTGATGCGTCTACCCAATAGTTTGTTACCATTGTGGCAGAAACGTCGTCATCATATAAAGAATTATTAACAACGTTATCCACAATAAATATGGCGTTCATCGGCGCACTATATAAGATAGTCCCTGGCTCAATCCTCAGATGGTTTACATAATTACGTATATACTTAAAAGTAAGAACTAATGTGCTATTGTCGAACGCCCCTCCTGTCATTGCATCACCCCAACCCAATGCATATCCAGAGTCTACCCGCTCCATCTGCAATGGGATTCTTGCTCCCCCTAAAGTTTTAACGTACTTAGCGTACTGATGTATTTGGTTTCTGCCGATTATTGTGGTTGTGTAATTAACTTCTGCCGGGACCGGGTTTGGTGGGGTGATCGTATTTATAGGGCCTGACTGCAATAACCCTTGCAGCACAGAATTCGGATTGAATACGCCGCCTATCATCCAATTGTACGCGAGACTTTGATTATTGTCTAAAGATGCGTTCAATCCACTTGTGGTCCAAGAAGATTGCTCCACTAATACAAAAGGTCCAATCATTGAACTAAGCATAACAAAAGGAGTGTTGATTTGAAGTTGTGTATTTTTAAAAGAAATCGGCCCACTTCCGGCAAGGAGGGGGACGTTATAGCGGTAACCCGGCCCTCCCAGCCATCCGATTGCCGCAATCGCAGAACTCTCAAAATTGATCCCGCTATTGCTTGATCCTGCTCCTCCGGTATCACCAAATCTAACAACCAGTTCTGCATAAAAATTAACAAAGTTAAGCGATCCTGCCTGAGCGGAATTTGACTGAAATATTTGATATTGAACCCCACCGGATACATTTTTTATTAGAGCGTCAAGTGTGCCTTGCCGTTTCCCGTGGACTTGGTTTGTTATTAAAGTATGTACCCCGGCATATTCTGTGTCCTGTATCGTCACGTTCCTTGATTGTGTCTGTCCTACCGATACCCCATAAGCGCAATTTGTTATATTTGAATGAAGAACCTTCAGGAAATCCCCGTTGCCGTCAGAATTAGATGGGGTTTGTGCGACACCGACGAAGAATCCATTGATGTCTACATTGTAAATAGTCGTTGCACTTGACAGGGATTTTCCATACTGAGTCGTTCCGATACCCGTCCACGCAGGATAGACCACGGTTGGATATGGGATAGCCGGAATACCCGATCCCCCCCCCCAACTGGAATAGGCATCAATAGTGATAGCCGCGTAAGGCGCGTATCGAGTCATCCCATTGTCCGTGATCCCGGAAACCCAATTCGTCGCGGTGGATATATTGTCATAACTGACGTTCTGTGTGTTGATTGCTGTGTAATATGTATTCATCGCATAATCCGCGCTCTTACCCCTCAGGGAAAGGTTCTTTATCATGCAGGATCTACCACCCTGCACGTTGATCGCGGGAGCGTTCGAGAAGTCTGCAACGATGGACGTGCCCGACCCACCGGCCCAACCCCAACTCGTGTACCGTCTGCCTGACCCGTTCAATGTGATCTGATGGAACGTCTCCCCGTATCCCAAGTGGACCGGGCCGGTTGTTCTGAAGAACCCATCCGGCATCTTGACTTCGTTGATATGGTTCTGGAGGGCGTAGTCGACCGCCGCCTGAATCGCCGAGACCGTGTCCACGGTCGTGGCGGCACCGTATGTCCATTGGTTCAGCCACCACGCCGCCAGCGTGGGGCGGCCGGATTTCCCGTCCATGTACGCTCGGACGTCGACCCACGGACCCTTCGTGATGAGGTCGTTCGCCCTCACGTTGTCCGTGTAACCAGCGGAGCCGAGGGTGAAATTCTCGATAACTCCGGGAGACGCAGAATGCCCCGTTATGTCGTGCGGCCTTATCGTCCTCAAATAATCCAGCGACCACGGGATCTGGTTCCCGTCTATCTTGTCCAGCGTGATCGTGCCGCCTGTAGATGTGCGCCGCTGGAACGTACCGTGGGCGGCACCGTCGGTATCCATATTCAAATCCTGCGTGCCGATTTGGGACTTGATATCCACTCCGAACGCAAGACTGCTTATCAGCATCCCCATGAGGGATGCGAGGAAGAATTTCTTCATGTGGGGATCTCCTTAAAAGTCTATCTTTGCGCCGATGGAATTATTGCGGATCACAAGGTGCACTTCGTATGCCGTGACCGCCCCCGCATAATAGGGCCGGTATTTCTTCGGCAACGCAACCATGATCCAGTTATTCACGGCGATGGAACCGATGAACCAAGCATTTACCCTGCCGATGGACGGATGCTTGCCGAGGAAGGGATTGGAAACTTCCTCATATTGCTGAGGGTGAGCCGCCCCGTACCGAGTTTGCCCCCAATCCATGACGATCGCCGTATTCATGGCAACCCACAGAAGGAAGGTGGTCACTCGACGATTTCCATAGTGAACCAAGTATATCTACCGTTGGCATCACCTACTAAATCCACTGGAGAGCCGGCAGTATGATAAGCGGATAACTCAAAATAATCACCCTCCGTCACCGTTAACACAGGACTTTCTAAATATATGGAAGGTGTCACGTTCGGTGGAGATATTTGAATAGATGGCCTGCCAGCATAATTCTCTGAATTATTCTTGAAAACTGTTGCACTCCTAACGCCATTAGTGTCCGATCCCCAAATTATTTGAGCCTTTAATTTTACTCTGCTTACCCCGGTAGGCACGGTAAACCTACTTGGATTCGTAGAATTATCATGGATAGACGATGTATCATAAGTCTCTGCTACAAAACTTACAAATGTTGGTATTCCAGAGGTTATTGATTGGTTTGCTCCCAAACAAACAAGCGCCCCTCGAAAAGCCAGTTTCCCACCAAGTGTGCCGCTGGCAGATAAATCAGTGGCAGTCGCCACCGCCAGCGTCGATGCTCCCGCCACATCCAACGTCCCGCCCGCGTCTACATTCAGCGGCTTGATCGTTACATCCTTCCCGCCGTCAAATAGGTCCCCCACGGTCTTTGCGGTCCCCGTCGCCCCGATGAGGGATGCGCCCTTGCCTGCATCCACTGACGCAAGATCGGACACCAGCGGGAAGTATCCCCCGCCCGCCGTGTAGACCACCGTGCCCGCCCCGGCGTACCACGTCGATTCCTGAGCGATCACGGGACCGGATAAGGTGAGGGTGACGCCCACCGAGACGGAGAAGGACGCGCCCCGGAGAAGAATGAGCGTCACCGTGGAGGGAATAGTGAGATTCGACGTTACCGGCCACGTTCCCGGCGCGAGTTCAAGGGCGCATTCGTTCCCGTTCGCGCCAACGATCGCATCGGTCAAATCTGAGTGCGTTGGCGTGGTCCCGTCGCCGAACGCCTGAAGAACATCGACTACGTTGCCCATCGTATGCAGGTCGATCAATGATCCAGAGGAATTGCGGCGCTGGAAGGTGCGATTGTTACCGTCGAACAGTCGCAGGTCTTCCTTGCCGATCTTCGTATAATAGGTCGTCATACGTTCCCCATTCCATGTAGAACTGTAGTCGGACTGTCTCCGGCGTATATCTTCAGTGTCGCGGTTGGCTTGCTTGCCGACGCCCCGACAGCGGTATCGGCGTATGTTATTGCATCCCCATACCGGGCTAGATCCGTGGAAGCGGACGCCCCTTGCGCGGAAGACGGGATTGTCTTGAAATCACCCTTGCCCCGATACCCCTCCAGTTGATCCATACGGTCGGCGAGGTCCGCCAACACCCGGTTCAGTTCCCCTAGGTCGGAAGAGTTGACCCGATATATGCGGCGGACTTCGGCCATTACTTCATCTGCTCCGCGCCGAATTGCACTCCAAGGCGCGTACCAAGTTTCAGGGATGGATGGCCCTCTTTCAAAAGGAAGTTGCGTAGGAATCCCTTACCTCCCGGCCCCGTGAGTGCGACGGTGAGAGCGAGAGAGGTCCCTTGCGGTACGGCGATACCGACCACGGGCCCTGCGACGTTCAACATGGACCCTGCGGCGGGACCGGCGCCACCGGAAATAAGCGTCGTAGGATCCAGCAGTGGCAATCCTTCCTTTGCCCTCAGCCCTCGCGTATGCGTGGCGTAATCCGCGATGGAATAGAGATCGTCGAGGACCTTCTGCCCCTCTTCTTTGCCTAGTTTTTCGAGGATGCTTTTCTCAGGCGTCAGTCCTCGCCCCTTCATCGGAGTCTGAAGCGCGGATTTAAGAATCGTACCGTTTAGCATCTCCGCACCGGAGTTCTTATCCACTTGCGTCGACTTCCGAAGCACGGAGTAGATGGTATCGAACATAAACTCGTTCTTGGCCGTGGCCCGTGCGGTCGTATATGCGGCGTTAAGTTGCTCCCCGATTCCTGCATCCCATTTCACCAAGTCATCGGCCATCGAGGTGAGCAAGGGCGCCCCACCTTCCGACGACGCGCCGTAGAAGGTCTTATTGATTTTCCCCTGCAACGCATGTAGGTCGGAGAATTTCATCCCGCCTTTATCCGTAGTCTTCAGGAAGGTTTCAAGCCATTCTTTCGGGGCCTCGGTCGCACCGCGTCCCTTCTTTGCGTTCTGGATTCGTACGTCATGCAACATCTCCCCTGCCGTGCGGCGCATTCCTTCAAGGCGTACAGGGACGTCCGCATCTCCATAGCGTGAAGATTCAAGACCCTTTCCAGCGGCCCATGTTTCCTCGCCGATTATCTCCAACGGTTTCTGATATGACTCCTGCGTCTTCAATCGAAGGGCAGGCCGCACCTGCCCCGGGACCGCGCCGATGGGGATCTTGGATGTATCCCCCGCGCCGGTCAAGTCATCCAGCACCTTCGAACGCAAGCCGATCAGGTAATCGTTTGCCGTCTTCGCGTATTGTTTCACCTTGTACCGACCCGCTGCGAAAATATCTCCGGAAAAAAGGGACGTAACCCATGAAGGGGACGCCTCATGTACGTCGATCGGTAGATTGCGTTCCCGGGCGAACTGCAACGCTCGTTTCGCTTCCTCCGTGGCTCCCTTCCCCGGCATGGCTAGGCGTTCCGCCGCTCCACCCGCTCCCGGGGCGATCCCAGCGAAGATGGCGGATCCCATCGCCCGCTTCGCCATCTCTTCATCGGCGGGGGCGCCAAGCATCATGTCTTCAAGCGCAGATCCCGCACCGGCCCCGGCGACATTCGCCATATACGCCGCTCGTGGATTCCCTTTCGTCAGGGCGAGGGCCGCGCCGCCCCCCAACAGACTCCCGGCGGTCGGAAGTAGCCCGCGAGGATATCCCGTCTGCGGGAGTTCCGCCGCCGCCGGATACCCCGGGTATCCTTCAAAGCCCGCTGAAGAAACCGGCTCGGGAGTAAGCCCCGGGACCAGCCCTCGCTTCCTCGCCTCGGCAAGCAAGGGAGCCTTGTCAGCAGGTAGGATGCCTCTCTTTTCGGCTTCGAGAAGTAAGGTCAGGTCGGCCATTATTGCAACGCCTTCAGGAGTTCATCGTCAGACATGGCACCGGGGGCCTTTTTCTTTCCCGAGTCCAGAGATGGTTTCTTCGGCGGTTCCACGATCACCAGTTTCCCTTGCGGGTCCAATACGAATTTACCGCGCTCCATGAAGTCCTTCAAGCGGCGCACTTTGTTCCGCGCCGATACCTCGCTGTCCTTTATCCCGCTCGGGAAGAATCGGGCCATGATATTTTCCGTCTCACTCGGGTTCGCCTGCGCCCCAGTTTCTATACGTAGTTTCGCGTTCACGGCATTCTGCATATTCGACATGACGATCTGCGAATCCTTGACGGCCCACTCCGGGATATTCCCCCGCGCTCCAAGCGCAAGAGTCCTGTTGAATACTCCCGGCTTTGGAAATAGTAGTTTCTCTACCACTTCAAGATCGCTCAACGCCTGCGATATCATCAGGCCCTTCCCTGCTGCATCACCGGAGATTGCCGGAAATGCAGGCTTAAATCCCCGCGCCTGAGCCTGTCTAGGCGTCCAACCCGGGGGAGGATTCTTTCCCGCACCATCGGTCCACTTCGATACCTCATCCGGTGCGATGGGAAGATCCATCAGGTCTAGTTTCGTGCGAGGACCGCCCGATGCAGGAACACCTGTTACCTTCGGTCCTACTGTCGGGAACAGAGGGACAACGCTGCTGATCGCTCCGCCTCCCGGGGTAGGAGACTCCACCACGCGAGTAGGGGGAGGCCCGGTCTGGATCGGCCCGCCGGCGGGCTGCCGAGAATACGGATTGACCGGCGTTTCCGTTGGAGCCATCCCTTCCCCGACACCCTTCTGCGTATCCAACTTGAACGGAGCGGGGACGGCTTTCGTCATGTCGATCTTGCCCTTGTCGTCCATCGGGGCACTCCCGGGATTGCCATCAGGCATGATGACATTAGCAATCCGGTTGTACTTCGGCCTCTCTACGCCCAACTCCTTTTTCAGTACGCCGAGGATCAAATCCTCTTTCGACACGCCGAGGGAGTCAATGCCGCCCACCTGCCCCTGCGCTATCTGCTGAGGGACGCTCATCGTAGCGCCGGGAGCAAACGGGGCCATACCCTGCCCGGGCTGATAATCGGGAAGTGGAACCTGCTGCGTACCTCCACCACCGAACATCGCCATGATCTCTTTCAGATTATCGGCGGGAGAAATGGTCTTCGGGAATAGCGCCTTCTTCTTTTCGTCCGGGGTGAGCGTATCGAAGATATTCCCCTGCGCCTGTTTCATCTTCAGTTCGATTTCCGCCGCCTTGCTCGTGGTCTTCAGGTGCTGCATCTGCATGTCCTGAAGTTCGCGCATCATGGCGTTCTTCTGCCCTTGCTGGATCCCCCCGGCGAGTCCCTCCATGAAACTTCCAGATCCTCCGCCCATGATGGCCTCCTACTTCTTCCCGCCGAGAGATTTACCGGCACCCTTGCCGCCCAACATACCGCCTGGCCCTAACATCGACCCGAGGGCCATTCCGCCGATCTGCCCAAGTCCTCCATATAACCCGGACTGCTGTTGTGCAGCTGCGGCCTGCGCCATTGACATGCGATTACCGTAGGTCCCGGCAGCAGACGCTAATCCCGCCATCGACTGTTGCGGCGCACCGAATGCAGTCCCATAAGTTTTCTGCATCATATCCTGCATGATCTGACTCGACAGCATCGCTGGTAGGCTACCAACATCTCCTGCCCTGGCGGCTTCGATGTTCGCAAGCGCATCTATCTGCCCTCCGCCGCGAGGGGTATTCCCCAGGACATTCTCCTTCGCCACATTGTACTGTGCCTCCGTGCCGGTACGTGCGGATGCATACATTGGAGCATAGGTGGCAGACTTGGCAGGATCAAATCCTCCGGATAACATGGAGGACATCTGTTGCAGGAGACTTTGGCGCAAGGGGTCTGTCTGCGTATAGGTATCCTGCGCGATTTGGGCGAGAGTGTTTTCATATCCGGATGGCGCAGGAGTAGAAGATCCACCTCCGCCCCCCCGGCTGAATAATCCTCCCAAGATCGACCCGCCCAATCCCAATCCTATTGGCAATAATGCTGCGCCCATATCACCCCTCCAATTGATTCGTAAGATATACTGTGATGATAGCCCCGACCCTCCGCCCCTCGTACACCATATTGCACATCAACGGTATGTACCCCGACTCAACGAACCCGATCCGCTTCGCGTACTTGATTGCCGCCGTGAACGTCTCCGGAGTAAACCCGACCAATACCGACAATGCCCCTATTCCCGACCAATACCGAAGCACCGTCTTTCCAATCTCTGCCCTAGGGAGTCCCAACATGCAGAAATGCACAAGCGCCGCCCCATCCACGATATGATTCAACCATGCGATACATACTATTTTCTTGGACAGCGTTTCTATGACGAGGACGGGATAATTATCAGGATTCTTCATCCACGATAGCCACTCGCCTTCGTCCCTCACCCCGCCATTATAGAAAAGTGATTCGTTCTTGCCCGTTTGCGCCATCTCGCGCCACAGGAACCTGAGTATTTCATCCGGTACGCTGAAACTTCCGTTCACAAATGCAGCAGGCCATAACTGGTATCGCTCGTTCATTCTCTCCCCCCGCGGAGTTATTCTAATTCCGCTGCGTATATGCTCACTGCTCCGGTTCCGTAAATCCTAGATTGCAACCGCTTCCCGTTGTCTCCTGCAACAAGCCGCTTCGTCGTGACCCGCGATCCGGTAAGTGTGTGAGACTGAATGCTTGACCCGTCAAGTAGCACCTGCGCTGTCGCGGTCCCGCCCACCTCCACGTCGTATTTAGCAGACCGAGGCATGTACACCCGCAGTTGATCCGACGCCTCCGCGCTCTGCCAGTCCCATGAGATCGCAACCGCGTTGTCAGTCGCAACGGAGGCATCCTCCAGCACCCATAGATATCCGGAGGAATCCGCCGCCAGAATTCGCGCATTCGTCTCATCGACGCAGACCGCCGAGAACGCCTGCCCGTAGTCGTAATGCGAGAATCTCTTCGTCCCGAGATCCAGCACAAGGACTTCGGAAGGATACGTTGCCGAACCGCCGGGGAATCCGAAGTACAGTTTCCCGAGATGCGCGAGTAGCCAGCAGTTACCCATGTTCGCCAGTACCCGACCGTCGATCCCCTGCGTCGTCGTACCCTGAAACACGGGACGGAAGTTGTTATTCGTCACATTGGAATCGTCCGCGCCGGAGAACGCCCATAGGCCGTCGTTTGCCACATGCAGGAGTCCGGCCCCTCGCAAGGCTAGAATACCGTCTTGTCCGACCCCCCCCGTCACCGCAGATTGCCGCAACGGGAAGAAGGACTGATACCCCGTCCCCTGGATGAGGTAGATTTCGGAAGCCGTCAGTACATACGCCTGCCCGTTGAACAGGCGCATCCCAACAGTTGTTTCCTGTATCGGGCAAACTTCGATGTAGTAGAGTGCGGGCCAGTATTCCGGCTGGTTCGGCTTGCAGAAATAGAGCAGATTGTCTTTCAGCAGAAAACATGTCCCGTTGAAGTCCGGGCCGATGACTACGGACCCCGCCGGAGGGCGGTAGTGATCGTAGGCGACTTCTGTCCCGAGGGAGTTGTCGCCGGTAAGAATATTATCCGAAGTCGTGCCGATTGCCACTTCATGCGAGTAGAGGAACGTCGCGCCACTTGCCAGCGTCCGATACAGCCGAACGTGCGTCACCTGGGAATCGGCGGATGCGACCCACGTCACATATACACCGGAATCCGCTTCGATGTATGCGGCATCCGACGGGTTGCTCTCGCATTCCAGCGTGTCGCCGTCCTTACGACAATAGGTATAAACGACACCGATCCTGCCGTTGATCGCATATCCGGAGACGTTTTCAAAGAACCACATATTGCGGTATGTTTCGGAGTCAGAATTGTTCTCTGCGATATCCCCTTCCCAGTCGTAGGAATCCTGGTACGTGCCGGATGTCTCCCCCCATTGGAAGGAGTTTGTGGCCGCATGGTACGTTCCTTCCCATCCTTGCGTATAGGCATACCCGGACACGTTGCCGGACAATGTTGGAATGGACGCCGGAGGTTCAATCCCCCATTCTGCAACGGTAGATCCGGTGATCCGCTTCCGGTCGGTTCCGTTCAAGGCGAAGATGGACTGCGTAAGCACGTTGAAAGCGTTGTACTTGATCGCGGACCACTTCGCCGAGGTCAGTCCGGAAGCGCCGAGGGATACCCCGTTGCGATAAATCTGCGTACTGCCGAAGGCGTACCGGACGCCTCCCTGCTCCACGATCCGATGGACCGGAGTGCCGACTGCCGCATCGGAGAGGCGCGTCGACCCTTTCCGCGTCGAGGCGATACCATCGCGGTCTAAATGAAGGTTCGTACACCGAGTCATCGCGCCGGACTGGATCACCTTCCCATCGGTCGAGAAGGGAAGATCGGACGCATCGGCGGCGACGTTCAATTCTCCGGATGGGTTGAAGCGGACAGGCATTTAATATCCCCTCGGGTACGTACTGGGAAGACGCAACTTGGAGCCTAACCGTCGCCGATCCTGCGATGCACCGATGCAGTAATCCCGCGCCTTCATACGGTTGCGTTTGTAGGTCTTCAGGGCGTTGATGCCGATTTCTTTTCGGACCTTCCAAAAATCACGGAGGCTCGGGATAAATCCGTCATTGTCCACGGAGAATGCCCGCTCCAGCGTACCGGCTTCGATGTAATGCAGGACGAACTCGGGCAGGTCCAGTTCGTCATCCCACGTCGCATCGTCGTCCTCCACATCGTAGGGCAATCGCTCATACACTACCAGGACCGCGCCCGCCGCATCCACCGTGCTCGTAATCATTCCGGTGTCGGACTGATCCACGGAATCCTCGCTCCACTGGACAAGTCCCTCGCCCAACGTATCCGAGAAGGTATCGCCGATTTCCTCTTCCTGCCATGTGATCGAAGATGGCCGTGGATAGAGGACGAACTGGTTATGCTCCAGATCGGGCCGCCAATAGTACTGCGGCGTGCCGCTTGCGGTTCGATAGGCCCAATCCTGCTCCGCCAACTCCTTTTGAGAGATGGGCGTGATCGGCGCCTCGTCCCATGCGGCGAACTTCGCCTTATGAAACTGGGCGTGAAGCGTCATCGGAACGTAATCCGCCGGCGCCGCAAAGGTGGACTCGAAAGGAATCGTGAATCGCGTGCCTGAATCATCAGGGCCGTCCGAGGATACCCAATAGACCGGCTCCCACGGATAGGACACTACCGATCCGTCCGCCTGCCACAGGTTGAGCGCCTGATACTTGTCGCCCTCGGCATAGTTCTCCTCCCAGTCGTGAATGAAGCAATAGGTGTACTGCGGAGGGTACGGATACGCGCCGACTTCCTCGATCAGACCGACCTTCTGGAATATCTCCAGTTGCGCCTCGTTCCACGAACGGCGCAGGAGGTCCGAGGACCAAATCTTGCCGGAAGGATCGCGCAAGAAACGGCGTATTTTTTTCAAGCTGGCGTTGAACGAACCCACGGTTCCCCTTTCCCCATCTCGAAGGTGCGTTCCGATTGCTTTGGATGGAGTTGCATCATGCCCGCTGTTTCCAAATACTTCGCCAGCCATTCATTCGCCCGTACCGCATCCCCCCTGGAGGCGTGAAACTCCATCGTGGCGTACTGTGTAGCCGCCTGTTGGAATACAGGCCGCAACCTGATCGGGTCCGTGTCTTTCGTGTACGCCTGCGGGATGACGGCGCAGGTGATCTCTAATACCTCACCGGAGGACGCAGGAGCCCTGTCGAATCCGAGATACTTGTATCCGATTTGCATGTATCTATCCGGCGAACCGCCACGCTTCAGGAACCACGGGTCCTGAAGAGATAGCGTGGAGATATCCGTCTGATCCAACTTGTATTGTCTCTGGCGGTTCCAACACTCCACGATCCATCCGAAATGATCCTTCGCCCACGACATCCGGTAGAAGAAACGGTCCGCGTACAGGGACAGGTGATAGACGCGCACGTAGGACCCGGAGACAAGGCACAACTCCTGGATCGCTGCGTTGATGGAGTCTCGAACCGGAGTGATCCCCGCGTCGGTATCTAAAAATACATCGGCCATTTAGATATCCTCTCCGATCATGTCTAAGACGGTTCGTTCAAGATCGTTTATCCCTCCGGCTCCAGAATCGGAAGGAATTGTAACCGGAGTAACCACTATCCCGGTATCTTCCCCAATTATTCCCAAAACACTGTTTTCCAAATAATTGCGTTCCCCCGTTCCTGGATCGGTGATGGTGGCAATCGGAATGCTGGTTATACCGATATCTTCACCGATCATGCTGAGGACGGTTTTCTCTAGGTCATTCCATCCACCGTAATCAATTACCTCCGGAATCTCTTCGGAGGGTGTTGCACTCGGAGACGGCGTTGCTGATGGCGTCCCTGAGGGTGTTGCGCTTGGCGTCGCGCTAGGCGATGGCGTAGCAGACGGAGTAGCACTTTCCGTCGCGCTTGCCGTCTCCGAAGGTGTCGCCGAAGCCGTCGAACTCGGAGTTGCAGATGCAGTAGCCGAAGGCGTCTGCGAAGGCGTCGCCGAGGCGGATGGTGTAGCACTCGGTGTAGCACTCGGTGTGGCACTCGGAGTCGCCGAAGCGGTGGAACTTGGCGTTGCACTTGCGGTAGCACTTGGTGTCGCTGACGCCGTAGAGGACGGCGTTGCACTCGGCGTATTCGATCCCGCACCCGCCGACGGGGTGGATGAGGGAGTGGCACTAGGTGAAGGCGTAGCACTCGGCGTAGAAGATACGGTCGCCGATGGTGTACGGCTCGGTGTTGACGACGGTGTGGCGCTCGGAGACGGTGTTGCCGACGGTGTGGAACTTGGTGTCGCCGACGGCGTACTACTTAATGTTCTACTAGGCGTAGAACTCGGCGTTGCTGACGCCGAGGGCGTCGCTGACGGAGTTGAAGACGGGGTAGAACTAAGCGTCGAACTAGGTGTCGCGGACGCTGACGGTGTAGCACTAGGTGTTGCGCTCGGCGTAGCCGACGGTGTACTGGACGGAGTTGCGCTTATGCTCGGCGTGGCGCTCGGTGTTGCCGACGGCGTAGAACTGATCGTGCTACTGGGCGTCTGCGACGGGGTACTACTAGGCGTTGCGCTGGCACTGGGCGTCGCAGACGGCGTATTGCTTGGCGTCGAACTTGGTGTACTGCTTGGCGTGGCGCTAGCAGACGGCGTACTGCTCGGCGTCGCGCTAGGCGTGCTGCTTGGTGTTGCGGACGGCGTTCTGCTTGGAGTGCTTGAAGGCGTAGCCGACGCGCTTGGTGTACTTGACGGCGTACTGCTGACCGTGGAACTCGGTGTCCGACTCGGTGTAGAACTCAGCGTACTTGATGGCGTCGCCGACGCTGAGGGCGTGGCACTCGGCGTCGAACTCGGCGTGGCGCTAGCAGACGGAGTCGCCGAAGGCGTTGACGATGGGGTGCTGCTTCCCGTGATCGGGTCAACGGTGAACGTCGGGGTTGCTACAATATCCGCCGTTCCCGTGGTCAACGCCTGCCACGGCACCGTTACCGTGATCGTTTCCTGCGCGGTGATGTTGTAATCGGCGGTTGCAGGAAGCGTGATCGTTACGACGGTATCCGAGGTTCTCACCACGGCAGAGACGCCCATCACGTCTCTTACCTTGGCGTTCCAGCCGGTCGCTTCCGATTGTGCCGAATCCAGCCCCGCGATTATCTCGTCGCGTATATCCGCGAACGTAGGCCCCCGTGAGGGGGTCGCGCTTGGCGTACTTGATGGCGTGGAACTCGGTGTGCTGCTCGGCGTGCGGCTCGGCGTACTGCTCGGCGTGCTGCTCGGCGTTGACGAAGGGGTATTGCTCGGCGTATTTGACGCTTCCCCTGGAGGTCTGAATACCCCAACAATGGATACGGAGCGGTCGAGACCATCGGTCGCCGCCGACATTGCCCCTGTAGCGGCGGTATCAGTCTTTACGGCATCGGCAACGGCTATGCCGCTGTCGGCCCCCGTAGTCGTAATCTTGTTTATTCTTAAAACCCACGTTCCCGTCGTGGGGTTGGTTCCTGTATTCCGTGCGCCCGCCTGTGAAGCATCCGAACCGGAAGCGGTAGCGGGATCGGTTACTGCGTCAAACGCCCCGCAAGTGTTGTCGTCTCCACTGGAGACCATGTAGACAAGAAGGTCGCCTGCGGTGGCGTTGATCGTAGCGGCGGCGGGTTGACCCGCCCCGGCAAGGGTGGCCGCATTCCCGGTACGATAGGGGGCGAGGCTCCCGCCGCGATACCGGAGGACGGTTCCTTGTAGGACCCCAGTACCCGCCGTTCTTGTAAACGCGAATGTTGGGTCTGCGCCTGAAGTAAGGACGG
>Ga0315281_10008568_pt1 | contig 14293 bp, 13 predicted proteins | sample YL17G07_0_MG_FD_204540 | JGI IMG/M metagenome (GOLD analysis project Ga0315281, IMG submission 204540) | Sediment microbial communities from Yellowstone Lake, YNP, Wyoming, USA - YL17G07_0 | ecosystem: Environmental > Aquatic > Freshwater > Lake > Sediment | place: USA: Wyoming | collected...
CGCTGCGGGGCGCGCGGTCGGCGGCGTGCAGTTGCCCCAGGCCGTGGATCGACTTCAGGTGACCATATCCGATGCCTCCGGCAGCGTTATTCATCGCGCCGAGCTCGGCGCCCAGGCGCAGGGCATCGTGCGGATCGAATGGGACGGCACGGCCGACAGCGGGGCTGCGGCCGCCGCCGGGCGATACCAGTTCAGCGTCACCGCAACTGCGCATGGCCAGGCGGTCGCATCGGAGCCGCTCATGGTGGGCCGTGTGCAGGCGGTCATGTCCGGCCAGGACGGAACGAATCTGGATTTGGGTACGCTGGGCAACGTCAGGCTGGCGCAGGTAAGGCGGTTTCTATAGCGGTCTATCAGGAAGGGGAGCCGGGCAGGACGGCAACGCGCGCCTGCAACTCCCCAAAGACGAAAATTATCTGGGAGAAAAGGCATGAGTTTTCAGCAGGGACTGAGCGGCCTGAATGCGGCCGCGAAAAATCTGGACATCGTCGGTAATAACGTCGCCAACGCCAATACCGTCGGCTTCAAAGGCGCGGAGGGGCAGTTCTCCGACATTTTTGCCGCGGCGGGCGCGGGATCGGGCCGCACGGCGGTGGGCATCGGCACGCAACTGTCCAGAGTCTCGCAGGTATTCACGCAGGGCAACGTCACCGTATCGAGCAACCCGCTCGACATGGCGATCAACGGCAATGGTTTTTTCCGCCTCAGCGACAACGGCACGATCAGCTATAGCCGCAACGGCCAGTTCTCCCTGGACAGGAACGGCTACATCGTCAACGCCGGGGGCGGGCGCCTGACGGGCTATACGGCCGGCGCCGGCGGCGCGCTGGCGACCTCGGCGCCGACCGACATCCAGATCGTCCAGTCGGACATCGCACCCAGGACCACCACGAGCGTGTCGGCGGGTGTCAATCTGGACTCGCGCAAGGCGATCAACGCGGCGACCTTCAATATCGCCGATTCGACGACCTATGACAGCGCCACTTCGCTGTCGGTCTACGACAGCCTGGGCAATGCGCACGCGGTGTCGCTCTATTTCACCAAGAGTGCCGCCAACGTCTGGGACGCGTACGCCGGCGCCGACGGCGTGCCGGTTGGCTTCGTCCCCCCCGCGGCTCCCGTGGCAATCGGCACCATCACTTTCGACGGCGCGACCGGCCTGATCGACACCACGGCCACCACGCTGCCCTTCGCCATTTCGGTGCCGGTCACGACCGGGGCCACCGATCCGATGCCGATCAATGTCGACTTCACCGGCACGACCCAGTTCGGCAGCGCGTTCGGCGTGAATGCCCTCAACCAGGATGGCTACGGTTCGGGTCGCCTCGGGGGCTACAACATTTCCGCGGATGGCGTCATCCAGGGCCGCTATTCGAACGGTCAGACCCAGACGCTGGCCCAGGTTGTGGCGGCCAATTTCACCAATCCCGGCGGCCTGCAGTCGACCGGCGCGAACGGCTGGGGCGAGACCATCGGCTCCGGTCCGGCGCTGGTCGGCGTTCCCGGCACCGGGAGCCTGGGCAGCATACAGTCGGGCGCGCTGGAAGATTCCAACGTCGACCTCACGGCCGAACTGGTCAAGATGATCATGGCGCAGCGCGTGTATCAATCCAACGCGCAAAGCATCAAGACCCAGGATGCGGTGCTGCAGACGCTGGTGAACATGCGCTGATGATCTCGGGGTCGCCGGGGTCGGAGCAAGCGTGCGCCGGGCCCGGTGCGCCCGGCCTCCGGCTTCCGGCACAACCCGATCAATCCCGCTCAAGGCAACCATGGACAAACTGATCTACACGGCCATGACCGGCGCCAAGCAGACGCTCTATCAGCAGGGGGTCGTCGCCCACAATCTCGCCAATCTGAGCACCAATGGCTATCGCGAGGAGGCGGCCTCATTTCGCGCAGTGCCCGTCCAGGGCGACGGGCTTCCCACGCGGGTGTCGGTGGTGGACACGATCACCGGCGCGAACATGACGCCCGGCACGATTCAGAGGACAGGGCGCGACCTGGACGTCGCGGTTCAGGGTCCGGGCTGGCTCGGCGTGGAAGCACGGGACGGCGCCGAAGCCTATACGCGCAACGGCAGCTTCGTCATCAGTTCAGAGGGGATTCTTCAGACGGGCACCGGGCTGAACGTGATGTCCGAAGGCGGCCCGATCTCGATTCCCGCCAACCACAGCGTGACCATAGCGCGGGACGGCACCGTATCGGCCGTGCCGCAGGGGCAGGGGCAGAGCAACGTGATGGTGGTGGGGCGCCTGAAGCTGGTGAATCCTCCCGATGCCGATCTGGCCAGGGGGCAGGACGGCCTGTTCCGCACCCGCGACGGCGCGCCGGCCGAGGCCTCGCAGGACGTGGCCCTGGTATCGGGGGCGCTGGAGACCAGCAACGTCAACGCCGTGGAGGCGATGGTGTCGATGATCACCCTTGCGCGCCAGTTCGAGATGCAGATGAAGCTGCTGCAGAACGCCGAAGCAAATGCCAAGAGCGCCGACCAGCTGCTCTCGGCGAGTGGCTGATGAACATGGAATTCGGGCACGGAAACCGGTCTTTTCGGAGGTTCGCGAAACCGGCCATGAGCCAGACTGGGCATGAGCAGAAGCGCGCGCCACGCGCGCGCGAAGTGATGGGCCCGTGCGCAAAGCGCACGCTACACGTGAGGGCAACAAGATGATCCGCTCGCTATGGATTTCCAAGACCGGTCTGGACGCGCAGCAGACGCAGATCGACGTCATCGCCAACAACCTGGCCAACGTCAGCACCAACGGCTTCAAGCGCTCGCGCGCGGTATTCGAGGATCTGCTCTACCAGACGCTGCGCCAGCCCGGGGCACAGTCCTCGCAGCAGACCCAGATTCCCTCCGGCCTGCAGATCGGCACCGGCGTGCGCCCGGTGTCCACCGAGCGCATTCAACTGCAGGGCAACCTGCAGCAGACGGGCAACAATCTCGACGTCGCGATCCAGGGCAACGGTTTTTTCCAGATTCAGATGCCCGACGGTACCACCGGCTACACGCGCGACGGCTCCTTCCACAGGGATGCGCAGGGGCAGCTCACCACGGCTTCGGGTTACCGCCTGCAGCCCTCGGTGACCATTCCCGCCAACGCGCAGACGATCACCATCGGCAGGGACGGAACGGTCACGATCCAGGCCCAGGGGCAGGCCGCCACGACCCAGATCGGCACCATACAGCTGGCCAGTTTCATGAACCCGAGCGGGCTGCAAAGCCATGGCGAAAACCTTTACCAGGAGACCGCTTCCTCGGGCACGCCGAACACCAACACCCCCGGGACCAACGGCCTGGGCTTGCTCAACCAGGGCTACGTCGAGACCTCGAACGTCAATGTCGTCGAGGAACTGGTGAACATGATCCAGACCCAGCGTGCCTACGAGATCAACTCCAAGGCGATCCAGACCTCCGACCAGATGCTGCAGCGCCTGTCGCAACTGTGAGACGGCAAGCGGCAGAACTGAAATTTTGAGGGACCCCATGAACACCGATATCGATCGCGGCGAGCCACTGATGTCCTGGGGCGAGCGCGCGCTGATCGCTCTGATTGCGGTGTTCGCGGTGCTGGTGACCGCCGGCTGCGCCAGTTCCAAGACGGTGAGCGTGCACCAGCCGCTGAGCGCGCGTCCGCCGGAGCCGCAGCGAGCCACCTATGCAAACGGAGCGATCTATGGGGCGGCCAATTACCAGCCGCTGTTTGAAGACCGGCGCGCGCGCAATGTCGGCGACACGCTGATCGTCTCGATAAACGAGAAGATCAATGCGAGCAAGGATTCCGAAACCAAGACCGACCGCACCGGCTCGGTCACGGCCTCGGTGCCGACGATCACCGGCCTGCCGTTCAGGTCACTCCAGGGGCTTTCGGCCAACGGCAATTCCACCAGCAGCTTTGACGGCAAAGGGCAGAGCGCGAGCAACAACACATTCATCGGCACCATTACGGTAACCGTGATCGAGGTGCTGCCCAACGGCAACATGCTGGTTTCGGGTGAAAAGCAGATCGGGATCAACCGCGGTACCGAATTCATCCGCTTTTCCGGTGTCGTGAACCCGGCTCAGATCGTGTCAGGCAACACCGTGTCCTCGGTGCAGGTTGCCGATGCGCGCATCGAATACCGCGCAGACGGACCAATCGACGAAGCGCAGGTCGTCGGCTGGCTGTCGCGCTTTTTCTTCTCATTCCTGCCCTTCTGAGACATGAACCCGAACCTTCGATGCGCAGGCCGCAGCCCGATGCCCCGGCGCGATTGCCTTCTCGCTGTGCTGGTGCTGGCGCTGGCATGCATTGCAGCTTTGGCCGGCGCGCCCGCGCACGCCGAGCGGATCAAGGACCTCGCCACCATACAGGGCGTGCGTTCCAACCAGCTCATGGGTTACGGGCTCGTGGTCGGTCTGGATGGCAGCGGTGACCAGACCACGCAGACGCCGTTTACCGTGCAGAGTCTCGTAACCATGCTCGGTCAGCTCGGCATCAATCTTCCGCCCGGCAGCAGCCTGCAGTTGCGCAATGTCGCGGCTGTGATGGTGACCGCGACTCTGCCGGCATTCGCCAAGCCGGGGCAGCAACTGGATGTCACGGTATCGTCGCTGGGCAACGCCCGGTCCCTTCGGGGCGGCACACTGCTGTTTACACCGCTCAAGGGTGCCGACGGCCAGATCTACGCGATGTCGCAGGGCAACGTGCTGGTGGGCGGCGCCGGTGCCGGCGCCGCGGGCAGCCGGGTTCAGGTGAATCATCTTTCGGCGGGGCGCGTTCCGGCAGGCGCGACCGTGGAGCGTGCCGTGCAGACAGACGTCGGGCAGGGGCCGTACGTGCACCTTGAATTGAACGCCACCGATTTTGGCAGCGCCCGAAAGGTCGCCGAGGCCATCAACGCGCGCATCGCGCCCGGCACCGCAGTGGCGCTCGATGGGCGGGTGATACAGATGCGCGCCCCGCTGCAGCCTGATGAGCGCGTGGCGTTCATCGCCCAGGTCGAGGACGTAGAAGTCCAGAACGCCATTCCCGCGGCAAAAGTCATCATCAACGCCCGCACCGGCTCGATCGTGATGAATCAATCGGTGACCCTTGAGGCCTGCGCCATCGCGCACGGCAACCTGACCGTGACGGTGAGCGTCGAGCCGGTCATCAGCCAGCCCGGACCGTTCTCCAGCGGCGGGCAGACGGTCGTTGCCGAGCGGGCGAACATCCAGATCAAGCAGGACGCCGGCCAGATCATCCCCGTGCCGGCATCGCCAAAGCTGGCCGATGTCATCAAGGCGCTCAACGCGGTCGGAGTGACACCACAGGATCTGCTCGCGATCCTGCAGGCGATGAAGGCGGCCGGCGCGCTGCGCGCCGAGCTGGAGATCATCTGAGCGGGCCGATGACCATGGCTTCCGTACCTGCCGTACGTGGAATTGCGGACCTGCAGGGCACGCTCGCCATCGATGCACAGGCGCTGGGCGCGCTGCGGGCGCAGGCGAAGCATTCCCCGGATGCGGCGCTGGAGAAGGTCGCCACCCAGTTCGAGGCGCTGTTCATGCAGATGATGTTGAAGAGCATGCGCGAAAGCGTGCCGCAGGAAGGCATGTTCGACAGCGATGCCACCCGCACCTACATGAGCATGCTCGACCAGCAGCTGGCCACCAGCCTGGCCGGAAGGAGCGGGCTGGGGCTGGCCGCCGTGCTGGTCAAGCAGTTGCGCGGCCTGGGCGGCGCCGGTGGCGCACTCCAGGGTGGACAGCAGGCCGGAGCGCAACCTGGATCGCAGCCAGTCGAGTCGGCAGCGGGCGTCCATTCGCCGCTGAATCCGTCGGTAAGCCCGCCCGTGAACCCGCCCATGAACCGGCCCGTGAACCCGTCGGTGAACCTGTCGGTGAACCCGTTCAATCCGGTCGAAGGGTATGCGTTGCAGGAGGTCCCGTCGCCGCTTAGGGAATCGGTAGCGCCGACGCCGGTACCGGCGCAGATACCGGCGCACGTGCGCGAGTTCATCGACAAGATCGGCGCCCAGGCGCTTGCAGCGAGCCGCGAGACCGGCGTTCCCGCGCGCTTCATTGCCGCGCAGGCGGCGCTCGAGTCGAATTGGGGCCGAAACGAGATTCGCGGCGCCGACGGCGCGCCCAGCCACAACCTGTTCGGCATCAAGGCCACGCGCGGCTGGAGCGGAAAAACCGCCGACGCCGTCACGACCGAATACGCCAATGGCACGGCGGCAAGGACCACGGAGAAATTCCGTGCCTACGATTCCTATTCCGAGGCGTTCCTCGACTACGCGCGATTGCTCAGGACGCGCTACAAGGATGCGGTGGCCGCAGGAAACGATGCGGCGGGATTCGCGCAGGGCCTGCAGCGCGCGGGCTATGCCACCGATCCGCGTTACGCCGAGAAAGTCGCGCGCATCATCCAGACCAGCTTCAGCGCACGGGCATGAGGACTAAGCGGCCATGACATCCAGCATCTACGGCATCGGCACCGGCGCGCTCGGCAACGCGCAGGCCGGCGTTTTGACCGCGGGCCACAACATCGCCAATGCCAATACGCCGGGTTTTTCGCGCCAGACCGTCGAGTTCAAGGCCAACGACGCCTTTTTCTCCGGTGCGGGTTTTGTGGGGACGGGGGCGTCGGTCGCCACCATCCAGAGGAACTATGACGGTTTTCTGGGGGACCAGGTGCGCCAGTCCAGCAGCGACGCGGCCTCCCAGTCCGCGTATCTGGCGCAGATGAAGCAGATCGACGATCTGCTCGGTGATCCGTCGGCCGGCCTCTCGCCGGCGCTGGGCGGCTTTTTCCAGGCCGTGCAGGCGGTATCCGCGCAGCCGGCGGACATGTCGGCGCGGCAGGCGCTGCTGTCGAGCGCGCAGGCGCTGGCGGCGCGATTCCGATCCTTCGACAGTCAACTGAGCGCTCTGCGGGAGGCGGCCAACCGCAACATCCAGGCCAGCGTCGGGCGCATCAATACGATGACGCAGCAGATCGCGACCCTCAATGACCGCATCTCGCGGCTGGCCGGGGTCGGCGCGACGGGCCAGCAGCCGAACGACCTGCTTGACCAGCGCGACGCCCTGGTGGCCGACCTTAACAGGGAAATCGGCGCCAGCGTGGTTCACGCGAGCGACGGAAGCTACAGCGTGTTTCTTTCCAGCGGCCAGCCCGTCGTGCTCGGCAACAGCGCCTACGCGCTGAAGGCGGTTGCCGATACCGAGGTTGCCAGCGACACCCAGGTGTCGGTAGCCATGGGTATCGGCGGTGTGGTGCAGTTGCGGCTGAGAGCCGATGACCTCTCCGGCGGCAAGCTGGGCGGGTATCTCGCCTTTCGCCGCGAGGGATTGACCGATGCCCAGAATGCGCTCGGGCGCATCGCGATGGCCGTCGGGGCGAGCGTCAACGAACAGCACCGGCTCGGGCAGGACCTCAACGGAAATTTCGGCGGCGATCTGTTTGCGATAGGCAGCCCGGTCGTCATTGCCAACGCGAACAATGACCAGACCACGCCTGCTGTCGTATCGGCAAGCGTGGTGGATTACAGCGCGCTGGAGGCGAGCGACTACCGGCTTTCCTACGACGGCGTGAGCTACACCATGACGCGGGTTGCCGACAACGCGCTGGTGTACAGCGGTGCGGGCTTTCCCGGCGTGACGGTGGATGGCCTGTCGATCAGCCTGGATTCGGGCTCGATGGCCGCCGGCGACCGGTTTCTCATCCAGCCGGTGCGGGCCGGCGCGCGCGATCTGGATGTGGCGCTCAGGGACCTGCGCAGCATTGCCGCGGCGGCGCCGATGCGCACTTCCGCTGCGCTGGCCAACACCGGCACCGGTTCAGTGAGCGCCGGCACCGTGGACGCGCCGCCTCCGCCCAACGCCAGCCTGCAGAGCACGGTCACGATCACGTTTGCCAGCCCGACCACATTTGATGTCACGGGCGTCGCGGGCAGTCCGAGCGGCGTAGCGTACTTGCCGGGCGCCGGGATCAGCTACAACGGCTGGACCATCCAGATCAACGGGCAGCCCGCCACGGGCGACATTTTCACGGTCAGCGCCAACAGCAACGGTTCGGGCGACAACCGCAATGCGCAGCTTCTCGCTGCCCTTCAGACTGCAAATCGCGTTGGAGGCGCCACATTCAACGGAGCCTATGGGCAGCTCGTCAGCCAGGTTGGGAACAAGACCAGCGAACTTCAGATAACCAGCGACGCCCAGGCAAACATTGCGGCGGCCGCGGAAAAGGCGCAAAACGCCGTATCCGGCGTCAACCTGGACGAAGAGGCCTCCAATCTGATCCGCTACCAGCAGGCCTACCAGGCGGCCGGCAAGATGATCGGCATCGCCAACACGCTGTTTGACACCATTCTCAACCTCAAGTCCTAAGAGATTAAGGGCGATCTCATGCGCATCAGCACCAAGGACATATTCGACTCCAGCGCGCTCATCCGCAATCAGGCGGAAATGATGAAGACCCAGGCGCAGATTTCCAGCGGACGCAGGATCGTGTCACCCGCGGACGATCCGGTGGGTGCCGCCGAGGCGCTAAGATTGCGCCAGACGGACAATCTCAGCGCGCAGTACCAGGCGAACCAGCAGTCCGCGCTCAATACCCTCGGACAGGCCGAGTCGGCGCTGGGCGACGTGACCACGCTGCTGCAGAATGTGCGAACCTCCGTCATTGCCGCGGGAAACGGGAGCCTCAACAATTCGGACCGCCAGTCAATGGCGCAGGCCATCGCCGGGCAGCTCGACCAATTGATCGGATATGCCAACTCCAGCAACGCGGCCGGCGGCTACCTGTTCGCCGGCTACAGCGACGGGGTGGAGCCTTTTACCAAGAGCGCTTCGGGGGTGACCTACAGCGGCGACCAGGGCGGGCGCACTCTGCAGGTATCGGAATCCCGGTCGATCGAGGTATCGAGCAATGGCTTCAACATTTTTCAACGCGTACCGGCCGGCGGCAGCACATTCTCCGGCGCGGCGGCAGCGGGCAACGCCGGCACGGGCTCGATCGGACGGGTGGAAGTAGGCGATTCCACGGCGCTGCTCCCGGGGCACACTTACAGGGTGCTGTTCGCCGTGGCCGGCCCGGCTACAACCTACACCGTCAACGACACGACGGCCGGGCTGCCAGGCACGAACGTGGCCGGACAGGTCAACGTTCCTTACACGAGCGGCAGCGCGATCAGCTTCGACGGTATTCAGTTTCCGATCTCGGGCCTGCCGTCGGATACCGATACCTTTGACATTATGCCGGCCGCGAAGCAGAGCGTGTTTGAGACGCTGCAGAAGCTCGTGGACGTACTCACGAGGCCGGTCAGCGCCGCAGCCGACAGGACGACCCTCAGCGACCAACTCCAGGCCGCGTTAGGAAACATCGACAGTGCCGTTGATCAGGCACTCGCGGTGCGCTCCTCCATGGGCTCGCGCATGCAGGAGATCGAGAGCCTTCAGAACATCGTGGGGGCGCGGGATACGGCCACCAAGTCGGCGCTGTCGCAGATCGAGGACCTGGATTACGCCGCGGCGATCAGCACCCTGTCGCGCCAGCAACTGGTGCTGGAGGCGGCGCAGAAGTCCTACGTCGGCGTGACGCGCCTGTCGCTGTTCAATCTTCTCTGAGGTCCCGCCGGCTATGGGTATGGACACCAACCGCACGCCATCGGAGGCGGCACGCGAGACGCTGAAGCGCCTGACGTTGCGCAAGCTTGCGCCGACTCCGGAAAATTTTACCGAAATCTACGAAGAGGTCGCGGCCAACGACGAGGGCGGGCCGCCGCAATCCGCGGCGCGCATGCTCGAGCGCCTGGCTGCCGAGTTCTCCACCACCGGGGCGCCCGGGGCGCAGCTTGCGCGCCAGGTGCAGGACAAAAACTGGGCAGAGGTGCACAAGCTGCTTGCCGAACTGGCACGAAGCAAGGGCGATCGCGGCAACGCAAAGGACGGCGACGAACCCGGCGACTGGGGAACTCTGGTCCACAACCTGCTGCGCGAATTCGAGATACGGCATGGCGGCTGGACCACCGCGCGCAAACGCGACAGCCTGGAGCGGATCCTGGACGGCTCCGGCGGCGACGCCGGCAAACTGCGAGCCCGCATCGAGCGCCTGATCCATTCCTGGTCGGAGGCGCCGGCCGCCTCCGCACCTCCTTTAGCCGCTGCGGCTGCAGCAGCGCAGGCGGATGCGGAATTCACCGAGGACCCCGCCGCCCGCGCCGAGCCGCCGGTGATCGGGGCGGACGCCGAGGTCCCCGGCCTGCTGCGCGAGCTGGTGGCGCGCACGCTGCGCATGGCCGTGGGGCACCGGATGGGGGGCGACACTCAGATTGTGCAGAGCGCCGAGCAGCTCGCCGAAAAGCTGCGCCGCGCTGAATCACCGGCGCAGATCAACCAGTGCGCTGCCGAACTGAAGGATTTCTGGCTCAGGTTCGACGCTCGCACCCGGGACGAGAACGAGACCCGGCAGGCGATGCTGCGTCTCATCAATCTGCTGATCGAGAACGTGGGCGAGTTGCTCTCCGACGACTCGTGGCTGAAAGGCCAGATCGGCGCGCTGCGCGAGCTCGTCGCCGGGCCGATCGATCTGCCCAGGCTCAAGGATGCCGAGCGGCGGTTCAAGGACGTGCTGCTCAAGCAGGGGGTGATGCGCCAGTCGATGGACGACCACAAGGCGGCGCTGAAGAACATGCTGGCGACCTTCATCGACCGGCTCGGGGCGCTCACCGAGAGCACCGGGGGTTTCGGCGATCGCATCGAGGGCTACTCCAGGCGCATCCGGGAGACCAACGATCTGGGTCAGCTCGACGGACTGCTGCGCGAGCTGATGCAGGAAACGCGCGGCATGCGCACCGACGTGCTGCGTTCGCGCGACGAGCTGCTCGAAACGCGCAAGAAAGTCCACGATTACGAGAGCCGCATCCACGTCCTGGAGCAGGAACTCTCGCAGGTCAGCGAGCAAGTCCGCGAAGACCAGCTCACGCAGGCTTTGAACCGCCGCGGGCTGGAGGAAACCTACGCGGTTGAAATCGCCCGCTGCAGCCGGAAAAAAACGCCCCTGTGCATTGCGCTGCTGGACATCGACGACTTCAAGAAGCTGAACGACCGCTTCGGCCATCAGACCGGCGACGACGCGCTGGTGCATCTGGTGGCGGTCATACGCGAGACGGTGCGGCCTTCGGACAGCGTGGCGCGCTTCGGCGGCGAGGAGTTCGTGATCGTGCTGCCCGAGGCCAGCCTGGAGGAAGCGATGACGATCACAAGCCGCGTGCAGCGCGCGCTGACGCGGCGCTTTTTCCTCGCCAACAACGAACGGCTGCTCATCACATTCAGCGCGGGCGTGGCGCTGCACGACGGCAGCGAATCGCGCGACGCCATCATCGCCCGCGCCGACGCTGCGCTCTACCGGGCCAAGCGCGCAGGCAAGAACCGCGTCATCGCGGCCTCCTGAGGCGGGCGCAGGAGCGGGAGGAAAATCAATCCTGCTGTTTTCACACCCCAGGCCGATGCCGGCGCGGGAATCGACGCGGGGCGGCCTTCATAAGCAGTGCAAGCGTCCGATAACCGATAATAGTGAAATGATCCTGGTACGGGCCGCAAGGACATGGGCGAACCTTCTGAGGTAGGATTCGATTTCGAAGCGTGGGCGAAGCTCGCCCGCGAAAACCCGGAGGAATTCGAGCGCAGGCGCGAGCAGGAAATCCGCAAAGTCATCGACGCGCGCCCCGACCTGCGGCACCGGCTCGAGGGGCTTCAGTTCCGCATCGACGCCGAGCGCAAGCTGGCGCGCACGCCGCTCAAGGCATGTCTGCGCATCTCCACGCTCATGTGGGACAGCTTCTACAACCTCAAAGACGAGCTCGGCGGGCTGGCGACCGCCGTGCACAACTGCGAACCGGTTCCACCCGCCAGTGCGAGTCGGCATGCCGAAGTCATCCCGCTGCGCAGGCCGTCCGATACCGGCGACACCAAACGCTAATGTGTTGAGTCCATAATTCGCCGACGATTTCTATCGCTGCCAATCCCGCGAAGCTTGTCCCCGCGAAAGCGGGGAGCGAGGAGGGCGCTGAGTCGGTCTGCGAATATCGGCGATAGCGCGCGAGTGACACCGGCGCTCCTGCGATGCCTGAATTGGCGGGCGTTTCCCCGCTTGCTCCATCGATCATGGTGGCGTTGCAGCGCGCACGATGCCTCCATGATCAATACCGATGAGACGCAGGTCCTGGTAAACCGAAGGGAGGCAGCAATGTACCGCGACAACGCAATGGGCTGCGATGCGCAGCGCTATCCGCTGGAACAGGAGTCCCTGGCATGGATCGACGACGAATACTGCCTGGAATGTGATGAGACCGACGTGCGCGAGCTTGTAGCCGACAATCTCGGCACACTGCTCCCGTCGGACTGAATTCGGCAACGCGCGGCCCAGAAAGCCTCCTCCTTGGCCGGCACACGCGCAAGCGTGTGGACCGGCCGTTTTTTTGCATCATTGCAACGCGCCGCACGCGCGTCATGCACCGCGGCCTTGCGCACCGGCAGCAATCCCCCGGACAGGAAATAAATCCTGCTCATTTCGCGCCTCCGGGGGCGGGAGGGCGCCTGAGGCGGGCCGGAGGGGCAGGCCGGAGGGCTCAATTATCCGCGCCGCGGGCCGATATCTCGTCAGGGACGGTCTGAACGAGGATGCGATGCCCCCTTGTCAGTCGCCAGTCCCCCAGATCAGGGGAAGGTCGCGGATTTGATCCGGGCTTCCTCAGCTGTCATGGCCCTGATGCGAGGATTTGTTGAATACATCCCAGCCCTCCGCAGCGATGCACGCGCCGGTGCCCAACCTGCGTGCGCCTGCGCACGACGCCCGGGCCTCGGCCGGTGAAAGGACTGCGGAGGAGAGCCTTTGCGCGCACGCCTGGCGCTTGCTGCGCACCAGGGCAAGCAACGCGGCGACCGCAGTGCTCGATCCCGGCATCGCGTGGCTGCAGCGACTGCGCAAGGCGGCCGGCGGCGCGCAGGGCGCGGACGGCGGATCCGGCGAAGACCGGCGAAGACCGAGGGATGATGGGGCCAACGACAGGCCAGGCGGGCGGCGCGATGCGGCTGCGCCCGCTGCGCAGGGCGCGGCCCCGGCGCCCAAACCCACGCGCCGCCTGCGCGCCTTCCTGATCTATCTCAGCGTACTGCTGGCCGGCGGCATGGGCGGCGGGGCCCTCGCCTTCAACCTGTTCGCGAAACTGCTCGATCGCCAGTCCGCGGAAAGCCGGCGCCTGCAGGCGACACTGTCGAAAAATGCCAAGTCCGCCGCCGCGGCCAAGAAAGAACTCGAGCTGGCGCAATCCAAGCGCATCGAAGCGGAGAAAAAACTCGAGGCCTCCATTGCCGAGCATGCGAAGTCCTCGCCCGAGAAACAAACGAAGCTCGATGAAGCGGAACACCGGCCCGCAACGATGCTCGCGGCCGAACGCGCCCGCGATTCCCGGCAGCCCTCAGCCGTCAGCCGCGACAGCGCCGGCGGCAAGGCGCTCCCGGTCAAGACCGGCAATTGCAAAGTGGACGGGAACAACAGCTCTGCGCTGAAAGACTGCATCAACGAATTCAACCGCAAGGGAAACCCTTGAGCAGCGCTTCCCTTGAGCAGCGCTTCCTTGGGTCCTGAATCATAAAAAACGCGCTTGCTGCCCTTGTGCCGTGAGTAGCGCAGCCGCGCTCTTATCGAAGGAAACAAAAGTTTCCCCGCCGAGCCAGTTTCCCTCATAGGCAATAACACCATCGGCGAAATCCCCGCCAGCTTCGAGCACGGACAAGCCCGCCTCGACCGCAGGCCTGTTCATTTTCACGTTTGCGGCAGCAAGCAGCGCACGGATTGCGGTGGCCGCATCGGCGGGTTGGAAGTCGTACACCCTGCGCAGTACCCGCACAAACTCACACAGGCACGGCAGCGCGGCTTGCACGAGCGATTCGAGACTCTTGCGGAAAACCCGATGCAAGCCCGCAGCGCAAGCGAACTCTCGCCGGGTTGTAAGACAATGTTTGACATCAGGGTGATTGTTGCCTAGTATTACATTGTTGAACGGCGAGGAATAGAACATGGAAACCGCGATACGCAAACTTGGCAACAGCGCCGGCATCATATTGCCGGCCCCATTGTTGAGGTCACTGAAGTGCGAGGTTGGCCAAATCATCGACATTGAGGTTGAGGACGGCCGCTTGGTGATAACACCGAGGAGAAGCAAGCGCTATAGCGCAGCGGAGTTGAACGCCCAATGCAATCCACGGGCGCCCATGCCGGATGATCTTGTGGCCTGGGAACGTGCGCCGGTTGTCGGCAGCGAG
>Ga0315281_10008570_pt1 | contig 14292 bp, 10 predicted proteins | sample YL17G07_0_MG_FD_204540 | JGI IMG/M metagenome (GOLD analysis project Ga0315281, IMG submission 204540) | Sediment microbial communities from Yellowstone Lake, YNP, Wyoming, USA - YL17G07_0 | ecosystem: Environmental > Aquatic > Freshwater > Lake > Sediment | place: USA: Wyoming | collected...
TCGCGGATTTCGAACTATAATCTAACCATGTCTCAACCTCACGTCCAACTCTTCATCACTTGCATCGTTGATTCGCTCTTCCCGAATGTCGGCGAGGCGATGGTGGCAGTGCTGGAACGCCTCGGCGTGGAAGTGGAATTCCCCGAAGCCCAGACGTGTTGCGGCCAGCCCGGTTATAACGCAGGCTTCCGCGCCGAGGCGCGGGAACTGTCCCTGAACTTCATTAGCGTATTTGAGCAGGCCTCACCTCCTCAGCCCCCCTCTCCTGAACGAGCAGTTCCGTTCAGGAGAGGGGGGGCGGGGGGTGAGGTTTTTGTCCTCACTCCCTCCGGCTCCTGCGCCGCGATGGTCATTCACGGCTATCCCGATCTCTTCGCCGATGACCCGGCGAACCTCGCCCGCGCCCAAGCCCTCGCCGCCCGCACTTACGAGTTCTCACAATTTCTCGTGGAGGTGCTGAAGGTCGAAGACGTGGGGGCGAAGTTCAACGGCTCAATCACCTATCATCCCTCCTGCCATCTCGCGCGCGGCCTCGGCATCCAGGACGCCCCGCTGAAATTGCTCGCCAACGTGCGTGGCGCGGAATTCACGCCCTTGCCCAACGCCGAAGAGTGTTGCGGCTTTGGCGGCCTCTTCGCAGTGAAGCACGGCGACATCTCCGGCGCGATACTCGACAAGAAATTAGAAAACATCCGCGCCACTAAAGCCAATACCGTTGTCGGCTGTGATATGAGTTGTCTGATGCACATTCAAGGCGCGCTTTCCCGCGACGAGTCCCGGACGCGGTGCGTGCATTTGGCGGAAGTGTTGGCAGGGCAGGGGGAGTAAAAGGGAACCACAGATTACGCAGATTACACGGATTTTGATGTGGGTGTAATTTTATTGTGAGGCCTCTCTCCCAACCTCACAGGTTGTATACTTGTCCTAATCCTATTTTGAGAGAGTCAACCAGTGTTAGACACAATCAAAGCCTCTGCAGTTTTGCCTCAACAGAATGTAATGTTGGACGGGATTGAGCATCTCGACCAGCATTTGTCGCGACATTTCAAAAGCAAATTACTTCTTCAGCCTGCGTTCACACGGCAGTTGGTCAGTTTTCAGGCGAATAAAGCCCGGCCTGTTTACCGATGGTACAAGTACAAAGAGGCTTTCTCGGCGGCTTTGGTTGAACACCTCTTCCAAAAGTATGAAGTCACAAAAGGCAAAGTCCTTGACCCCTTTGCCGGTAGTGGCACAGCCTTGTTCGCGGCCAGCGCGGCAGGCATAGATGCCGATGGCATTGAACTCTTGGCTATTGGCCAGCAAATAATCGAAACGAAGAAGCTATTTGATTCTGAGTTCACGCCTGAAGACTTTGAAGTATTGCAACGCTGGTCATCTTCGCAAACTTGGAAGCAATCAGAGGACAAGGTCGTTTTATCAGAGTTGCGGATTACACGCGGGGCTTACCCTGAGCAAACAAAAGAGTCGATTGAAAAATATCTGAGTGCGTGTCAGAAAGAAAATGCCCGGGTTCAGGCCGTCTTGCGTTTCGCCTTACTCTGCATCTTAGAGACCATTAGTTATACCCGCAAGGACGGTCAATATCTTCGCTGGGATTACCGCTCGGGGCGCAGACAAGGCAAGAAGCGTTTTGACAAGGGCGAAATCCCTGACTTCGACCAGGCAATTTGTGACAAGATAAATGAAATCGTCGGCGACCTTTCACCTACAACCTTGCAAGCCGGTCTTTTTCCCGTTGCGGATTCGCAAGGCCAAATTCTTCTCTACAACGGTTCGTGCCTCGAAATCATGCCGACGTTGCCGGCCGCGACCTACGACGCGATTATCACCTCGCCGCCCTATTGCAACCGCTACGATTACACACGCACCTATGCGCTTGAACTGGCTTTGCTGGGCACAGATGAAGCGGGTCTATTGAAACTCCGCCAAACCATGTTGAGTTGCACGGTCGAGAATCGGGTTAAAGATTTACTGGCAATCAATCCCTTGTGGAAACCCGCCCTTGCCGCCTCCGATAAGCAAGAATTGTTGCAAGCCATTTTGGGTTACTTAAACAATCAAAAAGCCCGGGGCGCATTGAACAACAACGGCATCCCGCGCATGGTCAGAGGCTATTTTTACGAAATGGCTTGCATCATTGCCGAGTGTTCGCGCGTTCTGAAACCCGGTGCGCCGTTGTTCATGGTCAACGACAACGTGCGTTACGCAGGCGCAAGCGTCTCTGTGGACTTGATACTTTCAGCCGTTGCCGAACCACTAGGTTTTCAAGTTGAAAAGATACTTGTTTTGCCCAATGGCAAGGGCAACAGTAGCCAGCAGATGGGAGAACACGGGCGCGAAGCATTACGAAAGTGCGTTTACGTCTGGAGAAAGGCGTAATCCATGCCCGCGCGCCCCTATCGTAATCACCTAAAATCCGCCGACGACTTAATTACAACCTACGAAGCGACCCGCGCTGGTTTTGTCGCGCTTGCACTAGAAAAGAATCGTCGCGCCACTCCTTACGCTGAAGAAGCCAGAGCTTTGCAACAGATAGCCTTCAAAGCCAGAAAACCTGTTGACTTATTGAAAATCAAAGACATCGAAGTGGGCTTGTGGACTGCCGCTGGGCTATCTGAACTGACGCTCTAATTACCGGAGGTCTTTATGCACCCCATCCTCTTCACCCTCGGCCCCTTCCCCATCTACGCCCACGGCTTCTTCCTCCTGCTCGGCCTCCTCGTCGGCTTGGCCCTGCTCCTCGCCGAAGCGCGGCGGCGGCGGTGGCCGAAAGAAGAAGTCATCCCCATTACCCTCGCCGCGTTTGTGGGCGGGATGATTGGCGCGCGCCTCTCAATTTTGTTTTTCAACGGCTGGGCCACTGCGCCGGTCGTCCTAAATTTCTTCGCGCTCTTTGACCCGCGCATCGGCCCCGGCTCGATTCTCGGCGCGGTGGCGGGCGCGTATCTGGGCGGCTACATCGCCAGCCAGGCCATCGGCCAAGCGGGATGCGCCTGTGACGCCTTTGCCCCGGCCCTGGCCCTCGCCACTGCCGTCGGGCGCATCGGCGATTATCTCGCCGCCGAAGACGGATTGGGCAAAGCCACCATGCTCCCGTGGGGCGTGCAAGTTCCCGGCACAAATTACCTCGCCCATCCCACGCCGCTCTACGATGCGGGCTTCAACTTGCTGTGGCTCGCCGTCCTCGTCGCCTTGCGTGACCATCCCCGGATGCAAGACGGCAACTTATTAAAATTCGGCCTGGCGGGTTACGCCGTCTTTCGCTTCTTCGTCGAATTTGTCCGCAACAATCAAGTTCTCGCGCTCGGTCTCACGGGCCAGCAATTCTTCTGCCTCGGCTTGCTCGCGGCCTTGGCGGTGTACTATGGGCGCAAGTGGCAAGCCGCGCGCCTAACGGCAATAGCGTAATCTCACCACCGTGGTTAAAACTTTTTCCGCTGGCCTACCCTCATGACCGATTTTAGAGTCCAAACTATCCGCGGCTACGAACTCCGCGAACGCCTCGGCGCGGGCGGCTACGGCGTCGTCTATCGCGCCACGCAAACCGCCGTCGGGCGCGAAGTTGCCGTCAAAGTCATCCTCCCGCAATACGCCAACCAGTCTGATTTCATCCGCCTGTTCGAAGCCGAAGCCCGCCTCGTCGCGCGCCTCGAGCATCCGCACATCGTCCCCCTTTACGACTATTGGCGCGACCCCAGCGGCGCGTACCTCGTCATGCGCTACCTGCGCGGCGGCAGTCTGCGCAAACTCCTCGCCCGCGGCCCGCTTGACCTCGCCCGCGCCATCACCCTCCTCGACCAAATCGCCTCCGCCCTCGACGCCGCCCACCGCCGGGGCGTCGTCCACCGCGATGTCAAGCCCGACAACATCATGCTCGACGACGACGGCCACGCCTACCTCTCCGACTTCGGCATCGCCAAATTGCTCCTCGCCCCCGACGGCGAGGCCGACGACCACACCCTCTCCGGCTCGCTCGGCTACGTGGCGCCCGAACAAGCGCGCGGCCACGCCGACCAACAGAGCGACCTCTACAGCCTTGGCGTCATGGCCTTCGAGATGCTTACCGGCGCGCATCCGTTTGCCGAACTCGCGCCCTCCGTGCAAATGCTCAAGCACCTCACCGAGCCACTCCCGCCGCTCCCGGATTCTCTTACGCCCTGCAACGACGCGATTCAAAAAGTCACCTCGAAAGATCCCGCGACGCGCTACGCGGACGCCCAGGCGTTTATCGCCGCGTTACGCGTGGCGGCTGGCTCGAACATTGTTCTCACTGCGCTCCCGCGGCCTCTCGTTTCCTCGACCGGAGCCCCCACCCCGCCGCCCACTACCACCCCCGTCTTCGAAGTCGTCAACCCCTACAAAGGCCTCCGCCCCTTCGAAGAAGCCGACTCCGAAGATTTCTTTGGCCGCGACACCTTAGTTCAACGTCTATTAGAACGCCTCGCCCCTCCCTCTCCCAACCCCGTTGCCTCGCCCGACACCCACCGCTTCCTCGCCGTCATCGGCCCCAGCGGGAGCGGCAAATCCTCCGTCGTCAAAGCCGGACTGCTCCCGATGCTTCGCAAAGGCGGCCTCCTCGGCTCCGCCCGTTGGCTCATCGCCGAATTCACCCCCGGCGCGGATCCGCTGAACGAACTCGAACACACCCTCTTGCAAGTCGCCGCGCGCCCCGTCGTTGACCTCCGCACCCAACTCTACGCCGACCGCCTCGGCCTCGCCCGCGTCCTCCCGCGCCTCTTGCCCGAAGACGACAGCGAATTGGTCCTCGTCATTGACCAGTTCGAAGAAATTTTCACCCACGCCCTCGACGAACCGAAACGCGCGCAATTCCTCAACCTGTTGCATTACGCCGTCACCACGCCGGAGAGTCGCCTGCACCTCATCCTCACCCTCCGCGCCGACTTCTACGACCGCCCGCTCATGTACTCCGGCTTCGGCGAACTCGTGCGCCTCCGCACCGAAGTCGTTTTGCCTCTCTCCCCCGCCGAACTCGAAGAAGCCATCGTCAGCCCCGCCGAGCGCGTGGGCGTCGTTTTCGAGCGTGGCCTCGCTGCCGACATCGCCGCCGACGTGAGCGAACAACCCGGCGCGCTCCCGCTCCTCGAATATGCCCTCACCGAACTCTTCGACAAACGCGAAGGCCGCCTCATCACCCGCGCCGCCTATAAAGAACTCGGCGGTATTCTCGGCGCCCTCGCTCGCCGCGCCGAAGAAATTTACCAGTCCCTCGACGCCGCGAGTCAGCAAGCCGCTAAACTCGTCTTCCCGCGCCTCGTGACATTGGGCGAAGGCACAGAAGACACTCGCCGCCGCGTTCTGCGCCCTGAACTGGAAAGCCTTCAAGTTTCGAGTTCCGAGTCAGCGAGTTCCGAGTTGAAAACCAACAACCCGAAACCCAGAACCCGGAACCCGAAACCCGAAACCGTATCTCAACTCGAAACAGTTTCTAAAGTTCTAAATATTTTCGGCTCTGCCCGCTTATTGTCCTTCGACCGCGACCCCGCCACCCGCGCCCCCACGGTCGAGGTCGCGCACGAAGCCCTCATCCGCGAATGGCGCACCCTGCGGGATTGGCTCAACGACAACCGCGACGGCCTGCGTCTGCAACGCCACCTCACCCAAACCGCCGACGAATGGGTGAAGCGCGAACGCATCTCCGACGATCTCTATCGCGGCGCGCGGCTCGCGCAAACCCGCGAGTGGGCTGAGGCGCATCCTGCCGAACTCAACGCTTTAGAGCGCGAATTTCTCGCCGCGTCCATCGCGCAAGCCGGGCGCGAAGAAGCGGAAAAAGAGCAACAGCGCCAGCACGAACTCCTCACCGCCCAACAAATGGCCGAGACCGCGCACAAACTCGCCGCCACCGAAAAAGCCCGCGCCGAAGAACAATCCCGGGCCGCCTCCCAACTTCTCCGCCGGGGCCGCTATCTGGCCGTGGCCCTCGGCGCGGCGGTCTTGCTCCTCGTCGCCGCCGCGTGGCTGGGCCATGTCGCCAATCAACAACGCGCCGCCGCCGTGGCGAACTTCAACCATTCCGAAATTTTGCGTCTCGCCGCCGAAGCCAACACGCAACTCCTCTCGGGCGCGAACATCGAGGCCGCGCCGTTGCTCGCCATTCAATCGCTCAAACTCGGCTATTCCGCCGAAGCCGATGCCACGCTCCAGCGCGCCATGACCTTCGCCTATCCGGCGCGCAAATTCGTCGGGCATACCAGTTCCATCTTCGGGGTGGCCTTCTCCCTCGACGGGACCAAAGTCGCCACCGCGAGCACCGACGACACCGCGCGGGTGTGGGACGTCGCCACGGGACGGCAACTTCAAATTTTTAACGGCCACACCGACTCGGTCAACGGCGTCGCCTTTTCGCCCGACGGTCAACGTCTCGCCACTTGCGGCAGTGACAACACCATCCGCATTTGGGATGTGGCGACGGGGCAACAACTCCAGAAGTTGACCGGCCACACCGATAAAATCTGGACCGTCGCTTACTCCCCCGATGGCAAGACAATTCTCTCGACCGGTGTGGACCAAACCGTGCGGCTGTGGAACGCGGCGACCGGCGCCCCCGTGCGCGTCATCACGGCGGAGATTGGATTCAGCGGGGCGATTTTCTCGCCCGACGGACGCTATATTGCCGGGGCGGGCGACGATGGCGTGGCGCATATATGGGAGACCGCGACGGGCGCGGAAGTCCGCCAGTTCCAAGGTGGCTCGCTGGCGGTTATCGCCGTCGCCTTCTCGCCCGATGGCAAACAACTCGCGACTGGTGGCGATGACAAAACCGCGCGTGTGTTTGACGTGGAAACAGGCAAAGAACTTCTGCAAATCACGGGGCATCAAGATAGCATCTATGCCGTAGCGTTCTCGCCCGATGGCCGCTCGGTGCTGACGGCGAGCCTCGACCGCACTGCGATTTTGTGGGACGTCAAGACCGGCACCCTCCTGCGCAAGTTCATCGGCCACCGCAGTAGCATCTACACCGCGGCCTTCTCCCCCGATGGTCAGTACATCCTCACCGGCTCGCTCGACCAGACCGCGTGGCTGTGGCCGACCGGCACCGAACCTGAATTGTATCGCATGGCTTCCCTCAGCCCGGTGGAGGCCGTCGCCGTCAGTCGCGATGGGCGCTATCTGCTTACCGGCGAGGTGGCCGCGGCGGCGCACATTTGGGACGCGCAGACTGGCGTGGAGTTGCACGCCCTCACCGACCTGCAATATGACGTGGCCGGCGTGGACTTCTCCGCCGATGGGCGTTTGGCCGCGACCGCAAGCGGCGATGGAGTGGCGCAGGTGTGGGACGTGGCGACGGGCAAAGAACTGCACCGCTTTGAACACGCCGACCGCTTGTGGACCGCGCGCTTTTCACCCGATGGGCGTTATCTGGCGACCGGTGGCGATGAACACGGCGCGCGGCTATGGGACCTGAACTCGGATAAAGAAGTGAAACGCCTTGGCGAGGCCGTGACCTACGCGCTCGCCTTCTCGCCCGACGGCCGCTATCTGCTCGTTGGCAGTGACGATGGCCTGATGCACGAGTGGAACCTGACCACGCTCACCGAAGTGCGGGCGTTTAAGAGCACCGGCACGTCGGTGTATGCGGCGGCCTTCTCGCCCGATGGCAAACTCATCGTCATGGGCGAGCGCACCATTCACCTCTACGATGCCCAAACGGGCGACGAACTCCGGCAACTCAAAGGCCACACCGCTTCCATCGTCTCCATCGCCTTCTCGCCCGATAGCCGCTTTATTCTCTCCGGCAGTGAAGACGGCTCCGCGCGGTTGTGGGACGCGGCGACGGGCGCGCAACTCCGCGCGTTCACCGGCCAACAGGGCGTGGTCTACAGCGTGGCCTTCACGCCCGATGGCCAACACGCTTTTATCGGTAGCGCCGACAACACGGCCTGGCTGTGGGATTTGGACTATCACGGCTTGATTGACTTCGCTTGCTCCCGCGCGACGCGGGATTTAACGCTGGAGGAGCGGGCGCAGTTTGCGATAAGGGACAACGTCCCGACGTGTGGAAAGTAAGGGCGTAACCGGAGGAAACAATTAATGAACCTCACCCGCCACACCTACACCTCGCGCAGTGAAAAAACCCTCCACTTCCTCGCCGGTTTCTTTGGCTGGTTTATTCTCAACGTCGCCATCGGCGGGGTATTATCGTTGGCTGCCAGCCTGGTCTCAGCCGCTGTTCCCTCCGACAACACTAACGCCCAAAACATTCCGGGCATGGTCTTTCTTGTCCTGAGTTGCCTGGTTTTGCTGCTCAATATCGGCCTCTTGATTTACTTTGGCTTTACGCGCTATTGGATTGCCCTCGGCGCGTTGGCTGGGTTTGCCACCGGCTTGTTGATTACCTTGTGCCTCGGGTTGCTTCTTGCGGGAACGTGCTACGTGGTGTTCAACGGCGGCGGTCTCTTCCCGACGCCAACGCCGTAGGTCGCGTGCCCGCCCTTGCACGGAGAGTAGAAGAAGTGATGCTTGGATTAGACCGAATTCAGGACATATTCCCCATTTTGATTCTCTGAAGTAGTAGGTCACACTTGCATCTGCACGCCAGTGCAAGTGTCAGCGTTCCTCACTCGCCCATGCCTATCATTAAACAAGACCGCCCCGAAATCTTCTGGGAATTCACCAAAAGCCTCTGTCCCGAATGCCGGAAGGTGATAGACGCACACATTTTGCTCCGGGACGACAAAGTGATCATGCGGAAACGTTGTCCTTTGCACGGGCAGTTCGAAGCCCTCATTTTTGGCGACGCGCAACTCTATACCGAGATTGCCCGCTACAACAAGCCCGGCACGCTCCCGTTGGAGTTCGCCACCGAAGTGCGCGACGGTTGCCCGCTGGATTGCGGCCTCTGCCCTGACCACCAACAACACGCCTGCCTCGGCCTCATTGAAGTCAACTCCGCCTGCAATTTGGACTGCCCACTGTGCTTCGCCAACTCCGGCACGCACCTCGCCCACAACTTTGAACTGACCTTCGAGCAAGTGAACTTCATGCTCGACCGTTTCGTGGCCGCCGAAGGCAACCCGGAAGTGATTCAGTTCTCGGGCGGCGAGCCGAGCCTGCACCCGCGCATCTTGGATTTTATCGAACTCGCGCAACAAAAAGGCATCGGCTACGTGATGCTCAACACTAATGGCCTCCGCATCGCCCGCGACGATAAGTTTCTCGCGGGCCTTCAACGTCTCAAGCCGCACATTTATTTGCAATTCGACGGTTTCGACGCGGAGACCAATCGCCTCTTGCGCGGCAAGCCGGATTTAGTCGCCGATAAACTGCGGGCGTTGGACCGACTCGCGGAAGCGGATATCCGCGCGGTGTTGGTCGGCGCCATCGAGCGCGGGGTCAACGAACACGAAATCGGGCGCATCGTCGAGTTCGGGTTAAAGCATCCCGCCGTTTTCGGCGTCAACTTCCAGCCCGCCTTCCGCGCCCAGCGGCACGACCTCCCCGCCGACCCGCTCACCCGCATGACCATCCCCGATGTGTTGAAATATCTCGAAGCGCAGACGAACGGCTTGTTCAAACTCAGCGACTTCGTCCCGGTGCCGTGCTGTATGCCGACCTGCAACTTTGTAACCTACGCCATGCTCGACGGCGACAACGTGACTCCGATTACCCGTGTCCTCGATATTGACCAATATCTCGACTACATCAAAAACCGCACCATGCCCGGCCTCAATGAAGACTTGCTCCATGCGCTTGAAAGGCTTTGGAGCAGTTCTGCCAAAGTCGGCTCCGACCAGGCCGCCGCCGAAATTTCCGCGCTTCGTGTCTATTCACCTGCCTCTCCCCTGCTCCCGAGCGAAGCGAGCCCCCCTGCTCCCCTGCTGTCTAACACTCCCTCGCGCTCTGCTTCTCGTTGTCCCTCCTGTCACTCCCACCTCCCCCTCGCCGCCCATGCGCCGCGCGACCTCGCCCGCCACATCTTCATGGTCAACACCCGCGACTTCATGGACCCGTGGACATTCAGCGTGAAGAACGTGATGAAATGTTGTGTGGAATTTCTTTTGCCCGATGGCCGGATGATTCCTTTTTGCTCGTACAACTCCGTGGGTTATCGGGAGCAGATGACACACTCACTTACACACTTGACTAATCCCACACTCCCCCACAACTACACGTCATGACCCGCCTCTTGCCGCGCGCGTTCCCGTGGCTCCTGGGTCTCCTCGCGCTCCTCCTCTTCACGCTCTTCATCCCGCGCGGCCCCGATTACGAACTTCAACCCGTGCAAGCCGCCGTCGGTTTCCTGCGCGGCACCACGCGCCTGTATGACTCGGGTAGCCCCGGTTTTTTCAACGCCCCGTGGATGCTCTTCATCCTTTGGCCATTAGTGTTGCTTCCTTCAGCCGGTGGTCTCATCGTGTGGCGCGCGTTGAATCTCGTCGGCCTCATCTCCGCCCCGCATATCTTTCGGGGTGAAGAGCCAGTTTGGGTGCGTGTCCTCGCCACTTGTAACTTCTATACCTTCACCCTCCTTGTCGTGGGCAATATGGATGGCATCGTCCTCCTCGGCGTCGCGCTCGGCTGGCTCGCCGCGCAGAAACGCCGCCCGTGGCTGATGAGCGTGGGATTGTGGCTCTTGACGCTTAAGCCCTTCAACGTGGCGCTGGTGGGCCTCGTTCTTTTGTTGGCGCTGTGGAAATGGACTTGGCCCGAGCGGCTGATTGCTTGCTCACTGCCACTGGTCTCGCTCGCCCTCTCGTTCCCCATCTTTGGCTGGGACTGGCCCGCGCGGTATCTCGCGAACCTACGCGCTTCCCCGCCCTGGCCGTTAATCGTCACGACCATCTGGCGCGCGGGCGAAAAATCGGGAATTCCCCTCTGGTTGATCGCCTTATTGGCGCTCCTCGCCGTCGGCGCTTTTTTGTGGGCGCTCGTCAGGCGCGGCCCCACGCGTGAAGTCGTCGCCCTTGCTTTGGCGACGAACCTCGCCGTCTCCCCCTATGCGCTTGAGCCGCATTACGTCTTGCTCGCGCCGACTTTTCTCTTTATTGGTCAGCGCCGGAAGGAACTCGTCCTGCTCGCTTACCTCACCGCGCTTGGCATTTATTCCTTGCGAATCTTTTTTGGCTGGGATTACGTCTGGCTCGCCGTCCTCTACCCGCTTATCTTGCTTGCCGGTTCATGGTATGCTTTACTCGCTAAATCCGTTCCATCCGTTGACTAACAGCCGCATGACTTTCCAATCCCGCATCACCGCCGCCCTCAATAACCCCACGCTCCAGCTCGCCCTTGACCGCAACGCCGAGCGGCGCGTGAAAGGGCGCAACGAGCGTTTCGCTGAACTTCCCGACGTGGAACTTGTGCGCGACCGGGCGCGCGCTATTCGTATCGAAACCCTCTCACACCTCGACCGTTACCTCGAACAATTCGCCGCCAACGTGGAAAAAAATGGCGGCCACGTCCATTGGGCCGCCGACAGCGCTGAAGCGCAGAAAATCGTCCTTGACCTTATTCAATCCGTTTCTCCCCTGCTCTCCCGCTCCCCTGCCCCCCTGCTAGTGGCTAAATCGAAATCTATGGTGAGTGAGGAGATAGAACTAAATCGTGCCCTTGAGAAGGCTGGCATCCGCTCCATCGAGACCGACTTGGGCGAGTTCATCGTCCAACTGCGCGGCGAGAAGCCCTCGCACCTCATCACCCCCGCCGTCCACCTCCGCCGCGAAGATGTCTCGACACTCTTTGAAAAACAATTCGGCATGACGCCCACCAATGACGTGCGCGTGATGACCGGCGTGGCTCACGAACAACTCCGCCGTGTCTTCTTCTCCGCCGCTGTCGGCGTCTCCGGCGTGAACTTCGGTGTGGTCGAGACCGGCACGCTCGCGCTCGTCACCAACGAGGGTAATGGCCGCCTGTGCACTACCCTCCCCCGCGTCCACATCGCGCTCATGGGCCTTGAACGCCTCGTGCCCACCCTCGACGACCTCGAAGTGATGATGCGCCTTCTGCCCCGCTCCGCCACCGCGCAAAAACTCTCGGCCTACGTCACGCTCCTCACCGGCCCCCGCCGCGCCGCTGAACCCGACGGCCCCGACGAACTCCACGTCGTCCTGCTCGACAATGGCCGCTCGCGCACCCTCGGTAGTGACCTCGCCGAATCGCTCCTCTGCATCCGCTGTGGCGCCTGTCTCAACGTCTGCCCCATCTATCGGGAAATCGGCGGGCACGCTTACAACTCCACTTACGGCGGCCCCATCGGCTCTGTCGTCTCGCCCGCGCTCTTCGGTTCCGAGTTTGGCGAACTCGCCAACGCCAGCACCCTCTGCGGCGCGTGCCGCGATATTTGCCCGGTGCGGATTGACATCCCGACAATGCTATTAGCCGTGCGCGGGCGCAACATTGAACGCGGCCAAGCGCCAACGTGGTTGAAGTTTGGAATGCAGTTATGGCGTTGGGCGATGGCCACACCCGCGCGGTATCGCGTGGCTCAACGGTTCGCGGCCCTCGGGTCGCGTCTCGTTGCCCGCGCGGGCCGCATCCGCGCGTTGCCCTGGCCCCTGAGCGCCTGGACTCAGCGGCGCGACTTTCCGGCGTTTGCGGGGGAGACGTTTAGAGAAAGATGGAAAAACAGAAAACAGAAAGCAGAAGGCAGTAAGCAGTAAAACCTTCTCCTGCCTTCTGCCTATTGCTTACCGTCTTCTGCTTACCACCTTCTGCCTACTGAAATGTCAGCCTCTAAATCCCTCATCCTCAACTCCATTCGGCATTCCCTCGCCGGAGCGCGCCACCTGCCCTCTGCGCCACGGGTGTCTCTGCCTACGCCTGAACCAACAACCAATACTCAATTACTGCTTGACCAATTCGCCTCCGAACTCCAAAAACTCTCCGGCACGTTTCTCTCTGCGCGCAGTGAGCAAGTGCCCGCGCTCGTGGCTCAATTGTTGCGCGAGCGCCAAGCCGAGTCCCTCCTCGCGTGGCAAGCCGAGAGTTTGCCCGTGCCGGGCTTGATTGATTTTTTGCGACGGGAGGGGTTCATTGTTCCGGGGACAGCGATTCCCGTCGAGCCGGGTCTGCGCGCCGCGCGGGTGCAGGAAATTGAGCGGGTCACCGTCGGTCTGACGGGCGTGGACGCCGTCCTCGCGGATACGGGAACGATTGCGCTCCGCTCGGGGCCGGGCCGTCTGCGCCTCGCCTCGCTCTCGGTCAACACGCACATCGCGCTGTTCACGCCAAAACAAATCTATGCGTCGTGGGCCGATTGGTGGCATCAAATAGCCGGGCGGGCCGAATGGGTAAGCGCGGCTAGCCGCTCTTCGAGCGTCACGCTCATCTCCGGCCCCAGCCGCACCGCCGATATTGAGATGACGCTGACAACGGGTGTGCACGGGCCGGGCGAAGTTATAACGGTGTTAGTCGAATGATTTGGTGTTGACTTAATTCCGCGCTATACTCTTGTTGTTATTATGCCTACTGAACCTATTCCCGGTGTTTTTTATTACCCCAACCGCATGGGGCGAATTTTGTTGCTCGCTCTGCGCAAAGAACTGGGCCACGACCGTCTGCACGAAGTGTTAGTGGCGGCGGGGCAGGCCCGGCTCACTACCGGCCTCCTGCCGAACAATCTCGATAAGCGGTTCACGTTTGAAAATGTCAGCGCTCTGCAGGAAGCCACCGAGAAAGTCTTCGGCGCGCGCGCCGGGCGGCAGATTAACTACCGCGTGGGGAAGGCGACGTTTGAACTGGGACTGAAGGACTTCGATCCGGTGCTGGGCATCTCCGACTTGCCCAAACGCTTAACCTCGCTGAGCGTGAAGTTACGCATCGGCCTCGACGTGTTCGCGCGGGTATTCAATCAGTTTAGTGATCAGGTCGTGAAGTTGTCGGAGACCGAGACGCATCACTTGTGGATTATCGAACGGTGTCCGGTGTGTTGGAAGCGGGCGACGGACGAGGTGTGTTGCCATCTGGCGGGCGGCTTGCTGGAAGAGTCGCTCTTCTGGGGCACGGGGGGCCACCGCTTCAAGGTGGAAGAAGTCACTTGCATCGCCCGGGGCGACCCGACGTGCGTTTTCCAGATTGACAAACAGCCGCTGGATTAGCCGATGGCTGATCGTGGATAGCCGACAGAAAAGACGCGGAGTGTTTTCAAAACACTCCGCGTCTCGTTTGTGAGCAGTGTGCGGCGTTAGTGCGTCACGCAACGCCTGCTTGTGTATGGAAGAACCGGACTGATTTAAGCGCCGCTGGATGAAAAACTCTCGTCCTTCTTCAGCCAGGCCAGAGCTTCCTCACGTGCCTGCTGTCGCGAAGCTTCATCCTCGGCCAGGAAGA
>Ga0315281_10008571_pt1 | contig 14291 bp, 7 predicted proteins | sample YL17G07_0_MG_FD_204540 | JGI IMG/M metagenome (GOLD analysis project Ga0315281, IMG submission 204540) | Sediment microbial communities from Yellowstone Lake, YNP, Wyoming, USA - YL17G07_0 | ecosystem: Environmental > Aquatic > Freshwater > Lake > Sediment | place: USA: Wyoming | collected...
AGGCCCTTCGAAACGAGGATAGCCGACGGGTCACAGTCTGCCCTGGGATGGAAATGGCACCAAGTGGCGAAGTTGTGAGTAGGTGCACGACAAAAGTGTGGCAAGCCCACTACGCTGTCACCTGTGCTAACGGTTCGGAGGGACCCCTGGCCTTTTTTGTCATTTCGACCAAGGCCGAAGGCCGCGCGGAGAAATCTAGCCGCGAAGGGGCGCTACGTCCGATTCGCAGCCAGATGTCTCGACTACGCTGCGCTGCAAAGGCGCAACATCTTGTTTTTTTAGCAAGCATTTTTGGTTGCGGCCGGAGGCCGCGCCGCGCTCCGCTCGACATGACAGATGGCGCCAGACTCCCTCCGAGTCGAGGAGAGGCCCCAATGGAGCTACGCGCCCTCAACCGCCGTTTTTTGTCGTACACCCTTGCGAGCCGTGCGGGCGATTTTTCGCTTGCTTTTCCGACAGACCGAAGTAAGATAGAGACAGCAAAAGCGAAAGAGGCCCGTGAGTGAGGTTGATCCTCGTGTGGCGGAGTTCGAGAACCACAGCTTTTCCCAGCGCAGATTTGCCGATCGGGAAAGAAAGAGTCTCTGAGCTCGGGCTGCACAGGCATCGTGAGCCGGTCGCCGGATCCCGTCGTGGAAGTGTTTGTCGCCGGCAGGCAGCATCATTTGTGTTGGAGGTACAGGCGAGTATGGCGAGAGGCATCATTCTTGTGCTGCTCAGCAGCAGTATGGTGATGGCGGGGGACGCCGTCTCGGGCGTGAACGGGAAATTGGGCTACGCCGGCGGCAGCATGGAAGGCGACTGCGGCAATAATGTCTTCGGCAGTCTCAGTCTTCCCGTGGCCAGAAACTTCGGCTTTCAGGCGGACGGGCTCTACACGAACGTCTCGGACCGTGACTTTTACGGGGCCGCCGGACATCTGTTCTGGCGCGACTGGGACATCGGGCTTCTGGGAGTCACCGGCGGGGCGGTCCACCAGTCCGACATCGACTCGAGCCTTACCGCTCTCGAAGGGGAATACTATCTCGACCGGTTCACCCTGATGGCGGCGGCCGGTGTGTCCACCATCGATTACGACCATCCGGTCCCCTTCATCGATACGGACGTGACCGACTTTTTCGGGAGCCTCGGGCTTCGGTATTATCCGCTCGACGACCTGATGCTCTCCGTTGCCTACGCTCACATATTCGATAACGAGCTGGTCGTGGGCAACGTGGAATATCAAGTCCCGATCGACGGACTGAGCGTCTTTGCGGAATTCGCCCGGGGCGAGCACAGCTACGACCACGCCCTCTTCGGCCTGCAGTTCTACTTCGGCAAGCCCAAGAGCCTCATCCGCCGTCACCGCGAGGACGACCCGCCGAACATCGTCCGGCAAATCCTCAACGGCATCGGACTCTTCGGCGCCGAGTTCAACGAAAGAGGCAGCGAATACGCCGAATCACACGATACGAGTTACACCGGCGGCGGTTACGGGCTTGAAGTAACGCTTGCTCGCCCGTCCGACCCACCCAACATAATAATCCTTCCCTGAGTGGCTCTTCCTGTAGATAATCTGAGAGCAGGCGGTTGGCAGGTCTTTCGGTGGGCCTGTTCAAGAGTTCCCTCACGCCGGGCGGCAAGTTGTCGGGGGCAATATGAAACGGCGGAATCGTTTTCATGCGTTTGTGCACGTGGTTGTGGCTTTTCTGGGCGTGCTGAGCGGCGTATCGGCCGGCGCGTTGCGAGTGCCCGCCTTCACCGCCTACCTCGATCCGAACGTGGAAGGGGCGCGTGTCTCGCGTCGTTCGGGCATCACCGGCTGGAACGATCCGGCCCTGAAGGTGCTCTGGTTCGGCGAAATCAAGACGCCCGGCAGGCTCCACTGCTCCGTTGCTCTGCGGCTGCCGGCGGACGCGACATCGAAACTGCACCTGAGCGTTGCGGGCCAGTCACAGGAGGCGGCAGTGAAGGGCGGTGGAGCAGAGGCTGTGATCGCCGACTTCGGCTCGTTCGACATTACGAAGGCCGGCTATCAGCGTTTCACGCTCGAGTCGCTCAATCCGCGGGGCGAGCCTTGCGGCGACCTCGACGCGCTGGTCCTCGATGGCCCGGCGGCCCAAGATGCACATTTCAATCTCCAGTCCCGCCGCAACGCCGCCTCGGTGCACCTTGTCTATCCCGTGGACAAGGATGTCAAAGTGGAGGCGTTTTACTGCGAGATGACCGGCGTGGAGGACCCGGTCTGGACGTACTACATGGCGTGCGGCTGGCATCGCGGCTACTTCGGGATGCAGGTCAACAGCTCGACCGAACGCCGGATCATCTTCAGTGTCTGGGACAGCGGCGATGAGGCGACCGACCGCGACAAGGTCGCCGAGGACGACCGCGTCAAGCTCATCGCCAAGGGTGAGGGCGTCTATACGGGCGACTTCGGCAATGAGGGCACCGGCGGTCACAGCCACTTGGTCTACGCTTGGAAGACCGGCGAGAAACAGCGATTCCTCGTCACCGCCAAGCCCACTGATGCCACGCACACGATCTACTCAGGCTACTATTTCCACCCGGACAAGAAGCAGTGGGTGCTGATCTCCAGTTGGAAGGCCCCGAAAGAGGGTGGCTATCTGCGCCGGCTCTACAGCTTCAGCGAGAACTTCGGCGGCGCCAATGGTCATCTGCTCCGCAAGGCCCTCTATGGTAACCAGTGGGTTCGTACCGCCGAGGGGCAGTGGATCGAGCTGACCACGGCCGGCTTCAGCCACGACCCGACGGGCAAGGCCGATCGGCTCGACCATTTCATGGGCGTCGAGAACGGCCAATTCTTTCTCTCACACGGGGGCTTCGTGCCCGGCTTCACAGAGTACGGGCAGAAGTTCACCCGGCCGGCCACGGGTACAGCGCCGTCAGACATCGTACTGCCCGAATGACCAGCCGGCTACGGAGTACGGGGTGGCTCAGGTCCTCCGCTTGGATTCCTGAATCGAGTTCCAGGCGGGCTCTTCACTCTGCGGCGTTTCGTTCGGGTGCCGTCCGGAGTGCGGGGAGGGAGTGCCACGCTTTCAGGCTCGGATCCACTCCAGCGCCCGGTCGCGTTCGCTGGGCGAGAAGCTCTCGATCTCGCCGCTCATCATCAGCGCCGCCATTTTCAGCATTGGCCGAATCCAGTGGGACCCGCCCACGACCCCCACCTTTTCAAAATCGTGTCGGTGTCCCAGTCCGAGGCGCAGATCGTCCCAGACCGCCGCCGCATCCATGCCGGGAAACTTATCCCCCAGATCCAACAAAACCCGCGCCTTGCCGTGCTCGCGGAGAATCGCTTCGAGGCGCGGAATCAGCACCTCCTTATAGTCCTGGTCCGTCAGCCTGCTTGTGGCCCTGAGAACCAGAATCTTTCCCTGACTTTCCGGCAGCACCTCAACCATAGGTTCTCCTTTCCGATTCCCGGCCTTATGACCAATCGACTCTGGCGGCCCATTCCGGCAGGGTCGTGGGTCGAATCTGCGACTCTTTCGCGATACCCGCGATATCGACATTATAGCCCACTGCGTCGAACCATTCGAGCATGGCAGCGTAATCGGGGCTGAACTGGCGGACCTCTTCGATGGGGGTCGGGACAAATTCCACCTCTCTGCCGGCGGCCTCGGCGATAATCCGGGCGGTCTGGGGCATGGTCCGGGCATCGCCGGCAATGTCGATCTCCCGGCCGTTCAGTTTCTGGTAGCTCTCGAAGGCCCAGGCGTCGTACTTGCCGATATCCTCGACGGCGATCATCTGGAGCACGGTGGTCGGCTTGATCGCCAGCGTGAGCTTTCCCTGATCAATCCCGGACTTCAACGCTGGCGAAAGGAAGTTCTCCATGAAGAATACCGGGCGGATAATCGTATGCGAGGGGAAGCGCAGGCTCCGCACCGTCTCTTCGATTCGCCACTTGCTCTCGAAGTGGGGGATGCCGGTCTTGAGGTGGGCCGAGCCGACGGAGGAATAGACAAAATGCTGGACGCCGCTGTCCCGCGCCATCTTCGCCAGACGCTTGCCCTGCTGTTCTTCTCTCTCGACGCCCGCCTCCCACGAGTTCTGCAGGGAGAACACGCCCCAGACACCCTGGATCACTTTCGCCAAGGAGGCGGCATCATCCAGATCCCCCTGGACGACCTCGGCCCCGAGCTTGGCCAGCGCTCGCGCGTTTTCGCCCTTGGGCTTGCGAGTCATGGCTCTGATGCGATACCCCCGCGCCAGCAATTCTTTGGCGACAGCGCCGCCCTGTTTTCCCGTTGCCCCCGTCACCAGGATCTTCTTGTTATTCGTCATCTTCATGCTCCTTTGCTCGAAAAAAGGCTTTGTGGATCGTTGTGCTATCCGCATGGCGCGAAGAACCCAGCAGTGCGTGACACGTCCGAGATTCTTCCTGGGCATATATTATTCCAAGATGGATGAACCGGGTGGTGGGGGAATTCCGTATGGGGTTTGAGCAGAAACCTGCTGCCCCGGCAGGCCCGGGCGGCAGGATGGTCGGATAATCTGCACAGGGCAGGGGCGAATTCAACGTGGGAAAGGAGCCGGAGATATGGAAGAGAAAGTCAGGATATTCGGATTTGCGGGCAGCTTGCGGAAAGACTCATTCAACAAGGCACTCCTGCGACTGGCCGTGGAGTTGGCGCCCCAGGACGCCGAAATGGAGACCTTCGATCTGGCCGGGATTCCGCCTTTCAACCAGGACGAGGAATATGATCCGCCGGAGAAGGTGCGGGAATTCAAGGCCCGGATTCGGGAGGCGGATGCCCTCTTGATTGTCACGCCGGAGTACAACTATTCCATACCGGGGGTCCTGAAGAATGCGATCGATTGGGCCTCGCGTCCGTACATCGAGAATGCGTTCGATGGCAAGCCCGTCGCTTTCATGGGGGCCTCCGTCGGCATGCTGGGAACCGCCCGGGCCCAGTACCATTTGCGACAGTGCTGCGTTTTTCTGAATATGTATCCGGTGAACCAGCCGGAGGTCATGGTTCCCTCTGTCGAGGACAAAGTGGATCGGGCCGGGCGGATCACCGACGAAACGACCAAGGAAAAAGTAGGGGAATTGCTGGAGGCCTTGGTCACGTGGACCCGCAGACTGAAAGGGCGCCAATACGCGGAGCGTTCCGCCTATCATTGATCGCCGGGCGGTTGGAGATCGGTGGACGAGACACGGATGACCAGGCGGGCAGGGGAGCCGGAGAGCCGGGCTAAAGCAAAAAGGGGGCGCGAGCGATTCTCTTGCTCGCGTCCCCTGTCTATGCCCTTAGCGGTCCGACGACCGAGTGCTACTTTTTCTCGGAATTGATGATGATCTCAATGCCATCCCCCGTGTCGTTGGCGTCTTCCTGGGCGCTTGCCGCCTTGACCGGCTCGGTAAAGAGCAGGAAAGACATGTCCTCCATCTGGCCGGTCTGGTCGAGCAGTTGCGTCCAGTTCCACGTGTCGGCGGTGCTCGTGCTCAACTGAGCTGTTACGGCGCCGTCATTGCGGCCGGCACCGGCAAGCATCAGCACATCGTCGGCACTGAGCGCGACCTTATAGATGCGCACGTCGTCGATCAGGCCTTTGAAGAACTCGTCGTCCGCCGAGCCGCAGGCGCCGATAATCAGCGTCGACAGGGTCGGTGTGACGAAGCCCTTCTGATAGGTCGCCGTGCCGTCGAGCACACCGTTGACGTAGAGGCTCATTGTTTTCGTCACCGCGTCAAAAGTGGCGGTCACGAGGTACCACTGGTTGGCCACCAGGTTCTGGGCCGAATGCCACGTGTTCGAGCCGACACGGAAGTGGAACCGGCCCTCGTTGTCGAGCCAGATGCCAAAGCGGTTGCCGTTGGCGGCGTCGCGATTGTACTCCAGGATCGCGTGCCACGAGCCGCGTGTTTCTCTCGGGTAGATCCAGGCCGAGACGGAGAAGGAATTCGGGGCGAAGTTGAAACCCTTGGGGTTCTGGACCCTGATGTGGCTGCGGCCATCGAAGTCGAATGCGCCGCCGATCCAGCCGCCGGCAGGCCGCCAGCCGGGGTTGCCGACGACGGTGCCGTCGTTGTCGTTGCCGGAGCTGTCCGCGGCGATCGAGCCGATGGCCTCATCAAGCTCCCAGTGGGCCAGCGGCGTGAGGCTTGCCAGGTCCCATACGGACCACGGATGATTCGTCCAGCCCCACGCATAGGTCATCTTCGTCGGGTCCTTATAGACGGCGACGACGCTCAGCCACAGGACGTTGTTCTGACCGTCCTGGCGGTACCAGTTCTGCTCCGGCAGGCGGACCGTGTAGCGATAGACCGGCTCAAAGCCCTGGCGGCTCGAATCCGTCGCCTCGGGATGCTTATCGAAGCCGACGAGGACTTCATCGAAGCTATTGGCCCGGTACTCCCACAGCTTGCGGCCGGGATGGCTGAAGTTTCGCGCGTCGTTCAGGTCTGGGTCGGGGACATCGGACCAGATCGACAGCAGGAAGTAATCGGGCTTGCGCGGCTCGGTCATCGGCGGGCATTCGCACGGCAGGTAGCCGTAGCCGATATAGGAGCCCCACCACACGACGCTGCTGACCGGCAGATTGCTGCCGCACCGCCAATCATCCGCGACGATCCGTCGGAAGGACGTGCCGGAGCCGGGCTGCTCGGTCTGAATGGTGAACGCCAGGTCGATCGGTTTGCCGCCGAGCGTGTGGTCCCGGGGGTACTTCAACTGGTTCCACGAGGTGCCGCTGTAGGGCTCCTCGGCCTTGACCCAGACGGCGCTGTCGTTCCAGTGGCTCGCGGAGGTCTTCCATCCGAGCCGCGTGGCGACACTGCCCGGCGCGTGGATGAGGCGGGCCTGAACGGCCAGCCAGTAGACTACCGGGACCTTTTCGGTACCGGTCTGCCGGAATGCGTCGGTCGCGCCGATCTTGAAGCTGTATTGGTAGGTCATCAGATGATTGTCGCGCTCGAACGTCTCGTTGGCCGGGCTGTAGTAGCCTTCGCTGCGACCCTCGATCGGCTCGACGGTGAACTGGCCGCGCGAGAAGTCCTTGCGCCACAAGACTTTTCCGGGAGTGCTGTAGCCCGTCGGGCTGCGCCCGGCCGGGACATCCTGCCGGATGCTCAGTGTGAACATCACGTTCTCCGCGCTGCTGCTCGACAGGACGTCGTGATACCACGAGGCCCAGAGCGTGATGCCCGTGATGGGCCCCGTCGTCCGGCACTCGAAATCGTCCGCGCCAATCGTCGCGGGCCACGTCGGGGGCAGGTCCTTCGTAGCGTCCACGTCCATGCCGGTCGCGCCGGTGTCGGGCGGCTGGCTCCACTTGTCGGCCGTGCCGGGGCCCTCGTTGGCGAGCGATTCCTCGTCCTCGTAGTGCGCCCAGTTGCGGATGCCGGTGAACGCCTGCTCCCACTTGACGTACTCGGGATTCGTATCCAGCTCGAACGCCATGTCGTACGTGTCGAGCTGATTGCAGATCAGGGAGTTCGAGATCGGCTGGGCCGCCGTGGGATCGAGCGAGAATCCCGCGCGCAGGTCATCGCGCCGGAACTCGGCCTTGACGGCGCCATCCATCCACGACTCGGGCCGGCTCTTCCATCCCCACGGGTTCTGCGGTCCCGGTGAGCCCGTGTACACGGCCGTGATGCTGATCCAGAAGATGCGATCGGTCGTATCCGAAGCGGTGAACCTGTCCTGCCAGAAGTACTCCTGCGGCTGAAGCTTCAGAAGGTACTGAAAGGTCCTGTCCGACGGTTTCTGGGGAAACTCGTCGGAGCCGGCCACCTCCTCTTCGACTCTGCTGGCGGGTATGCTGATTGCCCACAACAGCTTGCTGGGCCGGCTGAACGGATAGCGGGTGTCCGCCGGCAAATTGCTCCAAAACCCAATCCGCCAGGATTCCGGCTTGACGCGGGGGGCCTCCTGGCCTTCCCAGTTCTGGTAGGAGCCCCACCAGTGAACGGAGGTCACCGGCATGCTGCCCGCGCAGCGGAAGTCATCGGCCACGAGTTTCCAGGTGGCATTGCTATAGGAGAGCAGCTTGCTCGCAAAAGCCGGCTCGTCCCATCCGCAGTAGACGGGGGTTCCAAAGACCGGGTCCTTCTCAATGGGGGGCTGCGACCATTTCAGGTGGTCGAGCGGCGGTTGGGCCGGGGCCACGACCTGGCTGATCTCGATCTGATAATCTTCCACCTCGCCATCCGGCGCCAGGCCGTTGTACGACAGGCCCCGCATCGTGCTGAACCGGAATCGTGCGAACGTTCTGCCCGACACGGCATCGGCGGGCACGTCGAATGGCAGGGTATTGACTCCGGAGGCCAGCAACGTGTCATCGAAGACTTGCTCGCCGTGGTCATCCCAGTCGCCGTCGCCGTTCCAGTCGATCCAGGCATTGAGGACCCCTCGTACGGAGGCCGTTACCTCGACGATAGCCTTCTCGCCGGGTGTAAGAGGAGTGGTGAATACCACGCCATCCTCGTCATCGCTGCCGCGGATGTCGTCGCCGGTGGCCGTCGCGTTCGGCTGGCCGTCTGCCTCGCCGTCCACGCCTTTGCCGAGATACACGCCGGGCACGATCGTATGGCAGGCGCCGTCGCTGACGAGCAGCGTCGGGTACGTCGGGTCCGGCGCGTCGCCGAAATCCATGTCCTTCGGGCGCCCGCCCGTGACGACAAACGCCAGGTCCATCGGCTTGCCCTGGTACTCGTGTCCTTCCGGATACGTCATGGGCAGCCAGCCCAGAGTCGGGTGACGCCATACGGCGGCGTCGTTGAACTGCAGGCTCTGTTTCGTCGTCTTCCACCCGACCATGTAGCGGGTGTCCTTTTGTGGGATCTCCTTGACCTCGAGCCAGTAGACTTCGCCGAGTTTCTGCTGGAACAGATTCTCGTTCGGATCGAAGCAAATGTTGTACTGGACAAGGCGCTTGTGATTCCCGCCCTCATAGAACTTGCTGGTGGGCTCAAACCAGCCTTCTTCGAGGCTGTTCGTTATGTCGGAGACGTCGTAGTTCAGGACTCTCTTAGTCCAGAGCAGTTGGCCCGGCCGGCTCCATGGGATCAGCGTGTCCGCCGGTTGATTGGCATAAATGTTGACTTCGAGGTCCAGATAGCTGGGGCCCCACTCGGGCAGGACGTCGTCCTTGAACGAGGCCCAGAAATGAATGTCGGTGATCGGGCCGTCCTGGGCGCAGCGGAAATCGTCGGCCAGGCTGCTGCCGGACAGGTCGACATCGATTCCCGTGACCTGCTTATCGGGCAGTTGTGCCCAATGCATGGCGTGGGGATCGTCCTCGCGCCACGCACACACCGACGGCGTTTCCATGACGTGGAGCAGATAGTCTTCCGTCTCTCCGTCCGCGAAGACACCGTCGCCGTTCCATCCCAGGGGGACCGGTCGCTCACTGATTGTGAACCGGGTCCACACGTAGCCGGGCAGCGGTCCGGCGGTGAAACCGGGAGGATTCAGCGTGGAAAGCGGTCCGTTGAAGTTGTTTGGCACCCGGAAGTTGACCAGCACGTGCTCCGGCACTTCCGTGCCCTGACACAGAGCGGCCTTCTCCCACTTGCCGTCATGATTCCAGTCCATCAGAACGTTGACATAGGCATCACTGCCGCTGTTATTGTGCACATTGATATCGAGGGTCGCGCCCCAGGTGACGCTGAGGCACGCATTGCCCATAGACTCGAGCCCCATGAAGATCAAGGGATAGACGTCCTCCGAGCCGGGCGACCCTTTGATGGTGTACGCGCGGGGTTTGGTCAGGCCGGCATCGCCGTCCTGCATGCCTTCATCCTGGTTGTACAGGTCGGGAGTGAAGGCCGGGCACTTGCCGGCGTTACCATCGGGCTCCGTGTCCACCTTGGACCCGAAGTACATCTTGCCCGTGCTCTCATGCTGAATCCAGGCGGCCGGACCCACGCCCACGCACGTTGGGAACTGGCCTATCACGCCCGAGGACGGATAGGCGAGGGCTCCTTCGGGCGCATCGCCGAAGTCACGATCTCCGGCCGGGGGCACCTGGCCGTCCTTCGGCACACAGTCGTGCCGGATCTCACCCTCGACACTGATATTCTCGCCGCGGATGTCGATCGACACCCATTGCGGACAGTAATCCGGAATCTCGACGCTGGTGTTCATGACCGTCGTTTCGCGCACATCGGTCCGCGGGAACAGGATACGCTGCTCGATGTACTGCTGTTCCGTTCCCGTGTCCCAGGTGTCCGGCAGGGGCGGAGCCTCTTGCCGCTCCGGCCACGTCGTGTTGGTCCAATTCAGGGACACCTCGATACTGCCGCCTGCTATGAGGCTCCGGAGGCGGACCGTCAGGTCCACTTCCACCACTTTCTTGCGGTCGCGGTCCAGGGCCCCATTGAAAAACCACTGGACCAGTTGTCCCGTCCGCGGGTAGTAGTACCAGGAGCCGTCTTCAAATCCGGTTCCGGCTCCCCGGCTGAGCACTCCACTTCTCTCGATGTCCACCGAGAATTGATCTTCCGCGGCCCGGACGGAACCCCACCCCGCCAACAGGGTAATCAGGGTTGCCGCGACCGCGTGTCTGCTGAATAGTTCCTTCAGCCTCATAGCGTAATCCTCCCAAAAATGACCTTCCGTACAGTCTCGAAAACTCGGTAATGAGTGGTTCGACTGCACTATGCCGGCGCACAGATTTTCTCATACCTTCCTTGTGGAATCGACCTGCGCACCACGTTCCTCCAGCAAAAAATGCAGGTAGAAACGCAAAATGTTGCGTCTCTACTTCGACCACCTCCCACTCTGTCATTTCTCCAGCGAGTCACTGTATCACGCGTCCATCGAAAAATCAAGCGAAAAGTTATCGGACCTGCGGGCCGGCCCCGGGCAGGCACGAACGCCTGGCCCGATGCACCTGGGCCTGGGCCACAATCGGTCTGCAGAGTTATGTGCCAGAATCGGCCCTGTGTGTAACGAGCTTATTTGAGATTCGACGGGCGGCCCCGACATACGGCCGCTGACTAGGCTGGACCCTATAGGGACACGGGGCCTGCAGGTCGAGAAGGCCTGAGCCCGGCATAGGGGCGCATGATATGCATTACGATTGAAGATTTCGTAGTCCGGAAGGCAGCTTGGCGATGATTTGCCCATCCGCCAGCGGCAAAGCCTTCGGCCTTGCCATTGCCACTCTGGTGCTCAAGATGCACGGCGAGGAATTCATTCGTAATGGATATGGCGGGTTTGGAGAGGGCGCCCGGGCTGCTCACGCTTTCTCACGGGCGGATTATGAGACGTGGGTAGCCGTCGGGTGGATGCCGCGGATGGCGGCGAGCAGGTCTTCGGAGGGGGCGGTCTTGAGCAGGTAGGCGACCGCTCCCGCCCGGCGCATTTTTTCTGCGACGCGGGCGTCATCAAACATCGACAACGCGATGACCCGCGTCTGGGGCAGGTGCAGCTTGATCTGTCGCGTGGCCTCATCCCCGGCCATCACTGGCATGGCGACATCCATGACGACCACATCCGGATGAAACTGATAGGCGAGATCGACCGCTTCGCGTCCATTGCCCGCCTGCCCGACGATCTCGATGTCCGGCTCCTCGGCCAGCATGGACTCCAAGCCCTGCCGCACGATCCTGTGGTCGTCCACGAGCAGCACGCGCAGAATGCGGTCCGGCGACGCAGGACGCAGGACGTCCGGACCTGCGACCTTCTGTTCTGTGCCCTCTGTCTTCTGCTCTCCGAGCTGATCCCTCTTCGGCTCGGAGTCGGGGACGGCGATCAGCAACACGCTGCCCTTGCCCCGGGTGCTGCGGATCTTCATCCGGCCCCCCAGGAGCTTGACCCGCTCGCGAATCGTCAGCAGCCCGAACCGGCCCGTCTTATCGGGCGTCTGCGAATCGAAGCCCCGGCCTTTATCGGCGACGGACAGATATACCCGGCCCCGCCGCCGCCGCAGGCGAAGTCGTGCCTCCCTGACCTGGGCGTGCTTGATTACATTGAAGAGCACCTCCTGTGCCGCTTTGTACAGGAAGGACTTGAGCGGCTCCGATTCCAGCTCGACCTCCTCGCAGGCATCCAGATGGACCGTCAGGCCGTGCTTGGTTTGCATCTGTTGGGCCAGCCACTCGAATGCCTCGCGCAAGTCGCTGTGGGCCAGCCCCGGCGGACTCAGCTCGTGGGACAGGTTGCGGGATTTCTCAATGGCGTCCTTGAGCATCTCTTTGACCTGCCCCGCCATTTCCACTAACTCTTTGTCCCCCTGGACCCGATTGCTCAAGAGGCCCAGATGGAACTTCGCCGCCGCCAGCATCTGCTGGAGGTCGTCATGAAGGATCTCCGCAAGCCGCTTGCGCTCGCGGTCCTCGGCCTCCGACAGCTCCAGCGTCAGTTGCTGAAGCTGGCGGGCGCGCTCCTGTACCTCGGAGAATGCCTCCTGCCGCTCGGTCACATCCTCAAGGTTCAGCACGAGGAACTGCACCTCGCCGGCATCATTCAACAGGGGCGTCAGCCACCAGTTCCAGTAGGTGATACCGCGCTGGGCGGCACCGGGGAAAACGAATGGCTTGGCATAGGCCTGATACGGCTGCCGGGTCCGTACGACCCGCTCAAAGATCGCCCGGCTCTCCGGATCGGGATAGAGCGCAAAGTAGTTCTTGCCCACGAAATACTCCGGTCTCCTGCCCTCGGCTCGGGCGTACGCCTCGTTGACCCGCACGAAGTTGAAGTACTTATCGATGAACGCCAGCGGCGTGATCGTGTGTTGGAAGAACGCCTCGAGCATTTGCGACCTTTTGCGGAGCTTGCCCTCCGCCAGGACGCGACGGGGCACCTCGTCGTGCAAGCGGTCGACCGCATTGCGCAGCTCTTCCGTCCGCGCGACCACCTCATCCTCCAGTTGATCGTTCAATCGGCGCAGATCGTCTTCCATGTGCTTTCGCTGCGTAATATCGTACATCACGCCCATCATGCGGACGGCCCGGCCCTGCTCGTCCCGGAGCACCCGGCCGTGCAAGGCCAGCCACAAAATCTCACCGCCCTGGTGGACCACGCGGAATTCCGCCTGGAAGTCCTCTTGCCCGGTCAGAGCTTTTTGCAGGAGTTCCTCTAACAGGTTCCTGTCTTGCTGGTCCACGCGATGGAAGAAGCTCTCGCGCGTGGCCGGGTCGCGCTTGTCCACGCCGAGCAGCTCGCTGACCCGCTCGTCCCAGAAGGTCCGATCCGTCTGCGCGTCCCACTCCCACCGGCCCATGCGCGCCCCTTCGAGCGCCAGCCGCAGCCGCTGCTCGTTGTCGCGCAGCAATTCCTCGACCTGTTTGCGTCGCGAGATATCCTGCACGATGGCAATGAAGTACTCGATCCGGCCTTCGTCGTCGCGCTGGGCGGATACGGTCAGGTTGACCCACCGGGGGGCGCCCTCCTTGCGAATGTATCGTTTCTCGATGGAATAACGAGCGATCTCGCCCTTCTGGAGTCGCTCCCGGCGGCTCATCTCCGCTTTCAGATCGTCGGGATGCGTAATCTCCTGAAAAGTCTTGCCCGTCAGCTCGTCACAGTCATAGCCGGTGATTTCGCAGAACCGGCCGTTGTACCGCAGAAACCGCCCGTCCAATCCCACGTGGGTGATTCCGACGGCGGCATTCTCAAAGGTGCTCTTGAAGCGCTGTTCGCTCTCGCGCAGGGCTTCCTCCGCCCGCTGGCGCTCGGTAACGTCCTGCACCGCACCAATCATCCGGAGAGGGCGTCCCTCACTGTCGAACTTGATATCCGCGTGCTCCAGCACAACGCGCTCCGTCCCGTCCGGACGGATGATCCGGTGTTCGATCTCGTAGGGTCGCTTCTCGGCCAAGGCCTGTGCCACAGCGTCGGCGACGGACTGTCGGTCGCCGGGGTGCACGTGCCGGAAAAACAGGTCGTTCGTCACTTCGACCGAGCCCGGCTCGTAACCGAAGATGCGATACACTTGCTCGGACCAGCGCAGGGGATTGGCGTTGATGTCGTCGCGGTTCGTGATTTCGATCTCCCAGGCACCGAGGTTCGCCATTTGTCCGGCTTGCGCCAGAATGGCTTCGCTGCGCCGCAGCGTCTCCTCCACGCGCTTACGCTCGGTGTCATCAAACACATAGCCTTCGACCTCCGCGAGCTCTCCCCCTTCCGTGAAGCGGCCGACGACGTTGGCCACGACCCAGACCTCTGTCCCGTCGGGGCGACGGTGCAGGCACTCGTGAGCACGGACCCTGTGCTCCTTCTTCACGCGCGCGATCAGCTCAATCCAGTCATCCGGATTGAAGCGTGAAATGTCGCATTGCATAGCCCGGGCGGGACCCGCGAAGCCATAGATGTCCGCAAAGGCCGGATTGCACT
>Ga0315281_10008572_pt1 | contig 14291 bp, 11 predicted proteins | sample YL17G07_0_MG_FD_204540 | JGI IMG/M metagenome (GOLD analysis project Ga0315281, IMG submission 204540) | Sediment microbial communities from Yellowstone Lake, YNP, Wyoming, USA - YL17G07_0 | ecosystem: Environmental > Aquatic > Freshwater > Lake > Sediment | place: USA: Wyoming | collected...
CGCGAGCTTGCATATCTCGATCGTCTTCGACGTGTCGTGCCTCCAACCGGTAGGGCAGGGAGTGTACACCTGGATGTATCTGAAGCCCTTGATCTTCTTGGCCTTCTCGAACTTGTTGATGAAGTCCTGGATGTGGCCGACAGAAGCGGTGGCGACATAGGGCACATTGTGGGCCATCATGATCTGCGGCATGTCCTTCTTGAAGTTGGCCTTCCCCGCCTTGACCTTGCCGACAGGCGTCGTAGTCGTCCACGCACCGAATGGGGTCGAGCCGGATCTCTGTATGCCGGTGTTCATGTACGCCTCGTTGTCGTACATCACGTACAGGATGTCCTCGTTCCTCTCAGCCGCCCCTGATAGGGCCTGGATACCGATGTCCGCTGTGCCGCCGTCACCGGCGATGCCCATGACCGTCGTGTCGTCCTTGCCCCTTACCTTCAGAGCGCGCTTTATGCCAGTCGCACACGCGGCCGTGTTCTCAAATGCAACATGATGGAAGGGTATCTTCCACGATACGAGCGGGTACGTCGCGCTGAATATCAGCAGACAGCAGGCGGGCGTGACGGCGACCGTGTCCTTGCCCAGGACCTTGATCAAGTTCCTCGCAGCGATGGCTGCTCCGCAACCAGCGCATGCCGTATGCCCTCTCGTGAACAGCTCTTCATCAGGCATCTCCTTCAGCTTCATTGCTCGACCCCCCTGGTACCCATCCATGTGATCTCGCGCCTGACCTTGCCCGTCTTTGCCGCTTCGAGCAAGCGCTCGTACATGAATCTGATATCTGCGAGCGACACATCCCTGCCGCCAAGACCGCCTATGAAGTTCATCGTCGGGACGGTGAGCCCATAGGCTGCGTTCCTGAACTCTATGAAGGACGGGCCTGCGACGCCGTATGACACCGCCCTGTCGAAAACGCCGACCGCCTTGGCTTTCTCGGCGATCTTCCTGAGCTGCGCCGTCGGGTAGGGCCTCCAGAACCTGAGCTTCACGAGGCCGACCTTCTTGCCTTCCTTGCGCATGTCGTCGACTACCTCGTGCGCAGTCGAGCTGGCCGTGCCCAGTGTTATGAGGACCACATCTGCATCATCGACCATGTAGGGATCTATCATGCCTCCGTGGTTCCTCCCGAACTGCTTCGCGAACGCGGCGTTGACCTCCTCGATGACTTTCGGGGCCTCTCTCATGGCTTTGTCCTGGTTCCACCTGCACTCCATCATATACTCCGGAGGAGTGAACACACCGACAACGGCTGGATCATCCGGGTCTAGGATAGGTCCCGGAGGAACATATTTCGGCAGGAACTTGTCTGCATCTTCCTGATCCATCAGGTCGACTGGCTCGACCGTGTGCGATAGGATGAACGCGTCCAAGCCGACGGTCATTGGCAACGCGACTCTCTTGTCCTCGGCGATCTTGAACGCCTGGAGGACCATGTCCTGGACCTCCTGGTTGTTGTCGCAGAACACCTGGATCCAGCCAGAATCTCTCTCTGGCATGATATCGTTGTGCTCGACCCAGATGTTGATCGGAGCGGCGATGGCCCTGTTGACAACGGCCATCACGACAGGCAATCTCATCCCAGAAGCGATAGGAAGTATCTCGTGCATTAGTGCGAGTCCTTGAGACGATGTGGCAGTGAAGGTGCGCACGCCCGTTGCGCTTGCAGACACGCATGTGCTCATGGCTGAGTGCTCGCTCTCCACTTCGACATACTCGCAATCCATCTCGCCGTTGTTGACGAACTCGGAGATGTGCTCCACTATGAATGTCTGCGGAGTGATTGGATATGCAGCAACACATCTGACCCTCGCCCTCATCGAGCCATATGCCGCTGCGTAGTTTCCTGTTACGACTTTCTTGACCATCTTGTTCACCTCACCATCTTGATGGCCTCAACGGGGCACTCGTTGGCGCATATCCCGCAGCCCTTGCAGTAGTTCATGTCGAATTCCATCATGTCGCCCTTCCGGTCAATGCAACCCTCGGGGCAGTAGAACCAGCAGAAGTTGCACATAGTGCACTTCTCCTTGTCATATTCTGGTCTGAAGACCCTCCAGCTGCCCGTCTTGTTCTCCCTGAACGACCCCGGACCGACAAGACCCGCCTCAGTCTTCATCCGAACCGATGCAACTCCCATCGGGAGTTCTCTCACATCAGGCAGCCACTTCTTTGCCGTCTTGAGTTCTCTGTGACCTTTCGTCACGCCCACGATCGTCCGATCATAGGCGACCCTTGCGGCCTTGCCGTTGAGTTCCCCAACCTTCGGGCCCAACCTATCGCCGAACACCTGCATGATGCCCTTCTCTACTGACTCAATCTTGACAAGACCGGTGGCCTTGGCAATCGCACCCAGAATTGCGGAGTTCGTGGCAGGCTGCTTCAGGACTTCCAGAGCCACGGATGTCGCATCGACAGTCGCGAGCTTGACATCGATGCCGACGTCAACATCTTCCGGCCTTCTCGCTGTGTTGACGATTACCATGCCGCCCTTCTTGAGTCCCTCGACAACGTTGACCGTGTCGACAAGACCCTCGTCTAGAACGACGACGAAGTCAGGTTCGTAGACCTGCGTCTTCCTGTAGATCCTCTTGTTGTCAATCCTGGTGAACGCGAGCACAGGTGCGCCCCGCCTCTCAGCTCCGAAAAACGGAAATGCGGTCGCATAGCCCCCCTCTTGGAAGGCAGCGCTCGCGAGTGCTTGCGCCGCCATGACCGCGCCTTGACCGCCGCGGCCATGGAATCGTACCTCGTACATCCTGTAAGCCTCGCTGGGGTTTTGTATGGGTCGACCAGCTTTAAGGTTTTCGAAGATACCGAGATTGGTCCAAGGGAAGTGCCAGTTGTCTCGAATTCCACGAAATTCTTGTGCCATTATTGACGGTAATTCGAGGGTCGAAAGGTGACCAACGCAGAAGGGTCCAAGAGAGCTTCTTGGAGGGCCAATCCCTGCTAGATTCGCCATACCAACCCTTTTTGGGCCATCAGAATCGACGCCAAAAAATGGACTGATTGGTCAGGCGGAGTCTGTTCTCCCCGTCCCCCTTAAACCCTTTCGCCTTTCCTCCCCTATGGGCTCTTCCGATGAGCGGATGATGGCAATGCTTAGGAGCTTTCGACCTCGATTCGGTCATGTGGTGGTAGGAAATGGTGGTCAAGCCTGTGTTCAGTCTTGATGTGTCACCCGAGAAGGCACTCGCATACCAGGAGTTCAGCGCCAAAGTCGCGAAACCCTTCTTTGAGGGGTGGTCCGAAATCATGCCCTACAATGTCTTCCAGACGGTTGTTGGAAGGCCCGTTTTCACGAAGGAGATCGTCTACAAGGACATGGATGCTTTCAGCAGAGCCCCAGGCGAAGCTCGGTGATTCGGAGGCTCAGAAAGTCGCTGGCGAGTTCTTCTCTCACGTGAAGAATCCTGAGAGCAAGCTCGGGCTCGAAGTTGCATAGGACATCCGGTTCAGTGGTCTTTCCCGAGGCCAATGGAGTACCTTGTGGACTTCGATCCATCACTGCGTTAGCTCTTCGAAGGATTCGTTGAGGAGCTTTCCGTTCCTGGGTTTCGCAGTGGCATGCCCCGCGACCTCAGAAAAGAATGGCATCGGATCAAGGCAGGATTCCGGCGAAAGCACGCCCTTGTTGCGGATCTCCCCTCGGAGAAGCTTCAACGCTGCGACCGTAACTGGTCCAACAGTTGAGAACCAATCGCCGTCGGGCCAGCACCTATAACGCATTCTTCGATTCTGCCTTACGCCGACTGCATCCGCCCAAACAATCCATCCCAATTCATAGCCCTTCGGAGCGGCGATCGATCGTTCTGGCTGAGATGCCATATACTCATAGAGCTTGACAGCCGCAGCTGACTCGTCGAGTTCGCCCCGATCGACACGGGCACCTAGTTCACACCAAAGCTCGTTGAGCTCAGGTGGATGCAAACTGGCCAGAACAGAGACGGACCGGACATTTGGAAGAGCCCTCGGCACAGTAATGGGCTCAGAGACACCAATCGGATACGCTGTCACCTTGTATCCCTGCGGGAGTTCGACGCAAACGGCATCTTCGACGGGATTAACATCCAACCAATGGCCATTCCGATAGAGGCGGACCCTGGGGCCCGCAAGGCTCATTATGTTCTGCCAGTTCGCATCCGAGCGTCCCGACTTCCTCATCTCAGCTAGGACACGCTTGGGACCTGCCCCGTATAGGCCGACGACGAAGAAGATGCAGAACCTGAGATCTTCCACTTGGTCAAGTTGGTGCGCTGCATGCATCATCAGTAGATTGGAGAGCCCAGGATCTTCACCGATGCCCATGAGAGCTGTCATACCGGCCTTCTTCGCAGCTGCATCGAGATCCAGGGCCCTTTCGGTCGTCGGGCCGTTCGCGCATATATCACAGTAGTTCACTCCGGCCTTGATTGCTGCGCGGAGAGCCGGAAGCACGACCATGCGCTCTGGTCCAGCCGTGTTGACCATTACATCATATCCTTCTGCAAGAGATGCTAGTTGCCTTTCATCGAATAGATCCACTTGAACCGCAGAGGCCTTGACCCCGAGTTCGATCGCTGTGCTTTTTGCAGCCTCCAAATTCCTGCCGGCAATCACAATCTCGGACACAATATCGGCCGCGATGAGTTTCCGCGCAACAGCTTTGCCGAATTGACCAGCCCCTCCTAGAGCGAACACCTTCATGGGAACCCTCCTGATAGTGGGAGGAATCGCCTTTCCTCCCCTATGGGCTTTTGCTCCAACGAGCAGAGAAACCTTTTTGGAGCAAGCAAGGGATTTGGCTACCAATGACGAAGAAACAGCCCGAGGGCGTCACACTCAAGGTCGCCCGGGCGCACCATCAGTCTGAGGTCGGCCTAGGCAGGGCTCGAATTGACTCCGTCACTAGAAAGAGACTGAATGCCGACGTCGGAGACATAATCGAGATACTCGGCAAGAAGAAGACCGCGGCCAAGGTTTTTCGAGCAGCGAACGAGGACGAAGGACTCGGAGTCATCAGGATAGACGGGATGATCCGAGGGAACGCTGGTGTGTCCATCGGCGAGAAGGTTGTCGTCACCAAGGCTGAGACCCAGATAGCTCAGAAGATCGTAGTCGCTCCGAAGATACCGCAAGGAAAACGAGTGAGGTTCGGCCAAGGTGTCGAAGGGCTCTTCAAGAAAGGGCTGCTGAACCGAGCAGTCGTCAAGGGCGACGAGATAATCATACCTAACATCGCACTCATGGGTGGTTTCCTACCGTTCGTCGTCGTCTCCACGACGCCTAGTGGCGTCGTTCAGGTCACCGAGGCCACAGAGCTCGCGGTCAAGACCGAACCCGTTGAGGTCACTCAGGTCGCGCGGCCTTCCGGCACTTACGAAGACATCGGCGGTCTCGAGGACGAACTCCAACGGATAAGAGAGATGATCGAGTTGCCACTCAAGCATCCAGAGGTGTTCGGTCGGCTTGGGATCGACCCTCCAAAGGGCGTCCTTCTGTATGGTCCTCCTGGAACGGGCAAAACCCTGATAGCAAGAGCTGTTGCAAACGAGGCGGGTGCGAACTTCTACGCCATCCAAGGGCCGGAGATAATGTCCAAGTTCTACGGCCAGAGCGAGGAACGCCTCAGAGAGCTGTTCACGGAGGCTGAGAAGAACGCGCCCTCAGTCATCTTCATAGACGAGCTGGACTCGATCGCGCCCAAGAGGGACGAAGTCCAGGGAGAGGTCGAGAGGCGAGTCGTTGCCCAGCTCCTCACGCTCATGGACGGCCTGACCGCAAGGGGGAATGTGATCGTCATCGCAGCGACGAACAGGGAGGAGGCGATCGACCCCGCGCTGAGGAGGCCCGGCAGGTTCGACAGGGAGATCGAGATAGGCGTCCCGACAGCTGCCGGAAGACAGGAGATAATGCAGATACACACGAGAGGGATGCCGCTCGAAGAGAATGTCCAGATGGATCACATCGCGAAGATCACGCATGGATTCGTGGGGGCGGACCTGGCGTCGCTGGCGCGTGAGGCTGCCATGAAATGCCTGAGAAGATACCTCCCTGAGATCGACCTCGGAAAACCGATACCGGTCGAGATACTCGAGAGGATGAGGGTCACCGCTCAGGACTTCAATGACGCGCTCAAGGAGATCGAGCCGAGCGCGATGAGGGAGGTCTTCATCGAGGTCCCCACAGTCACTTGGTCGGATGTCGGTGGTCTGGACGCGGTGAAGAAGGAGCTTCACGAAGCTGTTGAACTTCCGTTGGAAGATCCTGGGTCCTTTACTCGACTGGGCATCAAACCACCGCGCGGTGTGCTGCTGTTCGGCGCACCAGGAACAGGGAAGACCCTGCTCGCAAGGGCCATCGCGACCGAATCGAAGGCGAACTTCATATCGATCAAGGGCCCCGAGATAATGTCCAAGTGGGTCGGGGAGAGCGAGAAGGCCGTTCGCATGATCTTCAAGAAGGCGAAACAGGTCTCACCCTCGATAGTCTTCCTGGACGAGCTGGATGCGATAGCGCCTAAGCGGGGAGGCCATTTCGATTCTGGGGCAACCGAGAGGGTCGTCAATCAACTGCTGACATCCATGGACGGGCTCGAGGACTTGGAGAATGTGATGGTGATCGCGGCGACAAACAGGCCTGATATCGTTGACCCAGCGCTTCTCCGGCCAGGGAGATTCGACAAGTTGATCTTGATACCCGTGCCTGACGAGGCAAGCAGGATGAAGATCCTGCAGGTCCACACAAAGGACATGCCGCTTGAGAAAGTGGATCTCGCGGCGATTTCGAAGAGACTCGAAGGTTACGTAGGGGCTGACATCGAGAACCTGTGCAGAGAGGCTGGACTCGCCGCGCTGAGGAAGAGCAAGACGGCTGCGAAAGTCACCTCAGAGCATTTCGAGGAAGCCCTGGCCTCGATGAGACCGTCCATCACTCCGGATGTCGTGAAGTACTACGAAAACATGTTCAAGCAGCTGAAGACCGCAATGTCTAAGAAGAGCGAGGATGATTTGGGCACAGGCTACTACAGATAGCTGGAGATGGGATATACATGCGAAAATTCATCACCGAACTGAAAGGAAAGACAGTGATGACCAACGACGGCCAGATTTTGGGAATGATCGAGAACTTCATCATGGATACGAAGACGGGCGCATTGCAGAACGTCCTAGTGATCCCTGCGGAAGAGGTCGAGCCGCGGTTGTTCAAGACCGACGCGCAGGGAAGACTTGTGCTGCCATTCAGCGAGATGAAGGCGGTCAGAGACGTCGTTGTCATGAACATCGCGTGAGAGGACCGGCTCGCGCCGAGTGTGAGAATCGGAACCGACCAGCTCGAGCGCTAGACGCATCACTTCTTGCCCATCTGCCCCTTCGCCTTGAGGATCCTGACTATCAGGTCTGCCCTCGTTCCGCGGGGATTCAGGCCGAGAGACTCACACATGGCCTCGAGTTCGGACTTGCGCTTCTCCCTGAGATATGCCTCTGAGACCTGGGCCAGTATCGAGCTCCCAGTATCTTTGCCACCCACGACCTCCTCGCCTGGTGGACTCGGCTCCGGGGGTTTCTTCTCAGCGGGTTTCTCCGCGCCACCGGCCCTCAGATTCATTCGTCGCGCGTTCTCCGACGCATCCTTGAACTGGGGAGCTACACGAAGCGCCTCATTGAAAGCGACAAGCGCGTCGTCATACTTGCGCATGCGCTCAAGTACTATCCCCTTGTTGTTGTACGCTTCCGGAGTCTCGCCAATCCTGAGGGACCTATCGAATGTCTGGAGCGCTTCGCTGAGGAGGTCAAGCGATAGCAGGCTGAAGCCCTTGTTGGACATCGCGACCGTGGTCGGCATCATGACGGACGACTCCTCGAAACATGCGATGGCCTCTCGCATCCGGTCCAGCTTGTAGAGCACGCACCCCCTGTTGTTCCACGCAGCGTGGTTGTTTCTCTGGATCTTGATCGCCTTGTCGAGCTCGCCACTGGCCTTTTCCATTTCCCCTTTCTTGAAGAGCACTATCCCGCTGTTGTTGTAGGCCTCCGAATAATCGAGCGGCATCGACTTCGTCTTCTCGAACGCATCCCGCGCACCGTCAATGTCGCCTGTCCTTATCTTGACCAATCCTTTGTAGTTCTGCAGCCCGGAGAGATCCTCCAACGCCAGGGCGACTTCGACGTCCTCTAATGCCTGCTTGTAGTCCCTTCTTCCGAAGGCCTCGAACGAGGCGGCTGCCCGCGCCTGCCATCCGAAGGATTCCTTCCTCAGGGACGCGCTGGCCTTCATCGCCATCTCTGTCTCTCCCATCTGCATCAGCACGGTGTGCAGGTTGAATATGGCAGGCGCGAAAGAAGCGTCAGTGGCGAGAGCATGCTCAAAGGTCTTGGAGGCGGCCTCCTTCTTGCCCAGCCGGAACAGGACATTGCCAGCAGCTGTCAGCAAGTGTGCATTCTCACCCTCGAGGCGCAGCGATTTCCCAAGGAAATCGAACGCCTCGTCGAACCTGCCGAATAGTAGGAGAAGCTCCGCCTTGTCCCCATAAAGCTCCTCGGCGAGGGCTTCCAGTTTCTCCTCTTTTACCCTCGCGACGGCGTCCTCCGAGAGTCGCGTTCGCTCTGGCGCCGCCTCAGGCTCCGTCATCTTCGCGGCCTCGGATGAGAAGATGTCCTGGACGATCCGGGGCACCTCAGTGAACTTCTCAGTGATCTTCTTCGAGATGTCGTCGAGCGCCCTTCTCGCATCAGAGTATTCAGGGTCAAGCCTGAGGGCGCCCTCGAAGCTGGCCTTCGCGGCACTGACGTTGCCCGTCTTCTTCGCGGCCAGACCACGCAGGTACCATCCTTTGGGCAGTTCGGGCCTCATCTGAGTCATCTGCGTGAACGCCTCAAATGCTTCGCCGTACCTGCCCATCTCGTAGAGCAGGCCGCCCTTGTTCATCCATGCCTCGGCGTAGTCGTGCTTCAGCTCGATCGCCCGGTTGTATGACGCGAGCGCGTCGTTGAGCTGGCCAAGGCTGTGGAGAGTGGCCCCTCTGTTGTTGTGGACCTTCTCCAGCCTGTAGTTGATCTTGAGAACCTTGTCGTACGTCTCCAGAGCTTCCTTGAAACGTCCAAGCCTGTGAAGCGTGGAACCTCTGTTGACAAGGGCCTTCTGCATCAGAGGGTTGTACTGCAGGGCGCGTTCGTAGCAGGTGATCTCCTCGTTGTATCTCCCCAGCGAGAACAAGCACCCGCCCAACGAGAACCAGGTCTCATCGCTTTCCGGGAAGAGCTGGAGAGCGTGCTTGTAGCATTCCAGAGCCTGCTCGTGATACCCCATCTCATCCAGCGTGTTGCCCTTCATCCTCCACGGGACATCGTAGTCATCCTTCAGCATGATGGCCTTGTCGAACTCGTCCAGAGCCTTCATCATGTCTTTGCTCGCCATGGCCTCGTAGCCAAGTCTCATCGCGCCCTCGAGCTGTCGGCTCGCCCCTGGGATCGCTGCGACCTTCGCCCGCTCCTTCCACAAGTCGGCGGCTCTTATGACATCCTTGTCGAGGTCAAACCTCCTCAACAGGGCGGCAAGCTTGGTCCCGTCCGCGAGCCCTATGTTGTTGTTCTCAGCGATGGCGAACGCCTCGCCACTGATCGAAGAGGTGGTGAGAACAAGCCCGTTGGGAGATTCCATCTTGCCCATGTAGGACACCAGACTCTCGATGTCTGCCTTGGCCACGGTCTCCTCCCTTCGCGAGAAGAAGACGACGTACTTCTTCCCGTCTGGCCTGTGAACGCACTCGGAGATGGTTATCGACCCCTTGGGCCTGATGCGGGTCGGCTTGAGCTCCAGATACCCGAGGATCGCCTCAACCAGTTTATTGAACTCGGGGTCGGATACTGCCTTCAACGCCTTGAGCACGCGGTCGTCCGAGCGCTCGCTCAGGATCTTGTCGATCTCGACCATCAGATCCCGCCTCCGGTGAGCGCCTTGAGCCATTTCGAGGCCTCCTTGTTGTCGGGATCAAGCCGAACGCTCTCCTCTAGGCATCTCTTAGCCTCGCTAACCATGCCTATCGCATTGAGCGCTATCCCCTTCCTTCCAAGAACATGTGAATCGTCCTGGGCGAGCTCGAGGAACTTGTCGTAGGCCTCGATCGCCCTTTTGTACTTCTCCTTCTCGAAGAGCAGGTCGGCCTTGAGCCTCCAGATCTCCTTGTCAGAGGGCACCAACGAGTTGTACTTGTCCATCGACTGGATCGCGGCGCCCCACCTGCCCATACTCACCATAACTTTCGCCTTGCCGAGCCAGGCGCGAGAGTTCTCAGGATCAAGCTCGAGCACCTTCGAAAAGCTCTCGTCCGCACCGGTCTGCTTGCCGTGGCTCAGCAGGATCTCTCCCATCGCAGTCCATCCGTCAATCATTTTCTGATTGAGAGAGACGCACTTGCTGAGATACTGGACCGAAGCACCCCACTTGCCCTCCTTGTGGGCGATGATACCGCGCCAGTACCAAGCAAACGCGTCCTCGCGATTCCTGTCGTAGAACAGGTGGACCTTTGCGGATGCCTCGTCGAGCTCTCCCTTCGAGACCAAGGCCTCGATGAGTATCAGAGTCGCGGCTCGCATGTCGGGCTTCTCTTTCAGAATGTGATTGGCCCTCTGAATCGCAAGATCGTAGTCCTTCGAATCAAGGGCATCCTTTGCCATGTCGATTGGATCCTTCTTCGGCGGAGGCTCAGGGGCAGGCTTTGCGGCTTCTGGTCTTGCTCCCGAGGGTGTGGCGGAAGCAGGGGCCTTCTCCGCCGCGCTGACTTTCTTGAACTCCGAGATCAGTTCGCCGAGCTTCCGCTCGAGATCTGGCCTCCTTGAGAGGGAGCGCTGGCTCTCGGCCATGGCGGATTCCTCAATCCTTCCGAGGTCTCTGAGCGTCTCGATCATCATGTCATGGCCTGAGAGGTATCTGGAATCGAGTGAGATGGCGCGGCTGAAACACTCCAACGCCTCATTGGCTCTGTCCAGATCCCTGAGTATCTTGCCCTTGAGTACCCAGAATTCGGGTCTCTCCGACTGATTGATGACCTCGTCGATTCGCGAGAGGGCTTCCATCGGATTGCCCAACATGAGGTGCGCTCTCGATAGGCCCTCGCCGATCGTGAGGTCGTTCGGGAAGCTACGTACCGCGACCGCGAGATGTTCCTCCGCCTCTGTCCATTCCTCCGCATCAAGACACATGAGGCCCATGGTCCTGGCGGCAATCGAGTGAAGATCGTCTCCGGGGTCAACCTTCGAGAGGAACTCCTTCGCCTTCCCCACGAGATATGCGCGTTTCCCTTCCCGCCACTTCTTTCCCGCGGTGCGCATCAAAATGCTGTTGGACGCGCTCCAGTACACGACCCCGAGACGTACGTAAAGATCGCTCACTGCCTCCTTGGGGTACATCGTCTCTGTCAGGTTGATCTTCTGAACAATGGCGGTTATGGTCTCCGCAGCATCTTCCGTGAGGAGCATCAGAGGAGAATCGAGCCTGATAGGGACGCCGAGATGCGCGAGGATGGCATTGCACCTCTCATAGAGCCCCTTGAGCTCCTGGTGTGGCATCACCCGAACGTTCACGTCCTTCACAGCTTTGAGCAGGTTGGAGGATTCGACTGGCACGACATCCGAACCGGCGTTTGGGCCGAGAAGAACAGTGGCAGATCCGTAGTCCCTCAGCCTCGAGTATACGCTGGGACCAATCAAAACCGGGTTGAGGAAGAACTTTGGTTCTTTGAAGGAAGAGTCGGCGCAGGCATCGCAGAGAAGTGCGTCATCCTCTGATTTCCCTCCGCATTTTAAACAGGGCAAGGTCGACCTCCCAGTACTCTCCGATATTGATGAACTGATATAATGGTAACGATTCTGCGCATCGATTGCTCAAAGGCCTTTCGCCATGTAAGGACCCTTGCGCTCATATCCCAGCCGTCTATAGTAGTTCCTGGCGCCCACGCCGCTCGTGACGCAGAGTTCCGCCAGACCGCGCTCCTTCGCGATCTCCTCACAAGCAGATACAAGCTTCTCGCCAAAACCCCGGTGCTGCCATCTCTTGCCTGCCTCCTCACTGATCGGCACGAGCTGGCCGTACACGTGGAGTTCCCGCAACAAGGCGGCGCTGCCCTTGGAACTTCCGGGCACCCTCAGCCTAGCATATCCTATCAACGAATCGACAGATGGGACCTCGTAGGACAGGAACATCTCGTGCCCTCCCGAGGCATCGTATGAGATCTCCTTGAATTCGACATCTGACTCTCCAGGCATCTCCTTGGTCGGCGGTAGATGTCCTATCTCCCGACACCTTATGCACCGGCATGAGGTCCCTCGTTCCTTCATCTCTTTGACGACGAGCTCCCTCAGATGGCTCTTCCTGACGCCCGCCTCTATCAGTTTGACCGGGATATCCCTCTGGATCCGCAATATCCGAATCCAGGGAGGAATCAGACCCTTGACCTCCGAGAGTAGATCGACCGTGTCCTCGAGAGACGGGGGAGCGTACTTGCCAGACATCCACTGATCATAGAGTTCCGTCCCCTTCACCACCAAGGTAGGATAGATCTTGAGCATGTCCGGCTTGAACCGTTCGTCATTGATCATCATCTTGAACGACTTGAGGTCATTCTCTCGGCTACTGCCAGGCAGTCCGGGCATCATGTGATATGCCACTTTAAGGCCCGCATCCTTCGCGCGCTTCGTTGCGGCGGCAGTCTCCTTGACGTGATGCCCCCGTTTGACGCCGTCCAAGATCTTGTCGTCCAGGATCTGCACGCCGAGTTCCACCTTGGTCGCCCCGAGAACCAGTGAGTGATCGACCTGAAGTTTCGTGTACCAATCAGGCCTTGTCTCGACCGTGAGCCCGACACATCTGGCCTTCGCCGATTCATTGGAGACCTGAGCCGATTCAAGGTCTGCGGATTCGCGGCCGTTCATCGCTTCGAAGCAGCGCTTGACGAACCAATCCTGGTACTCTTGAGGCCTCGCCGTGAATGTGCCCCCCATCACGATCAGTTCGACCTTGTCGGTCCTGTGGCCTATCGCCCTCAGCTGCTGCAGCCTGCTCTTGGTCTGAAGGTACGGATCGTACTCGTACATCGAGCCCCTGAGCGCTGCGGGTTCGTGACCAGTGTACGATTGAGGGGTGTTGTTTGCCACTCCACCCGGGCAGTAGGAGCATCTTCCATGCGGACAATCGCATGGACTCGTCATGACCGCCACGGGGGCGACCCCGCTCATAGTCCTGACAGGTTTGTTCTTCAGAAATGGCTCGACGACATCACGGTACTCGTCGGGCACGCGCTCAAGGATCTCGTGGTTCGCTGGCACCCTCGCGAGCTTGTGTTTCTTACACAGCTTGGACTTGAGTCTCAGGAGTTCGTCCCGGCTGGTAACTTTGCCTAGAACCAGGGCTTGCACGAGCTCGTCGAAATAGTCCACGAATGCCACCTAGAATTGAGTCTCGATATCTAGTTATCGTACGCGCGCGAGCGCGCTTCACCTGTACATAATCGAATCGTCCGAACCATCGACTGGCAGAGGAGGAACGGCCCGACCCTTCCCCCGCTTCTTCTTGCCCTTGCGGTCTACCTCGATCACGATCTCGGGCACCAGGAGGCGGATGAATGTCTTGTCGCTCAGAGGCTCGAGCGCTATCACGCCCTTGACCATGAGGCTCTTCAATGAGCGTTCTAGGACCCTGCTGGGAAGGGCCAGCTCGTCCTTCAGCTCCTCGACCGTTATCGGATACCAGTCCTTGAGGATGGCGATTATCCTCGCCTGTAGAGAATCAACCTGGACATTCATCCGATCGCTCAGCCGAAGTACACGGCGTTGCTTTCGCTTTCCTTCTCTTCCTTCTCCTTCTCGGCCTTCATGACGTCGATCGATATGATCATGTGCGACGGGATGAGCCGAAGCCGACCCTTCTCCTCACCGTTGGACTTGTCGAGTTCCATGACGATGGCCGTGTCGTGCGCCACCGCAGCGTATCCCTTGAAGATCCCAACTGTCTCCATCGGCTTGTCGCGGGCCTCGAGGCTTTTGATCTTGTAGAGCGACCCGGGGGTCATTACGAACGCGTCATCTCTTTTTGGCATGTTTCTCACCTTTCTTCGTTGCTAGTTCCTGAAGATGATCGACGGTCTTGCGGTAGTTCTCCATAGCCACCTGGACGTGGGCTTCGGTGAAGTTCCAGGCCTTGCTCAGGCTCCCGTAACGGATCCTGTAACCCTTCCTAGGATTGCCGTCAGTGTCCTCGACGTTCATCTCCTCGAGGATGTCGAACCCCTTGAGTTTGTTGATATGCCTGTACACCGT
>Ga0315281_10008573_pt1 | contig 14288 bp, 14 predicted proteins | sample YL17G07_0_MG_FD_204540 | JGI IMG/M metagenome (GOLD analysis project Ga0315281, IMG submission 204540) | Sediment microbial communities from Yellowstone Lake, YNP, Wyoming, USA - YL17G07_0 | ecosystem: Environmental > Aquatic > Freshwater > Lake > Sediment | place: USA: Wyoming | collected...
GGAGCCCCAGATCCGGGGGGCTCTTTCGGCCTGGATCCGGGAGGAGATGGTGGAGACCGGGCTGGAAGGGTTCGGGGAGCTGGTGAAGAGATGGCAGTGATAAGCGGGTCCCATCCCCTCGGGCTCTGGGTGGTAACGGTGAGCTGGCAGGGCGACGTCGTGTACCGGGTCCATTTCGGGAAGACAGGCCCGGCCGGGCCCATTCCTCCCCTGATCCGCCGGTATCTCATGGGGCAAGAGGTGGACCTCAACGGCATAGCGTCACCAGCTGATGAGGGCGACGGGATGAGCGCGACCATCTACCGTGCGGTCCGGAAGGTCGGGTACGGCGAAGTGGCAACCTACGGGGAGATCGCGGAGATGGTGGGAACCGCTCCCCGGGCGGTCGGCCAGGCCATGGCGCGGAACCCGACCCCACTTGTTATCCCGTGCCACCGGATCGTCTCCAAAAATGGCATCGGCGGCTTCACTCCGCCGCTCGAGATTAAGAAGGACCTCCTTGCCATGGAGCGGTCCGTCTGCCAGGGGAGAAAGGGAAGAATTTAACCCCGAAACGCCTGATACTCCGGAGAAATCATGACGCCCCCCCTCACCATGGCAGGGAACCATGGCCTCCTTCTGGCATCCCGCCCTCCATCCCGGTCCGGGTGTCTCACGGAGGAATGTGGATGAGGTCGGCCATCATCCTTGTCGGGGGCGAGGCCAAGCGTGCCGGTGGCCAGGAGAAGTATTTCTTCAGCTACGACGGGAAGACCTTCATCGAGCACATCCTCGGGGCACTCCGCGAAGTGGTGGACGAGATCGTCCTTGCGGCGAAGGACCCTGCCCAGTGCGAGCGGTTCAGCCATCTCGACGGGGTGAAATGCGTCTCAGATATTCGGAAGGGGATCGGCCCGATGGGCGGGCTTCACGCCGGGGTCCTCGAAGTCCGGGGGGACCTCGTTGTCGTTGTCGCCTGCGACATGCCCTGCATCAACCCCCAGGTCATCGAGCACCTATTCTCCTTCATGGACGATTACGACGCGGTCATCCCGTTGTGGAAGCCGGGGATGATCGAACCACTCCATGCGATCTACCGGCGGTCAGCCCTCCTTGCCTACCTTGAGCAGCCGGAACATGACTCGCTCCACGAGATGGTGCGGTCCATGCGGGTGCGGTTCGTTGGAATCGACGAGCTGAGAAGGCTGGACCCGGACTTAAAGACCTTCACCAACGTGAACAAGCTGGAGGAGCTGGAGGGGATGAGGAGAAGGTAAAATTCAGGTCATACAGAAACCCAACCTGAGGAGAAATTCTGAAGTATCCCGATTCCCCTCGCACGAGTGGAGATAATCGGTTTCACCTCAGTTCCCCAATTCCGATTGCTGTTTTCTGATCCTGTACAGTTTGCCCACTCCTCCGCACAGGAATAGTAGTTAAGATAGAAACCCTCTTAGCAGGAAAAATGGAGAAGATATCCCTTTTGGCGAAAAAAGAAAAGGCTGATATACCAAGAAACCCCTTTCCCACTTCAGAATCGTTAGGAAGTCAGAATACGTGAAGATTCAGACCGAGGAGAAGACCCGATCATTATCCACCCGGGTGGCGATCTTCCTGGTGCTCGTCATCATCAATACGCTGCTCGCCGCCTTTGGCGTCATTACCTATGAGGTGGCCTTCGGTGTCTCGGGGTTCTATATTGCCGTTGCCTTCATGATCGCCTTCACCCTGTGGTTCGGCGGATGGGGCGCCATTGCAGCGTACCTGGGCTGCGTCATCGGTGCCGGCCTTGTCGGGGGTGTTCCGCCGGGCTTGAACCCCTTCTGGTCACTGGCGGACCTCTGGGAGGTCCTCATTCCCCTGGCAGCCTTCAGGGCGTTTCATGCCGATATCGGGCTCACGACAGGGAGGGATCTCCTGGTATTCCTCGGGTTCGGGTGGCTGGTCAATAATGCTGTCGGCGCCCTCTGGGGTGCAAGTTTCCTTGCCATCGGGGGAGTCGCTCCCTGGGATGAGGTTCCAGGAATCTTCGCGAGATGGTTCATCGTAAACCTGGTTGTTACGATCCTCATTACGCCCCTTCTCCTCCGATATGTAACGCCCTGGATCCGGAAAACGGGGATCTCCGTGAATCATTACTGGCGCTGAAGGGAATAAGTGAGATCGGGATGGATCAACTGACCATCCCTTTTTGCATATTTTACTTTTCGGGGCCTTCACCCTTTCAGGTCCCGCCCGACGGAGAAGGCCTTCCCGATTAACTTCCCGATCCCGTAGTACTCCCCTTTGGCCGAATCGTAAATGAAGGGCCGTATCCTTGCCATATCCGGCTTCCCATCGGGGCCAAGGGCATCCTCGTCCACCTTCACGTCAAGGATTTCGCCCACGAACTGTGTATGGACCCCGAGATCGAAGCTCTTAAGGAGCCTGCATTCGAGGACCACCGGGAACTCTCCCACGTACGGGGCATTCACAGCCTTGCCCTTCACCGGCGTGAGGCCGGTTGCCGCGAACTTGTCGGTATCCTTCCCCGAGACCATCCCGAAGAAATCAGCCTCCTTCAGGTACCGCTCCGAGGGGATGTTCACGGTGAAGGCCTTCTTCTCCATGATGTTCCCGTAGGTGTAGCGCGGTTTCTGGAGGGAGACGGCGACGCAGGGCGGGCTCGAGCAGCAAATCCCTGCCCAGGCGGCCGTCATGACATTTGGCTTCCCGTTCCGGTCATAGGTCCCGATGACGACCACGGGGTGGGTATAGAGGAGCGTCCGGGCCCCGAGCGATTGCTTCATGCCGGACGCGTAGGGGAGCCCGGGGGATGAAGGTGTTGGGTGGCACCTCACACCCCCCCGGTGATCCATTAGGAATCCTTTCCCAGCAGGCATGGATTCCTGCGAAAGGGCGGGGAGATACCTGCCCTGCGAATCCATCAGCTTATAAGTTCCTGCATCCCCATCCCTACTCTGGAAGAGCGGGGTATCAGCGTGCCGGGCCGGTGAACCATGTTTGAAAAAGTGCTGTTCTCCACGGATTTTTCAGAGTATGCAGAGAGTGCGCTTCACTGCATAGCCGGTTTTCCCGGAGCCCGGGACGTCATCCTGCTCCATGTCATCGAAGAGACCAGGTCCCCGAGGGGAGGTGGCGCGATAGGTGGTGCACTGTTCCGGATCGGTAAAAATTCCCTCAAGGAAGAGAAACGCCACCTTGAAAACCTCAGCCAGAACCTCAGGGTGACAACGGCGGTAAAGGTATCATCCGACATCGCCGGTGCCATCCTCGAGACGGCAGAGGAGAAGGGTGTCTCCCTGATCGTTCTCGGTGCACGCGGGAACAGCCTCGTGGAGGGGATCCTCCTTGGCAGCGTATCCATGGCGGTCCTCCGCCGTAGCAGGAAAAGTGTCCTGATCATGCGCCATAAAATTGTCGAGAGCCTGACAGGGAAGACCTATGAGATGTTCTGCCCGATGATCCTCTCCCGGGTCCTCTGCCCGATCGATTTCTCCCCATACTCGGACAATGCCATCGCCCTTCTCGCGAGGACAAAGGGGGTGGGGGAGGTCATCCTTCTCCACGTCGTATCTCAGGGCGAAACCGAAGGTGAGATCGAGGATGCTGCCCGCGCGGCGAAGGGTCAGATAGAAGCAATCGGAAGCAGCCTTGCCGCACAGGGCCTCAACGCGAGGACCATGGTAAGAACGGGGAACCCTGCCTTCGAGATCGCGAAAATTGCCGATGAGGAGGACGTATCGGTCATCTGGATGAGCTCCCATGGAAAAGGTTGGTTCCGTGAACTTCTGCTCGGGAGCACAGCATATACCGTGGCGATGAACGCAAAGCGGCCGGTGATCATCATCCGTACGCCGGAGGGAAGGGGAACGGACAAGGCTCTCCTCTCCGGATGACCTCATTACGGTAGGCATCATGTTCGTCCTGAATGCATCAGCAGAAAATTCCTGATCGAAACGGATATAGGGACTTTGCCGGTGTCTCGAGGAGAGATTGTAGGTGAGAGCTCTTTATCGGCGGTTCTCTTCACCTGAAAAATATCGGGTTTTTTTCCGAGCCAAAATACTGGATAGGTATGATATACTCGCGCTAACTATGCGAATTTATCACCCGGCAAGTCTACCCAGGATGCCCAGGGTAAACGCCATCACCAGCAGAGCCACGGTTTCGGTCATACCCAATATGATCATGTAATTGCCGAATCCTTTACCGGTTTCTCCCATGGCGTCGCAGGCGCAGGCACCACATTTACCCTGAAAGTATGCAGAAAGGCCTATAGCCGCGCCGCATAAGGCTCCGATACTCCAAAGGTACTGGCCTTGTGCGGCAAGTTCATACATCCTGTTCATTACGATCATGCCATAGATCGTCTGGGTAAGCGGTGCAGCGGCAAAAGCAACGAGCATAAATGCCGCCGGCTTATTCTGGCTGTAATTCTTCTTCCATGCCCCTATCGCAGCCATTCCGGCGATACCTGCTCCGGTGGCAGATCCGAGGGCCGACAAGGCAAGCACCAAACTTAATCCCAGATCACTAAACTGAATCAGCAGATCCCCAGCCATGATATCCTCCTGTTCATTCTTTGAGCGGCTCGAATGTAAACCCACTCCATGTTACGTTCGCATGCCCCGAAAATTCCAACACATTAAGTCTGACGCCGTGCACGAGCACTGACATCGGTCCCAGGATGATATTTAAGGTGTGGCCGATGAAAACGATTGCGATACCTGCTACGAGAGCTGCGATCCCGTTGCCGAATCCGGATGCGAGCGTGTTCGTGGTCTCAGCGATGGCGAGAGTGGCGAGGCCAACCGCAAAAAGACGTATATACGAGATCACGTCGGTAAAATTATTCATCAGGCTCAACGCCACCGTCCCCAGCCCTTCTCCGATGGCTCTCAGCACATTCGCCTGGGGGTTGGTAAATAGAATCGCAAGAACAATCCCTGTCACAAACAGCCATATGCCCCAGGGTGGAAATGCTTCTGCCAGGATTAACGTCCTCGCAACGAAAAATGCGGTCCAGAGTACGCATATCCATCCAATATCAGCAAGGGCTTTCAGCGACGGAAATTTCAGGTATGCCCGCCAGGAATGGGCAATGGATAAATGCAACGCTCCCAGGAAGAAGCAGAACGTCTGCATAAAGTGGGCATCGTTCAACTGCGGAACGAGGGGCTTATATCCTAGGGTAAGCAACCATCCCTGACCAAAAAAGGTACCGGTCAGAACACCCCATATGATTGCGCAGGAACCCAGGAGATAAAAAAGCGAGAAAGTCGCTTTCATCTCCGTATTCAGCTTCATCTTTTTCTGTAACCCCAGAGTGATCAGTATATAGACGAGCCCATAACCGGCATCACCTATGAGAATGCCGAAAAATATGCTCATAAAGATCAGGAACAGCGTACTCACGTCAAGTTCAGGATATCCGGGCGTAATCCCCAGGAGCTCAAACAGAGGTTTGATCATACCGACCCATCTGGGATTGCGTAAGAGCGTCGGCACATTATCCTCGGCCGAAGGTTCGGTGATCACGATTCCCCATCTTCTGCTCCTCGCTTCGGCAATCAGATGCCCCTCCATGTCAGAGGGGATGTATCCCGTCACATACCCGATTGCCCCTTCCTTCCCCATGCCGGCGAGTACCTGCTGGAACTCGATCTCCTTCTCCAGTTTTCTCTCTCTTCCTGAAAGGGCTTCATAATAACAGGCGGATTTTATAATCTCGCCTTTGATCATCTCCATCTCCTTCGTATTTTCGGCGAACCGCTTTTTCAGCGAAGAGAGGCTCTCCTTTGGCGGAAGGACCTCCTGGAAAGCGCACTCGAACTGCCTGCGGGATATCGCCACGCAATGGGCGATGTCGTCCGCGGAAAATATCGTTTTCACCACCACGTCATCGGGAAAACTTCGTACTTCTTTTACCGGCAGCTGGTACAGCTTGAGATAAATGCCGTTCTCGCCCAGGTGCTTAACCTGGCCGAGATCGACATCACCCCAGGGCTCCCACTCCTGGATCTGCCCGAGGAGGTTCCTCGCAGAGGACTCCAGCTCTTCCCGTCGTTTGCCGAGGTCCGTGATATGGTCTGCAACCGCTGTCCAGTCACCGGTGATGGGAGTCTGCGGCGGAAGGTTCTTCTCACCCGCCATCACCTGGTTCAGGACATCAAAGGAGGAATGGACGAGGGCCACCTTCTCCTGGAGCGCTGAGACATCCCTGCCCTCAGGAGGATTCTGGTGCTCGACATGTAATACTCCCAATGTACGCAGATGGTGAACTGCCGCTTCTGCGTCTCCGGTCTCGAAGAGGATGGTGGCTTTCCTCATCGGAACGATCATACCGCTACCCCCTCTCCATTGGCTTCCCCGATCTTCTTTTTGGCAATCTTGCTGCGGCCAATGGCACTCGTCATCTGGTCACCGATGGAGATCTTGATGAGACGGATTGCCTCTTTCGTCTCGGGGATCTTCACCTTCTCGAAGAGATTGACGCGCTGCGTGGTAATACGCAGTTCATGCCGAAGAATGGATATCCCTTCTCCAATGACCCGCATCTCTTCCCGTAAACGGACCATGTCCCGTAATGCTTCCAGGCCTATATCCACCCAGAGAGGCGCAAGGAACAGGTCATACTCCGCCACCTCAAAATCCACGCGTTCAAAGACCGGCAGATCAATCCCGGCAACGTTCTTCTTTCCGGTGATGACCTTTGCAGGGATGAGCCACTGCCTGATCCCGGGAGCCTCAACGAGAAGCCCTGACCAGTTCTCCGCTGCTTCCTTCATCCCGGATAAGAACGCCTCCCTCTCCCGAAGAGCGCTCTCCTGGTGCACAATCTCAAGCTGCACCAGCTGCTTCTTCAGCTGGAGGGTGGGGAGATACCTCTCGTACTGCCGCAGGGCATCTCTCTGCCTTTTCAGTTCACTTTGAGTAAGTTTTACCTTCATGCTTTTCTGGCCAGTACCTGTCTATCATGGATTTTTTGATCCCGGTCTCCTCGGGAGAGAAACAATTGTGCAGGATCTCCCAGCCCAGATCCAGTGCTCGCTCCAACGGGATATTCACCGAGAGGGACATCATCTTATCTTCAAAGAGCCTTCCGTATTTCAGGAGTTTCACATCCCAGGCACTCATCTGGAATCCCATGGCCTGCTTTTCCAGCGTCTCGCGGTATCCGGCAAAGAGCTGAATCATGGTATCCATGATGGTCCTGTGGTCGTCACGGGTTTTGGCGTTGACCTGCTGCCTCAAACGGCTTAAGGAACCGAAGGGTTCAATCACACCGTTCTTCAGGTAAAACTGCCCCTCGGTAATATAGCCGGTATTGTCCGGAATCGGATGAGTTACATCATCCCCGGGCATCGTGGTTGCCGCAAGAATGGTAATTGAGCCTGCGGTATCAAAATCAACTGCCTTCTCATAGCGCGCTGCCAGCTGGCTGTACAGGTCGCCCGGGTATCCCCGGTTGGAAGGAATCTGTTCCATGGTAATGGATATCACTTTTAATGCATCACAGAAATTGCTCATATCCGTCAGGAGTACGAGCACCCTTTTTCCCTCCAGGGCGAAATTCTCTGCCACCGCGAGACTGATATCAGGAACAAGCAGGCACTCCACAATCGGATCCGCTGCGGTATGCATGAACACGATGGAACGGGAAAGTGCGCCGTGTTCCTCCAGGGTGTCTCTGAAGAAGAGATAATCGTCATACTTCAAACCCATGCCGCCTAAAATAATGATATCGACTTCTGCCTGGGTTGCGATTCTCGCCAAGAGTTCATTATAAGGCTCGCCGGCAATGGAAAAAATCGGGAGCTTCTGGGACTCAACGAAAGAATTAAATACATCGATCATGGGGATTCCGGTCCGAACCATCTTGTTGGGTATTATTCTTTTTACCGGGTTCACCGGTGGCCCGCCGATATCGACGAGATTCTCGGTAAGGTCCGGCCCTTTATCCAGGGGCCTGCCGCTCCCGTTAAAGATGCGGCCTAAAAGCGTACTACCCGTGGCGATACGCATGGGGTGTCCTAAAAACCTTACCTTGTCCCCCGTCGAGATTCCGCGGCTCCCGGCAAAAACCTGCAAAAATACTTTTTTTCCGTCAAGGCGGATCACCTGGGCCAGGGAAGTTCCGCGCCTGGAGATCATCACCTGGGCCATCTCCATGGTGCCCACGTCTTCTGCCTCGACAGTAATGACGTCCCCGACAATCTGAATTATGTTGGCATAGAATTTCTGCATGCTAACCTTTCTTTAGCCCCTCGAGTAAGAACACCCTGATCTCCTTCTCGGTTTTTTCAAACTCTTCACTCTGCCAGGGAGCAGAGTTCCACCCCCTGAAAAGCTGTCTGAGCTTCTGGAAAAAATGTAAAGCCGTATCTTTATTCACAAAGATGAATTCCGATTCCAGAATGCGGTAAATAAAATCAAAGACGTACATCTGCCGTTCTTTGGGGGTTGCTTCATCAACTGGGTCAAAGGCATTCTGCTGCAGATAGACAAAATCAAAAAATTCTGCTTTGAGATAGTCTACGTAATCGGAGAGCGAGGTCCCTTCTTCTCCGACAACTTTCATCATCTGCGCCACATCGTTCCCCTTGCGCAGGATCCCGTGCCCCCGCTCTTTCTGCCTCTCGTCAATAAAACTCCTATACTTGCTCCAGCTGATCAACGGATCTATGGCCGGGTATCTGCGGGCATCGGAACGACTGCCGGAAAGTCCGTGGAATGCGCCGACAACCTTTAACGTTGCCTGGGTTACCGGCTCTTCAAAGCTCCCTCCTGCTGGGCTCACTGCTCCGCCGATGGTGACCGAACCGGTTGAACCATCATATAACCGCACCACACCTGCCCTTTCGTAGAAAGAGGCAATGCGCGACTCCAGATATGCCGGGAAGGCCTCTTCTCCGGGAATCTCTTCGAGCCTGCCGGACATCTCGCGCATGGCCTGGGCCCAGCGGGAAGTAGAATCTGCAAGCAGAAGCACGTGAAGGCCCATCTGACGGTAATATTCGGCAATGGTTACTGCCGTGTAGACGCTCGATTCCCTCGCTGCAACAGGCATGGAGCTGGTATTACAGATGATCACGGTGCGGTCGCTCAGAGGGCGGCTGGTTCTGGGGTCAATGATCGCAGGGAATGTCTTTAAGGTTTCGACCACTTCTCCGGCACGCTCGCCACAGGCAGCGATAATGACAACATCCACATCGGCATGCCGGCTGGTCAGTTGGTGTAACACGGTCTTCCCTGATCCAAAAGGACCGGGAATACAATACGTCCCCCCCCGGGCCACAGGAAAGAGCGAATCGATAAGGCGCATTTTCGTTACCAGCGGTTCGCCGGGTTTCAGTTTCTCGGCATATGCCTGAATGGGGATCTTCACCGGCCAGTTCTGGCTTAAATACACAGGATAGATCTTTCCGTTCAGGTCTTTTATCTGGGCAACCGCCTCGCGTATCGTGAACGTGCCGGCATCTTCAACCGATACAACCTCAAAATTTCCCCGCAGAGAGAAGGGAACCATGCAGGAGTGTTTGAATATTTTTTCCACCACAAATCCGATCGTATCTCCGGCACGAACTCTATCACCGGGTTTGACAAGAGGAGTAAAATCCCAGACCTGGGTATCAGACAGCGCCCCGATATACATACCGCGCTTCAAGAAAAAGCCGCATTGTCTGGCAAGCTCGGGCAGGGGATTCTGCAGGCCGTCGAAGATCTGACCCAGCATCCCCGGCCCCAGCTCAACCGAGAGAAGCTCTCCGGTAAACTCGACCTCTTCGCCGATTTTTAAACCGCCCGGTGCCTCATAGACCTGCATCTCCGCGAGGTTGCCGCGCACGCGGATGATTTCAGACTTAAGGCGCTCTCTCCCGTGCAGGATATAGGCAACCTCATTCTGCATCACCGGAGAATCGAACCTGACAGTTACCATGTTACCGCTGATTTTGGTTATACGGCCTTTTCTAGGTGCTGTCATGTATACCCCGTGAATACTCTAACGCTTGTTCAAGCAGGATCCTTCCATCTGCACTGCGTATGTTCTCCCAGCGCTGGAGTATCAATAATTTATAGGCATAGGTTATCAGAAAATCCAGATCAAAATAATGGCCCGTTGCCAGCTCCTCCAGAGCCTTCCAGCGCGTCTCGTCCAGAGTCTTCTCTGCATCAAGAAGAGACGTATTTGTGTTTGCTGCACTAACTGCGGGGGCGAGGGAAGAACCGCTGTATCCATCCGGGCGGAGATACGTCGCAGGATCAAGGTGTCTTCGGATGGCACGTACCTTGACGAGCTCATTTCTCAAGGCAACATCGAATTCTATCCATTTCTGAATAATCTGGTGGCTTTTGCCTTTTACCGAATATTCTTCGGGTTGCAGCAGATTACTTAACAGTTGAAAATCTTTTTCCGGAATAAACTCTCGACACACTTCAAGAAACCGTTCAAAAGAAAATGGCGGCTTCATTCCGGGATGCAGCATAGGCAGGCTTGCGATTACATAGGTGTAAAAATTTGCCATCTTATGTCATTCCTTCATGGCTTCCTGAAGAATCTTGTTTAATTTCGGCTTAAGATATGCGCCGATATATTCTGCAAGGGCCTTGTCGGTAAAATCATAGAGGGATCTTCCGCTGTCAAAACTTATGATAAAACCTCCTGAAATCTCTTCTGCAGGCCGGAGAACGATATTTTTCTTCGTTTCTTCCCTGAGTTTCTGCAGAAAATTCTTTTCCAGGATTTCCAGGTCCTCTTTTCTCAGGAAAACCGCGATATCACCATGTTCCCCCGCGCTATGGTGCTGAACCACTTCGGATAAAAGTCTGAATAGTGCCTCGGGGGTTAAGGCCTGCTGAAATTCTTTCACCATCATGCGCCCAAGCATGGCGTTCATTTCATTTCTAAAGGATAGAAGCAGGTCCCTTCCTGCCTGAGAGAGCAAGGCCTTTTCTCTCTCTTCTTCACGGCGAATTCTCTCGTGAGCGGCAGCAACAATCTTCTCTACCTCGAGCCGTGCCTGAGCAAGCATGTCATCGGCTCTTTGCTTTGCCGCAGCCTCTATATTTTGAGCCTTTTCCTCCGCGGCCCTGATTCCTTCCTGGTTAATTTTTTCGATCAGGTCTCTGATCTCTTCCGGCATCTAAAAACCTCTTAATTTTATGGTATATCACGGTTCCGTACGCATCCCGGATCCGGTGCATCGAGGTCACGGTAGTACGCCCATGCTGATCGGCTTTCCTGATCTGTCTCCTCCTGTTTCTCCCCTCTCTTTAATCCGTGGAAACAGGCGACAGGGCACCGGCTCCACTGCGCAGCACGAGCACTGGCCGGGTGCCGTTCCTGACTACGCCGAGGGTCGTGGAGCCGACCATGACCTCCCTCAGCCAGTTCTTGCCTACCGTCCCGATGGCAATGAGGGTCGCGTTCTCCTCGCGAGCCAGGTCAATGATCTCGTGGACGGGATCCCCGATATGCACCCGTGGGAAGACCCGGTGGCCGGCGGCTTTCAGCCCTTCCGAGATACTCTCCAGCCTCTCCCTGGCTTCCCTGACATGGGCATCGATCTCGGCTGCTGTCTCGCCTTTCGTGACCACATGCACGAGTATCAGTTCACCGATCCCTTGGATTCCCGTCATGAATGCAGTACATCTCTCTGCGGAGGGGGAGAAGTCCGTGGCACAGAGCACCCGGGAGAGGATCTTCCCGCAGCGCTTGCCGCAGTCCTCCCTCCGCAGCCCTCCTGAAAGCTCATGGCTGAGGACGAGGAGAGGGACCTTCCCAAGGCGGAGCACCTCCGATGAAACGGATCCGAAGAGAAGCCCCTTCACCAGGGTTCTCCCCCGGGAGCCCATGACGATGAGGGAGACGCGCTCCTCTTCTGCAGTCTCAAGGATTGAGGAAGCGATGTCACCCCCGGTGATGGCCTTGACCCGGGTCTCGATGCGAAGGCCGCGCCCCTCGAGGTGCTCCTTCTTTTCTGCGAGGAGGATCTTCGCGTTCTCGATCTCGGGATTATAAATCCACCCGTGGCGTGAGGGGTGGCTGGCATCGATGACATGGAGGAGGATCACCTCCTTTACGCCGGGTATCTCGGCCACGCACTCCAGGGTGTTCCTTGCAGGTCTCGAAAAATCCGTGGGAACGAGGACCCTGTCAAAGATACCCTTATCGGCTTCAGGTCCCTCCGTATCCATCGCGATCCATCCCGGATATATTACATCAATACGAACCGGCCCCTCATAACGATATGGAAAGCAGAGACTTGAACCTCATGTCCGAATCCAGTGACCAAGAAGGTATTCACGGAAGAAGGGAGCAGGGATAATCCCCTGGGGAAGGGGGCCGGGTTACAGGATCGTCTGACCCTCTGCTAAAATCAAATCCGTCCCACGTCCACGCGAGCTGGCTCCGAGCGATCGCTTCATGCCAGACCTCTTCGCCTCCCCGGGGTATGAAGGGTGGTCGGGGCAGCCCTGTCAGGGTGCCCTTCCCGTTCCCTGCTTCCCGAACGGACCCAAGCGATCTTCGAGAGCCGCTGCAATCTCGGCGATACGGTCACGGATACTCTCCCCGTTGGGGAGGTCATAGACCGGCGCACCCTCTTCCTCGGCCTGCTGGACAGCGGGGTCGAAGGGGATGATCCCAAGAGGTGTTATGCCGAGGGCAGAGAGCCGGGAGAGGAATGGCTCCCCATCTCCGTCGCGGACCTTGTTCACGACCCCGAAGATACGGGTGATCCCGAGGTCACGGGCCAGCCTTGCGATCTGGCCGGCTGCATCCACCGACTTCACGGTGGGTTCGGCGACCACGAGAAGCGCCTCGACGGTCCGGGTTGTCCCGCGCCCCAGGTGCTCCACCCCGGCCTCCATGTCCATGATGAGGAGATCGGTCGTGCCCGAGAGATGGTCTACGAGCCTCCGGGCAAGAGCGTTCGCCGGGCAGAAGCAACCCCCTCCACCTGTGCGGATGGATCCGAGGACCAGGAGGCGCACCCCGTCCTGGCAGCTGATGCCGAAGCGGCTGGGGATATCATCCACCTTCGGGTTGATCTTGAAGACCAGTCCGCCGCCCTCCGGCGGGGCGCCGGTCCTCTCCAGGATGAGATCCTCCATCTCCACGAGCGGGGTGATAGCTGCCACCTCCCCCGGGCTGCAGGAGAGGGAGGAGGCGAGGTTCGGGGACGGGTCCATGTCGAGGGCGATGACCCGGTAGCCCCGGGAACCGAAGGTCCGGGCAAGGCCCGCTGCGATGGTGGTCTTCCCGACCCCCCCCTTCCCGGTGACAGCGATCTTGGCCATGATCCTCTCCCATACCATGATGAGCCTCGGATATAAATTCAAGGTATCCACGGGCATGCCGGCCCCAGGGGCAGGATCAGTTGTATCCCGGGGCGGCCCTGTATTCGGGAGTCAGGATGGGGGAGATGATCATCCTCCCTGCCGGGAGGAGGAGGCCGCTGGAGACAGGAAAGACAATCCTCTCCCACCTCCAGGGGGCTGGAGCACCGGTGACCGCTCACTGCGGGGGCAGGGGAGAGTGCCGCACCTGTGCGATCTGGATCGACAGGCAGGAACTCCTCTCCCCGAAGACTGAGGTCGAAGAGTCTGTCCTGGGCGATCCCCTGATGCGCCTCGCCTGCCAGGCGATCGTCGTGAGCACAGACGGGACCCTCAGGGTGGAACTTCCCCGGTACCCGAAGTACTCCATCGTCGAACGTGGCCTGCGGCCGGCTGTCCCGCCTTCGCCCCTGGTGTCGCTCGGGGGAAAGGAGGGTTCGCTCTCGGTTACCCGGCGAGGCCGGATCCTTGGTCCCTATGAAGGAGAGATCTATGGCGTTGCCCTCGATATTGGGACCACCACCCTGGCCCTGCGGTGGCTCGACCTCGACAACAGGCAGAGCCCGGATCGGTACTCGGCATCGGTCCTGAACCCCCAGATACGGTTCGGGGACAATGTCATCGACCGCATCCGGTATGCCATGAAAACTCCTGACGGGGCACGGCACCTCCAGAACACGGTCATCGGCGCCGTCAACAACCTCCTCTCCTGCGGGGCAGTCCGCCCGGACCATATCTACGAGATGACGGTTGCGGGGAACAGCGTGATGCGGGATCTCTTCCTCGGGCAGCCGGTGGAAGGGCTGGGGGCATTCCCCTTTGAACCGGTCTCCACGGCCGCGGTGGACACCGGAGCATCCGAGCTCGGGATCGCCATCAATCCGGCGGGGAATATCTATGCCCTCCCCCTCATCGGCCACTTTGTCGGGGCCGACACGCTGGCCATGATCCTCGCGACAGGGATG
>Ga0315281_10008574_pt1 | contig 14288 bp, 7 predicted proteins | sample YL17G07_0_MG_FD_204540 | JGI IMG/M metagenome (GOLD analysis project Ga0315281, IMG submission 204540) | Sediment microbial communities from Yellowstone Lake, YNP, Wyoming, USA - YL17G07_0 | ecosystem: Environmental > Aquatic > Freshwater > Lake > Sediment | place: USA: Wyoming | collected...
GTTTAATGTTCGATGTTGGACATTCGCTGTTACGGCCGTGCCGGGGCGCGCCTCGAACCGCGGCCGCATCACTTTACCCTGTCCTTTAGGCATCGCCGGTCGTTATATTAGCGGGACGGGCGGAAGGGGCGGCAGGGGGGTGTCCGCCGGGTTTCGTGCCGCCGGAGCAGCGGCTTGGGCGTGCCAGGCCGCAGACCGGCCCTCTGGCGCGGGCCGGGCGGCAGTCGCATCCTCGGCAAGCCAGCGGAGACGCTCGTATGAAACATACAGCCACCTATCCTATGAATCGTCGGCAATTCCTCAGGCAATCCGCCGCGCTGGCCGGCGTCCTCGGCGTTCCCGCGATCGTTCCTGCGTCGGTGCTCGGCCAGGCGGCCACGCCGGCGCCCTCGAATCGCGTGGCGCTGGGATGCATCGGCCTGGGCATCCAGGGGACGGGCAACATGCGGGCGTTCCGCGGGAACCCGGAGGTCCAGGTCGTGGCCGTATGCGACGTGCATGAGAGCCAGCGGCGCAAGGCCAAGCAGGCCGTGGACGAGGCGTACGGCAATGAGAGTTGCGCGGCCCACAAGGATTTCCGCGAACTCATGGCGCGCAAGGATATCGACGCCGTGCAGATCACCGCACCCGATCACTGGCATCCCCTGATCTCGCTGGAGGCGACCCGGCAGCGGAAGCACATGTACTGCGAGAAGCCCATCGGCTGGAGCCTCCGCGCGGCGCAGGCCGTCCGGAAGGCCGTGCAGGCCAGCGGCGTCGTCTTCCAGTTCGGGACCCAGCAGCGGTCCGGCGGCAAGTTCAGGCTGGCGTGCGAACTGGTGCGCAACGGCAAGATCGGTCAACTCAAGACCATCCTGGTCGGGGTCCCTTCCAGCTGGACGTGTCCGAGCCAGCCCACCGAACCGGTTCCCAGAGAACTGGACTACGACCTGTGGCTCGGCCCGGCGCCGCTCGCGCCGTACTGCTACCAGCGCTGCCGGCCTTACACGGAGAAGGAGGGGTGGAGCATCTGGTATTGCATCTCGGACTATTGCATGGGCATGATCGGCAACTGGGGAGTTCATCACCTCGATATCGCCCAGTGGGGCAACGGCACGGAACTCGGCGGCCCGACGGAGGTCGAAGGCACGGGGGTCTTCCCCCAGGGGATGTTGACCGACGCCGCGACGCACTGGCAGGTCGAGAACCGCTACGCCAACGGGGTGATACTGATTCACATGGATGACGAAACAAGCAGGAAGCATCCGTTGCAGCAGGGAGGCCACGGCCACGGGGTGATGTTCCTCGGCGCCGAGGGCTGGGTGCACGTGGACCGCGAGAAAATGGACGCCGGCCCGAAGTCGCTCCTCAAGGCGACGATCGGCCCGAACGAACTCCATCTCTTCAAGAGCGACAACCACCACGCCAACTTCATCGATGCCGTGAAAGGCCGCACCAGGCCGGCGGCGCCGATTGACGTGGCCGTCCGGTCGGACGCCCTGTGCCATCTCCAGCAGATGGCCGTCAAGTTGAAGCGGAAGCTCCGGTGGGACCCGGCCGCGGAAGCCTTCGTCGGCGACGACGAGGCCAACCGGATGCTGGATCGGCCGATGCGCGAGCCGTGGAAACTCTGAGGAACCCCGACTGCCCACGAGGCCCATCATGGTTGACCATTTGAGCCCCCTCCTGCTGGTGGTTCTGCTGCTGGCCGGCCTCGAGGCCGCCGGCGCCGCGGAGCCGGCCCCCGCGCCTCGGGCGGGCAAGCTGTCGATCGGTTGGGCCTCGGCCGACATCACGCCCCCGCGGCCGGTGGCCCTTTGCGGCCAGTTCAACCTCCGCATCTCGAAGCGCGTGAACGACCCGCTGACCGCCACCGCTCTCGCCATCGAGGCGCGCGACGCCGGCGGCGTCCTCGACCAGGCCGTCATGGTTTCGGCCGACGTCGTGGCCATCCGCAGGCGCGACCTGGAGCGGGTGCGGGAGCTGGTGAAGCCGCGCGCGGCCGACCTCGACCCCGCCAAGATCCTCATCAGCGCCACCCACACCCACACCGCGCCCGCGCTGGTGGACGCCCGCGAGGAGAACCTGCACCCCCACGACATCATGGGCACCTTCGTCTATCGCGTGCCCGAGCAAGGCGTGATGCACCCGAGGGACTACGCGGAGCTGTTCGCCGCGCGCGTGGCCGACGCCGTGGTCGAGGCCTGGAAGACCCGCCGGCCCGGCGGCGTGAGCTGGGCGCTCAGCTACGCCGTCGTCGGCTCCAACCGCCGCGCCCACTACTCGGGCGGCCGCTCCCTGATGTACGGGGCGACCGACCGCCCGGACTTCGACACCTTCGAGAGCACCTTCGACCCCGGCGTGGAGCTGCTCTTCACCTGGGACGACGCGAAGAAGCTGACGGGGGCCGTCGTCAACCTCGCCTGCACGTCGCAGGAGGTGGAGAACGCCGACTACGTGTCGGCGGACTTCTGGCATGATGCCCGCGTGGAACTGCGCAAGCGCCGCGGCGACGGGCTCTTCGTCCTGCCGCTGTGCAGCGCGGCGGGCGACCAGTCGCCCCACCTCCTCTTCCGAAAGCAGGCCGAGGCCACGCTGCGGCGGCGCAAGGGCAACCTGTCGCCCCGCCAGGAGATCGGCCAGCGCATCGCCGCCGCCGTGGACGCCGGCCTCGAGTTCGCCAGGACCGACATCCGCACCGAGGTCCCCTTCATCCACAAGATGCAGCTCCTCGCGCTGCCCGTCCGCAAGGTCACGCAGCAGGAATACGACGCCGCCAGGAAGGGCTGCGCGGACCTGGAGGCGAAGGGCCTCGAGACGCTCGATTCCCCCGATTACATCGGGTGGCGGACCAGGAAGAACATCGCCGCCCGCTACGAGATCCAGGAGAAGGAGCCGGTCTGCCGGACCGAAGTTCACGTCATGCGCCTGGGCGACATCGCCGTGGCCACCAACCCGTTCGAGCTTTACATCGACTACGGCCTGCGGATGAAGGCCCGCAGCCCGGCGGAGCAGACGTTCGTGGTGCAGGTCGCCTGCGATTCGCTGGGCTACCTGCCCACCGAGCGCGGCGTGGCGGGCGGACACTACAGCGCCGAGATCATGAGCAACATCGTCGGCCCCGAGGGCGGCCGCCTCCTCGTCGAGCGGACCGTGGAGTCGATCAAGGATATGTGGAAGTGATCTTGAGGAACGCGCCATGGCCAAGGTGATCGCGCTTCTGGGCACGCTCGACACGAAGGGCCCGGAGTACGCCTTTGTGAAGCAGTGCGTCGAGGCCCGGGGCCACAAGACGCTGACCATCGACGTCGGCGTGCTGGAGCCGCCCGCCCTCAGGCCGGACATCGGCCGCGAGGAAGTCGCGAAGGCGGCCGGCGCCGACCTCTCTCGCCTGGTCGGGAAGCGAGACCGCGGCGAGGCCGTGGCGGCCATGGGCCGGGGCGCGGCGGCCCTGCTGGCGAGGCTCCACGCGGAAGGCAGGTTGGACGGCGTGATCGCGCTGGGCGGCAGCGGCGGGACTTCCATCGCGTGTGCCGCCATGCGGGCGTTGCCGCTGGGGGTGCCCAAGGTCATGGTCTCGACCGTGGCCGGAAGCGATGTATCGAGTTACGTCGGAGTCAAGGATATCGTCATGATCCCGAGCATCGTGGACGTGGCCGGGATCAACCGGGTGAGCCGCGAGGTCTTCGCCCGCGCGGCCGGCGCCATCTCGGGCATGGTCGAGGCCGAGGCGCCGAAGGGCGAGGACAAGCCTCTCGTGGCGGCCAGCATGTTCGGCAACACCACGCCGTGCGTCGGCGCGGCCAGGGCGATCCTCGAGCGGGCAGGCTACGAGGTCCTGGTCTTTCACGCCACCGGCGCCGGCGGCCGGACGATGGAGAGCCTCATCGAGGCGGGGCTCGTCTCGGGGGTGCTGGACGTCACCACGACGGAGTGGGCCGACGAAGTCGTCGGCGGCGTCTTCTCGGCCGGTCCGACCCGGCTGGAAGCCGCGGCGTGCCGCGGCGTGCCGGCCATCGTGGCGCCCGGGTGCCTCGACATGGTCAACTTCGGGGCGCCCGAGACGGTGCCCGCCAGGTTCAAGGGCCGCACGTTTTGTCGGCACAACCCGAACGTCACCCTCATGCGGACGACGCCCGACGAGTGCCGGCGCATCGGCGAGCGCATGGCCGAGAAACTCAACCTGAGCACCGGGCCGGTCACGGTTCTCCTGCCGCTCAAAGGCGTCAGCATGATCGACCTGGAGGGCCAGCCCTTTTACCTCCGCGAGGCAACCCAGGCACTGTTCGAGACACTCCGGAATAATCTGAGGAAAGATATCCCGGTAATTGAAATGGACTGCGAGATCAACGCGACGGTCTTCGCGATCCGCTGCGCGGAGACGCTTCTGGCGAGCATGAAGGTCAGGCCGTGAATAGTGCTACAACGCCACTTCGCGCGGCGGGTCAGGAGACCCGCCGCGCACGAGGTTAAGTGGCCTTGTAGGAGCAGGGGCGGCAGCTCGCCGGGATCAGCCTCCGCAATAAGGAGCCGCGCGCATGGCCGACACGAGGACGAGCATCCTGAAGCGCTTTCGCGAGAAGATCGCCCGCGGCGAGCCTCTGGTCGGCGGCGGCGCGGGCACCGGCCTCAGCGCCAAGTGCGAGGAGGCGGGCGGCATCGACCTGATCGTCATCTACAACTCCGGACGCTTCCGCATGGCCGGGCACGGCAGCCTGGCGGGCCTGATGCCCTACGGCGACGCCAACGCCATCGTGCTGGAAATGGCCCGCGAGGTCCTGCCGGTGGTCCGGAAGACCCCGGTGCTGGCCGGCGTCTGCGGCACGGACCCGATGCGCCTGATGGACAGGTTCCTGGCCGAGATCAAGGCGACCGGCTTTGCCGGGGTGCAGAACTTCCCGACGGTCGGCCTGATCGACGGGCTCTTCCGCGCCAACCTCGAGGAAACCGGCATGGGCTATGGCCGGGAAGTCGACATGATCCGCATGGCCCGCCAGATGGACCTCTTGACCACGCCGTACGTATTCGGCCCGGAAGAGGCCGCGACGATGGCCGAGGCCGGCGCCGACATCCTGGTCGCCCACATGGGGCTGACCACCAGCGGGTCCATCGGCGCCAGGACCGCCAAGTCGCTGGACGAGTGCGTGCCGCTCGTTGACGCGATCGTCCAGGCCGCCCGCCAGGTCCGCCAGGACGTGATCGTGCTCTGCCACGGCGGCCCGATCGCCGAGCCCGACCAGGCGGCCTTCATCCTGAAGCGCTGCCCGAACGTCGACGGTTTCTACGGCGCCAGTTCCATGGAGCGGCTGCCGACCGAACGCGCCATCAAGGAGCAAACGCAAGCCTTCACGCGGATCCGGCGATAGACAGGCGTCGCGAGCACTTGGGCTCGCCGCGTCGCCGTGCCGCCCAGGTCCCCCTGATAGAAACGAGGTGCGTGGTGTCCAAGAGCATGCCGAAGCGTACTTATGTGAAAGAATCGAACGTCGAGACCCAGGTCTTCGACTGGGGCAAGCTCTCGTGGCTCTCGGAGCCTCGGGTGACGGCCGCCGAGAAGTTCAGCGCCGGCGTCGTCCAGCTCGAACCGGGCAAGGGCCACACGCGGCACAACCACCCGGGGTGCGAGGAGATCCTGTTCGTGCTGACCGGCCGCGGCCGGCAGGTGGTCGAGGTGGACGGCGAGTCGCGCGAGGAGGTGATCGGTCCGGGCGTCCTCGTGCACATTCCGCCGGACTGCTACCACTCCACCGTGAACGTCGGCAGCGAAATGATGCGAATCCTCGCCATCTATGCGCCGCCCGGTCCGGAGGCGGAGCTCCGCCGGATGCAGGGCGTCAGGATCGAACCGCCCGAAGAACCGTAGGAGGCGCCGCCCAGCGCGCGTTACGCCCGGCAGGGCTCGACGCATCGCGGGCTGCAAGGTTGCCTACTCATCTTGTATCTCCGCCACTCCGGCCGTTTTCCGATCGAGCTTCAGGACCCAGACCTTTCGGGCGCTGGAGTTGTTGCGGAAACCGATGCGGCGCCTCGCTCGGAGTGCCGGCAAGATCGGGCATTGCAGGCCGGGGTTCGCGCGCCGCCACACGGAGACAGCCATGGGATTCCTCGTCCTGATCGGGTGGGTGGCGGGCCTTGCGGCAGCGGGGCTGACGGCGCAGGAGAAGGTCGGCGAGCGGCCCTACGAGATGGTCTGGGCCGGCAGGACGCAGGACGACCATCCGCCGCTGGTCGACTTTGAGTCTCTGGACGGCTGGACGGTCCAAGCCGAGGACGCGCAGGCGACCTTTGTCCGCTCGCGGGAGCAGCCGCTCTGGGGCCAGTACGTCGGGAAGCTCACCTACCGGGGCACGTCGGCCAAGGCGGCCGTCACGCTTCGGCTGCCGGCGGACCTGGCCGTGCCGGCCGACGCCGATTGCGTTAACTTCTGGGTCTATGGCAATAACTGGGGCTGGGTGACCGACCCCTCGACGCCGCGGGTGAAGATCGACCTCGTGCTTCGCGACGGGCCCGGGGCGGAGACCTTTCTTGCGGTGGGCACGGTGAACTGGAAGGAGTGGTGGCTGATGCACGCCCGCCTGAGCGCCGCCCAGCAGGCGGCCGTTCGAGGCGGCGCCAGGCTGGCCGGCCTGCGGTTCTCCAACGGCACCAACCGCGACGACCGCGTCCTTTACCTGGACAACCTCTCCTTCTACCATGAGGCGCTTCCGCCGCTGACGTTCCAGCCCCAGCCCCGCCGCGGCGTGGAGATGTTCCCGGGCCAGTCGTGCGGGGTCAACACGGGCCCCGGACGGCTGCCGTTTCCCGCGCGCGAGCAGACCCTCCTCGCCGACAATCTCGCCGCCGACTTCAAGACCGGGCTGGTCAAGGACGGGGCGACATTTGTCTTCACGTACGCGGGCAGCGACGGCCGACTGGAATACCGCTACGAGCCGGTCACGGGCACGCTGGGTGATGTGACGGCAAGATGGCGGAATGGCAAGCCGTTCCAGCCCCTCTGGGGCGGGGGCGTCCGGTTTGCCGACCAGCCGCCGCAGGCCCAGCCCAAAGCCGAGCTGATCTTCTGCGCCCAGGAGAACCAGGCGGTCCGTGCACGCTGGAAGCTCACGCTGGCAGACCGGTCGCTGGAAGTCGAGTACACGTTTCGGCTGTGGCAGAAGTCGCTGGTGGTGGACGTGAAATGCCTGGGCGGGCAGGCGGGCTCGTTCATCATCGGCAAGGCGGCCGGACTGGACAGCCCGCGCCTCGTCACGCTGCCCTATCTTGTGGGCGATGGCGCCAGCCGTCCCGCCGTGCTCGTGAGCGGACCGGCCGACGAGCCGCTCTTCCTCACAGCCCTTCTGGACTACTATCGCTCGAATGCCTCTCGGCTGACCTTTGCCAACCAAGTGACGGCCGACGGGGCGACCTGCAACGGTGGCAGTGTCTACATGCCCAAGACTGACGGCAAGCGGAACGACTGCTACGAGCGGCTGTTCCTCACGGTCTCGCCGCGGTTCGAGGAGGTGCTTCCCAACATCCCCAATCCGCCTTCGCCGTGGATGCACGTGGCGGGGGAGCGCCTCTGGCACGCCCACGGGGCCAGCGACCGCCGCCACGACTACGAGGCCTGGGAAGAAGTCGCCCGCTACGGGATGACCCGGGTGGTCATCACCGACCACGAGACCGGCTGGCGCGACGGAGGGGAGAGCTTCACGTTCCGCACCCGGGCCGCGCCAGGCAAAGGCGGCGATGAGGCCCAGGCGGAGTACTCGCGCCAACTCCACGCGCTCGGCTTCCGCTACGGGATCTACAACAACTACACCGACTTTGCCCCCGTTAACGAGCACTGGAAGGAGGATCGCGTTACTCGCACGCCGAGCGGCGACTGGCAGCACGCCTGGCCACGGTGCTACAACCCGAAGCCCGTCTGGGCCGTCGAGGCCGAAGCCGCCCTGGCCCCCGTCATCCAGGAGAAGTTCAGGCTCAGCACCGCCTACTGCGACGTCCACACCGCCGTCGCGCCGTGGAGTTACTGCGACTACGATGCCCGCGTGCCCGGGGCGGGCACGTTTGCCGCCACGTTCTACGCCTACGGCCAGATCATGCTCCACCAGAAGCAGACCTGGAACGGTCCGGTCTACAGCGAGGGCAACAACCATTACTACTACGGCGGCCTGACGGACGGCAACTACGGCCAGGACCAGGCCTACCACCACGCCGGCAAGCCTTGGCTGGTCGACTTCGACCTGCGGAAGATGCACCCGCTCGCCTGCAACTTCGGCATGGGCAACCCGGGCATGTTCTTCGGCGACCGTGTGGGCCTGGGCCGCACGCCGTCGGAGCGAGAGGCAAGCCTGGACCGGTTCCTGGCGGCCACGGTCGCCTTCGGGCACACCGGCTTCCTCGTGCGCGAGGCGGGCCTGCGCGGCTCAATCCGAAGTTACTACATGCTTCAGCAGCTCCAGACCCGCTACGCGTGCCAGAAGGCGGCCGACATTCGCTACGCCGATGCCGGCGGCCGGCGGCTCGACACCACGGCGGCCGTCGCCGGCGGCGCCTTCGAGCGGTCCCAGGTCGCCGTCACGTACGCCGACGGCCTGAAGGTCTTCGCCAACGGCCATCGCACGGAATCCTGGAACATCGGTCCGGCCGTCCTGCCGCCGAACGGCTACTTTGCCGAGAGCGCCGACCGGAAGCTGCGGGTGTCGAGCGCGCTGGCGGCGGATGGCCGGGCGGACTACGCCCAGTCGCCCGCCTACGTCTTCTGCGACGGGCGCGGCAAGGCGGCGCGATTTGAGCAGGCGGCCTGCGACCAGGCCATGATCGCGCTCGCGCGCGACGATGGCAAGGTGGAGGTCATCCCGGTCGATGGCCCGAAGCTGCTGGCCGTCGGCCTGGACGGCCGGAGCGCGTCGGCCGTCGCGCTCGACCGCGGCCGCAAGGAACTGGGGCCGGCGGAGGTTCGGGTCAGCCGCGGCCTGGTCCACGTGATACCTGTCGCGGGGGCCTTCAGCTACCTCCTCGCGCCGGGGGAAGCGCCGCCGGTCCGGCTCACCTGCCCCGTGGCCCGCGCTACGCCGGGCCAGGCGCTTGTCATCCAAGGCAAGACGCGCCAGGAGCTTCGCATCCCTGGTTCGGCAAGGGCGGGAGACCTCTTCTGGCACCGGCAGGACGACGCGTGGATCGACTTTGACATCGTGCCGCTGGCGGAGGCATCGATCCGCATCGATGACCAGCTGCGGCTCGCGTTCCGCTCGAATCTGCCCGACAAGGCCGCCGCTGTGGCGGAGGTGCTCGGGCAGTCGCAGGCCGTGGCGCTCCTCCCGGACCGGGAAACCCGGATCGGCTTCCCTTACCCCCTGCCGCCGCAAGACGAGGTTCGCAAGGTCGACCTGAAGCTCGCCGTGGGCGACGCCGTGCTCCATCGCACGTGGTGGGTCATGGCCCGGCGGCAACTGAAGGATCTGGCGACGCTGAAGGAACCTGTCGCCGGCGGCCAGTGTCTCCGCAAGGGCAAGGAGACGCCCGTCATGACCGAGACCGGCGCGATCGTCGCCGCTCAGGAGATGACGTGCGGCAAGCAGCAGAAGCGCGGCGTCTTCATGCATCCGCCGTACCAGGGCGGCGTCGGCTGCGCGTTTGCCCTGTTCGGCCCCATCGACCTCCCGAAGGACATGGCCTGCACCTTCCGCTGCCTGATCGGCAAGGGCGACGGCAGCGATCCCGGCGACGGCATCCTGTTTCGCGTGATCCTGGTCGATGAGAGCGGCGCCGAGACGGTCCTGGCCGAGAGACCGTGGATCGAGCACGCGTGGACGCCCCTGGAATGCGACCTGGCGCGATGGGCCGGGCGGAAGGTCAGGCTCAAGCTGGTTTCCGACGTCGGGCCGGCCGACAACTCCTCCGGCGATTGGGCCTGCTGGGCCGACCTGCGGGTCCAGAGCAGCCGGCCGGTGATGATCCTGTCGGTGCACGACCAGGCCGTGACGCTCAAGTGACGGCCCACCGGGGAGAGGGCGGCCATGATCATCGACTGTCATCAACATACCAACTGGCTGGGGCGGCACACCGGCGACCTGGTCGCCTACCTGGACAAGGCCGGCGTGAGGAAAGCCTGGCTGCTGTCGTGGGAATCGACCGACGGGGCGCGCGAGCCGGCCTACACGCACCTGGCGATCGAGGACGTCTTCGACGCCGCGCGGCAGCACCCGCGGCGGCTCATCGTCGGCGCCGGGCCCGATCCGCGGCGCGAGGATTTCCCCGCCCTCCTGCGGCGCTGTCACCGGCGGGGCGCACGCGTCTACGGCGAGATCAAGCTCCGCGTCCTGATGGACACGCCGGAACTGGTCGAGGCCTTCCGCCTGGCCGGCCGGCTCGGCATGCCGGTCCTCTTTCACCTCCAGGTGCCGCGTGCATCGCGCGGCCGCGTCGGTGCGTGGTACCTCGGCGACGTCGATGCCGTCGAGCGGACCTGCCGGAAGTGCCCCGACACGACCTTCATCGCGCATGGCCCGGGCTGGTGGGCGCACCTCTCCGCCGACCGCGGGGCGTACCGGTCGGATTACCCCGCCGGACCGGTCGTCCCCGGCGGGAAGGTTCTTCAGTTGCTGGACACCTATGACAACCTGTTCTGCGACCTCTCGGCCAACTCGGCCTTGAACGCCTTGACCCGGGACCCGGCCTTCGGGCGGCAGTTCCTGATCGACTACGCCGACCGCCTCCTGTACGGGGCGGACTTCTTCGACACGCGGATGCTCGACCTCCTGGCCCGTCTCCGCCTCCCGCGGGCGGCCGAGAAGAGCATCCTGAGCGGCAACGCGCTCCGGCTCGTTCCGGACTGAGCGGGGGGCGAAGGGGGCAGTGTTATGATTAGAAGTAGAAATGTCAAGAAGCCGTCATGCCTGGCAATCGCTCTTGGGCTGGCGGCGGCAATGGCCTGCGCCGCCCGTGCCGCAACGCCCGCCGATGCAGCCGCCCGCGAGCCGAGGACGACCCGAATCGTCTCGCTCGACGGCCATGGGTGGCTCCTGGCGGTCGATCCGAAGAACGTCGGGCGGCAGGAGCAATGGTATCGGGCCGCGCGGCCGGACGCCAAGCCCGCGAACGTTCCTTGGATCATCCAGGACCCCTTTCCGGGTTACCACGGCGTCGCGTGGTACTGGCGGGAGTTCACGGCCGCCGAGAACCCGCACGCCGCCGGGCGGTGGCTCCTGCGGTTCTGGGCGGTCGACTACACGGCCGAGGTGTGGCTCAATGGCGTCCGCGTCGGCGAGCACGAAGGCGGCGAGACGCCCTTTGTCCTCGACGTGACCGACGCCCTCAAGCCGGGCGCCGCCAATCTGCTGGCGGTCCGCATCCTGAACCCCACCAACACGCCCATCGACGGCATCGTCCTCAACGAGACGCCGCACCGCAACAAGGCCCTGCCCTACAGTTCGGGCAGCGCGTGGGACCAGGGCGGGATCATCGACTCGGTGGAACTGCTGGCGGCGCCGGCAGTGCGGATCGACGACCTCTTCGTGCGGCCCGACCCGAAGACGGGCCTTATCCGCATCCAGGCCACGGTCCGCAATGCCGGCCCAGCGCCGGTCCGCGGCGGTCTGGAACTGGCCGTGGCCCCGGCCGCCGGCGGCGAGACCCTCGCGGCGGCCCGCCTGGGGCGGGACCTGGCGCCGGGCGAGGCGGTGCTCGAGGCGGACCTGCGCATCGAGGCCCCGCGGCTGTGGCAACTGAACGACCCGTACCTGTACCGCGTGACGGCCCGGCTTGCGGCGGCGGGTAGCGACTCCTTCGACGAGCGCTCCGCCCGGTGCGGGTTCCGCGACTTCCGCTTCCAGGACGGCTGGTTCAGGCTGAACGGGCGGCGCTTGTACCTGCGCTGCTCGCACACTGGGAACTGCTGCCCGGTGGGCCTGGAACTGCCGCACGACCCCGACCTGCTGCGGCGCGACCTCGTCAACGCCAAGATGATGGGGTTCAACGCGATCCGTTTCATCGCCGGGGTGGCGAAACGGTACCAGTTGGACCTGTGCGACGAGATCGGGCTGATGGTGTACGAGGAATCCTACGCGGGGTGGTGCCTGGCGGACTCGCCGCGGATGGCCGACCGGTTCAACGAGTCGGTGCTCGGCATGGTCCGCCGCGACCGCAACCACCCGAGCCTCACGATGTGGGGCCTTCTGAACGAGACGCCCGACGGCCCGGTCTTTCGCCATGCGGTGGCCCTGCTGCCGTCCGTGCGGGCGCTCGACAACTCGCGCCTCGTGATGCTCAACAGCGGCCGGTGGGACGCCCAGGGCGGCGCGACGGCCGGCCTCGAGACGTGGCGGCCCGAGGGGCGGATCGACCCCTGCGTCAACCGCAACGCGACCGGCCGCGTCATCAAGGCCCTCGGCATCACGTGGGCGCCGGGGCAACTCTCGTTTCACCCCGGCGTCAATGGCGAGTACAGCGTGGTGCGCTGGACGGCGCCCGCCGCCGAGAAGGTCGAGATTGCCGCCGCCTTCAAGAGCATCGCCGAGAAGGCCACCACGGATGTCCACGTGTTGCACAACGGCCGCGTGCTGTTCGACGGCGGCATCAACGTGAAGGACGGCGGCCCGGAGGCCCGGTTCCAGGGCGCGGCCGACGTGAAGCCGGGCGATACCCTCGACTTCGCCGTCGGCTACGGCAACGGCAACTACGGTGCCGACACCACGGCCCTGGCGGTGACGGTCCGGGCCGCCGGCGGCAAGGTCTACGACGCGGCGGCCGACTTCTCGGTCAAGAGTAACCCCGCCGGCCCCTGGAGTTACGGACAACTGGCGCCGGGACCCGCCCCCCGGCCGGATACGTTCGCGCGGTATGCCAAGGGCGTCACCGAGACCAGCATCGGCAGCCTCAGCAACCCCGGCTCGGCCGCGTGGGAAGACGTGCTGAGCGACCAGCACCCTTACCAGCGCGTGCCGCACACCGCCGACGTCATCCGCACCCTGCGCACGATCCAGGGCAACGGGCGGCCGGTCTTGGTGTCGGAATACGGCATCGGCAGCGCGGTGGACCTGCTGCGGGTCGTGCGGCTGTACGAGCAGCTCAGGAAGGCCGGGGCCGACGACGCCCAGTTCTACCGCGCCCAGCGCGACCGGTTCCTGGCCGACTGGGCCCAGTGGCGCCTGGACGAAGCCTTTGACCGGCCCGAGGATTTCTTCGCCCAGTCGAACGCCCGCATGGCCGGCCAGCGGCTTCTCGGCCTGAGCGCCATCCGCTCCAACCCCAACGTGGTGGGCCACAGCGTCACGGGCACCGTGGATCAGGGCATGACCGGCGAGGGGCTCTGGACCACGTTCCGCGAGCTCAAGCCCGGAACGGCCGACGCCGTCTTCGACGGGCTAGCGCCGCTCCGCTGGTGCCTCTTCGCGGAACCGGTCAACGTGTACCGCAAGTCGCAGGTGCGGCTGGAGGCGGTGCTGGCGAACGAGGACGTCCTGCGGCCGGGTACGTACCCCATGCGGCTCCAGGTGGTGGGCCCCGACGCCTCGCGCGTCTTCGAGCGGACCGTCACGCTCAGGATTCCCGACGCCCGAGGCAAACCCGAGCCGCCGATGGTGATCCCCGTCTTCGCCGAGGAGGTGGTCATCGACGGTCCCCCGGGCCGGTATCGGTTCCTGGCCACCTTCCAGCAGGGCGCGGCCGCGGCGGGCGAGGCCGTGGAGTTTTACGTGGCGGACCCGGACCGGATGCCGCCGGTCGAGACGGAGGTTGTCCTGTGGGGAGACGACGGCGAGTTGGCTGCCTGGCTCTCGCGCCACCAGATCCGCACGCGGCCCCTGGCGGCGGGCCCGCCTGAGTCACGCGAGGTGATCCTGGCGTCGGGCAAGCCGCCGGCCGGTGGGGCCGTCGCGTTTGCCGATCTCGCCCGGCGCGTGGCCCGGGGTTGCACGGTCGTCTTCCTGTCGCCGGCCGTCTTCGCCAAAGGCAACCAAGCGACCGCCTGGGTGCCGCTGACCCGGAAAGGCGCGCTCCAGGGGCTGCCCTCGTGGCTCTATCACAAGGAGGAGTGGGCCAAGCGCCACCCGATCTTCGACGGCCTTCCGGCCGGCGGCCTGATGGACTACACGTTCTACCGCGAGATCATCCCCGATGCCGCCTGGTGCGACCATCCGCCTCCTGTCGAAGCGGTGGCGGGCGCCATCAACGCCGCCCAAGGCTATTCCTCGGGGCTGCTCGTGGCCGTCCACGACCTGGGCGCAGGCCGGTTTCTCCTGAATACGCTGCGCATACGCGAGAACCTGGGGCCCAACCCCGTGGCCGAGCACCTGCTCAGGAATATGCTGAACTACGCGGCAGGCGAC
>Ga0315281_10008576_pt1 | contig 14284 bp, 10 predicted proteins | sample YL17G07_0_MG_FD_204540 | JGI IMG/M metagenome (GOLD analysis project Ga0315281, IMG submission 204540) | Sediment microbial communities from Yellowstone Lake, YNP, Wyoming, USA - YL17G07_0 | ecosystem: Environmental > Aquatic > Freshwater > Lake > Sediment | place: USA: Wyoming | collected...
CACGGTGGCGGAGAACTCCCGGGAGAGGCCGCCAGACGTGAGGTGATCCGCCGGGGGCGGCTGCGGCAGCAGACCGACAGACAACGGCCTGCCCTCCGAGCCGAGCCGTTCCTGGCGGACGGCACCTCCCCCGCTACCTGGTCAGCAGGTGTCAGAGAGCGGCGGCGTGGGCGCGGTGGCTGTGGCTTCTCCAGTCTCCTACCGGCCTCGATCACGATCGCGGCCCCGGCCAGCCCGGCGAGATGGCGCAGGCCGGCCTGGCCCAGGGCTCCGAATCCACCCCACGCGTGCCGCCACTGACCGAGATGGTACGGCACCATTCCAGGCAGTCCGGCCAGGTCGTTGACCACGATGTAGTTCGCGACGACGAGGAGGATCCAGAGCGAGACGAGGAGGGGGAAGAGAACTCGACCGGTCAGTTGCCGGACCAACCCGGATTCCTCAGGTGGCCGGCCGGATGCGGTACGCCCGGCCCGGCTCGAGGCAGAAGTGGCGCCACCCGGCGGCCAGGCCGCGGGGCTCGCGGCCCGCGGGAAGGGGCCGGTCCTCGCGCCAGGTGCTTCCGTCCCAGCGTCCCTCGCTCAACGTCAGGGAGACGCCGGGGGCGAGCGGGCCGACCGTGACCTGAGTGTCCACCCCGGCGATCGTGGCCTCGCCTTCGCCGGTCCGGACCGCGACCCACCGGCCGGCGGGGCCCGAAAGGACGGTCCAGTGAAATCCCCACCGGCGCTCCTCCATCTTGCGCGGGATTCCCGGCGCGGCGTGGTGCATGACGCCGTCGCCGCCGAGCGCCTCGGCGAGGGGGCCGGCGAGCGCGCGCAGGGATGATTGCACCCGGCCGTAGGCGGCGGCCGCGCCGGTCCACGATCCATCCTTCGCCACGAACGGCCGCTCGTACACGTGGTCGCGCCAGTGCCGCCAGCCGAAGGCGTGGTCGATCGCCCAGGGGTCGAACCCGGCGGCCCCGTGCTCGAGGATCGCAAGGAAGAGATTGAGGTCCGCGTCGCCCGTGGACTCGGTCGAGTGCTCCGCAACAAGAGGAAGGTTCCGGCCGATTGCGAAGTGGCGCATCGTGAACGCGAGGTCGGCGGGGGAGAACCCGTAGTAGTCCGGCGCCACGAAATCGATGGCCGGGCACTCGTCCAGCCATTGCGCGACGTCCTCGCCACTGCGCAGGGGGTTCGTCGGGAAGTTCGCGTAGGCAGGGACGGGTAGCAGACGCTTCTGGTCGGCGAGGAGGCCCGTGACGTACCTCGTGAGCGACCGGACTCCGAACGAGAACTCGCTTCCACCCCCGGTCTTGAAGGCCGCGGTGCAGGTCTCGCACATGCACCGGGGCAGGTAGGCGTCGGGGACGGCGGCACCTTCGTCCGAGGGGGTGGCGTCCATGCGAATGCACGGTTCGTTCTCGACCTGAAGAAGGATCGTGGCGCCCTCGTCCTTCTCCGCGACCCGGGCGAGCAGGGCATCGAGCGCCCGCTTCTCCACCGAGAGGAGTTCCGGCTGGGTGGGGCAGAGGCCGTGGATCTCTTTTCCCTCTCCGTCCCGCATCCGGCGGAACCGGCCTCCGTCGCGCACCCACTTCGGCGCGCACCCGGCATGGCCGCCCTGGTTGGTCCCAAACCACAGCAGGGCCATCTTGAGCCCGAGCTCGAGGCACCTGCGGACGGCGTGGTCGGGTACCGTCCAGTCGAATCGGCCCTCGTCGGGCTCGATCACGAACCAGCGGACGGGGAAGAAGACCGTGTTGCAGCCCAGCTTCACGATATGGGCGAATAGCCAGTCGAAGTCCTCGATCTTGGTCGCGTTCAGGAAGTCGATCTGGATTCCGAGCGCGAGGAATGGCCGGCCGCCCACGAACAGCTTGCGGCGGCCCCGGTGGTCGCGGATTTCTGCCCGTACGTTTCCCGAAGTCATGGCACCCCGGATGATAGCACCGGTCCGGCTGGTACGATGGGCCTGATGACGACGGGACGAGTCGACAGGTTGTCCAGCCGTGAGCGGGTTCGGCTGGCGCTGGCGCGGCAGGCCACGGACCGGGTTCCCATGGCCATGATCTGCTCGGGGATCAATGAGCCGGCGCGGTCGGCTCTCGAGACATACCTCAGGCGGGAGTGCGGCATCGGCGTCGACGAGTATCTCGCCCGGTTCATCGACGTCCGCGAGGTCGCCCCCCGGTACATCGGACCCGCGCTCGCCGACGGCGAGGACATCTGGGGAGTCCACCGGAGTTGGGTCAGCCACGGGTCGGGGAGTTACTTCGAGATCGACCGGTACCCGCTGGCGCAGGCACGGACGAAGGCGGACCTCGACCGGCACCGGTGGCCGTCTCCGGACTGGTTCGACTACTCCTCCCTGCCCGCCCGCATCGCGGCGGCGCGCGCGGAGGGCGATCCGGCCCTGATCGTGACCAACGGCAACATATTCGAGTCGAGCTGGTACATGCGCGGGTTCGAGCGCATGCTCGGCGACCTCCTCGAGGAGCCCGAGCTCTGCCGGGCCATCCTGGACCGGGTCACGGACTTTCACGTCGAGTTCTTCCGCCGGGCGCTGGCGGCCGCGGACGGCGGGATCGACCTCGTCTTCACGGCCGACGACATCGGGGGCCAGCAGGGCCTGCTCGTCTCGCTCGCGACCTGGGAGGAGTTCATCAAGCCCTGCCACGTCCGGCTGAACCGGGCCATCCACGAGTTCGGGGCGAAGGTCGTATACCACTCGGACGGGGACGTAATGGACGCGGTCGGCGGGCTGGTCGAGATGGGGATCGACGTCCTCCAGGCGCTCCAGTTCAGCGCGGGGAAGATGGACCCGTCCATTCTCAAGGCGAAATGGGGCGACCGGCTCTGCTTCGAGGGCGGGGTCAGCGTCCAGACGACCCTCCCGTTCGGGAGCGTCCAGGATGTCCGGAACGAGGTCGAACGCCTGATCGCGGTTCTCGGGCGCGGCGGGGGGTACATTCTCGGTCCGTCCCACGCGATCCAGGCCGGGACGCCGCCGGAGAACATCGTGGCCATGTTCGAGACCGCGGCGGAGACAGGCTCCCGGTGACGGCCGCCTTCCTCGTTTGGTCGGCGGCGGTCGCGTGGTTCACGGCCGGGTGGTGGAAGGCGTACCCGCAGGTGCTGGGCGAGGTGGCCGCGGGGCTGGCAACGGTTCCGTCCGCCGGGGCCTTCATGCATGCCATGGCCGGGCACCTCGGCTTCGTGGCCGTCGTCGCGCTGGTCGCGTTGGTCTGCTGGCTGGCCGGGGGACGCATCCTGCCCCTGCTGGTGCGGCGCCGGCTCGCGACCGCGGGGGAGGCGGCGGCCGCCGCGACCGCGACGGGGTGGGTCGCGCTCGGGCTCCTGCTCTTCGGGCTGGCCCTCACCGGGCTCTACTCGCCGGTCGTGATCGCCGGCGCGTGCATCGCGTCCGCTGCCGCCGGGGCGCGGTCCCGGGGCGGGAGGCGCGGCGGGACGGCGCCCGGCCGGTCGTTCTGGCGCAACGCCCTCCTGGTCGCGGCCCCGGTTCTCGCGGCCCTGCCCTTCGTACTCGTCCCTCCCGTCTACGTGGACTTCAACCAGTACCACATGGCGGCTCCCGCGCACTTCCTGGCGGCGCACCGGTTCGTGACCGGAGGCGTGAACAACGCGTTCCACTTCCAGCTCACGGGCGAGATGCTCAACGCGCTGGCCCTGATCGCGGGGAACGACGCGATCGCCACCGGGCTCGCCCTGATCCCGTTCGCGGCGGCGCTCGTGATCGTGGCCGGGTGGCTGAGGCGGACGGCGGGGGACGAGGCCGCGGGGCTCGCGATCGGGATGATCGTGACGACCAAGGTCACGTACATTGCGGCCGGCACGGGCAAGAACGACCTGGCGGAGGCCGGCGTCTGCCTCATCGCCTGCGTATTCCAGATAGGGGGCCGGCGCGCGCTCGCGGCCGCGTTCTGGGGGGCGGCCTGCGCGGTCAAGATCAACGGCCTCGTCTTCGCCGGGCTGGCCTGGATTTGGCACGAGTGGTCCCGGGTCCGGGGTGCGCGCGGCAGGTGGCGGCCCGACTCGGGCTGGATCCTGCTCGTCCTGGTTCCCGCGGCTCCCTGGTTCGCCAAGAGCTGGATCCTCAAGGGCGACCCGCAGTGGCCGGCGCTGAGCGGCCTCTGGCCGGGGGCGCTCTGGGACGAGAACAATCGGGTGGCTCTGGCTTCCCTCATGGGGGGAGGCGGTGGGATTGCCGGTGGCGTGCGGGCGGTGTGGCACGCCGTCGTCGATTGCCAGCCCGCGGTCGTGGCGGGACTGCCCCTCCTGTTCATGTTCGGGGCCGGCGTTCCGGCCGGGCTGCGGCAGGCGGCCGTCTTCGCGGCCGCCGCGTACGCGGTCTACGCCGCAACCGTCGGGTACGAGCTGAGCCGGCTCATGCTGCCCGCCCTCATGATCTGGTGCGCCGTGGCCGCCGTCTGCGTTGCGCGCCTGCGGGAGCGGGCGCCCCGGAGCGCGGGGGCCGTCGCGCTCGCGATCGTGTGCGCGCTTTCCTGGAACCCGGTCGCGGAATCCCTGCGGCTGTCCTACGACGCCCGGTCCGTGCGCTGTCTAACCGGCGCATTCACGCGGGAGCAGTTCCTGGAGTCCGTGCTCACGACCATCCGGGAGACCCAGCTCGACTTGGGCGCCCTGCCGGGCGTCGGGACGGTCCTGCTCGTGAACGACCACGCGCCGTACCGGTGGCCCGGGAAGGCCGCGACCGAGGAGTTCATCGACCGGAAGCCGACGTGGGAGATGACCAGGGACGCCGGGAGCGTGACCCGGCTCGCGGTTCGGATGAGGCAGGGGAACATCACGCACATCGCCACGAACTTCGTCGCGGAGGAAAGCGTTTCCGCCTCGGGCGGGGCCTACACGGCCTATCCGTGGAGCCTCCGCCAGCTCCGGCTCCTCCGGGACTTCATGAAGACCCGGACCGAGGTGGCCGTGGCCCCGCGCCATTGCGACGCCGCGAACGGCGGATACTACGTGTACCGGTTGCTCCCGCGCGGCGGGGGTTCGGTGCCCCTGGTCTTCTACCTTCCCGGGATCCAGCCCGTGATCCGGGACATCTCGATGCCGATGCTGGACCGGGGCGACGTCGGGGCAAGCCGGGCGCTGGCCCTGCGGTTCGCGGCCGAACTGCCGGACGTCGGCGACTTCCGGATGATGGCTGCGTTCTTCTCGCACGACGACTGGGAGACCGCCTACGCCGAATACGCCTTCCTGATCCGGGCCGGCATGGTCAGCGATTTCGGCGACGCGCTGTTCGGCATCGCGGCACTGAGGTCGGGGCGGCGGGGAGAGGCCATCCGGGCGTTCGAGCGGGCGCGCGAGCTTTTTCCCGACCGGCGTGAACTCATGGACGGCTATCTGGCGGAGGCGCGCACCCGCCCCGCAGGCCGGTAGGCTGGTTCAGAACGACAGGCCGGGCGGGAGCAGGCGCCAGCAACCCTCGCGCAGACTGCCGAGCACGACCCGGCCGATCCGCACGCGTTTGAGGCCCGTGACCCGGACCCCCACGAGTTCGCACATCCGCCGGATCTGGCGGTTGCGTCCCTCGGTCAGCACGAACCGGAGCTGGTCCGCGTTCACGACCTCGACCCGCGCGGGTTTGAGCGCCCGGCCGTCGAGCTCGAGACCGTGGCGGAGACGGGCCAGCGTCGCCTCCCCGGGCATGCGTTCCACCCGGACGAGGTACTCCTTCTCCAGGTTCGAGGCCTCGCCCACGAGCCGCCGGGCCACCCGGCCGTCCTGGGTCAGCACGAGGAGCCCGCGCGAGTCGATGTCCAGCCGCCCGGCCGCCACGAGTCCGCGCAGCCATTGGGGGTTGAACAGCCCGCCCCGGTCGCCGGGGTCCCGGTTCTCGGGCCGGATGAGGACGATGGCGGGGCGGCTGTTCCCCTCGGGCTGGCCGGAGACGTACCCGACGGGCTTGTTGAGCAGGATCGTTACGGTCGAATCCTGCGCCCGCTGGGCGGCGGGGGCGAGCCGGACATCCTGGCCGGGCCGGGCCCGGGTGCCGAGCTTCGTGACCGGCTTCCCGTCGACGAGAACCCAGCCGCGCCGGATGAACTCGTCGGCTTCCCGTCGCGAGCAGAGGCCCTGCCGCGCCAGGATCTTCTGCAGTACTTCTCCCCGGGGCGGGGCGGGATTCATCCGGTTCAGCCGAACTTGGTCGTGCTGGTGAAGGGGAAGTCGCGGATCTTGAGCGCGGGGACGAGCATGTAGGACCGGACCGGGGTGCCCGTCATCTCGACCTTGTTCAGCGTCTCGACCAGGTTCGCGTTGAACCGCATCTGCTTGACCGGCCGCGTGATCCGCCCGTTCTCGATCAGGAAGAGACCGTCCCGGGTCATGCCCGTGGCGGAGGGAATCATCCGGTCCACGTACCGGACGTACCAGAACCGTGTTATCAGGAGGCCCCGCGCGGTGGACCTGATCATGTCGTCCACGGAAGTGCCCTCGCCGTCCATGATGTAGTTCGTCGGCCACCCGTTCGCGGCCTTGCGCTTCCTCTTCGCCCAATACCGGGAGTAGAGGAGGTTCGCGACGACGCCGTTCCTGACCAGGTCGAGCGGCCGCATGGCGAGTCCGTCCCAGTCAAAGGGGCCGCCGGGACACCGGGGGTCCGTGGGATCGGTGCGCAGGGTGATGTTCGGGCCGAAGATCCGCTTCCCCAGCTTGCCTCGCAGGAAGGTCCGGCCCTCGTCCGTCGCCTTGGCGTCCCAGCCGGCCCAGGCCACGAACATCATGAACTCCGCCGCCGCCGCCGGCTGCATGATGACCGTGTGCTTCCCGGGCGGCAGGTCGCCGGGGTGCTGAGCCCGCGCCGCCACTTCGCAGGCCTCGGCGGCCACGCGGCCGACATTCACCCCGGCGGGGTCGTGCGAGGATTCCTGGGCCCAGCCGGATCCCGCGGCGCCAAGCGCGGTCATGTGCGTTTCGACCTCGGACGACCGGTGAAAGCACCTGAGCCCGGCGGAGTTGCCGCGGGCGTTCAGGTACCACCCGGAGGTGACGGCCCCGGAAAGCCTTAGCTTCCGGGCCCGGACCTTCCGGGCCGCGGCCGCGAGGGAGGAGGCGAGCGCTCGCGGGGTCGCCTCGAGTACGGCGGGAACGAAGCCCTCGACCTTGAGGTACTTCCTCGCCTCGGTGGCGGGCAGGGGCGGCATGAACTCGGGATCGGGCCGGGCGACCTTCGCGATCGCCTCCGCCCGCCTGACGACTGCCCGGATGGATTCGTCCGAGAGGTCGTTCGTCGAGGCGCCGCCGTGCCGGTTCCCGTAGGCGCACGAGACCGAGAGATTGTGTCCCTCCTGGCGCACGTTCTGGGTGATGATGTTGTCCGCCATCCGCGTGGTGATGGACGAGCCGTATCCCACGGACACCTCGGCCGAGCCGGCCTGCACGGCCCTGAGCGCCAGCCGGATCGTGTCCATCATCCGTGATTCGTTCATTTCGCCCCCGGGCTCACCCGGATCTTCCGGAACCGGGCCGGCGCCGACCCGTGGGTCATCCGGGCGGTCTGGCCGGGATCGCCCTTGCCGCAGTTCCCGACCCCGAAAGGCATCCAGAACCGCCGGTCGCAGATCGCGTCCATGGCCCCCCAGAACTCGGTCGTGATCGCCTGGTAGGTGACGTCGGACAGGATCGCCCGCTTCTTCCCGTTCCTGATCTCCCAGAAGCAGTCGCCGCCGAATTGGAAATTCTGCCGCTTCTGGTCTATCGAGAACGACCCCATCCCGTCGATCAGGATGCCTTCCTTCGTGTCCGCGATCAGCTCGTCGGGTGTGAGTGTCTTCCGGCCCGGCTCGAGCCCGATGTTGGACTGGCGAATGATCGGGATTGAAGCCCACGAGTCGGCCCGGCACGAGCCGTGCGACCGGTGCGCCCCGATGGCGTGGCAGACCTCGCGGCTCGTCTGGTAGTCGATGAGGATTCCATCCTTGATCACGGGCCAGCGCTGGCCCGCGACCCCGTCGTCGTCCCAGCCCTTGGTCGCGAGCCCGTGCGGCATCGTGTTGTCGCAGACGATGTTCATGATGGGGGAGCCGTACTTGAGCTTGCCCAGCTTGTCGATCGTGGCGAAACTCGACCCCGCCAGGCTCTCCTCCATGCCGAGCACGCGGTCGAGCTCGGTAGCGTGGCCGATGGACTCGTGCATGGTGAGCGCGAGGTGCGAAGGCATGAGGACGAGATCCCGGCGGCCCGTCGGGCCCGGCCGGCCCTTGAGCTTGGCGACCGCCTCCTCACCGACCCGGCGGGCCTCGGCGAGCATGGGCGTGGCCTCGATGTGCTCCCAGCCCGCGTTGGCCGGGTACGCCTCCAGGGACCGCGTCTTCGCGGTTCTCGGTCCGACCGCCGTGGCCGTGTACTGGGCCACGCCCATGACCGTGTCGCTCTCGAACGACGCGCCCGACGTGTTCGCGAACCACCGGCCCTCGCGGGTGAAGTACATGTAGCCCGTGCACTTCTTGACGCCCCGGACGCGCAGGACCTCGTCCGCGACCGCGAGCAGGAGCCCGGCCTTGTCCCGGACGGGCACCTCCAGCGGATCCTTCTTGAACGGGGTCCGGAAGACGCCATGGTGCGGCGGTTCGTCGGCCCACCGAATGCCCTTGGGCGCGCGGGCCAGCGCGCTCGCCTTCGCGACCTCGACCGCGCGCCCGGCCGCCTTCTCCACCGCGGCTTTCGTGAGGTCCGGGGTCGCCGCGAATCCCCACGCGCCCCCCGCTATCACGCGCACGCCGATCCCGACGGATTCGGAATCGCTGATGTCGGAGACGCGCCGGTCCTCGGTGTAGATGACCTGGTGGCGTTCGTGCACGATCCGGGCGTCGGCGTACGAGGCGCCCTTCCGCTTGGCGGCGCCTATGGCCCGCAGGCACAGCTCGTTCATGACCACGCCATGGATCATATCCTACCGGGCAACGATCCGGGTGGCGGAGCCGGTGTCGGGGAACCGGACCCGGACGACCTTGCCGGCGATCATCCAGCCGGGCTTCCCCGCGTCCAGCGCGGCCGCGGGAACCCGGGGAAGCGGGGTGTCATCCCGGCTGACCGAGGTGGCGCGGCCGTGGATCTCGAGGACGATGTCGCGGGGTGCCGGGTCGTACCCCCCCCGCATGGCGGTCGCGGGCGCCGACGGTGACGGATACGCCGGCGGCGTCGACCATGCACTCGACCCGGGTCGTGACATAGTCGCCATGCTCGAACGCGAGCGATTCGGCGTCATCCTCGTAGACCGTGAACGAGGTCGTGCCGCCCGGCCAGATCGCGAGCGTGAGCGGGTTCAGGGGCTTCTCGCCCGCGTACTGCACTGCGGGCCCCATCGGGATGATCGCGCCGGCCCGGACGAAGACGGGGATGATGTCCAGCGGCGCGGGATACGCCTTGACCTTCGCGGGGCCACGGAAGGTCTTCCCCGTGTCCCACGCGGTCCAGTCGCCGGACGGCAGGACGATGTCGCGCGAGGTGCCTTCCGTCAGAACCGGCGCGACCAGGAGCCAGGGACCGAGGAACCACTCATCGTCGACGCCCGCCGTCAGCTCCTCGCCGGTCTCCATGACCAGCGTCCGCATCGCGGGCACCCCCGTCCGGCTGGCCTCGTCGTTGAGGCTGTAGAGATAGGGGAGGAGCCGGTACCGGCGGTCGAGCGCGGCGCGGCAGATCTTCTCCACCGCCGGGCCATGGACCCACGGTTCGTGGTCCCCCTGCCCGTGCGCCCAAGCAAAGGGCAGGAACATCCCCGCCTCGAACCAGCGGGCGTAGAGCCTATTCGCCCCCTTGGCGTCCCAGCCTCCGATGTCGAACCCGACGGACGAATACCCGCTCAGCGTCAGGCACAGGAGCCCGCGCAGGTGCGCGCGGAAATCCGCCCACGTGGGCTTCGAATCGCCGGTCGTCGTCCACCCCACGCGCTGGGATCCCGCCGTGCCGCTGCGGACCATCCCGACCTTGCGGTGGCCGTTGCCGTGGCGCGCGGCCCGGTTGATCAGGGACTCGGCGAAGACGAGGCTGTACGCGTTGTGCATCTCGGCCACGGTCCGGTGAATGCTCGGGAACCAGACATGCGCGGGGTCGGGCACGTAGGTCAGCTCCCCGAAGTCGATCATCCCGCACTCGCCGCCGTGGTCGAGCATGGGCTTCCAGACGGTGTCGAAGACGAGGCCGGCGGCGGCGGGCGAGAAGAAGTCGATCGTGGACACGGTCTCCTCGGTCTCGTCGTTGTCGTAGGTCAGCTCCGTGCCATCGTCCTTGACCAGGAAGACGTTCCGGCCGGCGAATGCGGCGTATTCCGTGGTTCCGACCGTGGACGACGGCATCCCGAGGCCGTAGGTCAGCCGCATGTTCCACTTGTCCCGCATCTCGTGGACGAATGGTTCGGCGAGCTCACCAGTCCCAAGGTCGTCGTAGTAGATGACGTCGCACGGGAGCTTGCGCCGGCGGAGCTCGCGCGCGACCCGGCGGCCATCCTCCTGCGTGTGGTACGAAGCCTTCCCCTGGTGGTAGCCCCAGAACCAGAGCGGCTGGAGCGCGGGCCGGCCCGTGAGCCGGGTGTAGCTGCGGACCATGTGCTTGAGCGAAGGGCCAAGGAAGACGTAGAGGTCCATCTCGCCGCCAGCCGCAGAGATCACAATCCGGCCGGGGTTGGTCGCTCCGAGATCGAATCGGCTCCGCCACCAGTTGTGGAGGTAGAGCCCGTAGCCGCGGGTGCTCATATAGAACGGGATGTTCTTGTAGGAATCGTTTCCCGTGCTCGCGTAGGCATCCGTGTTCCAGATGTCCAGCGACTGGCCGCGCTTGTCGAGCGGACCGCGCTTGTCGCCGAACCCGTAGAGATGCTCGGCGGGATCGAGCGCGAACGCGACCTCGGTCCGGCTGAAGTCGATCCGCCAGTCCGAGATCAGTGGGCGAAGCGCCGCGTCCGAAATCGCGACCGTGAGCGGGCTTCGGGTGAACTCGAGCCGGAGGGAGCCGGTTTCGATGATCCTCCCCGCCTGAGTCTCGCGGGACGAGACCGGCACAACCGGGATGCTCCCGAGCACGACCGAGTACTCGGGATTGCCGTCGTTGATGAACCGGCCGTTCGGGCCGATCCGGATCCGGACGACATCGGGGGCCATCACGGTCACCCGGACCTGGTTCGGCCCCTCCTTGATCGTCTCCATCACCGTCTGGAATGGGCGCACCTCTCGGGGGGGCAACCCCTCCGCGTGCGCGGTCAGAGTGAGGCACCCGAGGGTGCCCAGGGCCAAGGCGCGTCCGGGAGTCCACGCAAGCATCCCCGCTATCCTACACATGGTAAGCTCTAGCCGACGCACGACATCAGAAGGAGGCAACATGGCGAGGATGAAGAAGGGCGTGTGGCTGCACAATCTGGCGCAGTTCAAGAGTCCGGAAGAGGTCCGGGGATTCGCACGCAAGTACGCGGACGAGGGGTTCGACCTCCTGGTCCCGTGCGTGAAGAATGCTCCCGGCTTGCTCGATTACCACAGCCGGATCGGGAACGTCCGGCCGGAGTTCCGGGACTGGGACCCGCTCGAGGTCCTCGCGCATGAGGCCCGCCGGGTCCGGATAAAGGTCCACGCCTGGTACTGCAACGCCCGGGAAGGCCCGAAGTCCAAGCTCCTCCAGCGCTATCCGGGCGCGGTCGCGGTCCTGCGCGACGGAAAACCGGCTTGGGATCGCGGCAAGTGGGCGGCGTTCGTCTGCATCGCGCGGCCCGAGGTGCGCGCATACGAGGCCGCGATCATGAAGGAGGTCGTGGACAACTACGACATCGCGGGCGTCCACTTCGACTACATCCGGGTCGGTGACGGGACCTGCTACTGCTCCCGGTGCCGGAAGGTGCTGAAAAGGCTCGAGGGGATCAAGCCCGACCAGGTCCGGTTCTGGAGCCGGATGTCCGCGCGCTGGTTCGCGTGGCGGGTCGACCAGGTGACCAAGCTCGTGCGCGAGGTGGCGCGGTACGCGCACCGCAAGCACAAGGAGGTCTCGGCCGCGGTCTACTCCGGCGTGCCCGAGTCGTATATCTCGCAGGGACAGGACTTTGCGCAGTGGAGCCGCGAGGGCCTGCTCGACATGGTCGCGCCCATGAACTACGCCAACAGTCCGTTGCTCATGGAACGGTACCTCTGGAACCACATCGCGCACAACAAGGGCGGGAAGGCGGAGATGTGGGAGGGGCTGGGCCGGTACTGCATGGACAACCGCGGCCAGTTCCTGGAACAGCTCAGGATCCTGAAGCGCCACAAGGTGAAGGGGGTCATGATCTTCGAGCATAACCGGCTCAAGGCGGCGGACTTCAAGATCCTTTCCAGGTTCTGATCCGAAAGGGGAGAGGGAGGGCGTTCCTGGGACGTTCCGGCGCGCCGGGCTGGCTGATGCTGGCGTGGCTCTGGTCGTCAGCCGCCGCGGGCGCGCCGTCGGTTCTTCCCTCTCCTGTCCTTCCCGACGGACTCGGGGTGAACATCCATTTCACCGATCCCCGGCCGGGCGAGATGGCCATGATCGCCGCGGCCGGGATCAGGTGGGTCCGCATGGACTTCATCTGGGAGGCGACCGAGCGGAAGAAGGGCGAGTACGATTTCTCCGGGTACGAGCGGCTCCTGGCCGCCCTGGACGCGCACGGCATCCGCGCGCTCTTCATCCTCGACTACGGGAACCCGCTTTACGACGGCGGATTGTCCCCGCACACGGACCAGGGCCGGCGGGCGTTCGCGCGGTGGGCGGCCGCCGCCGCCCGCCGGTTCCGCGGGCGCGGCATCCTGTGGGAGACGTGGAACGAGCCGAACATCGGGTTCTGGAAGCCGAAGCCGAACGCGGCGGACTACGCCAAGCTCGCGCTCGCGACCGCGAAGGCGATCCGGGGAGCCGCACCCGGCGAGGTCCTGATCGGGCCGGCGACCTCGGAGCTGGACACGACCTTCCTCGAGGCCTGCTTCAAGGCAGGTCTGCTCGAGTACTGGGACGCGGTCTCGGTCCATCCGTACCGGCAGAAGCCGCCCGAGACCGCGGGCGACGAGTACTCCGCCTTGAGCCGGCTGATTGACCGGTACGCGCCGAAGGGCAAGCGCGTTCCGGTTCTTTCTGGTGAATGGGGGTACTCGGTCGCGGGGTGCCATTGTCGATCTGGTACGACTGGCACGACGATGGCGAGGACCCGAAGGACGGCGAGCATCATTTCGGGATGGTGAGGTTCCCATACCAAGCCGGGCGGGATTCCGTCTACCTCCCCAAGCCCGCGTACCATGCCGCGAAGGCGCTGACGGAGTTCCTGTCGGGATTCACGTTCGTGCGGAGGCTCGCGGCGAGCCGCCCGCGGGACTTCGTCCTGCTGTTTGCCCGGGGAGAGGAACTGCGGCTCGCGGCGTGGACCGCGGCCCGCGGGCCGGCCACGGTCGTGATCCCGGCCGCGAGCGGCGCGTTCCGGGTCCTCTCGCACAAGGGAGAGCCGGGGGCCCCGATCGCGGCCGGACCGGAGGGACTGCGGATCGAGCTCGACGGATCGCCCAGGTACCTGACGCCGGAGAAGCCGGATACGGATCTGCGTGCGGCGCCCGCGTGGCAGCCGGGGCTGATTCCGGAGTACCCGCCGGGGACGCTCGAGCCGGTCGCGGGGTTCGACCGGCTCCCGGCCGGGTGGAACCTGGTTCCCGACGGGGACGAGAAGGTGGCCTTCACGGCGACGCTGACCGCACGGGCGCCGGCCGAGGGCATTCCGCTGCCCGGCATGGAGGTATTGAGGATCGACTACGCGTTCGGCGACGGCTGGAGGTTCGCCCGGATCGCGCCCGCGACGGATCTTCCGATCGCGGGAAAGCCAGAGGAGTTCGGGCTCTGGATCCACGGCGACGGGACGGGCAACCTCGCTCGGCTGCGGTTCACGGACTCCTCGGGCCAGACCTTCCAGCCCGACGGCTTTGCAATCGACTGGAAGGGCTGGCGCTACGTGGTCTTTCCCATGGACGGCACCGAGTCCGGGCATTGGGGAGGCGCGGACGACGGCGTCGTCCACTACCCGGTCCGGTGGGACTCGCTCTTCCTGATTGACAGCGCGCGCCAGCGGGCGACGAAGGGCGCGGTCTCGATCGCGGGTCCCGTCCTGGTCCTACCGAGGTAGCGGGGACAGGAGCTTGGCGTCCAGCAGGAACCGGGCGGCGGCCTGCCCGGCTATCCGCTGGCCGGCCGGGTTCCAGTGCGTGTTCTGGGCGTAGAAGACAGGTGTGCCGCCGGCGACCGCTTTCCGGAACACCGGCAGGAGATCCACCACGCGGACG
>Ga0315281_10008577_pt1 | contig 14283 bp, 9 predicted proteins | sample YL17G07_0_MG_FD_204540 | JGI IMG/M metagenome (GOLD analysis project Ga0315281, IMG submission 204540) | Sediment microbial communities from Yellowstone Lake, YNP, Wyoming, USA - YL17G07_0 | ecosystem: Environmental > Aquatic > Freshwater > Lake > Sediment | place: USA: Wyoming | collected...
TTTGTACAGTGTGGTGCTTGGGACGGTAACGCCGTTGAATCTTCCGTTTGATACTCAATACTGGCTCGGAATAACGATTGAAGGAGAGCCGCTAACCCCTCGGCAGATGCTGATGGCAAGCCCCTATGCGATACGGAGTGAGTATTCAAATACTGCGGGAAGTATCGAGTCGAAGGTTTCGCTGTCGACCGGAGTCACCGGCAATCTTCCGGTGGGTAATTTAGCGGGTGGCGCCTCGGCAAGCGCTTCCACTTTCTGGTGCGGCAACGGGACATGGGGTACGCCGCTTGGATCCGGGGACATGCAGAAGAGCGTTGAGGGGGCGAACATCGGCGCATCGACGGCGACGCTGCGGACGGATGTCAACGGGCTGATGGTATCGACGGGGACGCTGCAGTTGCGTCTTGACACGGTGCGGTTATCTACGACGACGTTAAGGACGGATTTGACGACGTTGCAGATATCTACTGGAACGTTGATGCCATGGAGCAATAAGGTATCGCTGTCGACCGGAGTCACCGGCAATCTTCCGGTGGGTAATTTAGCGGGTGGCGCCTCGGCAAGCGCTTCCACTTATTGGCGCGGCGACGGGACGTGGGGTACGCCGTCTGGATCCGGGGACATGCAGAAGAGCGTTGAGGGTGCGAACATCGGCGCATCGACGGCGACGCTGCGGACGGATGTCAACGGGCTGATGGTATCGACGGGGACGCTGCAGTTGCGTCTTGACACGGTGCGATTATCTACGACGACGTTAAGGACGGATTTGACGACGTTGCAGATATCTACTGGAACGTTGATGCCATGGAGCAATAAGGTATCGCTGTCGACCGGGGTCACCGGCAATCTTCCTGTGGGTAATTTAGCGGGCGGCGCCTCGGCAAGCGCTTCCACTTATTGGCGTGGTGACGGTTCTTGGGTGACGCCTGCCGGCGGTGGTGATATGTTGCAATCGGTATATGATACTAATACGAATAGTATTGTTGATAAGTCTGAATTCGTTTCAACAACCACAGTAAGTCTGGGGAGCTATCTGGTTTTTAGTAATGAGGGAACTGCGTATGATACTGTTGCGCAAAGTAAGGGTTTGGGATGTGCTGAAATTGATTTTACAGGTGTGACTGAAATACATTTTATGGTTAAAGTAAACAAGATAGGAACGGGAACTCAAGATTGGCAACTCTACAATGATACTAATGAACTTGAAATAGGAGTAATCAGTGATGCTGGTGTTACAGGAGATAAGTACTTAACAACTGTTATTACCAGTGGTTTGCCGACAGGTCTTAAAACAGTGCGGGTTAGGGCAAAAAGTAGTGTTGGGGCTGATGATCCGGTTTATTACGGAGCTAGTATACGGTTAATACGATAATTCTCTGAATCCGTCACGGTTTCAGAATCCCGTACGCTGGATTCCTGGAATGGGATTGATTCATCTGTTGTCTGGTCAAGAGGTCAATTTGAACCCATCACTATTGAGAACGATTGCAGGGGCGGCTATTATTATGTCATGGTTGATGCCGATATCGGCTATTGCCGGGACAACTCCGCGGCAGATAGGATACCAGGGTAAGTTGACGAACAGCAGCGGGCAGGCGCTGACCGGGAACTACAATTTTATCTTCAAGTTGTATGACGACTACACGACCCAAAGTGCGACGTGGACAGAAACGCAATCGGGGGTGACGGTTACGAGTGGTTTGTACAGTGTGGTGCTTGGGACGGTAACGCCGTTGAATCTTCCGTTTGATACTCAATACTGGCTCGGAATAACGATTGAAGGAGAGCCGCTAACCCCCCGGCAGATGCTGATGGCAAGCCCCTATGCGATACGGAGTGAGTATTCAAATACTGCGGGAAGTATCGAGTCGAAGGTTTCGCTGTCGACCGGTGTCACCGGCAATCTTCCTGTGGGTAATTTAGCGGGTGGCGCCTCGGCAAGCGCTTCTACTTTCTGGTGCGGCAACGGGACGTGGGGTACGCCGTCTGGATCCGGGGACATGCAGAAGAGCGTTGAGGGGGCGAACATCGGCGCATCGACGGCGACGCTGCGGACGGATGTCAACGGGCTGATGGTGTCGACGGGTACGCTGCAAGCACGATTTGATACGGTAGGGGTGTCTACGGCGGCGTTGAGGACGGACCTGAATGCAGTGAGCCAGTCAACGGGTACGTTGTTGGGGCAGTTAGAACAGGTAGCGGCCTCGACGGCGACATTAAGGACGGATTTGACGACGTTGTCGATATCGACGGGAACGCTGATGCCGATGAGCAATAAAGTATCGCTTTCGACCGGGGTTGTCGGTAATCTTCCGGTGGGTAATTTAGCGGGTGGCGCCTCGGCAAGCGCTTCCACTTTCTGGCGCGGCGACGGGACGTGGGGTACGCCGTCTGGATCCGGGGACATGCAGAAGAGCGTTGAGGGTGCGAACATCGGCGCATCGACGGCGACGCTGCGGACGGATGTCAACGGGCTGATGGTGTCGACGGGTACGCTGCAAGCACGATTTGATACAGTAGGGCTATCGACAGCGGCGTTGAGGACGGATGTTAGCGGGCTGATGGTATCGACGGGTACGTTGCAGTCGCGGTTTGACACGGTGGCCGTGTCGACAATGACGTTAAAGGGGCAAATAGATGCCGTACAGATATCGACAGGGATAGCCAGTTCCCTCGCTGAAGGGAATTATAATATCAGCGGTAGCACGATATCGGTGTATAGTATAATCGGATCTTCGATAACAGGGACGTTTTATGGAAACGGATTATATATTCCTGTACACTCGACACTGCCGCTTTCAGGAATAAACAAGGGATATATGCTCATGCTTGACAGCGATAATAAAGTTTATGTAGCGACGGAGACGGTGCAGGGTGTCTTTAGTTATAGATCTTTATGGTGAAAATCGTAAAGTAAAACAAAAATTTATGAAGAGATTAATCGTCTCAACAACCATAAGCCTTATGGCCGTTATCGCCGGCACGATGCACGCCGCAAGTATAGTGTCTTCTTTTTCATCGGTCAATAATGGCTCTGCTTCGGGCGCTTCAGCCTCATACAGGAATAACGGCCAGGTTCAAGGTGATGTGGTTAAGGATTGCTCGAGCCCGAGTTACCGGAGCTACAGCGGTTTTGTTCCCGCCCAAACCAGCGCGCCGATAATGAGCGTCATTGACAATTCCATGAGTTTTATCGACGAATCGCCGACGTCCGCCGATACGCAGACAACAACCAGCCTGACGTTTAAGGTGACGTTGCAGGTGAGCGGAGGGAATTCAATATCGAGCGTGAGTTATAAATTCTCCAATGCCGGGACCGACGGCCTTGCGACCGCGACTCTTCAAACGGATGTGTCGACCGACACGGTCATAACGCCGAATACGAAAATCAGGTACAAGGTAACTTTTCCGAACGCCGGCGGACAATCCCTCAGCGTATCCGAGAATAACTATATAGAGTGGTTCGCAAAAAATAATGGCGTCGCCGATGCCTCCCCCGCGATATACCGCATTCGCGTCCGCGCGCCCGCGACGCCTACGTTTGCCGTTACCCAGCCCGATACGAAGGGTGGATATGCAAGCACGCAGCCGCTCATACAGGCTACTCTCAATGATCCTGACCTGGTTGTTGACACCGCGACGGTTAATATTAAAATTGTCAGAGGAGATGGAACGCGCCCGGCGGACCTGGACATAAGGTCCTCCGATCACCCTCAGATATACAGCGCCGCGAAAAATCTGATTTACTATAAGTACGCAGGCACATCTTTGACGCCGAATGCTGTCTACAATGTGACCGTGTCCGCGCTTGATAAAAGCGGTACGAATCAATATTCATCGGCGGTTTCCGTTACCGTAAAGAGCGGCGCGATAGCTGATCTTGTTCCCTACCCGTCGCCGTTCGATCCCAGGATACAGCCGGTCGCCCTTCGCTATGTGCTCGACAAGAAATGCAGCGTGTCGGTCAATATATACGACATGAGCGGACGTGTCGTCCGCAATATCGTCAATAAAGAATCGCGTGATCCGGGAGTCAATGAGGAAACCTGGGCCGGCGCAAATTATTCGGGCGATACGTTGGCCAACGGAGTTTACTTCTGTGAGATAGTTGCCAGGGATGAGGACGGCGAGCACCGGCGGTATTCATCGCTGGCGATTTTTGGAAAATAATGAAGACGAAACTTTCGATCATCATTGTCATGGCGTTGTTCAGCGCGTCGGCGGTATTCGCGGGCACCGACCCATCCGCGTTCCTTAATCAGGGGGTGGGCGGCCGGGCATTGGGAATGGGAGGGGCGTTCGTTTCCGTCAGCGATGATACGTCAGCCATGTACTGGAATCCGGCCGGACTGGGCAAGACTGATCGTATCAGCTTCAGCGCCATGGGGCAGTCGCTGTCTTCCTCGCAATGGGATACGTTGAATGACATCGCGCCGAGCTACCAGTTCGTCGGTGTCGCCATCCCGGTAAAAAGCTTCTCATTCCCCGGTTTGAGCAACGAATCAAATACGTTCGGCATAGGGATGATAAGCACGAGTTTGGATAATATCCCGTATACGAGTGTTGATGATTCCGGCAAGATCGTCAGGGATACATTCAGGGATATCGAACAAGCCTATTATATTTCTTACGGAATCCCGGTCGCGAGGAAGAAAGACAACTTGTTTCTGGGCGCTACCATAAAATACATTACCCAGCAGTTTTCCAAGGTTCCCGGGGCGACGGCATCCGGCTACGATATGGATGCGGGATTGATGTACGGTCTGGGAACCTTGAGTTTCGGTATCGTCGTTCAACGGGGCGTACAACTGACATGGGCGAACGGTCACAAAGACGCGGGGCCGCTGACAACCAAGTTTGGCTTATCGAACCTCTTTCCGCTTAGAAAATCCCTTTCACTGCTGGGAAGTTGTGACCTGACGCAGCGGCAGGGGCAGCCGGCCATGATCAACACCGGCGCGGAGTTGCGTTACGACAAAGGAAAAAGCGCGCCATTGATCGGTCTTGACGGTTGTGCATTGCGCGCAGGCATTGATGGCTATGCAATTGAAGACCGTTATGATTATCAAAATTTTATAAACAATACGGTCGATTATACGATCGGCGCGGGTATCAATCTTTCGGTGTTGGGCTACCGGTTACAGATCGATTATGTTTTCGGATCGTACCGTTTGGGAGCGAAGAACCGTTTTTCCGTAGATATGTATTTCTAAGAGAGGTTCTTATGTCATCAAGGAAAACATTCATGCGCGCTGTGCGGAACGGGCTGTCGGTGATGCTGGCGGCTGTCTTGTTGATGAATAGCTGGGTATTCGCCGAGTCCAGGAAGGACATATCCGATCCGGTTCTGCAGGAAATAATAGAGTCGTTCGGGCCGCGGATGCCGCGGTTTATCGATAAACACGGGGCAGGCATTTTTGTCGCGGATGAACCGATCACCCGCGGGAATCTCATGCTCGCGCTGTATGAGTATGACAAATCGTTCAAGCTGTCCAAAAAAGAGTACGTTTCGAAGCAGGAATTCGATGAATTTCGCACGCGGCTTGCGGCGACCAGGGAAGCCGCCCACAGCGCGAAAAATGCCGGGAATCCGAATATCATGGATGTAATAAATGAATTGCAGCCGAATATGGGGGCGCTTCTCGACAGCAGTTTGGCGAGCTCAAAAGTATTCATGAACCTCAAGAGCGCCATTGAGGCGAAACAGGGGACGGCGCTCGCATCGGCCGGCGGGGATGACCTCGCGAAAACCCAGGCGGAGCTGGGCGATCTGGAACGGAGAATCGATGGCATCGAAAAAACGGCAAGTACCGGTGCCGGCCGTTCGGCGGCTCAACCGGCGGCAAACGGGGTCAGCAGGCAGGAGTTTCAGGAAATACGGGACAAGCTTGCACAGGTTGAACGGAGCGCCCAGGTAAATGACCGTAATTCCAGCGCGGCGGTCCCCGAAGAAATCCGGGGAAACGCGGCCCAGACCCGGAAGGATATGGAATTGCTGGTAAAGCGGCTGGATAACATTGAAAGCAGGATAAATGCAGGGTCTTCGGGCAATGATGCAATAGACGGTTCTTCACGGAAAGAACTGCGCGAATTGTACAGTCGCTTAGCCAGGCTGGAAAAGGATATAGCCGCATCCGCCGATTCCGATAATTTCCGCAAGGCGAACGCGGAAACTAACAGGGAGATCGCGCGGCTGAATAAGAGGATAGATGAGATTGATAGTGGCGGAGCATCGGGCGAATCGTCGGGCGAACTGCGGCAGTACGCATCGGCTTTAACGAAAATCACGCTGGGTCTCGGTATGGTCGCGGCATTCTTTATTGCGCGATAAACGGATTCTCATTACAGAGTAGTAGTACACTGTCAAGTTAATTTTTGTTAGTTTTTTGTAGGGACTGTTCCCCGAACAGTCCGGCCGGTTGACTTGGAATTTGCGAGACACTATACCAGAGAAGAGGAGATTATAAGTTATGCCTAAGATTGTTGTTAAGAAAACGGCGGAAATCCTGGTCGAATATCGGGTTGGGAAAAAGGGCATTATTACCATCGGCAGCGCGAAAGGGAACGATATCATTCTTGCCGACAAAAATGTCTCGGAGCATCATTGTTCGATAGCAGTCAATAAGGGAGTATATGAAATCAAGGATAATAACACCATCGCCGGCACCCGTGTAAACGATAAGCCGGTTACCGTTAAGGAATTGCAGATTGAGGACGTCATTACGCTCGGGTCTTACGCCCTCATATTTCGCCGGGATTATCGAAATGACGGGAAATCTGAAAACAGCTCCAAAGATGAGCAGGGTAAGCTTCAAGGGCCGCCGCACTTCTTTTTGGTGGGTATCTATGGCAGATTTGAAGGCAGAAAATATGAAATAAGGCTGGGTGATACCTTTGCAGGGAGGGAAAACGTAACGCCTAAAGGGATTACGAACGATATCGTCCTGAACGGTGATATGACTGTATCAAAAGGACACGCGAAATTATTTCGGAACGAGGAACAGTGCGTGCTGACGGATACCGGGAGCACGGGGGGGGTGGCTGTTAACGGGAACAAGGTAGGACAGTTGAACGAAGTCGTCGTGCAAGTCGGTGACGAGATAGGGATCGGGAGAACGATTTTCCGCCTCTCGGAAGAGGGGAAAGACGATTACAGCCCGCCGAAGCAGCATAATATCTTTTTGCTCAAGATGCGCAAGCCGCTGATTACCGCCTTGAGCGTCATTATGCTCATCATTTCACTTGCCTTGGTTCAGCGGGGGATGAACGGTTTTTCAATCATCAAAACAAAGCCGGACAAAATTGAGCTCGAAATGAACCGTTCCTGGTCGGCGCAGGACAACGCGGTTAAAACGGCGCTGCCCGCGGATTATGATAACACTTCATCGGTGGCCATCGGAGATATCAATAACGACGGCGTTAATGACGTGGTATATTTTAATTCAGCGGGGCTGCTCTGTGCCTGGGATGGCAGGAAGGGTACGCCGCTCTGGAAACCCGTCGAGATTTACAATTCGGGAAAATCGTCGCCCGTCCTCTATGACATGAATAACGATGGTATTCTTGACATCGTTGTCGTTTCGGACGCATCTATGCTGTTTGTTATCGATGGCGCGACGGGTGGCATCATCAGGCGGGAAATTCTCGGGGGGAATGTAGCCGAATTGTCTCCGGTCGTGTGCGATTTGAACGGTGACGGACTCCCGGATGTCGTCGTGTGTTCGCAGGAGGGGACGGTTCACTTTGTTTATGCACCGGGATTTGACCGGAAAATGGAGAAATTTTCAGTGGACGTCGATGGGCCGGTCTACGCCTCGCCGGTCGTCATCAAGACGAAAAATATTTCGCCGCTGGTGGTTGTCTGTTCTTATAACAGCAAACTTTATGTGATTGACGGTATAACACGGGAGAAAAAGACCGTTGACCTGGTTGAAAAGACGGGGAAGGTGCACCTTATGTCGGCTCCGCCGGCTATCGGTGATTTAAACGGCGATGGAGTTCCGGAAATCGTCGTCCTGTCAAACGTGCCCCAATACGTATCGGTCATCGATATTGCTCACTTTGACGTCAACTGGACTTATTTTGTAGAGCCCATACCGCCGTCGGGAATTAAACATACCGCGCCGCCGCTCATTACCGATATCAACGGTGATGGATTGGGAGATGTAGTCATTTTTTCTGCGAACGGCAAGGTTTACGGCCTGAAAGGGAAAACAGGATATCCCGCCGGTGAACTTCTCTTGAAAATGGATGTGCCCGGCGGGGGGCGTCTGATCAGTCCCCCTGCGCTTGTTAACAGCAATCAAGACGGAATGTCCGACATTGTTTTCGGGACTGAGACGGGTAATATATTTGTCGCCCGGAGTTTTCCGCAGCGCAAGAGCATGGAGATCATTTCGACGATCAAGGCAAGCAATGTGCCGATCACTTCGTCGGTGGCAATCGGGGACGTTACCGGAGACGGAATGGTAAAGATAGTCTACAGCAATGTAACCGACGCCGTACAGATGCTGAATACAAATATCCGGACGTTTAAGAGAAAAATAGTATGGCCGATGTATCTGGGCAGCGCGGTGAGAGCGGGAAGCCTGGATATCCAGGAATATACGACCCCCTATCTTGTCATGATAGTGTCGGGGCTGGGATTACTGCTCCTGATCGTCATCGTGGCATTTATTGCCAGGCAGCGCAGTATCAGCAAGCGGCCCAGGGTGATCAATATATGAGGATTCAATTCAGCGCCAGGACAGATGTGGGTAAGGTGCGAAAGGAAAACCAGGACAGCTTCGGTGTCCTGGAGGCAAAGAACTTCTACGCAGTCTGTGACGGTATGGGAGGCGGAGCCGCCGGTGATTTTGCCAGCCGTTGCGCCGCGGACATCGTGGTGAAAGCGCTTGAGATACTGAGCGCCGGGAACGTGGAGTCGATAATCGGTAAACTCCCGTTTCCTCTAAGCGATGAGTACCAGCGTCCGATAGCCGCCATAAGGCTGGCGAACCGCGCGTTGCATAATTTTACCCTGAAGTATCCAAAGCTTGCCGGTATGGGGACAACGCTGGTCGCGGTTTCGGTGGATATGCCCAATCACTGCATTCATATATATCATGTCGGCGATAGTCGGGTTTACCGGGTACGTGACGGGGTCATCGCACTGTTGACCAAGGACCATTCCAAAGTCAATGAACTCATTGATCAGGGAAAAATGACCGAGGCCGAAGTGAAGACTGCGGAGATCCAGAGCATGATCACCCGGGCACTGGGAACGAACGCGAAAGTAAGAATTGATTATCAATGCGTCGAGTTGCTTGTTGACGACTATTTTGTATTGTGCTCCGACGGGTTAAATGGGGAAATTGATGACCGGACTATCCGCAACGTTATCGTCAAGAACCGGGGTAAAGTCGATGCTATCGCCGCGGAACTTATCGCGCGGGCCAACGCCGCCGGCGGGCGCGATAATACAACGGCCATCGCGATCCGCGTTATTGATGAGAGTGGAAATATGATGTCTGACGGTGTTGTTCCGGTGCGGGGTGTTGCTACCGTCGGAGAGGAAACGGATGAACAGTTGGCGCTGGAGGACAAAGTCCTGAAATCTCTGTTGACTCAGACCCTGGTGAAGGTGCCAAAGAGCGCGCGGGAAAGAAATCTCTTCAATAACCCGATTGTTCTCGGTGCGGTCATGGCCGTGCTGGTGTCCGTCGTTGCTTTTGTGCCAAAACGCGTCATTAAGACCCAGCCCGATACCAAACTAAGCGATCTGACGGGCAAGGTATCGGGTATTGCGCTCGATATCCGGGTGCCGACGCCGGAGCAACTGGCAGTTTTCAGTAAAGCCGAAGACAATATTCAGCGGCTTGAGATCATTCAGGATTGGCAACGGTCTAAGGATAGCATGACGTTACCTCTTGAAAATGTCGTAGTGACAATCACGGAAAATGGTAAGGAACAGTTTAATGGAATGAGTGCCGCGAAACCGGTTAAAATTATTCTGCCGCAAGGCGCCTGTGTCATAAAGGCGCATTATAAGAACTATAAGATGGTCAGTGGTGACCGGATGGAATTGCGGGATACGGTTACCATTCCGGTTGAAATAGGGACAACGCTTCAATCAGTGGTATTGATTATGATACCGGCCAGTTAATCGCGGTGATTCGCAAGTGTTATCCTATAAATTTAGTGATGGAGGAATTCAACGTGTCAAAAAATCAGATCAAAGTACTATTTATTGACGATGACGTCAGTCTGCTTGAGTCGGTAGCCGCGGGGCTTGAACTTGAGGGATTTGTTATCGATACGGCGGAAGACGGTAAATCGGGACTTGAAAAGATCAAAGCGGGTATGCCGGATATTCTGCTCATCGATGTCAATCTCCCTGATATGAACGGTTTTGACATTTGCCGTGGGGCCAAACAGGATGCCTTGACATCGCATATACCTGTCCTGATGGTGACTGGTGACCAGACCATCGATATCGAAAAAGGGTTTTCAATCGGTGCGGATGATTGTATTATGAAACCGTTTAATATAGGTTTTCTGGCGGCGCGCATCAAGAAAATCGTCAAGCGGAAGGACAAGGTACTGCTTGTTGAGGATGACCGCCAGGTATGCGAAATTATAACGCGGGTGCTTACAAAATATGGCTGTGAAATTGAAGTATTGACTGAAGGCAGCAATTTTATCAAGAAAGTAAAAGAATATGGGGCTGATATCGTTATTCTTGATATTTCGCTCGGTGTGCCGCCGGACGGCGTTGAGCTTTGCCGTTTACTCAGGGGCGATCCGGCGACGAAAGATATTCCGGTATTGATGTTGACGGCGAATGAATGCACCCGTTCGATTGACAAATGTTTTTCCATGGGAGTGGAGGATTATCTCTTTAAGCCCTTTTCAATACCCGATCTGCTGGGCAAGATGAAAAAACATCTTGCCCGGGACAGGTAACTCGCGCGAGAGTGGGAAGATTCCTGTATGACGGAACATGTTTCCGGTTATTGGGAGAAAAAATGAAGCGTTCACGAAAATCAGTCGCACTCGGTTCGGCTGTCCTTGTTCTGGCGGGGTTTGTTAATCTGTTTGCGGAGAGCGTCTATAACGTTCAACCGCAGAAATATGTTTCTGACGCCCAATCAGAAGGCGTAGGGGAAAATATTCTTGCATTTCCCAACACTTCCAGCGCGATGATGGTAAATCCATCGGCAACGGCGGTCATCTATCAGACAAGGCTGTCGCTGATGAATGTTACGTACCCGCAGAACGTCAACTACCGGGCGGCGACAATGCAATTCCCTACGCGCTACGGTAACTTCGGCGGCGGCGTATCTTTATTGAGTTACAGTGACGACGTCGTTTATACGATTGCCGGCAAGGCCACGGCGTTGTCAAATTCAGGGGACATGACGGTTGTACTGAACTATGCGCTTCCTTTGCAGCGGAACATCCCATATCCCGAAGAATACGGCAGCGTGGGGATAAACATCAAGTACATGCATACGTCGATGGGCGATTACGCAACCAATGGAGTGGGTGTCGATGTGGGAGGCAGTTACCGGATACCGTTTGTCAATAATCTGAGCGGCGGCCTGGTGTGCCGGAACCTGGGGAGTTCGATGAAGTTCGCGAATGACCAGATTTCGCTGGCTTCGTCTATAGAAACGGGGCTGCGGTACGATATCCCGAGCCTGGGAAATTCAGCTTTTTTTGCAGGGGTAGGAAGAGATATTACCAATAACGTTTCGCTGTTGTCCGGTGGTATAGCCGTTTCGCCGGTCTTTCCGTTTACGTTTCGTGTCGGATGGAAAGATAGCGGCACTTTGATCGGGTCGGGATTTCGCGGCGGTATCGGACTTGATTTCGGAACTGTAAGCCTTGCCTATGCCTACGCGCCCTATTCGCGGGAGTCCGGCATGGTACATTATGCGGGCATCGATGTCGGGTTCGGCGGTATCGGAAACGAGAATAAGGCATACGACCACTATTTGCGGTATTATTTCGGCCGGGCCAAGGACAAGTATGACCGCAGGGATTTCATCGGTGCGCGGCAGGAACTGGAAGATATATTATCGGTGTATCCGGGTAACGATATTGCCAAGGAATATCTGGAGAAAATCGGGCGGGACCTGGACGATATCGAACAGATGAGGGAAGTTGAGATAAACCGCTGGCTGCGGCGGGCAACGGTAGCTTTGTCCGAAAAGGATTATGTTAAAGCGTTTCAGAGCTATAATGCGGCGCTGAAATTGGATTCTGAAAATGTGGATGCTATCGAAGGGTTGAACAAACTCCAGCAGATCGCCACGGCGTTGCGGGAGGATGCGGAGCGCAAGGACAACGACGACCAGTTCCTGCCGTTATTAAACGAAGCCGTGGGATATTATCAGCGGGGAGAGTACATTACGGCAAAAGAGAAATTTCAAGAGCTCCTTAGCGCCGACCCCGAGAATGCGGAAGCAAAGAAATTTATTTCCGACATCGATGCTCAGCTGGCGAAGGTTACTGCAATCCAGATTAATAACCTGTTCCTGAAAGGAATGGACCTGTTTAATAAAGGAGATAACCGCGAGGCGATGAAATATTTCAGCGCGGTTGCCATAGCGGCTCCTGACCGCCTTGATGCGCAGGATTATCTTGCGAAATGCCAGAATCTTCTTAAACAGGAAGAAGAAAAACTGAGTTCGGAAGCGGCTACAAAACGGCAGAATAAGGTAAAGGAGGAAGTCGATTCCTCCTTCCAACGGGCGGTCAAGTTGTACAACGGCGGAGAATATGAAGAAGCCATAAAGGCTTTTGCCGCCAGCCGCGAGATAGCCGCGCGCTACCAGTTCGACCGGTACGTTGAAGAATCGAAGAACTATATAACGCAGTCAAAAAATGCTATTGCAGAGAAACACTTCAAAATCGGATTTAAGTATGCTCAGAATAACAAGCTGGAGTCCGCGGCCTATGAATACCGGAAGGCGCTTGAGTATAACCCTGAAAATGGGTCGGCAAAAACCGAGCTGGATCAGATTTCCGCCAAGCTGGCGCAGGACTACTATGAACAGGGGATGAAGTCGTTCTCGGGCGGCGATATGGAGAAAGCAAAGGAACTCTTTAAGAAATCGCTGTATTATAAGCCTGATAAAGTCGAATCATTGCGGGCGCTTGAACGGATCAAATAGAGGGAGGCCGGAATGTCAGAATTGCGACGTGATCCCATCATCGGTCGATGGGTTATCATATCCGCCGAGCGCGGTAAGCGGCCATCGGATTTTGCCAGGGAAGCGGAAACGCCGCCCGGCAAAGGATGCCCGTTCTGTCCCGGAAATGAGAAGTTAACGCCACCGGAAATCCTCGCTTATGGCGAGCCGGGCCGTACCCGCGATAGTAAGGGGTGGTGGTTGCGCGTAATCCCCAACAAATATCCCGCATTGGCCGTCGAAGGCTCGCTGAGCAGGCAGGGCGAGGGCATGTACGACAAAATGAACGGTATCGGCGCGCATGAAGTGATAATCGAAACCCCGGACCATAGCTGCGAAATACCGGATATGTCCGATAAACAGGTAGAGGACGTGCTATGGGCCTACCGTGACCGCATTATGGATTTGAAGCGGGACATCCGTTTGGAATATATACTGATATTCAAGAACCGCGGGGCGGCCGCGGGAGCGTCGCTGTCGCACCCGCATTCGCAGCTCATTGCAACTCCGGTCGTGCCGAAACGGGTGCGCGAAGAGGTCAACGGGGCCAAGAATTATTATGAGTATAAGGAGCGCTGCGGTTATTGCGATATTATCAAGCAGGAACTCTCGACAGGGCAACGCGTCGTAGCCGAAAACGAGAATTTCATTGCGGTCTGTCCCTTCGCCTCGCGGTTCCCCTTTGAGGTGTGGGTGCTGCCGAAGGCGCACGAATCGGACTTCGAGGACATTCAAAAGTATGAGACGGTCAATTTGGCGTCCCTCCTGAAGAACGTGACAGGTAAGATGAATCGTGTCCTTGATACCCCGCCCTACAATTATCTGATACATAATTCTCCGCTCAAGGAACCCCGTCTTCCTCATTATCACTGGCATATCGAAATAATGCCGAAATTGACCAGGATCGCCGGATTTGAATGGGGAAGCGGGTTCTATATCAATCCCGTTTCTCCGGAAGAGGCGGCACAATTTTTGCGCGAAGCGGACTAGTGCCCTGTCAAGTTAACTTGACAATTCCCCGTAGCTTGCTACGGGGTTACCTTATACTCCTTCCCCCCTGGCGGGGGAAGGTTGGGATGAGGGGGCTAAAATCGAGAACGATAGC
>Ga0315281_10008578_pt1 | contig 14282 bp, 12 predicted proteins | sample YL17G07_0_MG_FD_204540 | JGI IMG/M metagenome (GOLD analysis project Ga0315281, IMG submission 204540) | Sediment microbial communities from Yellowstone Lake, YNP, Wyoming, USA - YL17G07_0 | ecosystem: Environmental > Aquatic > Freshwater > Lake > Sediment | place: USA: Wyoming | collected...
ACCAGACAATCGCGTTCTGCAAATTGAGGGCACCCATGCTGGGCGTCGAGATAGTGAAGCACTCGATGATGTATCATGGTGCGCTCGGCTACAGCAAGGAAAGCCCGCTTGAGATGTGCATGCGAGGGCTCATGTCCTATGTCGTCGGGGCTGAGGGTGGAGCCAACATTATGAAGATCATCATCGCCCGGGAACTAATGGGAGACGTAGCAGTTCCCTACCGAGGATAGACCGACCAGAAGCCGTAGGCTGCCCCATGATTTCAGACGAATCAACATAGCTGGGAGCTTCGAGTCAGATCTGGAGACCGACCGTGGAACGAGTTGACGTTGCCGTCATAGGCGCCGGTCTGGCAGGCCTTTCGTGCGCATACACGCTTGCGAAAGCAGGCTTGGATGTGCTGGTTGTGGAGCGAGGCGACTATCCCGGAAGCAAGAACGTCACGGGGGGCAGGCTCTACATGAATCCCGTTAGACGGTACCTGCCCGATATCTGGGATGAAGCCCCATTCGAACGGCACGTCACGAAGGAACTGCTCACAATGCTTTCAGACGACTCATCGCTCACTCTGACTCTGCGTTCGGATTCGTACAACAAGCCACCGTATCACAGTTACACTCTGACTCGACCAACATTCGACAGATGGCTTGCGGACAAAGCCTCTGCCGAAGGCGCTGCAGTGGTTTCGAAATACAAAGTCGAACAGCTCGTACGGGAAAACGGAAAGATTACCGGAATAAGAGCTGAGGGCGAAGATATCGGAGCGAACGTCGTCGTTGCGGCTGACGGCGCCATGTCCTTCGTCGCCAAGGAGGCGGGCTTGCGCTCCAAGCACGATCCGAAGCACTTTGCAGTTGGAGCAAAGGAAACCGTTGAGCTACCGAGGAAGACCATTGAAGACAGATTCCACCTCCGTGGAGATGAGGGCGCCGCCCAGCTCTATTTCGGAACGGTAACCAAAGGCATGACAGGCGGGGGATTCCTCTACACGAACCGCGAAAGCATCTCCATCGGAATCGTAGTGGGAATCGGTTCACTAATGGCCAACCCACAGCACCTCGAGACATTTCAACTGATGGAAGATTTCAAACAGCGCCCAGAAGTCTCCGCTCTCATCGAGGGTGGAGAGACAGTCGAGTATTCCGCTCATACGATTCCCGAGGGAGGAATCGAATCTGTGCCCACTTTGTATGATGATGGAATCCTACTTGTCGGCGATGCAGCGGGCTTTGCACTCAATATGGGCATCATCGTAAGAGGGATGGACCTCGCCATCGCCTCGGGAGTAATTGCAGCTGAGACTATCAAAGCGGCGAAGAAGCGTAACAACTATTCGGCTTCTTCGCTTGCAGAGTATGAGAAGATGCTGAACGACTCTTTCGTGATGAAGGACCTTCACACTTTCAAGAATGTCTGGAAGGTACTGAACAATCCGAGAATGTTCGAACGGTACCCGAACGCGATCAGCACCATGTTGACAGACCTAATGTTCATCGGATCTGACCCGAAGGCAAAGCTCTCTTCAACAGCACTCAAACACCTCAGAAAGCATTTCCTCAACCTCTCAACCCTGAAAGACGCACTGGGTCTTCTTACGATATAGAGGGAAAGAACCATGAAGGTCGAAGAGAAACTCGGGAAGAACGTCTTCAAAGTCGACAAGGAAGGTCACATCAAGATAGACCAAGAGATCTGCCGCTCTAGATGCGAGCCAAAGTACTGCCTTTTCGTTTGCCCTGCCAAGGTGTACTCGTTTGACGAAAAGGGTGACGTGCGCGCAAATCCAGATGGATGCTTGGAGTGCGGCGCTTGCGTCCTAGCTTGTCTCGAAGAAGCGCTCAGCTGGCATTATCCGAAGGCGAGCTTCGGGGTGCAGTACCGATTCAGCTGAGACGAAAAGGTCATCTAATTCTGATTACTCTGCGGGGCACATTAGCGCCAATTGGCTGGGATGAGGACTATTGCATGTCATAGCGTGCATGAAGCAAGTAGTTGATCTTCAACAGGTCAGGATAAAACGAGACACGCGTGAGCCGGTCCTTGAGGGCCTGCCCGTCCTCTTCGGGGACTTTGACAAGAATGCGCTCGAAGAGGCGGTGAAGATCAAAGAGAAGCATAGCGCCAAGGTCACGGTTCTTTCGGTCGGGTCAGCCAAGCTGAAGGACACAGTTCTCGAGGCGCTGGCGATGGGTGCTGATGAGGCATGCATAGTTGTGGACCCTGCCTGCGAAGGCTCAGACACCGCGGGCTCGGCTTTGACGCTGACCAAGGCGATTGAGAAGATCGGCGCGCATGATCTGATACTTGTGGGCGAAGGATCCGCCGACAACTACTCGGGGCAGATAGGAGCCAGAGTAGCGGAAATCCTCGGCATCCCGCAGATAACCTACGTGAGAGAACTCACGATCGAAGGCAACACCGTCACCGCCGTTCGTGACATAGAAGGGACACTTGAGGTGGTCAAGACTCAGATGCCCGTCGTCGTCTCCGTCACCAGCGAGATCAACAAGCCGAGGCGAGCCCCGCTCGCACAGATCCTGAGAGCCTCAAGAAAGCCGCTGAACATGTGGGCGCTCAAAGATCTGGGTATCGACCCGAGCAAGGTAGGCTCAGCCGCATCCACAATCTCGGTCCTGAGCAACCTGGCGCCGGAACAGGAACGAAAGAATGTGATAATGGAAGGCGATCTCGATGAAACGGTCGGAAAACTGGTGGATGCTCTTCGGAAGGAGGGAGTACTGCAATGAGCCCAGGTATCCTTGCGTGCTCCGAAACGAGCGAAGGGGCCTTCGAACTTCTGACGAAGGGACGCGAAGTCTCGAAAGCGCTCGGCATTGAGCTTGCCGCGGTGGTTTTCGGAAAGGCGGATAGCGACTGTCAGCCATACTTTGAGTACGGCGCCCAGAAGGCCATACTCGTTCCGCAAGACAGTGTTGGTAGGCTTGATGCAGAAACCTACGCCAACGTTCTGTTCGAGATCTCGAAAGGGAGCGGCCCAGATATTCTCCTGTTGCGGTCAACCCGGCTGGGGAAAGAGACTGCTGGACGTGTTGCCCAGAAGCTTCAGGCCGGGTGCATCACGGACGCGATCGGCCTGGAGATGAGGGGCATCGATCTCGTCGTGAACAGATACGCGCTCGGAGGAAACACCGTATCCTCAGAGATCATCAAGAGCCCAAGGAAAGTCATCTCCTTCATGCCCCGGACCTTTGAAGCGCAGAAAGCGCCAGCGCAGGGCACAGTCGTGAAGCTGGACCTCAAGGTTCCGAAGACCCGGGTTGAGCTTGTGGAGCTTAGGAAGAAGACCGGAGAGGCGGTTAACATCGAATCCGCGGAAACGCTGGTTTGCGTCGGCAAAGGAATTGCCAAGAAAGAGGACCTTGAGATGGTGAAAGAGCTTGCGAGCCTGCTCGGAGGGGAACTCGGGTGCACCCGTGCACTATCGTCTGACTATCACTGGATCTCGGAAGACAGAATGGTCGGAATCTCGGGCAAGAGATGCAAACCGAAGCTCGACGTATCCATTGGACTCTCAGGGCAGATTCAACACACGGTGGGAATCATGACCTCGAAGCTGATTGTTGCCATCAACAAGGACAAGGAAGCGCCGATTTTCAAGATGGCCGACTACGGAATCGTCGGAGACCTCTACCAAGTCGTCCCAAAGCTCGTTGAGAAGATCAAGAATACAGAAAAGTAGCTGGAACCCATCACACTTAGTACGCTTGGTTCGGCAGATACAGGATCGTTGCCGCTCGGCAAGCTCCTATCGTACAATCAGGGTCACACTTCTTGACTATTGCATGTCCCGTAACTTGCCTCAGTCATAGCCGAAGAGTTGCTTGTATCTCGAATAATCCATTGCTTCAATGATCCACACGAAAGGCGACGTACCGGAGATCTTTGTGATTGAGTACAACATTCTGTGGGTGTCGTCAAGCCGGTAGCGGTGAAGGTTTGGCAGAGACCGGTACTGCTTCGGCCAGCGATCACGTGAGATGTCCTCGCCAGCTTTCGGTTTTTCTTGAAGGAGAGATATTGCTTCCTCGATTCGCTTGAGTAGCTGTATGTCCCTATTGTCGCTCGAACTTCGGAGGTCGTCTAGGTAGGTCTTGAACTTGGGGTGTCCCTTGACTTCAAAACGGGGCTTTCCCGAAGGAGTTTGACGAGTCTTGGGTTGTCCACGAAGATCCAAGTGATGGAATCCCCGTTAAGGAGCACCTTGTCTGATGCTTCTAGGTAGTTTAAGATCTTGACCAATGTGGGGTACTCTACCTTACGTGGGAGAGCACGCATCAAAGCACGTCTGGAAGGAAAGGCGGTATTGTCGCGAATGCATCTCTCAACCATCACTTGCGTGTCTAATGTTGGGCTATGCCCATTCTTGCGTACTAGCGCCTGCATTTCTGTTCTGTTCTCCTACACTTGCGGCTACCGTCAGTTACTGCCGGTTACTGCCAGTTACCGCTGTTTAGTACTAACGTACTAACGCCGTATATAGGGTTATACACAGTCAGAATCCGCCACTCGCTCAGTTAACAGAGCCAGATGCGCAGAGGGCGGGATTCGAACTTACGGTTTCTTGAGGTTCGCGACTGCCCACTCGAACCCTCTTTCCAACGCTCGTGTATTCAGATCCCTAGACGCCTTCGGAGCCACTTCACTGACACTCATCTTCAAACTCTCAAGCCGCACAATCTTGGTCACGGCGGCGACGGCGCCAAGCATGACCATGTTGGCTGCAAGCGTCTTCTTGAACTCGTCGGACGCGATCTTCGTCGCTGGAACACGATAGACCGTTCCTCCAGACGAATCTGATCCAGCTGTGACCAAGTCTGCGTCGACGAAGAGCACGCTTCCCGGCCTCGTGCTTGCCCCGTATCTATCGAATGATTCCTGTGACATCGTGATTGTGATGTCGGCTGAGATCACCTTTGGAAAGTCGATCTTCTCATCGGACACTACGACTTCCGCCTTAGCGGCCCCGCCTCTTGTCTCCGCTCCGTATGACTGAGTCTGAACCGCCTTCTTTCCCTCATGCACAGCTACTGCGTGTCCGAGCACTATGCCGGCTAGAATGACGCCCTGGCCGCCGAATCCTGTGATCCTGATTTCAGTTCGGCTCACGTTTGGCCGCCTCAAAGAGCTGCTCATACATCTGGTTGAGATCAGGCGCCTCGATGTCCACGAACTCGCCGACAACGAACTTGCCCACGAGCTCCTGCTCGCTCATCCCGCGAGACTTCTCGATTGTGACAGATTGTTTCTGGAACCATCGCAACATCTCGACAGGATCTGAAATGCCGATTCTGCGGCCATAGTGAACTGGACAGTGGGAGAGAACCTCGAGGAAGGCGAACCCCTTCCTGGTCAAGGCTTTCTTCATTGCGGAGACTAGCGGCGCGATATGGTATGTTGTCCACCTTGCCACGTAGGTCCCGCCTGCTCCGATGACGAGCTTTGAAAGGTCAAACGGTCTTTCCAGATTCCCAAAAGGCGTGGTTGTAGTCTTGAGTCCAAGCGGTGTCGTTGGCGCTACCTCTCCTCCCGTCATGCCGTAGATCATGTTGTTGACGCAGATCACCTTGAGACCAATGTTCCTGCGAGCGGCATGGATGAGGTGATTGCCGCCGATGGCGGATGCGTCTCCGTCGCCGGTGAAAACGACGACTTCAAGATTCGGGTTTCCGAGCTTGACACCGGTCGCGAAAGCGATCGGCCTCCCGTGAGTCACATGGAGGGTATCCATATCGAAGAGCGGGCTCGGGATCCAGCCGCTGCACCCTATACCCGCGACACAGACAATCTTCTCTTTCGGGATTCCCAGGTCGTCGACGGCGCGGAGGAAGGACTGCGCAATCATGCCGTTCCCGCAGCCCGAGCAGTGTGTGTGCGGCTGCGATCCTTTCCGGATGTACTTGGAGAGCGGATGGAGCTCCTGCACAGACATGCTCAGCCCACCCCCTTCGCGATTTGATCGAGAACGTATGCGGGCCTGTGGAGCGTTCCGATGATTTCCGGCGGCAGGAAGACTGTTTCCGCATCATCTGGAGCGAGTCTCTCGATTTCAGGAAACAGCTGGCCGAGGTTGTTCTCCAGCACAACAACGCGGCGACTTGACTTCAGCGCCTCCCTCACGCCTTCGTGCGGAAACGGCCAAATCCCCATCAACCTGAGCAGGCCAACCCGCATGCCCTTCTGTCGCGCCTGCTTCACCACGTATTCCGCGGTTCTCGCGCAGCTACCGTAAGCAACGAGTATGATGTCGGCATCATCGAGCATAATCTTCTCAATGCTCGAGATTTCGCGAGCATGCGGTGCTATCTTCGCGTTGATTGTTCTGACGATCTTGTCGATCGCCTCGGGAGCGCTTGCTTTCCGCATGCCATACTCGTCGTGGGATGACCCGGTTACATGGACCGCGAAGCCTCTTCCGAAGAGAGGCATCGGGGCAACCGATGCGCTCAGGAACGCTTTGGAGGCCTCCTCACGGTTGAGGGGAACCTTTCTGTTGACTATTGTGAGCGAGCCCTCGCTCGGGATCACCACCTCCTCGCGCATATGAGCGACAGTCTCGTCGGCCAGCATGATAACGGGCGTCCTGTACTGTTCGGCGAGGTTGAATGCACGCACCGTCATTTCGAACATCTCCTGCGCCGAGGACGGAGCGAGGGCGATGATCTCGTACTCCCCGTGGCTTCCATGCCGGGCCTGAATCACGTCGCCCTGCATCGGCGCCGAGACGATTCCCGTGCTCGGCCCGGCCCGTTGGACATCGACTATGACGCAAGGCGTTTCCGTCATGACGGCGTATCCAATGTTCTCCTGCATGAGGCTGAATCCTGGGCCTGATGTTGCTGTCATCGCTTTCAGCCCTGTCCATGAGGCCCCGATGACGCTTCCGATCGAGGCGATCTCGTCCTCCATCTGAATGTAGATGCCCCGAGCCTTCGGCAACAACTTAGACATCTTCTCCGCGATCTCGCCGGCCGGAGTGATGGGGTAGAAGGCGAAGAATCGGCAGCCTGCGGCTACTGCGCCGAGGGCGCACGCTTCGTTTCCTTGCATGAAGTATGTGCCTGGCTCTATGAGCGCGAAGGCCTGGGCCCCCCGACGATGAATATCGCAAAATCTGGACAGTAGTACTGGCATATCTTGCATGCGGTGCACTTTGCCAGCTCGACGACCTCAGGCGGGAAGACGCCCTTCTTTGTCATGCGGGTACTCGTCTTTAGTATCCTCATTGGACAGAGGTCGACGCATATCCCGCATCCTTTGCAGAGGTCCTCCAAGATCACAATCTTGGGCGCCTGAACAGTCGAAGTCATCGCTTCTTGTCGCGAGCTGGAGCTGCACACGAGAACTCATAACCTTGCCGTATAGAGAGTTAGAGTGAGGGAATGTTGACTTCCAATTGCTCGTTCCTAGGGGATCTTCAGGAGCCGTTCCGTTGGATAGCGGATGTGACGGTTATGGAGGCCTTCGAGTCTGGAGTGTTGGATTTTCCGGATTTCTATTTCACAGGTGACAACTACAGGTATCGCTTCGAGCCTGAAGCGAAACAACGGTTCTTGGGTTTTCTGCGTGAGCGGTTCAATCCGGCGGTCGGGTATAAGGGGCGTACATTGAAGTGGGACACGGTCATCGAACAGAAGACGGTTGAGCTCGGCCGATATCTGGTCGATCGAACTGGTAGACTTGATTTCTTGGAGCCGTCTCCTAAGCTAACAGGAATGAACGATCGAGCATTTCGGGGACGAATCCTAAGCCTTTCCCAGTACAAGGCCCGGAAACTCGGGAGTGCAAGAAGCACTCTATGCCATCTGAAGAGAAATGTAAGGGCACATATCCCTTCATGATATATCGGTCCAACCGAACAAAGTTGACCTAGAATGAGGTCTCTCCTGCCGGGGTCATGAATCAATGCCCAGAAACACAACCACGCCCGCAGAGGGGGAGCGGCGGGCGATGAGCGGCTACAACGCTCAATATCGCGTCTCCGCCTCGCTCATTCTGAGAGCTTTGCGGAATGATAGCCTGCAATGGATCCGAGTTGCTGATCCGGAGGCAGGGCGAGTGGACGATCTTCAGATTGGCAGTCGCTTGCGTGTTGATGCCTTTCAGGTGAAGTGGGCACAATACGCCGGCTTTCTTTCGTTCAATGACATGATCTCGAAAACTGGCAACACCCCATGTCTCGTAAACCAGCTTGCCGATGGCTGGGGCCGACTACGTAGCAGGTTTCCAAACTGCTTCATCATGGTTCACTTAGTAACCAATAACATGCCGTCACTCTCTGCGGCAATCCCCATAGGCGAACCGCCCCCCACGCCTCTTCACTTCGCGGCATTCATTGAACAAGTTTGGAACCGCGCTCGTACAGCAGGATCCGGGTGGACAACCCCTGAACCTTGGAAACCTACTTGGAACAAGCTTCAGGAAGCTAGCGGACTCATCCCGGAGGACTTCGAGATCTTTGTCAGAGGTTGCGAGCTGGAGTTTGGATACCGCCCACCGGCATCGACAGTACCGAGTACCCAGCAGACAATCGAGGCTGATATTGGGAAAATCATGCAGTTCTTGCCCGAAGCCGTCGCCGACCCCTCACGACCGGTGGAGTTTACACGTGAGCAACTGCTTATCAATTTGGGGTGGAAGGACCGCTTCGAATTCAAGAGTCGCCACGAGTTTCCCGACCCCACCATCCCATACTACCCAATTGATGCCACAGTCCGGCGGCTCGAACAGTCCCTGTCAGATTTGCCAGGCGGATATGTTGCGGTTCTGGGAACCCCAGGGTCGGGAAAGTCGACCCTCCTGACTCAGACTGCACGACTGAGCCCCCAGCGTGTGATTAGATACTACGCATATGTCCCCAATGCGGAAGACCCTCTTACACTGCGCGGAGAATCAGCAAACTTCCTGCACGATATGGTTCTTGCGCTGGAAAGAGCAGGATTCCGAGTAGGTGAAGGAATTGGATCTGATCGTGAGGGAATGCTGGACCGTTTCTATAAGCAGTTGCATCTGCTCCATGAGGACTTTGAAACCACTCATCGCAAGACAGTTATCATTATTGACGGTCTCGATAACATTTCCCGGGAGCAACATCCGGATCGCTCTCTACTTCGTGACCTACCGTTACCTGAGCAGGTGCCCGACGGTGTGTACTTTGTACTAGGAAGCCAGACTGATCAACTCGATGAGTTGCCTGACCGGGTGCAGCATGCGATTCGTGAGTCAACTCGTCGAATCGCGATGGAACCACTCAGTCGGGAAGCGGTAATTCAGATATCCGAAAGAACCCGAATCACTCTCAGTAACAAGCAGAAAGAAGAGATCTATGTCCTTTCGGCTGGACATCCACTGGCTTTGGCATATTTACTGAACCGAATCAAGAGTGCTGCCGACACATCGGTCATAGAGAAAATACTCAAAGATACAACTCGCTATGATGGAGGTATCGAAGCGCAATATCACAGCTATTGGAGGCAGATCGAAACTGACGTAGAGCTAGTCCATCTTCTTGCACTGCTCGCACGATTGAGAAAGGCGATTGACCTTTCCTGGTTGGGAAGTTGGAATAGCTATGTCGTTATGAGTAGGTTTCGTACCAAACTCGCGCACTACTTCCGGGCCGAGAACGAGAATTATTGGTACTTCTTCCATAACAGCTTTCGGCTTTTCCTGCTTCACAAGACAGCAGAATCTCCGTCAGGCACTCTTGATGCGTCCCGAAATCAAGCCCTTCATCATGAATTGGCCGAAATATGTGGAAGGGAATCCTCAGGCTCGCCTTGGGCATGGGAGCAGCTCTATCATCTCGTTGCAGCGAGAGAATTTGTCAAAGTGCTAGAACTCGCATCTCAAGAGTACTTTAGAGGACAGCTTCTTGCTTGTCGCCCTGTAGATGCCGTCCAAGCAGACATCAGGCTTGCCATGTCATCAGTATTGAATCGAGAAGATCCCGTCGCTCTTGAGCGCCTATTACTCATTGGCGCCGAGATTCAAGAGCGTAGATCATACCTTGAGGAGACACCATACTTGCCACTACTGCTCGGTCTCCACGAAATTCGGATGGCAGTGGAACAGATACGAGATGGAAATCGCCTTCGCGCGAACACCGCATCGGCGCTTCGGGCGTGTCTGAATTTCAAGTCAGCTGGATTGCTCGACGAATCACAGCGGATATTTGAACTGGCGCAACCTCTCGATCTTCTGACACAATGCATTGAAGACGATCCATCTTACGAAAAAGGTAAGCTTCTGGAGTCTTGGGCGGAAGCCTCAGTTCATTTTCGTGACTTGGAGAAGATCATTGAGGCTATAGGCAAGATCCGTCGAGGAGCAGACCGATTCAGAAGGACTGATGCAGAAAAGGAGACTCAGTCCCTTCGGAATCGAATGCTGTTCCGTGCCGGCCTAGGCCTTCTGAGCGAGAGTCGTTGGGATGATCTCACTATTCTGCGAAGATCATTGAAGTTTGATGACTCGGAGGGTCGTGAATGCTGGTTCTGGCTCCAAGCCAACGCTTGGCGCGCAGCTGCGACTGCGAAGCGTGAGGACGTAGCTAAACAATTAGTCGTCGAGACCTTGTACAAGGTCGACGAATCGAACCTCGGCTCCGAGGAACGGGTTATGCTGGCAGAGGGTGTCTATCGAGTTCTCGGAGACATGGAACACGCACGAAAGTGCCTCCAGAATGTTCCGCAGCCTGGGTTGGTCACAGACAATATCCTCCGTGATTCTGGATTAAGGCCGTTCCTGCACAGATTCCGACTGAATCGTCTGCTTCATGCGCTTGGGGATCAACGACCCCCAAGCGAGATCATCCTAGACGCGGACAAACCTCCGTATCAGGGCTCGGTCCTCTTCGAACGAGCGATCTGTGAGATAGCGGCCATTTGGGGAGAGGCGTGGAAGGGTCGGCAATCTGGCTATCCGGATATCCAAGGGCGAATTCTATCGCTTCTGCGACTCTTCAATAGACAGATCAGAGAGAGGATCGATTGGTTTGGTTGGTTTTCTCTGGAGAGTATTCGCGGAGAGTTCTACGAATTGCTGGTGGACGCAGTGGCACAACACGGCTCAGAAGCTCTTGAACTATTTCAGAAAGATCTCGAAAGGGAATGGAGCCAACCATCAAACGCTCCGTTCTGGAGTAGCTCCGTACGTCGCCAAGTCGTGTTGTCATTCTGGAAGAACGGAACAAGAAGTGACTGGGCTCCAGAGCAACTGCAGAAACTTGAGGACAAGATGCTGCAGGGTTGTGACGTTCAAGGTCGTGTCGAGGAATGCTACAGACAGGCTGAAGCATGGGTCGTTCTCAACAACGAATCCTCTGCAAGGCGCCTACTTCGCAAGATGCTGGATAGTTCTTTCGGTGTTGGATACAGCAAGGACTACCAGCTTAACAACTGGATCCAGTGGCTGGCTCGGATAAACCAGCTTGAACCCGAGCGAGCGGCAGAGCGGATCACTTGGTTTGCTCGAGCTATTGTTACTCTGAAAGAAACCACCGAAGGAAAGGCGGATGGATACGCGGCCGAGGAACTGCTTGCAGTAACCTATCAGTGGAGTCCAAGGAAGGCAATACCGCTTCTTCGCTGGTTTCTTGAGCAGGAAGTTGTCTCGAGTGATAGTGCAGTTCGTGTGCTTCTGAGAGAGTCTCTGGAAGCAGAAGGAGCTCCAGTTGAGGCTGTGCTTTCCTCTCTTCCCAAGCTACTGGCCTCTATTGATGATGACCTTGTCTTCCTCATGATCAGCGCGGTCGCCGCACGAGATGGCAATGAAAAGGCAGTTGCAATCGCTCGCAACATTCTCACAAGGTTCGGTTCGGAAAGCTGGCGCGTCGGAATCGGCAGAGCATTCGTAGCGCTCAGGCTTGATCTAGGCGAGGTCGGTCTGAAGCTATCAGACCTTGCACCAGATCCAGCATATGGAACGAGATTTCTCAGACTGAGCGACGGCACCACGTTGTATATGGAAGAAGTGAAACTGCGCATCCACTCGACCTCCGACATCAGAGATCTGTTGCAAAAGGAATCCAAGGAATCTTACTTCGATTGGGTGGGTATCATTGACTACATGATCGGACAACTAGAACAGGAGGAGATTCAACAGTTGGCAACGCTCTTTCAAGGCAGACGCCATTCCGCACTTGTGCTTGCCGCTCTCAGTGAGAGACTTCTTGGACTTGGTGACATTCGAGGTGCACAGTCTTTAGCCAAGCAGGCCCTGGATGCCTCAGGAGTCTACGGCTGGAACAAATGGTATGATGGCGGTACTCGTCTAGCCGCCTTCCGTGCCTTCACCTCGGCTGATCCAGGGCAAGCTCGTCCCCTTCTTTACAGTGTTCTCATCCGAGACCTGGACGAAGCTCCATACCCGCTGATTGTTGCATTGAACATGAATGAAATACTGCCGTTGCTTGTAGACGACCTGCCTATCCGGGAGATCTGGTCTGAGCTGGAGCAATATGTTGGAGCTCTGTTTGCCAATTCCTCGTTGTCGGCTAGTGGACCGACAGGAATTGATGTCGAACTTCCCGGAGACGCGGCAGAAAATGTCATTGTCGACCTCGTGTCGATCAGCGAAGGGCGCCTATAGAGAGCCCACGAGCCCCTTTTTGGAGTTGTGAGACGCACACAACTCAACTGGTACCGGCATTCGGATTTGAACCGTCGTCCGTCGTCGTTTGGGATACTTTTTGTGTGTGCGCACCACTAGACCCACACACACTGTATAGTACCGCTACTTGCTAATGTCGCGCTTTCAATCCAAGCTCCTTCACAAGATGCTGGTTTTTCCTAGGAGATACTTTTTTCCGTTCCGATTTGAGAATCGTGCCCAAGATTTTGCTACGATTTGCCAAGAGTATGCCCATCCCCTCCACAGCCATCTTTTCAATGAATTTGTTGATTGCAATGTACCCATGCCGCAAAACCGTGAGAGGAGTGATTACTGTAAACGAGTTGTCGAAATAGTCGGTGTACACGGATGCTTGCCTGTACATCGGGTCTTTCGAACGCTTAGCGGTTTTCAACTCTATTCCTAGGAACTCATAATGGGGTTTTCGGATAGTCTTTGTCCGGCCTAGGAAACGATCTAGACGCCCCTCCGCGGGGCATTCGACCGTGTCAAAATGTCTGACATATGCAACCATATCGGCTCGAGTGTTCGGAGGAATGGTTACTTCTTTTGGGTAAACGGTGAACCCATCCAAGGCTAATCTTCGTCGAACCATGGGTTTCATGGCTGCCTCACTCGCGGGTTCTTTGTAAGCGACATTCAAATCTCGCTCAGAGACCGCGTTCAAAACGAAGTCGACAAAATTGGTACAGAAGTGTGATTCTAACTTGCCCAAATTTCGTTCGACATAACCTTCGACTGACCGTCGCAGGGCTCGCGGGTTGTTTGAATCAGGCCTTGGAAGTATCCTCATTTCATCGACTACAGCTCTCAGAATCCAAGCAGGTGTGAGTTCGGCGAACACGAATCGAATAGGAGAGTTGCTTGTGACTTGGCCGAATTTCAACAGCTATCCCTCGATCGTATCCGTAGTTTGGACAACGAAGCACGCCCTTTTTTTCGTAGAATACTCGTCGACCGGTTGGCCCAACTCGACCAGATTGAGGAATACTCGTGTTCGTCCAGACATTGCTTGCACAACTTGCAGCAAACAAAAGGCGACTAATGCGATAACTTCTTCTTTCTTATGCGTTCTTCTAAGGCTTCCTTTATTGCGTTGACACCGTCATAGCAACGCAAGTTATCGGCAGCGCTGCCAATCGTCTTGTTTCTCCTCCAGTCTTGAACAGAGGAAACGCCTGCTTCTTTTGCGCGTTCAACAACTTCCCAAGCGGACGTATTGCCTATCTTGGCATCCTTGCGTTTCTTCTTATCCGGATACCACTCCTCTGAGTAGGGCATCGGGTCGACCCATCATGAATTTGCACAACCAGATATTTGCCACTTTCGGAAGAGAAGGAGCTAGCCCCACCTTTCGTTTCATTATGAAATACCTCATCAGGGGATGGGTCATTTCTCGTCAAGAAGAACCCAACATGCGTGGTCGTTCGTCATTCGTCGTCGGTCTCTTGGTGGGCACAAACAATCGGCTTCGAACCCTCATGGGGTGAGTAGTTTTGTGTGTGTGGGTAGGCTGGTGCGGGCGTCCCAATTTGAACCATTCAAGAGTGCAGAACCGAGCGCTCCTTACGGCCTCTTAGCACGCTACAATACGGCCATCCGTGATCGCCTAGGGTGGCTGCCACTCAAAC
>Ga0315281_10008579_pt1 | contig 14280 bp, 15 predicted proteins | sample YL17G07_0_MG_FD_204540 | JGI IMG/M metagenome (GOLD analysis project Ga0315281, IMG submission 204540) | Sediment microbial communities from Yellowstone Lake, YNP, Wyoming, USA - YL17G07_0 | ecosystem: Environmental > Aquatic > Freshwater > Lake > Sediment | place: USA: Wyoming | collected...
TTGACGGCTTTGCTGTCTCAATGATACTCTTTCCCATGGTGGTGTCTCCTTTTTTGTTGATTCCAAGTTCAACTCATTAAGGATACACCGCCGTTTATCTATTTACACACTTTTTTATTGTACCTCTCATGGTGATGACATGAGTTTTGTTAAGACTTCCATATCCTTACCTGAAGATGTGATTGTTGAGGCAAGGAAGCAAACGGACAACCTAAGTTCTCTTGTGACTGATGCTCTCAGGGAATATTTGAGGAAGCGGCACGTTGAAAAGGCGGCAGGCAGTTTCGGCGCATGGAAAGACCGCAAGGGGACAAGCGCCGACATGGTGATCGAACTGAGAAAGGATGCAGGGCGAAAATATGCGGACCGCACTATATAGACACTGACATCGCTATTGATTACTTGCGCGGCTTACCTTACGCAAAGACGCTTATGTCGTCCCTCTGGGAGGACGATACTGCATATCTCAGCATTTTATCCCTGTATGAACTTTACGCAGGTATGCGCATTGAGGAAGAGAAAGCGACCGAAAACTTTATCAGGGGCCAATGGAGGCGTTTTGTGTCTTAACCACCTACTGTTGGTCAATTGCAGGCAAAAATAGACACACAATCACTGCCGCCTACCTCCCAACCTTAAGACATCCCGCTGACATCAAATTTTGACCATAAAATCGACAAATTGTATTGATAAGTTCCCCTTTCTCGTGCTATCTTACTTCCATGCTTAAAAAGCAAATTCTTATCAGTCCTTTTTTGAAAGCAGCGGGGCTAAGGCTATCAGCATCACCACCGGGGAAGTCCAACGCTATATCCTGAAGAGACAGAAAGACGGCGCGGAGAACGGGACCATTAACCGGGAACTGTCCGCACTTCAGAGGGCTTTCACCCTTGCAGCGAGACAGACCCCACCAAAGGTTGACTTGATCGAAGGCAAAATTACATTGGAGGCCGGAACCACCAAGAACGATGAGGCGCGCATAATCTATTTAACCGGCGAATTATTCAAAACCCTTCTCAGTCAAAAAATACTCAGGGATGAACAGCACCCGAAATGCCCGTATGTATTTTTCAACGACCAGGGCGGACAGATATTGAGGGATTTCCGGTCTTCATGGGAAACAGCTTGCAAGGTGTCCGGGAACGAGGGGCGACTTTTCCATGACCTAAGACGTACGGCAGTCAGGAACATGGTACGCGCTGGGATTCCTGAAAAGATAGCTATGAGCATTTCAGGACATAGGACAAGGGCCGTATTTGACAGGTACAACATAGTGAATGAAACAGACCTAAAGAACGCAGCGGAGAAGGTTGCACAGTTGCACAGGGAGACAATGGAAAGACTTGACGGTTACAAAATGGTTACAATCGGGGAAAAAGGACGCGATACAAGGAATTAATGAAACGCAAATTTGAATACAACTCTTTGAATATAGAAGGGGGGAAATGGGGTGGGCGACGGGGATTGAACCCGCAACCACTGGAGCCACAGTCCAGTGCTCTGCCATTGAGCTACGCCCACCGTTCTTTACTGGCGCGCCTGAAGGGATTCGAACCCCTGGCCTACTGCTTAGAAGGCAGTTGCTCTATCCGGCTGAGCTACAGGCGCAGCAGCGGTAAACGGACCGGGGCCTTGCAGTCTGTCCCTGGGAAATTTACCGTTATCTTCTTGACCCGTGAGTGAGGACTGGTCGGGGCGAGAGGATTCGAACCTCCGACCCCCTGCTCCCAAGGCAGGTGCGCTAGCCATGCTGCGCTACGCCCCGTAGCTTGATAGACTACTAAATCATTTCTCAAAAAGTCAATTTTATAACTGCCTTGTTTCTTTGCCTTTTCAGGCCTTTTCTGATAAACTTGACGTGTGGCGTAATTTTATGGAGGTTTTTGATGTCCAAAAAAAGTGTTGCCGTTTGCGTTCAGAAAGACCTTGTCCAGCCTATCACTTGGGCGCTTAGAGAGTTTGATGACCGCCTGTCGATAAAGTTTTTCGACACCACCAGGCTGCTCGGCACTGCCCTTGAAAAAGACCCGGCAGTTGACGTGCTTATACTGGACTCCAACTTCTTTAATGAAAGCACGGCAGACTTTGCCAGGACGACAAAGGCCGAAGTGCCACATATGAAGATATTGTTTATCGTGTCATCCGGCACTACCAAGGAAGAAATTATCAGCATAGTGCAATCAAAGGTTGTAAGCGGCGTGCTGGTAAGGCCTTTTACCGCTGGACAGGTGAGCGACTATGTCCGCAAGCTTTGCTCCTTTGAAAAGGCGGCCGAAGCCCCCTGGTACATGCAGACCGGCATAAAATAAAATTCGGCAGGCCGTCGTCTTTTCCGGAGGCACAGTATGAAGGTTGTCACAGCTTCTGAGATGCGGGAGATTGACAGGACAACCATAAAGGAGTTCGGCATCTCCGGCCTCGTACTCATGGAAAGGGCAGGACTCGCGGTTGCCGGGAGGGTTGCCGGGCTGTTTCCTTCCAAAAGGGTGCTTGTGTTGTGCGGCGGAGGGAACAACGGCGGCGACGGCCTGGTTGCCGCCAGAGAACTCTTTAACAGGGGCGCCAAAGCAAAAGTCATCATGCTCGCCGGAAAAGAGCTTCTGGGCCCCGACTGCAAGGCCCAATTGAAGAGCGCACTGAAGATGGGTGTGCCGGTAGAGTTCCGCAAAACATTACGCAGCATTGACCTGCACGGGACGGTTGTTGTGGACGCAGTGCTGGGCACTGGTCTCAGCAGGAAGGTAACAGGCCCCTTGGCCGCTCTCTTTGCCTTTGTCAATAAATCCGGCGCCCCGGTCGTCTCCGTAGACGTCCCTTCGGGCATATCCTCAGATACCGGAGAGATCCTTGGCAAGGCCGTGGAGGCCGATGCTACCGTTACCTTCGGGCTGCCTAAAATAGGGCATCTCCTGCATCCCGGAGCAGCCTGTACAGGCAGGCTATTTGTCGAAGACATCGGCTTTCCTTCAAGACTGCTTGCCTCTGAAAAAATAACGACCACCCTTCTGACACAGTCTTTTATAAGAGGCCTCATATTGCCGAGACCCGCCTGTTCGCATAAGGGTGATTACGGGCATGTACTCGTAGTCGCAGGGTCCAGGGGCAGGACCGGAGCGGCAATGCTGGCCTCCCGGGCATGCCTGGCTGCCGGCGCGGGGCTTGTTACTGTCGGTGTGCCGGAATCTCTCATGGATGTGTTTCAGGCCGGGGTCATGGAGCAGATGACCTTGCCCCTTCCGGATGACGGCCGGGGCATGCTCTCCGAAAAGGCCGCCGGCCCGATCCTGGATTTTATCAGGCACAAGACCGATGTCGTGGCAATCGGTCCGGGGATAGGGGTTTCAAACGGCACTCAAACAATTGTCTCGGAGCTGATATGCAAAGCGTCCGTGCCTCTTGTGCTTGATGCTGATGCGCTGAATTCGATAAGGGGCAGGACCGGTCTGCTCAAGCAGTCCAAATCTCCTCTTGTCCTTACACCTCATGCAGGGGAGATGGCAAGACTCATGGGTAAAGCGGTTCGGGATATTGAGAAAGACAGGTTGAACGCCTCAAAAACATTTGCTAAAGAGACCGGGACCTGGCTTGTTTTAAAGGGAGCGCCTACTGTTATCGCAGGACCGGAAGGACAGGCCTTTATCAACTCCACAGGGAACCCCGGAATGGCGACAGCCGGATCGGGTGATGTGCTTACAGGAATTATCTCAGCACTGCTTGGACAGGGCTTGTCACCGTCCGATGCAGCCGCCCTGGGCGTCTATCTGCACGGCATGGCCGGGGACATGGTTGCCGGACAGTCGGGCATGCAGTCCCTGACAGCATCTAGGATAATAGGCGCCTTGCCTGAGGCCTTTTTACATTTCTCAGCCTGAAGGCCTGAGCCTGATGAGCTTTACAAGCAGGTTCTCCAGCACGTAACTTCGGGAGGTCTTTATCCCGATATCAGCTTCGTGAAGGAGCCTGAAGACCTTGTTCAGATATTTGTCCGCCTTCCCGCCGGCATTTCTTAGCAGGTTGGAATACTGCCAGTTCAGGGCCCCAAGCAGCATCTGCGGGTCTGAATCCTTGCTGAGATTGTCCAATATCCTGAACATGCGTGTCATATTACCCGCCTTGATGGAGGCCACCAGGTCAAAGGCGCTGTATTCGGCCCCGGCGTAAACAAGCTCTTTTATTTCTTGCACTCCTATGACTCGTCCGGCCCCCCCGGACGAAAACTTTTCCAGTTCTGCCGAAAGCATCCCCAGGTCGGTCCCTACAAAGGCTATCATGAACTCTACAGCCTCAGGCGTAAGCTCAATGCCCTTTTTCCTTGCTGCATCCTTTATCCAAAGGGGAATATCCTTTTCGTAAATATTCAAGGCAATGGCCTTGACATTCTTCAAGGCTGCAGCGTCGAGGAGTTTCTGCGACGGGCCCTCGTAAAGCAGCACAAGAAGCGCAGCTGGCGAAGGGTTGTCCAGATAAGCAGTAAGACTCTTTATGTCCTTCTTGGACAACTTCTGGGCGTTTTCGATAATCGCGACCCGCCTGCCCGACAAAAAAGGAAGGGTATTCAGAACATCTATTATCTGTTCCATGGGCTTGCTGTCGTCGGCTGATTTCGCATCAAATATGTCAAAATTAAACGCGTCTCCTCCGAAGACCTCCCTTATCCTTGTCAATGTGTCGTAAAGGAGGAAGGTCTCGGAAGAATAAAACAGGTATACAGGAGCAGGGAACCCCTTTGCAATCTCCTGTCCTAACTGTTTAATGCTCATATATTATCCGCCTTGCGACTTCGCCCGCTATGTCTTTCAGGGCCTTTTCAGAGGCAAGTTCCTTGCCGGACATGATAGTTTGAAGCGTGCCGACCGCGCTCAGAGATGTCACAAAAGGGTTGTCCGCGATGATCTGTTTCACATGGTCCTTTTCAGCATCAAGCAGCCTGAAGACTGCGTGTATTGAAACCTCGTATTCAGTGGCAGTCAGCTCTTTTTCGGAAAGGGTCTTCATCGAGAAATTTGTAATGTCGCAGTCAAGCCTGTAGCGGGCGTTGGGGACAATACGAAAACCGTATTCCATGAAAGTCTCGGCAAGGGCCCTGTTCAGCCTGTCCTGAAGCTTTGGTTCCAGTGTCCTGTTTTCAATACTGCCTATGGTTATGGTATCAAAAGGCAGGTTTGCCTTTGTCTGAAGCGTGTAACCGCAGCCCGATAGTGCATACACAAGCAGGACTGCCGTCAAAAGAAGGCGGCTGTTGTTTGAGGCCTTTGAGCAATACCCCTTTATGCCTTTAATCTTCTCCATTGTCTTATCCGACCACAATGCTTACCAGCCGGCCCTTTACAACAACGACCTTCCTTATTGCCTTGCCGTCTGTAAACTCCCTTACTTTTTTATCTTCCAACGCCCTGGCCTTTGCCTCTTCATCCGGCAACCCGGCAGGGACAAGCAGCCTGGCCCTTAGTTTGCCGTTTACCTGGACTACGAGTTCGATTTCTTCATCCTTTGCAAGGTCTTCATCCCACACCGGCCAGGCCTGTTCAAATATACTGCCCTGTCCGCCCGCCGATCTCCAGAGTTCCTCTGCGATATGCGGCGCAAACGGGGAAAGCATAAGGAGCAGGTTTCTCACAGACCCGGACATTACAGCAGAGTCGGACTCTGTTTCACAATTAAAGGACGATGTCTCGTTGACCAGTTCCATCATCGCTGCGATAGCAGTGTTGAAATGGTAAGCCTTCTCCATGTCGTCAGTTACCTTCCTGATCGTCTGGTGTGTCTTGCGTAAAAGCGCTGCTGCCTGGGCCGTGAGGTTCGGGATATCGATTGTTGCGCTGTGGCCGGGACTTCCGCTCTTGTGCCTGTAGACGATGCCCCACACCTTGTGCAGGAACCTGTGCGCGCCCTCAACACCCTTGTCCGACCATTCGAGGTCCCTCTCGGGCGGGGCCGCAAAAAGAGAAAACAGACGCATGGTGTCGGCGCCATATTTGTTTATCAGGGCGTCGGGGTCTATAACGTTCTTCCTGGACTTGGACATCTTCTCAACCCGTCCCTTTTGAGCAATGTCACCGCAGTGGATGCATTTGCCGTCCAACACCTCTTCAGGGAAAAGCCAGCCGTGACTGCCGCATTTCCACGTCTCCTTGCAGACCATGCCCTGAGTGAGCAGGTTGCGGAAGGGTTCCGCAGAGGACAGTATGCCGAGATCGCGCAGGCACCGGGTGAAGAAACGCGAATAAAGCAGGTGCAGTACCGCATGTTCGATGCCGCCTATGTACTGGTCAACTGGCATCCAGTAAGCGATATTTTCCTTGTTCAGGGCCTCTTCATCTTTCTTTGAACAGTAACGCACAAAATACCAGGACGAATCCACAAAGGTGTCCATCGTGTCGGTCTCACGCCGAGCCGCCCCGCCGCATCTGGGACAGGCAATCTTGAGGAATGTCTCGGACTCCAGCAAGGGGGAGCCGCCTTTGCCGCTCAGTCTCACGTCTTCGGGCAGTATCACCGGCAGGTCTCTTTCCGGTATGGGGACGACCCCGCATTTGTCGCAGTATATAACAGGTATGGGTGTGCCCCAGTAACGCTGCCTGGATATTCCCCAGTCCCTGAGCTTGTAGTTTATTGTCCTCTTTCCAAATCCTTGTTCCTCAACATATGCCGCTATCTTTGCCTTGGCCTCAACGCTCTTCATGCTGCTGAAGGGTCCGGAGTTGACCAGAAGACCTTCCCCCTCAAAAGCCTCAGAGAGTTTCTTGCCCGCCTCTGCACCCTCTTTCACGATCACTTCCTTTACGGGCAAGCCGTACTTTGCCGCAAATTCAAAGTCACGCTGGTCATGGGCCGGCACGGACATTATGGCCCCGGTGCCATATTCCATGAGCACGAAGTTGGCAACGTATATCGGTATCCTGTCGCCGTTCAGAGGGTTGATCGCGTAATGGCCGGTTGCGAGTCCGAATTTATCGTCCTCCTTGCCGTAACCCGCCTTGACGGTCTCCAGGGCCTCTTTATCCTTTACAAGTATTTCTGAGAGGGGATGCGGAGGGGCGATACACATGAAGGTGACGCCAAAGAGCGTGTCCGGCCTGGTGGTGTATATCTTCAGGGTCTCAGCCATGCCGTCAATCCTGAAGTCCACCTCCGCGCCCTCGCTCCTGCCTATCCAGTTTTTCTGCATGGCCACGACCCTCTCGGGCCAGCCGCTGAGTCCATCAGAGCTGCCGAGCAATTCCTCGGCATAGCTTGTTATCCTGAAAAACCACTGCTCCAGTTCCTTTTGCACAACAACTGTGTCGCACCTCCAGCAACCGCCGTCCACAACCTGTTCGTTGGCCAGGACAGTGGCGCATGAAGAGCACCAGTTGACATAGGAAGTCTTGCGGTATGCCAGGCCCTTTTCCAGAAGTTTCAGGAAAAACCACTGGTTCCATTTGTAGTATTCAGGGCTGCAGGTGGTTGCCTCCCTGTCCCAGTCATAGCTGAGACCCATGCGGTTGAGCTGCACTTTCATATGGGAGATATTTTCATAGGTCCATCTGGCCGGGTGCACGTTGTTTTTGATAGCCGCATTTTCAGCCGGAAGACCGAAGGCGTCCCACCCCATCGGGTGCAGCACGTTAAAGCCGCGCATTTTCTTGTACCTGGCGATAACATCGCCTATGGCATAGTTCCTGACATGGCCCATGTGGATATTGCCAGACGGATAGGGGAACATCTCCAGACAATAGAACTTCTTTCGGGACGTATCGCAGCCGGTTGCATGCAATTTCCTTTCCGCCCAGTATTGCTGCCAGGCCGGCTCTATTTCACTAAAAACATATCTTTCATGCATATGAAAAACTCCTCAATGAAATTCCCCCTTAATAAAGGGGGATATAGGGGGTTGTTTTTCTCCGGCGAAGACATTTTACAACCCCCTTGCCCCCCTTGCCTAAGTGGGAATTGTCTGAGCTGGCCCGGCTGTTTCAAAATTTAATCCCGAAGTCGGGGAAAAAGGCGGACAGCATCCTCATGTTATCGGTCAGCAGTATAAACCCGAAGGCAATGAGCATCAGGCCGCTTAAAATCATGATCGCGCGCATGTAACGTTGTATCTTTTTCATATAGGTGAGCAGCGCGTTAACGGCAAGGGTGGCCAGGAAAAACGGCAAGGCCAGGCCGAGGGAGTATACTGCAAGAAGCTTGATGCCGTATACGGTTGAACCCTGGGAGCCGGCATTGATCAGGATGGTCCCGAGTATTGGGCCTATGCAGGGCGTCCAGCCCGCGGCAAAGCTCATGCCTACGAAAAACGCTCCAATATATCCTGTAGGCCCCTCACTTATATGGAACCTTTTTTCTCTCATGAGGAAATCCATTTTTATAAAGCCGGCGATGAACAGGCCGAATATGATGGTAAGTATGCCGCCTCCTATCCTGACATAGTTCTGGTATTGAAGCAGCAGGCCTCCGAGCGCTGATGAAGACGCCCCAAGCGCTATGAAGACGGAGGAAAACCCCAAAATAAAGGCGGATGTGCTGATCATGGCCTTTGAGAAACGGGGGGACTGTTTCAGTTCTTCAAGGGACATGCCGGTTATAAAAGAAACATAAGCCGGCACAAGAGGAAGCACACACGGAGAGAGAAAGGAGAGCAACCCGGCCAGAAAGGCCAGTGAATATGTGACCTCGCCCTTCACTGTCTATTGTCCTCCGCTACCTGGAGCATTCGGACGGGTCTCCTTTTATCTTTTCAATCGCATGGGGGAGCACGTCAACTATGGCCTCAAGGCTTTCCCTGACTGCCGTCGGACTGCCCGGGAGATTTATAATCATGGTCTTGCCCCTCACCCCTGCCACCGCCCTGGAGAGCATTGACCTCCGGGTCTTCCTGAGCCCTTCTCTCCTCATGGTCTCCGCTATGCCCGGGATTTCCCTATCTATCACGTCCAGCGTGGCCTCAGGGGTAACATCCCTCGGCGCAAGACCGGTCCCCCCGGTGGTGACGATCAGGTCAACCTTTCCGGAGTATTCGATCAGCTTGTCTTTTATAAGGTCTTTCTCATCAGGAAGGATGTCGTAAAATGTAACTTCGGCCAGCCCTCCGAAGGCCTCTATAATCGCCGGGCCGCTGCTGTCAACCCTTTCGCCTACTGAACCCTTGTCGCTCAATGTGAGGACCGCAATAGTAATCATTACCCGTAATGCTCTTCAGGTTCCCTCAGTTTGACTTCGATGGGGTCTCCGGGCTTTACCTTTCCACCCTTGAGGACCTTTATGAATATCCCTTCCTTGGGCATGACGCAGTCGCCGGCCTGGTCGTATATGGCGCAGCGGTTGTGGCACTCCTTGCCTATCTGGCTCACCTCTCCGATGACGTCCGCACCTATCTTCATCCTTGTCCCGACCGGGAGAGAAACGAGGTCAATGCCGTCGGTGGTGATATTTTCCGCAAAGTCACCTTCTTTAACGTCAAGGCCGAGGTCCTTCATCTTCCTGATGCTCTCCACAGCGAGAAGGCTCACCTGTCTGTGCCACTCGGAGGAGGCATGAGCATCTCCTTCGATGCCGGTGTTTTCGATGATATTTACCTCATCCACCGGCTTTTTCCTCTGGCCTTTTTTATCACTGATATTCAGGGAAACAACCTTTCCGTTCATTGGCTTACACTCCTGTTTTAAAGTTATATAAAATAACACAAGCAGTTGAAAAATATCGCGGTAGTGGAGCCGTCGGACGGGGATGGCGAATTGTTTAGGGGTAGTAGGGGTGTGCCGAAGACCTTAAATGCTCTCGTTTTTTCTTAGCGCTTTCCCATATCGTTACTCCTTGTGTATCACATCAAGGACCGGAATACCTGCGGCACTGTCATTGCCGCAAGCGCATGTTGTATGCTATCGTTGATACAGGAGGTGCAAGGGGATGAAACTTCATGTAATAATCGAGAAAGACGGGGCAGGCTATTATGTGCCTGCCCTGCCCGCTGTCTCTCTCAGGGCAAGACCTATGATGAGGCCATCGGCAATATAAAGGAAGCCATTGCAGGATGGCTTGAGGTCATGGAAGACAAACAAACCCTTGACCCCTCCAGGCTCGTCGAAGTCGCTGTCTGATGAGCAAAAACATAAGGCTCTGTTCAGGCACTGAGGCTGTCCGCAAGTTTCAGCGCGTAGGCTGGTCTGCCGTCCGGCAGAAAGGGTCGCATGTGATGATGACAAGGAATGGGTATCAGTGGACATTATCCATCCCGCAACATGATGAACTCGGCCCAGGCTTGCTCGCAAGCTGGCCTTACGGTTGAGGAGTTTAACAACCTTTAGCCTGCACAGCATATTCTTCATCTCTTTCTTGTTCCGCAAAATATGTTCATACCCCCTCTCCAATAGTCAGCCCACACTACAACTTGCCCTTACTTATTCCCCTTGTCCACCCTGCTGACAATTTGACTGCTCGTTTAATTGTTGTTTTTTTGCAATCGAGAAGGTGAAAAAAGCTGGCTGTAAGATATGCAGAACAGACACTAATAATTGTAAGTCTTTCGGCAAGCAAAGATTACTTTGCACTAAAACTTCCACATGACTTTTGTAATTACCCTGTCATTCCGACTGTCTCTCTCCAAGCAAGCATTCAGACGACTTGCGATTATTTCAATACCGTTTTTATTTTAATGCAAGCTTGTTATCAAGACGTAAGAGTAAGGTCGTGAGCGACAGCATAAGGCAGCTTGCACCTATACCACTTATAATTTGAGAGACGGGGAAGATGTTAATTAGATAAAATGAGGTCGAGTTTGTTCCAATAAAAGATCCGAAGGTCGAAATGAATAGAACCACTCCTGCGCTCAAACCAGATGCTCTTTTATGTGCCGAAAGAAGTCCTATAATGTAAGGCGAAACCATAGCCATGATCATGATGGGTATAAAAAATAGGATGTTCATTGCTATTAGTGAACCATAGCGCACATCATCAATCCGAACTGACACAAAACGTCCAATAATTGGATGCACATTAGGGATGAACATAACCCAGACTGAAGAAACGGCAAGGAGCAATATCAAGGGATAGAGTTTTGATGTTCGCTTGCAGAGATAATCGCCAAGGACATATCCCACAGATAGGTGGATCATGAAAGAGCTGATAATGCTTCCCCAAATGTAAATGGATCCCCCGAAATACGGTGACATAAGATTTGATGAGAGAATCTCAAGACTCATGATTGCTGCTCCGAATACCAATAAAAGTGCTATGAACGTTAGATATATTAGTACCATTCAACCTCCTTTATTATTTTTTCTGTTAACGCTTTTCGTGAAGCAGAAGATTTGCTGGATTGAAATCGTCTGTCAGGACATTAACTTGTCGAATATTAGGCATGCGAACGTATTTATTTGCTTCTTCAAGCAGATTGTTTTTCCCGACACTCCATCCCAATTTTACTACCTGTTCAAATTGGGATGGAGTGAACAAAGGATTATCAGAGCCTACAATTATTGTATTGCCACTATGTTTCCCTTCAAAGATAAAGACCTTCGAAAAAACAGACCTGAAGGTCACAACGTGGGCATCGTAAAGTTTGTTTGTATTATGGACATTTTGCACAACAATGCCGTTTTTCGTTAGTCGTGATTTTACAAGCTGCAGAAACTCTTTGGTTGTCATATGAACAGGAATATAGTCAGTATTGAATGCGTCTATCCATATCTGGTCATAACGTTTTTCATTTTTTTGTAAGTATTGTCGTCCATCCGAAACAATAACAGCTTGAGTTTCTGTTGTTTGGAGAGCAAAATATTCCTTCGCAAGTTTGTATACTAACGGATCAACTTCAATTGTATTAAGCTTGATCGTAGGGAGATGCATTCTGAAAACTGTAGGAATATAACCGCCACCAAGCCCAACTAAAGCAACATCCTTGGTTTCAGGATGAAACAAAAAGCCCACAAACATAAGAGCAGTATACTCAAAAATAGACGCATCTGGTTCTCTTAAATCTATGCATGTTTCACGCTTGTCACGGTAACGACCGAAGAGCATGCATCTTTGATTGCCGTTGTGTTCAATTGTTATATGACTATAGATAGAATCGCCCTCATACAAAACCTCTTGGCCATTTTCAGCAAATACACACGTAAGAGAAAAAACAAGCACAAATACTGCGACAGAAAAGACAATCCGCAAACCCAACTGCATAATACACCTCCGATGATATTTGTAGTTTAATTCTACTGTGAAATATTACTACTTCTGACAGCCCTAAATGATTTTACGTTGGTACCATCTTTTGCATCTCCCTCGATATGAAATCCATCGCTTGAAAAACTAAAAATTAAAGTATCAGGCAAGTAATCATGGAATCCGCTACTATCAATTACATCTCCATGAAAAATGAATTTGTCCCCTAAATTGCTTATTTGTCCTTGAACCACAGCCTTCGATTTGCCGGAATTTTTTGAAAGAGTTAACGTAGCTATGCTGGAATTTTTTACATTTAACTTCAGAAGTGATAAGTCATAAATTGCTCCAATCCAAGCAGATGAATTGAGCTCATTTTTAAGTTCTCCTGATACAACATTATTAGCATTAAATGGAGCTGCTACTTCCTTTTTTGTATCGCCAGTCAATCCATTTAAAGTATTGCCTTTCAGTATGAGTTCTCTGATATCTGGATTATATGTAGAGTTACCAAATGCTGCCTTAGCATGTTCATATTTGATCAAATACTTATTATTGCCAATCTTCTTATAGGATCCTGATTGGATAACAATGTGATCATAATCGCCATAATCATCGCTCCAAAAGACTGTTTCTGTAACAGTATTCTGAGAAACATCAGGGACAAAATAACTCTCACAAGTAATTTTTTTATTGGTAGCACATGGCCATAAACTTTTCCACACGCCAGAAAGAGAGCTTATATTGTTTTGCTCTCGTCCTCTGGAGGGATCTTTGCTTTTCTTACTATCAACAATTTTTTCACCAGTTGCACGGTTGATTTCCACTCTATATGGATTGTAATCATCGGCACTTTGAATCTTCAATCGGACCTTAGCGACATATTTTATGATATCGCCCTTCATTATTTTTTTTGCAACACCATAATCACCAGAGTTGTCTTGTTCGATAATTTTAATCTTTGATGAATTTTTTATATCATCCTGCACAAGCTCAAACATCTGTACTTTTGTTACTGATTGTATAAGTGCCTTACCACCTTTTTCTGTAGCATCACGTCTGGCGTACTCCAGAGCGAGTTTCTCACACTCTTTCATCGACTTATTCTCATCCAATATCGACTCTCCTTCCCCTTCAACCCAAACAGGTTCACGAGCTTTCAAATCGTACATCTCTGCTTTAATCTGTAAAATCTCAATTTCTTTCTGGTTCTTTTTGTTCAGTTCTCTTTGCAATCGTTCTTCTATATAATTTTTTTCATTTTTTGCTTTAGCCAAAGCTTCGTTTGATTCTTTTAATTCCGCACTGGTTTGTTGATGAGCTTTTAGTAATTGCGCCATTTGGTCTGGCGTGACAATATCCGCATTTTGTGAAGCCCTGTTATAAGCCTCCTTTGCTCTTTCGTAACTAACTTTTTTATTTTGATTGTTTTTATTGGCTAATTCATATCTAGAATTAATTTTGTCATTATCTTGCTTCAAGTCATCAATTTGCAATTGAATCTCTCGCGACTGACCAGTTCTTATGATAACTTGATCTTCATAATACTTCAGGTTCTCCTGCGCTGCAAAAGCATACTTTGCAAAACAAAAAATGAGTGAAAAAAACAACAAGGACACAGTTTTTACAATGCGCATAATTTGCCTCCATAAAAAGTCAGTGTTATCTTAAAAAATGCCAAGCTACTGAGGCTTCCAGAATATATGGATATCTCTTGCAAATACGACACCGCTTGCGCCTTGCAAGCCGATTCTGAAAAACACAGATTCTACCCTTGATGTAATGCGCGCCTCTACTGTTTTAGTTTGCCAGTCACTGCTTCCAAGAAAATCATTGTCAGGCCATTTATCTTCGCTGCCATTTATCCGTCGCGCATGTGTGCGCCAGTCCGTAAGCTCGCAAAAGAACCGCCATGTATTGCCGAGTTTAAGGATTGTCTGTTTTATTTTATCCCTCCTGAATCTGTCTGCATAACTTCCTTAGATTTGAAGCCATTTTTCCATCGCTCGTACTTCCGTTATAAATGTCTGCCTTTTTGGCAGCCTGTCCAACGTTGACCCAAGTTGAATAAAACAGAGAGTTTGTATTAAAGTTGAAATATGGCACAGGTTCTAAACCCCCAATACCTGAAGGTCGTCG
>Ga0315281_10008580_pt1 | contig 14279 bp, 17 predicted proteins | sample YL17G07_0_MG_FD_204540 | JGI IMG/M metagenome (GOLD analysis project Ga0315281, IMG submission 204540) | Sediment microbial communities from Yellowstone Lake, YNP, Wyoming, USA - YL17G07_0 | ecosystem: Environmental > Aquatic > Freshwater > Lake > Sediment | place: USA: Wyoming | collected...
CTTATTTTTAGGACCGCAAAGCGCTTGGTGGCAGTGGCGATTTTCTCCGCTTTTGTTTTTGTGGCGATTTACGCCGCCGTTCAGCAGAATTACCGGCAGTCGGCCAACGACCCGCAGATTCAAATGGCCGAAGACGCCGCCTCCGCGCTTGAAAACGGGTCGCCGCTTAGTACTGTTTTGCCCTATGGCTCCACTGTTGATATCGCCAAAAGCTTGGGAACTTTTGTCACGGTTTATAACGACTCGGGCTCGCCGGTTGTATCTTCCGGTGAACTCGATGCCGCCGCGCCGATTCCGCCCAGGGGAGTTCTCGATTTTGTAAAATCATACGGCGAAGACAGGATTACCTGGCAGCCAAAGCCGGAGGTGAGAATCGCGGCGGTTTTCGTGAGAGCCGACAGCCAGTTCTTCAAGGGTTATGTCGTCGCCGGCCGGTCTTTGCGCGAAGTGGAACGCCGCGAGGCGTGGCTGGAACTTTTTTGCTTCGGGATGTGGCTCGTAACGGTATTTGTCGGCGCCGCTTGGATAATACTCCTCGGCCTTAAGAGATTTAATGATAGACCTTAAAAACCTTAAAAAATCTTACGACGGCCGCGCCGTGGTGGACGGCCTTACACTTCATATAAAAACAGGCCACGTTTTCGGTTTCTTGGGTCAGAATGGGGCAGGGAAGACCACGACGATAAAAATGATAGTGGGGCTTTCCGCGCCGGAGGAAGGCGAGATAAAAATCGGCGGCCGCTCGGCGAGCGATGTTTCGTCCCGCGAGAAAATCGGTTTTATGCCGGAGGCGCCCTATTTTTACGAGCGGCTCACCGGGCTGGAATTTATGAAATTCTGCGCCGATCTTTTCGGCCGCGGGCACTCCGGCTTGGGGCGCCTGGAGGAAATTTTAAGGCAAGTCGGCTTATACGATGCCAAAGACCGCGCCATCGGTAATTATTCCAAAGGTATGAAACAGCGGCTCGGTTTCGCGCAGGCCTTGGTCAACAATCCGGAATATATTTTTTTGGACGAGCCCCTGGACGGCCTGGACCCCATCGGCCGGAAGGAAATAAAAGAAATAATTAAATCTTTGAAACGCGGAGGGAAAACCGTTTTTTTCAATTCGCATATTCTCTACGACACCGAAGAGCTTTGCGATGAAATCGGCATCATTCACCACGGCCGTCTCTTGTATGCCGGCCCGGTCAAGGAATTCTGCGCCGGCCGGCCGCTTGAGACCAGGTTTGTTGAGGAAGTGGAAAAGGCGGAAAAAATTGTCCACGAAACAGCCCAAATTTAAATGCGGAATATTATCGTCATTGCTAAAAATACTTTCCGCGAGACCATCCGCGACCGCATTCTCTACGGCATACTCGGTTTCGCCGCCCTCTATATTCTGCTTGATTTGTTTATGGCCCGCCTCGCCCTCGGCGACTTGGTAATGATAAAGAGTTTCGGACTGGCGGGCATTTACCTTTTCGGCCTGATGATTACCATCTTTCTCGGCGCGTCCATTCTTTATAAAGAAATAGAACGGCGCACGCTTTATTTTGTTTTATCGAAGCCCGTTTCGCGCAGGCAGGTTATTTTAGGAAAGTTTGCCGGGCTTTTCACCGCCGTGATTTTTACCACCGCGCTTATGGCCGTAATTTATCTTGCCGTTATTTTCTACGAGGGCGGGGGTTTTGATTATTTGGGACTCTTGGCCATTTTCATGCAGGTTGTAGAAATGGGGCTTTTCATTGCGCTTCTCATATTCTTTTCGTCCTTCGCCGCGCCCATGACTTCAACCGTCTGCGCCGTGCTCGTGCTTTTTTCTGGCCACCTCTTGGATTCGGTTTTGAAAAACAGCAAGCTCATCGGCGGGCTCACATACCGGTTAATAAAGGCCGCTTACTACGTTTTGCCGAATTTGGAAAAATTCAATATTCGGAACATAGTCGTCCACCGCGTTGCGATTATGCCGGCCTCAGTTCTTTGGGCGGTGGCTTACGCGGTTTTTTATTCCGTCCTTTTGCTCTTTTTCGCCAGCGTGATTTTCAAGAAGCGCGAACTTTAATTTGAAATGACTTTGGTGCAGAAAACTTTCGCTGTGATTTTCATAGTTGCGGTTTTCACTTCGCAATATTTTTACGACGCTTCAAAAACGCCGGTTTCTCAAACTTCATTTTCCCTCTCGCCGAAATTCGTGGAGGCGTTTGACTTGGGACTCCACTCCGCGCTGGCCTCGTTTCTCTGGATTGATACGCGCACCGAACTGCCGTTTCTGCAGGAGGGCTACCAGAAGTTCCACGATGATTTGGCACTCATAAACGATTTGGACCCGAAGTTCAACACGCCGTATATTTTCTCCATGCTCGTTTTGCCGACAACGCCGAAATATCCCGACCGCATAAACGCGGCGATTGAAATAGGAAAAAGGGGAGTGGAGCTCGCCGACCCCGACTGGAAACTACCCTTTTATCTCGCCGCAACCTACCACATTTATTTAAAAGACAGGACCAGCTCCGCCAAATATTTTGACTTGGCCGCACGCACGGAGGGTATTCCCGATATTGTCCAGCGTTTCGCCATAAATTATGGCGTACTGCCTAGCCGCCGCGAGCAAACCAAACAAATCTGGATAGCCATTTATAATTCAACCGACGATAAGGCCTCAAAGGACCGCGCCCTGGCTTATGTCGTTCACTACGAAATTTTGGATTCTTTGGACGCGGCGGTTAAAAAATACAAGGAGCTTTTCGGAAATTATCCGCCGAGTGTAGAGGACTTAGTCGCCAAAAAAATAATAGAAGGTATTCCCAAAGACCCGTTCGGCTATGAGTTCGCGATGTATCCGGGCGGCGTGGTGGGAATAAAACAGGCGGAGGAGTGAATTTGACATTAAAATTGCCGCAGACTATATTTAAAGGGTAGTTCCAGAGACAGCAGGCAATGTAGACCAAGTCCTGCCGAGGAATCAATAGCTTTTGCTTTTGAAACCTGCGGCAGCGCAGGATTTTTATATAAAAATATGAAGAGCAAGGTTCAGAAACAGGAAGAAATAAAAAAAGCCGGAGAACTTTTTGATAAAAGCAAGATTCTGCTTTTTATCGATTTCGCGAAAGTAACGGCCGAAGATTTGCGCCGCCTCCGGCGCGAGCTAAAGTCCGTCGGCGCCAAAATGTTTGTACTCAAAAAACGGCTCTTGAACGTGCTCTTCAAGGAAAAAGGAATAAACTATGACGTCCGCAATTTAGCGGGCTCGGTGGGCGCAATTTTTTCGGAGAATGGCATTGAAGAGGCGAGCGCGTCAGTTTATAAATTTTTCTCAACGCTTCACGTGGGCAAAGAGGCCAAAGCCGAAGCGGTTAAAAAAATTTTGGGCGGCTTTGACGTTAAGGAAAAATCTCCAATCGCTTCCGGCACGATAGTGATGATTGGCCAGCTGCCTCCGCGCGAAGTGCTTCTCGCCCAGCTTTTAGGAGTGCTTGTGTCGCCGATCCGATCTTTGCTATACATCATGCAGGAAAAGTCCAAACAGACGTGAAACAGGAAAGGTCGTTCACCCTCCAAACTTTTAAATAAAAAGTTAGGAGGGCAAGTAAATTAATAAAAATGGAACACAAACATTCAGACCTGATTTCTAAAATTGAATCATTGACCGTCGTTGAGCTCGCGGAACTCGTCAAAACTCTGGAAGAAAAATTTGGCATTTCAGCCGCCGCGCCGGTGGCCGCCGCCGGTGGGGGAGCAGCCGCTCCGGTGGAAGAAAAAACCAGCTTCAACGTGTTTTTGAAATTGGCGGGGGAGCAGAAGCTCAATGTTATTAAAGCGGTCCGCGAAGCCACAACCTTGGGCCTTAAAGAAGCCAAGGATTTGGTGGATAGCGCTCCGAAAATGGTCAAGGAAGGATTGAAGAAAGAAGAAGCCGAGGAACTGAAAAAAAAGCTCGAAACGGCCGGAGCCACGGCGGAGATACAGTAAATACGGCCCAGAAATATATCCAAAAAGACGCCCCCAAAGGCGTCTTTTTGTTACTATTGACAATATTTATTGGATATGCCACTGTATAAACAGCTTGGGGCAACCCAAAAATACAAGAAAGAGAGGTATCGGTCATGAGTCGTTTCCGTCTGTTGATCAGCCTCACACTCGGCATTCTCACGGCCGCCGTCATCGTGGCGGCGGTTCTCGGGGCTTTCCGGCTTCTGCCCGTCCCGCCCGTAGTGGGTGTTGCGGCGCCGGTTTTCTTCATCAGTGCCATTGCGGTGGCGAAGAAAATGCGGATGCCGGCGACGAATCCCGCTCCAGCGGAGACGGAAAATCGGAGAGGTTGCTACAAAAGCAGGCGCCGCGGCCTCCGCTTCGGGCGGGTGATTCGCACCGACCGATCGGGCCGAATCCGCCTTAACATGGGCGGTTTCACCGTCCGGAGACAGCCGCACCTCGTCCGCTTCCTCACCGCCTAAGGGAAAGGAGCGGACAAGCCCTCGCAAGCAGCGTTGCTTGCGAGGGCTTCCTATTTTTTATATTCTATTTTGACAACGCACCCTTAGCTCAGTGGCAGAGCGTTCCGTTCACATCGGAAAGGCCGTAGGTCCGATCCCTACAGGGTGCACAAGATTTGTTGATGTGGGAGCAAGTCGGAAACCTGCCTGCCGGTAGGCATGGGTCGCAGGTTCCCTGCCCGACGGCAGGCGGGAATCCCTGCAACGCCCACAAACAAAAAGTAAGAGAGGCCGCAAGCTCTCATCTCAGCGCCAGAACAATCTTGGCGTGGGATGAAATCTCTGCGGTGCGCACAAAGCGGCATTGCACAACCTGTGAATATCTTCGCGGTCTTTTTTTATTTTTATGTTGGAAATAAAAGGTTTTTTGTCCGGCGTCATAATCTATTTTCTATGTTTGACGCTGTACTCCGGTGGCTTAATATTAAATACAAGTGGGGAGTTGTGGATGATTCTGGGGAGAAGTCGCCACTTTTGGGGAAAACCCTGTCTGTCGCGGGTTACGGGACTTTCAATTCATCGCGAAGCCCTTTCGTGAAAATTCAATCATGTTTTTAGGAGAATACGAACATAATTTGGACATCAAAGGTCGGATGGCAATACCGGCAAAATTCCGCGAAAAATTATCCGCCGGGGCCATTATCACTCGCGGGTTGGATAATTGTTTGTTTATTTTCGCGCCGTCGGAATGGGAAAATTTGGCGAAGAAACTCACGGCTTTGCCGTTGGCACAGTCAAACTCACGGGCTTTCGTGCGGCTGATGCTCGCGGGAGCGACGGACGTTCAAATAGACGGGCAGGGGAGAATATTGATTCCCGACTATCTCCGGAAATACGCCGAGCTTAAAAAATCGGCGGTTGTCACGGGACTTATAAACCGGATTGAAATTTGGGACGCCGACCGCTGGGAGAAATATAAAAAGAAAACGGAAAGCGCGTCTGAAGAAATCGCGGAGAAACTCGGCGAACTCGGAATATAGATTTACGATTTTAGATTTAAGAATGATTCGTAAATCTTAAATCTTATTTCTTAAGTCTATGCACTTACCAGTTCTTTTAAATGAAGTTATAAGGTTTCTCGACCCGAAGCCGGGCGGTTTCATAATTGACGGGACCGTTGGTGGCGGTGGCCACGCGGAAGAAATTCTGAAATATCTCGGTGACAACGGAAAACTTCTCGGCATTGATTGGGATGAAGACGTTATTTCGCGGAGCGGCCTCAAGAATTACGGCGAGAGAGTGATGCTTATTTGCGGCAACTACGCCGACCTGCCGGAAATTATGAAAGAAAAAAACTTGCCCCAGGCCGACGGATTGCTTCTTGACCTCGGATTTTCTTCCGAACAGCTCAAGTCGGGCAAAGGGTTCAGTTTCCTTGCGGATGAGCCGCTTATTATGACCTACGACTTGTCCCGCAAACCGGTGCGCGAGATTTTAAAAGAAATCGGCGAATCGGAACTTACGGAAATCATCCGCGCCTTTTCGGAAGAGAGGTTTGCCGGAAGAATCGCGCGGGCGATTAAAGAAAGAGAATGCGAAAAGCTAATTATGACTTCCGGAGAGTTGGCGGGGATTATACGGAGCGCCGTGCCGAAAAATTACGAGCGAGGCCGGATTGACCCGGCCACGAGAACTTTCCAGGCTCTGCGGATTTACGCGAACGACGAACTCGGGAATTTAAAAAAGGTTTTGGAGTCAATCCCGAAAATAGTCAAACCCGGCGGCCGGATAGCAATCATCAGTTTCCATTCGCTTGAGGACCGCATAGTGAAAAACGAATTTAGAAAAATGGCCAAAGAGAAAATAATTTCCACACTTACCAAAAAGCCGGTCACGGCAACCAAAGAAGAAATTTTAAATAATCCGCGGAGCCGTTCCGCCAAACTGCGCGCCGCGCAAGCCGTCTCATAAATATAAATGACAAACATCAAGCCCAACAAAAAAAATAAGAACTCGGTTAATTTAATTTTGCTTCTTTTGGCTCCGGCCATATTGGAAGCCGTCTGGCTTATCAAGCTTTCTAACAGTGCGGTTGATCTCTCGCACGGCCTAAGCGCCGCGAGAACGGAAATTCAAAAAACCGAATCAGAAAACGCCGAAATGAAAAACCAGCTCTATTCTCTTTTTGACAAAGCCAATCTTGTGAAAATTGCTTCTGAAAAGGGCCTTGTGGAAGAAAAAATCCCGCAATATCTCATCACCAGTAACCAATGGGATTTCGTTTCGCGCTATTAATCGGTTTTATAGTTTTAGCCTATTCTTTTTTGGGATTTCGTTTATATGAACTTCAGCTAAAAAACGGCGACCGTTATTTGGTGCAAGCGGCTTCCCAATCTTCTATCCTCGCGGCGGAGAGTTCACTCCGGGGGGTTATTTATTTTACCGACAGGAATGGCGTGCGGGTGCCGGCGGCGACGAACAAGGATTTTCCGCTTATTTACGCGGTTCCCAAGGCGGTTAAAGACGCCGCCGAGGCCGCTAACCAGCTCGGGCTTATTTTGAACCTTTCACCGGACGCGATTTTAAAAAAACTGGGCGATAAATCTTCCGATTACGCTTCAATTTTAAAAAAAGCCAGTACCGCCGCGGCGGAGAAAACGGAGGAATTGAAATTGCAAGGAGTTTATACCGGAAGCGCCCCGGGCCGATTCTATCCCTTCGGCGCGCTCGCCTCACAGGTTCTGGGGTTTGTCGGTCCGAATGAGAGCGACAACGGTGAAAGCGGCAAATACGGCCTTGAAAAATTTTATGACAAAAGTTTGGCTCCGGTTGCGACGGGGGAGTCAGGACGGGCCAATGTGGGCGGAGATCTTACCCTGACCATAGATCCCACCATACAAACCGAAGCCGAGCGCGTGTTAAAAGACATGATGTCAAGTTTCAAGGCCAAGGGCGGGATGGTTATAGTGGAAGACCCAGAGACAGGCAAGATTTTGGCCATGGGGAGCACGCCGTCTTTTGACCCGAACAGTTACGCCTCCTCCCCTGTGGCTATGTTTCAGAATCCCGTAACCGAGCAGGTCTACGAGCCCGGCTCCGTTTTTAAAGTGATAACCATGTCGGCGGGATTGGATGCCGGTAAAATCACTCCGCAGACGACCTATTACGACACCGGCGTCTTGAACGTCAGCGGCAAAAAAATCCAGAACTGGGATTTGAAGGCGCACGGGCTTATGACCATGACAAACGTTATTGAGGAATCGCTGAACACCGGCGCGGCTTTCGCCGAGCGGCAGATCGGCGGCGACATTTTTAAAAGTTATCTTTTGAAATTCGGCTTCGGAGAAAAAACCGGAGTTGATTTGCCGGGCGAGATTAAGGGCGACTTGCGCCGCCTCACCAAAAACGCTCCGGCCATCGCTTACGCCACGGCCTCTTTCGGCCAGGGCGTGGCCGTGACGCCCCTCCAGCTTATAAACGCGATATCGGCGATAGCGAACGGCGGGAATCTGATGCGCCCTTATCTGAACGCCGCCCTGGAGCCAAAAGTTTTAAGGCAAGTAATAAGCGCCTCGGCCGCCAAGGATATTTCGGCGATGATGGTCTCGGCGGTGGAGAAGGCCGGCGTCGCGAAAATCGACGGCTATACGATTGCCGGCAAAACCGGCACGGCGCAGGTGCCCGATTTCGTCCACGGCGGCTATCTCCCGAAAGACCAATCGGTTATCAACACTTACGTTGGCTTCGGGCCTGTCGGCAATCCCAAATTCGTGATACTTGTGAGGTTAAACGAGCCGGAGGGCGCGTCGCTGGCCGGCATGAACGTCGTGCCCACCTTTCGCGAACTGGCGCAGTTTATAATTAATTACCTCAATATTCCGCCGGATAAAATAACCGGAAAACAATGAAAGAAACCGGACTTAAAATACTAAGAGGCGTTTTGAAAATCCTCTCGCGGCTTACTATTTCGCGCTATCGTCCGGCTGTTGTGGGCATTACGGGAAGCGTGGGAAAAACCTCCGCCAAGCTCGCCATCGCCGCTGTTTTGTCTTCGGTACGCCCGGTCCGCGCCTCGGCCGGCAATTTCAATAATGAACTGGGTTTGCCGCTCGCCATTTTGGGCGATTGGAGCGAAATCAGGGGCATTTTTTTCTGGCCGCGAGTCATAATCTCCGCCCTCTGGCGCATCGCCGTTAAATCCGATTATCCGGAAATCCTTGTCCTTGAATACGGCGTTGACAGGCCCAGCGACATGAAATATCTGCTTCAAATCGCCCGGCCGGACATAGCCGTAATCACGGCCATAGGGGAAGTGCCGGCGCACGTGGAATTTTTCAGCGGGCCGGAAGAAGTGGCGCGCGAGAAAATGAAAATCGTTGAGTCCTTGCCTGTTGCCGCTTCCGCGGTCCTGAATCAAGACGACGATACCGTGATGCAGGCCAAAGAGCGGACCCGGGCAAGGGTTTTGACATTCGGTTTCGGCAGCGGCTCCACAGTCCAAATTTCTAAATTTGAAAACCGGGCGGTGAGCGGCCGGCTCGCCTCGTTGCGAAGCGGGCCCGCAGGAATTTCTTTTACGCTCGGCTCAGGCGGCAGTTTCGTGCCGGTGGAGATTCCGGGAGTTTTGGGGAAATCGCAGGCCTACGCCGCCGCCGCCGCGGCCTCGGTCGGCGGTATTTTCGGAATGAATCTCGTGAAAATTTGCGAGGCGCTTAAAAATTACAAGCCGGCGCCGCATCGCATGGCGCTTGTCTCCGGCATTAAGCAAACTTATATTATTGACGATTCCTATAATGCCAGCCCGGCTTCGGTTCACGCCGCGCTCCATGTTTTGGGCGACTTGGCAGCCAGAAGGAAAATCGCCGTTTTGGGCGATATGCTTGAGATTGGCAAGTATGCCATTGAGGCGCACGAGCGTGTTGGCAGAGTTGCTTCAAAAATCGTGGACGCGCTTTTTGTTGTCGGCCCCCGGGCGAAATTTATTGCCCAAGCGGCGGAGGCAAGCGGCTTGAACAAGAAAAATATTTTTATATACGACACTGCCTCCGATGCCAAAGAGCCGCTCAAAAACTTCGTGAAAAGCGGGGACTTAATTCTCGTCAAAGCGTCCCACGCGATAGGGCTGGATAAAATAGTGGAGAGTTTGAAGGCAATTTGAAGTAAGCTACGCTGGGTTTTGAAGCAAAGGATAGACCGTGCGCCATAAAGTGTGGCTATGGATATAACGATGCAGGGTGAAAAAATAAGAACCCCTGAGGAAAGCAAAGAGATTGAAGGAATTATCCGACAAATTCAATGAGTTCCTCAAAAGAGAATATTACCGCTAAGGTATGGGGTTTGGAGATGAGTAGATTATCGTCGAACTCCCGTAAGTCCACGGGTTGAGCTGAGGAAGGTACGTATAACATTTTGTCCCGCCAAAGTCGGCTTCATATCCTCCTGAGGGTGGATTAGTTACGTAAGCCGTTAGCATTCCTGGGTTATTGTTTGGATCCATAATTACTTCTGTATACTTGGGTCCATAGTCACCTTGGTAGGTAGATAACGAACGGAGCTTACCCTTTGTTTTGGGGTCAATTGCCCCCACTAATTTCCAAGAATATCTCACGACTGATGAATCAATACCGTTCCAAGAACTTTGGTACTGTGCACTCATTGAAAGTGTACAACTCTGCGGGTTGCTGATGGGGTTGTTTGTATCAATTGTACCCTCGGGAAGTGTCGAAGCGGTAGAGGTTGGCACAGGTAGCTGCCTCGTACTTTGTTGGATCTGTTGAGGTGCGCTGGAAATAGGCGAAGAATTGCTCGAAAGCTGATTTAATGAAGCCGTTGCCGCTGTAATTGCCTGATTAGCCAACGCCTGTATCTGCGGGTTATTAGCCGTTGTAGGATTTGAGAGAAGCGCAAGAACTAATTGGAGTAATGTGATTATTGAGGCGAGATTCATTGTGCCCTCATTATGCGCCAGGCTTTTGCTAATTTCAAAGCAAGTAAAAAACCAATTAATAAAAAGACACAAAATTGGTATTCTGTCTTAAAAGGCCCGAACCCATTTGAAATAGTGCATGCGTGGTGAATCGGTTCAGCAGCTCGGCCAGATGGTCTGGTATATAAAACCGATTATTGCTTTATCTATTATTTTTGGGATTGGATCCTTTTCTTGCGAAATATCGTAGCTCTTTATTTGCTGCGCGATTTTATGAAAATAGCGCAAGATTTGTTCAAATAATCGCCACTCGCGCTCCCGTTCTTTTTCATACACATTTGTGCCGTAAAAAAAATTCAGCGTGTATTTTCTGTCGATTGGCATTACTAAGTTCGGCAGTAGGAAATGAAGTGTTTTAGAAAGCCCGACCAACTGTGAGGCGCCTCGCATCACATTAAGCTGTTTAAATAGCTGATGGATGGCTCCCTGTGTTTTTTCAAATTCTTCATCGTTTAACAAGGCTAGGTGTTTCCTGGATAGCGCGATAAGGCCTCCTTCCAATTTTTTCACCTTCTCCTTAAAATCTTCTAACCGCACCAGCTTTGCGGCCCTCTGATTCATATTGAACGCGCAGAGCGTTGCGTACACCAATTCAAAAAAGCGATCGTCGCCTAATAAATCCTTTAAAGGTTTGGTGGTGTGTTTTTCTAGCAATTCTCTGTAAAGATAGGCGGCCGCATCAAAAGGGCGGTAGAATTTGTTGGTGCGCCGGAGGCACTGGTTGAAGGTGTCTGGTTCGGCCAGTTTCGATAAATTAGCGTTTTTGACTTTCGGCATAGAAATCTTTGTTACCGGTAGCGCTAAGGGGAATCGAACCCCTGTTTGGTGGATGAGAACCACCTGTCCTGGCCACTAGACGATAGCGCCATTATTTACCAAATAATTCTTCTCGCGCGCTTGCGTGTGTTTTGAGATATACTTCTCGCTTTCTAGCAAGTGCCCGACTTTCGCATAGTTCAGCGTGTAATATTTTCCATGGACGAAACGGTCGAGTTGATTTTACTCCTCCAGAATTATGTATGGCAAGGCGTTTTTGTACATTTGAAGTCATGCCGATGTAATGCCTTCCTTTGTTTAAACTCCTGAGGATATAAACGTACATGTTCTATTATGGCCACTACCTGCCTGCCGGCAGGCAGGGACGATAGCGCCTTTACGTAATTAAGTTAATGAAATTTTTGGGTTAAGGCAATAGGTTGGGTTTGGGTTTAAATAAAACGCCCTTGCTAATCTGAAAAATTTAAATTATAATCCTCCTTGGCACATCAGATTAAGGAGGAAGGTATTTTGTACAAAAGCGGAATTGTGAGCGCCTATATATCCAGTAAGCTCAATCTTTCAGGCGCGGAAAAAATGTTTAAGAAAGGCCTGCCAAAAAGCTTTGGCAGGTTGCGCGTCCTACGCCTGGAAGTCTACAGGTCTTTTCCTAAATACAACATTGTTCTCATTGGTATCAAGTCGGGGATGGAGAGAGAATTTATCCGATATCTTCTGACAACGCACGGCATTATCGCCCAACGGGTGGAAAAACCCAGATACCATGTGCTGGTGCATGGCAAGCACCTGCACCGGCACCCACTCAATCGTCGGACTGCACATTGACTCGCAGCGCCCCTGTCCGCAAGGACGGGGGCGCTTTTTTTATGTGTAGGTTGAAGTCATTGACAATCCGACCCATGTTTTTAAACCCCCACACCTAAAGGAAAAATTGGCGAGGTAAAGAAATTGTTTTCTTTTAGGTGTGGGGGTAAACTGAAGCCAGATTCCACGACTCAAGAAAAGAAAGTGAGGATGTATGAGCAAAGGAACCGGCTTGGTTGCCGTAAGGATTGACTCTCAGAAACTGACGCCAAAGAAACTGAATGAGCTTTTGCGCGACAATTTGCCGGCCGACGCAAAAGTAGGGTTTGCCCGGGTTTGGGGCTTCATCAAAAGCGACTCCGTTTGCCTCGTAGGGGTGATGTCCAAGCAGGAGGACAAGTTCATCGAATTCCTGGAAAAGGACCGCTTGCGGCCCTTTGAGGAGCGCCTCTTTCCGGGCATATTCACGGCCCAGCCAGTTCTTCCGCCGTAGTCAGCCAAAAAGCAAAGGAGTGGTTGTGAATGTAAATCAGCGGAGATTCTTGGCCATCATGGCCAGCGTCGACCCGAACTGGATGGAGTGGAGTAAGGGGAAATTCATCGCAATTAACGCCCATCTTGACCTTTTGGGGGTTGAGGCGGATCTCGGGACTCTTACCAAAAAAATAAGCGAAAGCAGTTCCTATAAAAAGGGCGTTGTTTTCGCAAAGGTGGGCGACGGAAAGATTACAGAGGTTCCAGCCGGCCACATGGTAATCCCGAAGTGATGAAACCTTCAGGTCCCAGCACACACGACCCGGCGGGGCAGCCGGGTCTTTTTCTTTTTGTGTTAAACCCCCACACCTAAAGGAAAAATTGGCGAGGTAAAGAAATTGTTTTCTTTTAGGTGTGGGGGTAAAATTAAACAAATGAAAAAAATCATCATTGTCAATTGTCCCGCAACTGTCCGCGAACCGCAAGGTGAGCGGTTACTGTTGGCGCGATCCCGCACTCTCCGAAATATTACTGAATATATTGTCCTTGTCGCGGACAAACGGGATCCGCGCAGCTCTAACCTCCGGCTTTGCCGTCGGAGAGCTGCGGGAGAAAATGAACCCCGCCTATGAAAAAATTGATTATAGCCAACTGGAAGATGAATCCGGCCACTACGGGCAAAGCCCTTTCGCTTTTTAAAGCAATCATCGCTTTGCCGCGGCCGAAAAACACCGAGCTTATAATCTGCCCGCCGTTTATTTATCTTGAGGAGTTCGCCAATAAAAAAAACGTTATTTTGGGCGCGCAGGACGATTTCTGGGAAGCAGGCGGCCCTTACACCGGTGAGATTTCGCCAAAGATGCTCCGTGATTTGAAAGTGAAGTACGTTATCATCGGCCACTCGGAGCGGCGGCGCTGGGCGGGCGAGACCGACCTGATGATAAACAAGAAAATAAAAGCCACCGTCAAAGAAGGGCTTTCGGCGATTTTGTGCGTCGGCGAAACATTGGAGATTCGGAAGAGGGGAAAGTCAGCGGCGAAGAAATTTGTCCTCGGTCAGCTTAAAAAAGACCTGGCCGGCGTGTCGGCGAAAAATTTGAGCGACGGCAAAGTCATAATCGCTTACGAGCCTGTTTGGGCGATAGGCACCGGCAAGTCGGACACCACGAAAAACGCGCGCGAAATGATAGAATACGTAAAGATGAGTTTTGAGGGCAAAATAAAAGTTGCCCCGAAAGTTATCTACGGCGGCTCGGTCAATTCCAAAAACGCCGGCGGCTTTATCCGCGAGCCGCTCATAGACGGCGCTCTCGTTGGCGGAGCGAGTTTAAAAATTGGCGAGTTTAAGAAAATACTTTCCGCGGCTTAACTTATGAAACAAGCGGTTTAACCAATGGATCAAAAAAGAGATTTCAGAAATATCACGATTATCGGCGCCGCCGTGGGGTTGCTTGTCCAGCCCATTTGGAGCAATATCGTGCCGAAAATTTTGCCTTCTTTATCCGGCTCGATCGGCGCGAGAATAATAGTTTTTTTTATATTCCTCTTAGGCGCGCCGGTTGCTCTCTTTCTCGCCCGGATTTTGGGTAAATTTTGGCCGACTATTTACCAGTTTGCCAAGTTCGCCGCCGTGGGCGTCTTAAACACGTTTGTCGATATCGGGGTGCTGAATCTTGAAATAGTTATTTTCGGAAATCCTTCCGCATGGACATACCCTTTATTCAAATCGGTTTCTTTTATCGCGGCAACCACCAACAGTTTTTTTTGGAACAAATTTTGGACGTTTGATTCCCGGGAGCCGGCAAATATGAGCCAAACGGTGA
>Ga0315281_10008581_pt1 | contig 14278 bp, 11 predicted proteins | sample YL17G07_0_MG_FD_204540 | JGI IMG/M metagenome (GOLD analysis project Ga0315281, IMG submission 204540) | Sediment microbial communities from Yellowstone Lake, YNP, Wyoming, USA - YL17G07_0 | ecosystem: Environmental > Aquatic > Freshwater > Lake > Sediment | place: USA: Wyoming | collected...
GCGAGTTCACGGAGGCGGTCGTCGCACGACTGTGACCGCGATCTCGGTGTTCCACTGTTCGGATCTGCACTTTGGCCATCCGGCCGTTCCCGAGCAGTACGAGGCGCTCGAGGCGTTGATCCAACAGCGGCGACACGACGTCGTCGCCATTTCCGGCGATCTGTCGCAGCGCTCGCGTGCCGGTGAGTTCCAGCGCGCCCGCGTGTTCATCCAGAACGCCGAACGCGTGAGCAAAGTAATCGTCGTTCCAGGCAACCACGACGTCGCGTGGTGGTTTTCACCACTCGGTTTGGGCGACGATCGCCAATTGCTCAAGAAATACCGCCGTTACATCAGCAACGACATCGAGCCGGTGTTGCGGCTGCCGGGCGCGACGTTCGTGGGCGTCAACACGAGCCACGGCATCACCTTCCGAACGCTCACGTGGAACATGCGCGACCTGTCGATCATCGGGATGGTTCGCGATGAGCAGCTCGCGCGCGCCGCCGCGGAGTTCGCCACGGTGCCACCCGGTGACGCCCGGGTGCTGGTGCTGCACCACAATGCCATGAAGGGTGAGCTGTCGCGCCGACATGGACTCCGGAACTCAACGCGGGTGCATGAAGCAATGCAGTCGATGCAGGTGGACCTCGTCCTCTGCGGCCACGACCATCAAGAAGCTGTGCACTTCATCGAGCACCCCACCAACCGAATGACCGTCTCCACGGCCGGCACCATCTCGAATCGCGGTCGCGGCGGCCGGCCGTCGTCTGCGAACAGCATTCGCATCACGTCCGATTCGGTCGACGTCCAGACGTTGATCTGGTCCGCCGAGCAACGCGCGTTCGTCGATGGCGCACGCCAGACGTTCGCGCGTTAGGCGCCGCCCTGCGTTCGCGCACCGCAGTTCCTCCCTCTAGGTTTCTGCCCCATGCAAGACTTTTTCGGAATCGACGCGCAGCTCTCTGAAGAGGAGCGCGCCGTGCGGGACAGCATTCGGCGCTTCGTGGACGAGCGCGTGCTGCCGATCATCGGCGAGTACTACCTCCAGGGAAAGTTTCCCAAGGAAATCGTCCCGGAGCTCGCGGAACTCGGCGTGTTTGGCGCCAACCTTCCCGAGGAATACGGCTGTGCCGGTCTCAACAACGTTGCGTATGGCCTGATGATGCAGGAGCTGGAACGCGGAGATTCGGGCATCCGTTCGTTCGCGTCGGTGCAGGGCGCGCTGGCGATGTATCCGATCTACGCGTTTGGGAGCGAGTCCCAAAAAAGGCACTGGTTGCCCAAAATGGCCACCGGCGAGATCATCGGATGCTTCGGTCTCACCGAGCCTGACTTTGGCTCGAACCCGTCCGGCATGCTGTCGATGGCCAGGCAGCAGAGTGACGGCACTTGGACGTTGAACGGCTCGAAGATGTGGATCACCAACGGCTCCACCGCCCAGATCGCCATCGTGTGGGCCAAGACAAACGGCGACCCTGACGAAAAATCGATCCGCGGATTCGTGGTGCCTACCGCGAACAAGGGGTACTCTGCGAAAGATCAGAAGGGCAAGCTCTCGCTGCGCGCGAGCGACACCAGCGAGCTGGTGTTCAATGACCTGCATCTCCCGGCGGATGCACTGTTGCCCAAGTCCGACGGGCTCAAGAGCCCGCTCATGTGCCTGACGCAGGCGCGGTATGGCATTTCGTGGGGCGCTATTGGCGCGGCGATGGCGTGCTTCGAGGAAGCCGTGTCCTATTCCACAACCCGCGTGATGTTCGACCGGCCCATCGGCGGATTCCAGATTCAGCAGGAGCGGCTCGCCGACATGCTCACGGAGATCGTCAAGGCGCAGCTCGTGTCGTTGCACCTGGGCCGCATGAAGGACGCGGGCACGTACACACCACAGCAGGTATCACTGGCCAAGCGCAACAACGTGAGCATCGCCACGGACATCGCGCGCGAGTCGCGCCGGCTGTTGGGCGCTGTGGGCATCCTCGCCGAGTATGCGTCGATGCGCCACATGGCCAACCTCGAGAGCGTGTACACGTACGAAGGCACGCACGACGTCCACTCGCTGGTGCTCGGTCAGGCGCTCACCGGCCTCAACGCGTTCAAATAGGATTTCAGAAGCGGAACGTCAGCACCGGGTGCAGTCCGGGCCGACGGGCCGCGGCGAACGCCAGGTTCTCGAAGTGATATTCCATCGCAGGGCGAGCGCCCGCGGCTTCGTCTGAGGCATTCGCGCGCCTCTCACCAACGCGCGTCGGATTCGCAATGTTGTGTCCGGCGACGGCGCCCAGGATCGCGCCACCCGTCATGATCGCGAAGCCGACCTGCACGGCGGGTTCCGTGAGCACGTTCACGCCCATGCCGAGCAACCAGCCCGCGGTGGCGCCGAGGTACACTTGGGTCGCATCGGCCGTCGCGTGCTCGTACGGGCGCACCCATTTCTGGTGCGCCAGGAACCCGCCGCCAACCAAGCCGGCCGTGGCAGCGCCGAAAATGACTTTGGAATCGACATTCGAGCCCACGAAAGGCGCGAGTCCCGCCATGGCACCAAGGCCTGCCCCCAGCTTGAGTAGCTGCACGTCGCCGCGGGTCACGCCATAGGTCGCGCGGCGTGCGTAGCGCGCCCCACGGGCGTATCCCGCAATCGCGGATCCGAGGATCGGCGCGATCACTCCTCGCGTGGGCCCGCTGTCGGAAATCGCACCGAAAGTGCCCAGAGAAAGAAACATGGTGACCGCTCCCAACGTCGAGAACGCCGAGGTTGCCTCCACTTCAGCATCGGTCATCGGACGCGCGAGATGGAAGCCGAGCATGGCGGTACCAAGGCCGCCTGCAAGCGCGGCTGCGGCGAACGACTCTTCGTCCGGCTTCTCGCCCGCCAAGACGTACAGTGCGCCAGCGCCGAAGGCCGCGCCGCGAAACCCACCGTCCGTCGTGAGGGCGTTTTGGGCTCGCGTTACCTGCGCGCGTCCCGCGATACGGTTGGTGGCGAAGTAGCTGGCGCCGGTGGCGAACAGGTACCCAGCCGCGGCGAGGCGGCTGTCTCCGGCGATGAACGAAACGAGCGGTCCGTACAGCGTCCAGGTGGTGAGCATCTGGTCGCGAACGAATGCGCCGCGCGCCGGTTCCGACACAACGTCCGCGCGCTCCTGTGTTCCGATCGCGCCTGTTTGAGCCAGTGCGGCGTCGATGACTGTCCGCAGTTGCGTGGCTGCTTCCACACTCAACGGAAAGCGCTCGATCACAGCGTTCGAACGTTCGACCGCGAGCACCTGCCCACCCGCGCTCGAGGCAAAGAGCCTCGCCTCACGAAACGTGCCGACCACGGGCCACGCCGGCTGCTGCAGTTTCAGCCGGGCGACGAGCGCGGGCGTGAGGGCATGGAGGCGGCCCGCGCTGTCAAACGCCGCAGGAGTTTCCGTCACCTGGGCCTGCGCGAGCGTCGCCGAACACGCCAGGGCGAGCGTCAGCGTTATGGTCGCCGACCGAAGCCGTTTGTGAGTCATGGAGTCCACTGATGCGCCGGACTCGTGCCCGAGAGTATTTTATTCGCCATGAAGATCGCCGTCTGCATCAAGCGTACCCCGGACTCCGAATCTCGTTTCAAGGTCGCCGCCGGTGGGTCTGGTATCGACGAGGCCGGACTCAAGTTCGACATTGACGACTTCGCCAGCTACGCTGTCGAGGCCGCGCTCCAGATCAATGAGAAACAGGGTCCCGGCGAGACTATCGTAATTGCGGTGGGTCCGGACGCCATACAGGAAACCCTGAGGAAGGCCATGAGCATGGGCGTGGATCGCGCAGTCCACCTCAAGGCCGAGGCTGCTCCTTTCGACGGAATCGCTATCGCGAAAGCGCTGGCAGCGGAGCTCAAGTCCGGTGGCTTCGACCTGATTCTCTTCGGCAAGCACGCGTTCGATACGGGTGCCGGCATCGTCGGCACCGCCACCGCGGAACTCCTCGGCTTGCCATGCATCACGGCGGCGTCGAAACTCGAGATCGCCGGCGGGAAGGGTACCGCGCGTCGTGAGATAGAAGGTGCGGGCGAGATGGTGGAGTTCTCGTTGCCGGCCGTAGTCACTGTCGACGAAGGCATTGCCCGACCGCGCTATCCGTCGCTCAAGGGCATCATGGCGGCGAAAAAGAAACCGATGGAGATCAAGCCGGCGCAGCTCGGACCGCTTCGCGTGACCGTGAAAGCGATGGAACTGCCGGCCGAACGCCCGCCGGGCCGCATCATTGGGCAGGGGGCGGCCGCTGTCCCCCAGCTCGTGAAGCTGCTCCAAAACGAAGCGAAGGTGCTGTGATGCCCAACGTTCTTGTGTTTGCGGAGACGCGCGCTGCCGGCCTTCGAAAGGTCGCGCTCGAAGCCGTCACCGCGGCGCGCGCGTTTGTGGATAGCGCCGGCGGCGGCGAGGTGCATGCGCTGGTGGCCGGTCCGGCAGGCGCCGCATCGCACGCCGCGACACTGGGCAAGTACGGTGCCGACGTCGTCCTCACGTGCGAGCACGCTGGATTTGCCCGCTACGCGCGCGAAGCTACTGCGGCGACGCTCGCCGAACGTGCCAAGAAAGGCTATCGCGCCGTGTTCGTGCCATTCTCCGCGAACGGGCGCGATCTCGCGGCTCGCGTGGCCGCGCGGCTCGACGCGCCACTCGCGTCCGACGTGACCTCGATCGCCGCCGCAGGCGATGCTATCACGGTCAAGCATCCGGGATACGCGAACAAGGTGATCATCGAGTTGACGATCGCGGGACCGCTCGCGGTGATCTCGATCCGTCCATCCGCGTTCACGCCGGCGGAGAAGCCCAAATCGCCGCGCGGCGAGTCCGTCGCGCCTGCCGCGGATCCCGGCGCCGAACGCGTCGTCGTCAAGGACGTGGTCGAAGGCGCGAAGGGCAAGCTCGATCTCGGCGAAGCGCCGGTGATCGTGGCCGGCGGACGCGGCCTCAAGGCCGCCGAACACTTCAAGCTCGTGGAAGACCTCGCCGCCGCGTTCGGAAACGCCGCGGTGGGCGCCACGCGCGCGGTCACGGACGACGGTTGGCGGCCACACTCGGATCAAATCGGGCAAACCGGGCGCCAGGTGAGTCCGCAGCTCTATGTCGCCATCGGCATTTCCGGCGCGATCCAGCATCTCGCCGGAATGCGCACGTCGCGAACGATTGTCGCCATCAACAAGGATCCCGAGGCGCCGATCTTCAAGGTCGCGGACTACGGAATCGTCGGAGACGCGTTCGAGATCGTGCCGGCGCTCACCGCGGCGATTCTCGAAGCCAGGAAGGGGCATTGAAATCATGCCGACGTTCCGCGTTGTCACGATTTCGATAACGCCGCTCGAAACGCGCGGCTCATGGTGAACGCCGAGAACGTTGTCTTCCTGGTTGTGCTCCTGGCTGCCGCCGGCTTCTTCTCGCTCAACGTCCGGCGGCTGGTGCGGTACATGCAGATCGGGCACGCCGAACCGCGGTGGGACCGCCCGTTCGCGCGCGCGTGGAATGTGCTGCGCGTGGGTATCGCGCAGGCCAAGATCATGCGCGAGCCAGTCGCAGGCGCCATGCACGCGACGATCTTCTGGGGATTCATGGTGCTCACCGCCGGCACGGCGGAGTTCCTGTTGGCCGGCGTGTTCCCATCGTTCTCGTTTGCGCAGTTTCTGCCGAGGCCGATTTACGCGCTCTACGAAACATCGCAAGACGCGTTCGCGGTATTTGTCCTTGGCGCGATTGCCTTCGCGTACTTCCGTCGTTTGGTGCTCCACCCCAAGCGGCTCGACGGCGACAATATCTCGCACGCCGACGCCTACCTCATCCTCGGCATGATCGCGGCGCTCATGGTGACGCTGCTCCTGAGTGCCGCGTTGCTCGAAGTGGCGCGGCCCGGCAGGGTGGGGGAGCCGCATTTCGCGAGCCGCGTCATCGCGACCGCGTTATCGGCGGTGCCGGCGTCGGTCGCGTGGCTGGCGCATCGCATCCTGTGGTGGACGCACGCGCTGCTCGTGCTCGCGTTCCTCAACTACCTCCCGTACTCCAAGCACCTGCACGTGGTCACGTCGCTCATCAACGTGTACTTCTCGAATACGAGCCGGAAAGGCGAGGGCGCCGCCATGCGGTCGATGAACCTCGAGGCCGATGTGGAGCAGTTCGGTGCCAGCGACGTGGAGCACCTGTCGTGGAAGAACCTGCTCGATGGCTACTCCTGTACTGAGTGCGGGCGCTGCACTGCCGCATGTCCCGCGAACATCACGGGGAAGCTGCTCAGCCCGCGCAAGATTGTGGTGAATGCGCGCCAACGCCTCATGCAGAAAGGGCCGCTGGTCACGAATGACCGCCTGGAGTTTCTCCGCCCGAAGCTCGCGCGGGCCGACGCGTTTGCGGCATCACGCACTCCGGCGCAGGTGCTGGAACATCGGCTCCTCGATCACTACATCACGGACGAGGAACTGTGGGCGTGCACGAGTTGCCGTGCGTGCGTCACGGAGTGTCCGGTGTCGATCGACCAGCTCGACGTCATCAACGAGATGCGGCGGTTCCTGGTGCTGACCGAATCGCGCTTTCCGCCCGAAGTGCAACCGGCGTTCGAGTCACTGGAGAAGAACGGGTCACCGTGGGCATTCAGCTCTTCCGATCGCGCCAAGTGGGCCGACGGCATGAATGTCCCGTTGATGGCAGACCTCGCCGCGCGCGGTGAGCGTCCGGACGTGCTGTTCTGGGTCGGCTGCATGGGATCGTTCGACGATCGCGCAAAGAAAACCACGGTCGCGTTTGCCCGCATCCTGCAATCGTGCGGCATTCGCTTTGCCATTCTCGGGCAGGAAGAGCACTGCCACGGCGACCCGGCGCGCCGCCTTGGCAACGAGTACCTGTACCAGATGCTCGCCAAGGGCACGATCGAAACGCTGGACCGCTACGGAGTGCTCACCATCGTCACGAGCTGTCCGCATTGCTTCCATCAGATGGGGAACGAGTTCCCGCAGCTCGGCGGACGATACGAAGTGATCCACCACTCCACGTACATCGAGCGTCTGCTCCAGGAAGGGCGTGTGCCGCTCAGCAGTGACGAAGGGAAGCGGCTCACGGTCGCCTACCACGACTCGTGCTATCTCGGTCGCTACAACGACGTGTACGACGCACCGCGCGAAACGCTGAGGCGCGCGTTGCCGGTGATGACCCTCGTGGAACCGGCGCGGACGAAGGACCGTGGGCTGTGCTGCGGCGCGGGCGGCGGTCGCATGTTCATGGAAGAGCGCACCGGCAAGCGCATCAACGCCGAGCGCGTCGAGGAACTGTTGGCGACCGGAGCCGACACCATCGCGGTCGCGTGTCCCTTCTGCATGACGATGATGAACGACGGCGCGAAGGCCCGTGATTCCAGCGTTTCGGTCGTGGACATTGCCGAGGTTGTTGCGGGCCGCCTCGCCTAGTGGCTGTGCTCCGTGCGGCTCATCTCCAGCGGGCCCCTGTGGCTCACTGGACGGGCGGCTCTCCTGCGTACGCTGAGTCGTCGCGCAGGACGAGCGCGTCGAGCGTTTCGCCCGCCGTCAGGCGTGTTCGTTCGGGCGGCACGATGAGGAGCGCGTCCGCGCGCGCCATCGATGTCAGGAGCCCGGAACCCTGTGGGCCGGTCAGACGCGCAACGAGCGCCCCGTCCTCCACGACAAGCGTCGCGCGCAGGAAATGCACGAGCGGCGCGGCGATGGACATGTCTTCCGCGAGCCGCACGCGCCGCGGCCGGCGATACGGGAGCGCGTGGCCCTGCATTCTCCTTATCGCCGGTCGCGCGAGCAGCTCGAAGGTCACCAGCGTGGAGACCGGATTCCCCGGCAGGCCCAGCCACGGAATACCGCCGAGCAGCCCGAATCCCACCGGCGCGCCGGGGCGGATGCGCACGCGCCAGAAGCGCGGATCCAGCCCGAGTTCCGCGAGCACCGGCCGCGTGTAGTCGAATGCGCCGACCGAAACGCCGCCGGTCGTAATCAGCAGGTCGCAGTCCACTCCTTGCAATCGCTCGCGCAGCGCCTGCGGGTCGTCGCCGACCACGCCGAGCGGAATGGGCTCCGCTCCCGCCTCGCACACGGCGCCGATTACCGAATAACTGTTCGACGTGACGATCCGCCTGCCGGCGAGCACCTCGTCGAACCGATCGATGTCCACGAGTTCATCGCCCGACGCAAGAACGGCCACGCGAGCGCGCCGATGCACCGGCACTTCGCGCCCGCCGACCGAGGCAAGGACTCCGAGGTGTGCAGGCCCCACCTGAGTGCCGCGCGCCACGGCCACCTCGCCCTTCCCCAGATCCTCGCCACGGGGACGGACATTGCGCTGGCAGTCCCGGTCATTCGTGCACCGCACCGTTGTGACGCCACCGTCGGTGTCCTCAACACGAACCACCGAGTCGGCACCCGGCGGAACGGCCGCGCCCGTCATGATGCGAACGGCTTCGCCGGGTCCAACGCGCAGCTGCAGGGTCCCGCCCGCGGCGATCGTGCCGATCACGCGAAGCGCACGTGGCTCCGCGGCGCTCGCGCCTCGAACGTCGCCCGACTGCACCGCGTAGCCGTCCATGGACGCGTTGTCCCACGGTGGCAGCGCCAGCGGCGACCGCACGTCCTCTGCCAACACGCGACCAAGAGCATCCGCGAGCGCAACCAATTCCGTGGGCAAGGCCGACACCTCGCGCAGGACAGCGCGACACGCGTCGCCGATGTCGAGTGCACGCTCGTTCAACGCGCGCTCCGGATGCGCAACCGTGTCAGCCGTACCGCGACGCTGTCCTGCACACGCGAGATGTGGTCCGTGGACACGAGGTAGTTGTTGCACAGCACGCTGAAGATCAGCGTCGCGCCGCCTGCCGTGGTGACGAAACCCGACAGCGTTCGCACGTTGCCAAGCGTGCCCGTCTTGCCGCGCACGTTGGCCTCGCCTGTCGTGCCGCGCATGCGTGTGCGCAGCGTGCCATCGACTCCGGCAATCGGCATCGCGTCGTAGTACGCCTGGAAGTTTCGAGACCGCCGCATCGTGTCGAGCACCCGCACCACCGTTTCCGGCGACACCATGTCGCGCCGCGACAGGCCGCTGCCGTCCCACACGATGAATCCGTCGCTCTCCGCGCCCCAGCCGAGCAGTTGTTCGGTGAAGAGTCGGCGCGCGACCACGGCGCTGCCGGTGTCTGCCCGCGCCAGAGCGATGGACTTGAACAGCATCTCTCCCAGCTGGTTCTGCGACTCCTTCATGAACGCTGCCAGGATCTGGGAGAGCGGCGGCGAATGCATGACGAGCAGCGTGTCGACCGTGGTCGCCGGCGCGAGGGCGCTGCCCAGGATGGTGATCCCGCGGTCCCGAAGCGCTTCGGCCAGCCCGTTGACGTACGCCTCATTCTGGTCGCGGAACGTCACCGGCACCACGGCCGAGTCGCCGGCCGGAATTGTGCCCCTGAGGACCACGTCGCCACGCAACGTGTCCTTCACGGCCTCGAGATGCGCGACTGAATCTCGCCCGGCGCCGCGTACGGCGGTCGTCGCCAGAACACGCAGCCGCGGGAATGTCCGCGCCGGCGACACGCGTGCCTCGATCGGGTCGCCAGGATTGCGGCCTGCGCGGACGTGGATGTCGGCGAAACCTTCGTTGAAAAGCAGCTCGTCGATCGTGGCGCCGTGCGGCTCATCGAGATCGTCCCAACTCCAGCCAAAACCGGCGTTCGCGTCCGGGAACGCGTCTCCGAATGCCTCGAGTTTGCCGCGCACCACGCGAATGCCGCGCTGCCACAGCGAGTCTGCGACGGCGCGCAGCGGCAGCATGGCGTCTCCCGCCATGTGGTCGCTGACGCTTGGGTCTCCGCGGCCCATCACCAGGAGGTCGCCGTCGAGCACGGAGTCGCGCACCGCGCCCCGCACCAGGATTGGCGTGGCGAACACGAAGCCCGGTCCCAGCGTTTCAATGGCGACCGCGGCCGTCACGATCTTCATGTTGGACGCCGGCACGAACAGTTTGCCGGCGTCGTGCGAGTACAGCGTGTCCCCTCGCTCCGGCTCAACGATGAGCACGCCCCAGCGCGCGTGACGCATGTCCGGCGCCGCGAGCATCGAGTCGATCTCGAGGCGCAACGCCACACGTTCGTCGGTGGACGGACTGGGCGCACCCGTATGGCGGGCGCACGCGGCGCTCGCCGACAGTCCCAGCAATCCCCAGAACACGCCTCGCAAAGAACTCAGCTGCACAGGGGCGAGAATCTACTGCGCGACACCCTCCAGGGCGCGCGCGGTCGCGAGGTCATCCGGCGAATTCACGCTGAGAAACATGCGCCGAATATCGCCGAACCGGCTGACTTCACCCATCGACAGGCGTTCTACCCGCGGCACCTTGGCGAGGAAATCCCGGGGTGTTCGACCTCCGCCTGCCAGAAACGCCGACAACGCCGGCCCCGCTCGCGCTGAATAGAATGCGCAAAACGGTTCGAATCCAAAGGGTGACTCGCTCTCGGGGACCACCACGTCGGCGTCTGTTGCCGACGCCCGAGCCACGATCGTCTCCAGCACCTGCGTTGTCACGAACGGCATGTCCCAGGCGACGACGAGCGCATCGCCGCCAGACGAAAGCGCCGCGTCGACACCGGCGAGGCCGCCCGCACCCAAAACACGATCTGCCAGCACGGCGACACCAGGGAGCCACTCGCCGGCCGCCGCGTCGTTCGAGACGAGCACCAATTTCGATGACACCGGGAGGAGGGCCGACACCACGCGATCAAGAATCCGCCGCCCGCCCACGTCGTTCAATCCCTTGGGAAACCCGCCGAATCTGCGACTCGCGCCGCCAGCCAAAACGACGCCGACTGGCCGAACGGTCAGAGTCGAAGGCCTCGGCGTTCTGCGGCTGCGTCGAGCTCAGCGGTATTGGTGCGTTCCACAATCGGAGGCTGCATTCCCGTGGCCGACCGCTCCTTGATGTATCGGGAGCAGGCGTGGCACACGAGCAGCTGGTACCCAAGATCGAGTGCGTCGACGCGGACGAACGTGGGTGACCGGGTTGCCTCGCACCCCAGGCAACCGTGAGTGGGCGCGGGCCAGCGTGTGTCGCACCGCGAGCACAACAGCCAGCGGGTCGGGTCGCCGCGAAGGGCAAGATCTGGCGCCCCACCGCAGCACGGGCACGTGGCCCGTTTCCAATGCGAGAAGGAAACGTCCCTGCTCACCTGTGCGGCGGCGCTGCGGAGGATGCCGTTGCCAACAAGGGAGGCCGCACGCAGGGCCAAGCGACGGCCCTCATCGCGGGAACCTCGCTCACCCGCCAGCCAAGCCTTCAGCAGCGGTTGGGCGACCGAGTTCCCTCTGCGAAATGAGTCCAATTCGCGCGCGGAGGCCATGCCGCACATCTCGAACGCAGTGGCAACCCTGGCCAAGCTCGCGTCCAGGTCTCCTGCGGCGCGAATGACCTCGTTCGGGTCGAATGCAACGCGCGCGTTCTCGATATTCGCCTGCGCGCGCTTGACCCTGGTGGGGCCAAGCCGGAAGCGCCCGAGCTCCCCGTGCACGTGCACCAAGGGGGCCAGGTCGTCCGCGTAGCTGAGGGGCGCGCTCTCGCGCGCAAGAGTCTTGGTAGTTGTCAAACCGTGTCCGTCGACCGCACAGATATGGTGTTGGTCTTGTTTTCCACATACAAGATGACCAACCCCCTGCCGAGGTCACGATTTGGGAATGCTGCCAGCGCCCGCCGGTCGCCGGTCGCCGGTCTCTAGCGTCCGAAGAGGTACGAAATGCCGACCGTGAAGGCGCGATTGTTCAGCCAGGCGCTCGGTTTGGCGCGCAACGGACGGATGCGGGACGAGTCCGGCGCGATGGCGAAATAGCTCTCCGGGTACTTCACGGTGTACACCCGGTCTGCATAGCCAAGGCGCACCTGGTATTGCCTGCGCGGGATCCAGCGAATTGCTGTTCCGTAGGACATGGCGAACTTGGTGCCGAAGGCGAAGTCGCCCACATCCGCGTGCGAGTGAAAGTCCGATACGAGACCGAGCCCGGCACGCAATTCGGGCACCAGCCGGTGGTAGGAGCGCCCACCGGTGAGGTTCAAGGACAGGCCGAAATCCGTGAAGTAAAGGGGCCACCGGTACATCGCGATGAGCTTGCAGTCCGCCACGGGACCGGACGCGCAGGTCGCCTTCCGGTCGGGATCCAGCACGCGCCGTTCCGACTCCACGCGGGCCACTTCCGCGGTCAGGTTGACGGGGCCGCTCGTGAGCCACTGGTATAGAACGCCCATCATCGTCCCGCTCCGCGGAGCTACGCGCGCGGGGTCCAGGTGGGCGCGATAGAAGCCGCTGAAGTACGTCAGCTCGTGGGTTGTCTCGAGGTCACGATACGGGCTGTGGGCCGGGTCATAGCCAACTTGCGCGCCGGCGCTGGAGAGGGCTGTGAGTGCCACGGCGAACGTCGCCATCAGTTGTCTTCTCATGCGCGTGCTCCGACTGTGGTCAGCCGCAGGTCACGACCGGTCATCTCGTCGGGACGCTGGAGGCCAAGGCATTCGATGATGGTGGGTCCAACGTCACAAAGGGCGCCGCCGTCGCGGAGCGGACGGTCGCCGTCCGGATCGACCACCACGAGCGGTACCAGGCTCGTGGTGTGCGCCGTGTGCGGTCCACCCGTCGCTGGATCGATCATCAACTCGCAGTTGCCGTGGTCTGCTGTGATGAGCAGGCGGGCTCCGCTTTTTTCGGCTGACGACAGGACGCGGGCGAGACAGTTGTCCACGGTCTCCACCGCCTTGATCGTCGCCGGAATCGAGCCTGTATGCCCCACCATGTCTCCGTTGGCGTAGTTGCAGAGAATAAAATCGTGCTTGCGGCCCTCGATCGCGCCGCACAGCACGTCCGTCACACCTGCCGCGCTCATCTCCGGCGCCAGATCGTATGTGGCCACCGTCTGACTGGGCACCAACAGCCGGTCCTCGCCCGGAAACGGCGTTTCCACGCCGCCATTGAAAAAATAAGTCACATGGGCGTATTTCTCAGTCTCCGCCGTACGAAACATGGTCATCCCGGCTTTCGACACCGTTTCGGCCACGATGTTCGCCATGGACTGAGGTGGAAAGGCGACCGGCAGCTCGAACGTGCGGGAGTACGACGTCATCGTCACCAGTGCGACCGCCGGGCTGCCGCCGGTGGCGAACTCTGCGAACCCGGGCTCTGAGAGCGCGCGCACGATCTGCCGCATCCGGTCCGAACGGAAATTGAAACACACGGCGGAGTCACCGTCGCGGAAGGGTGCGACCGGCAATCCATCCCGGACGATCACGTGCGGCTCGATGAATTCGTCGGTGACGTTGCGATCATAGGCGTTTTGTATCACGGCGACGGGATCGGGGGCCTGAGGGCCCGATCCCTTTACGGCCACGCGGTACCACTTCTCAATGCGGTCCCAGCGCTTGTCGCGGTCCATTCCGAAGTAGCGCCCGCCGACGCTCGCCACCTGTGCACGGGATCCGGCCCGTGACACCAGTTCTTTCATGTAACCAAGAGCCGAACGCGGCATCGTGTCGCGCCCATCCAACAGCGCATGGATGGCCACGCGAGGTACCCGCCGGCGTTCGGCGAGATCGATCAGCGCGAACAGATGTTCATCCTGGGCATGCACGCCGCCGTCACCAATCAGCCCCATGAGGTGCAGCGTGCCGCCGGAGTGCATCGCGGCGTCGCAGGCAGCTGTGAGCGCCGCGTTTGTGTGAAACGACGCGTCTGCGATTGCGCGATTGATGCGCACCAGATCCTGCATCACCACGCGGCCGGCACCGAGATTCAGATGCCCCACTTCGCTGTTCCCCATCTGACCCTTCGGCAAACCGACTGCGAGGCCGGAGGCCTGGAGCAGCGTGCGTGGCGCGCGGCCCCACAGCGCACTCCACGTTGGAGTCCGCGCCAGAGCGATGGCATTGCCTTCGCGCTCCTCGCGGTATCCCCAGCCGTCGAGGACGACGAGGATAGCAGGGCGTCGGGTGGGCATGGTCAGGCTGTCGCGATTCTGTGGGGGAAAGCGCCGCGGCGCTTGCTCTGCGTGCGCCAACCTGTCATCGTCCGGCGCGGCTGAGGAGAATGTACCCGGCGCGCGCAGGGTCACCAAGCGACGAAATCCGCCGGATGAGCGCATCCCCGCCCAAGCTGAAGCTGGAATCGTTGCAGCACGACGCAGCATCCGAGGTGGATGTGCGTCGCCCGGGATTCCTGGTTTTCGTGTTCAGCGCCTTCGTGCTCGTGGCGCTGTTGGCAGGCGACGGTTACGTGCTGGCGCAACGGGCCAAGTATCGCGATGAGACTG